>Ga0210044_10003269_pt1 | contig 23241 bp, 12 predicted proteins | sample CryGey13umfilter_2_FD_183959 | JGI IMG/M metagenome (GOLD analysis project Ga0210044, IMG submission 183959) | Groundwater microbial communities from aquifer in Utah, USA - Crystal Geyser 4/9/14 3 um filter (SPAdes) (version 2) | ecosystem: Environmental > Aquatic > Deep subsurface >... | reverse complement strand
GCCTGCCTGTTTTCATCAAACATAAGACGGTCGGCAACTCTTTAGGGCCGACGGTGGTTGGATTGAATGGGCCTGTAGAAGTGAAACGCTGATTAGCTCGATGCCTTCTGGAGTTGCAGGTTGCACGCGGCCTCGAGCACGCTGAGTGAGGTTCCTGTTGGCTCTCCCCGACCTTCGCAAGATCAAAGTGCCCAAAGACGGGCGCCGACACCGCCTCCGTCGAGCTCTTCAGCTCGCCACCTCTCTGCTGCTTTTGGCGGCGCCTTTCCTCGGCCTGCTGCGCGTCGATCTGCTCGATCGCAAACTCGTCGTGTTTGGCGCTCGCTTCGCCTTCAGCGAGTTCGCCATCCTCTACGCCGTGCTCATCGTCTCCATGTTCGTGCTCTTCATGGGCGCGCTGATTCATGGGCGGCTGTGGTGCGGTTGGATGTGCCCGCAGACCACGCTGTCGGAGCTCACGGGCTTCTTTCAGCGCAAGTTCCTCAAGGGTCGCACGCCCAAGAACAGCGGCAAGCTCCTCGCTCATGCAGCGACCATCGCCGTCGCCATGCTCGTCGCGGCCAGCTTGGTCTCTTACTTCCTTGCCCCCTCGCAGTACTCGAGCCCGCCGCTAGCCGCATGGGTCCTTTGGGGCATCGCCTCCACACTCCTGAGTGCCGACCTGCTGGTGGTCCGCCACCGCTTCTGCGTCGGCATCTGCCCCTACGGGATTCTGCAGGGCGTCGTGCAAGACCCCAACACCCTGGGCGTCGTCTTCGACCTGCAGCGCGCCAACGCTTGCATCGATTGTTCGGCGTGCGTGCGTTCTTGCCCCACTGGCTTCGACATTCGCGGCGGCTCCTTCGACATGAAGTGCATCTCGTGTGGCGACTGCGCGGACTCTTGCGACAAGGTCCTCAACGCCAAGGGGGTCGAGGGCTTGATCGCCTTCCGATTTGGTCAACCCACACAGACCAAGCGCAGCTTCTTGGCTCGCCTCGGCATCATCGATGGCAAGCGCCTCCTCACCGTGGCCGTCGCCTCCATCGCCATCACCGTCGTCGTCGGCCTCTTTCTGACCCGTGCGCCTATCAGCATCAAGATCGCCTCCCAGTTCGAGCAGACCGAGTCGAGCGCCGACGGCTTGGTCACCAACCACTACAGCCTGTCGATTCGCAGCCACCTGGAGCACGCCGTGTCTTTCGAGGTCGAAGCCAGCGGCCTCGACGGCCTCGAGGTGCTCGCCCCTGTCGGCCCCGTCTCTATCGCGGCCGGGGCGGACGCCAAATTCGAGCTGCTCCTCAGAGCCCCTCACGGGCCTGTGGGGGGGGCCGACATTCAGGTCACGGTGCATGTCGAGGAGCAAGGAGACTTCGTCGTCCCCGTGAAGTTCTTCTTCCCGTCGGCTCCGACCGAGTCCGCCGAGTCGGTCGGCAACCAAGCGACGTTTCCACCCGAGCAGGGTCGAACGTGAACAGGAACATGAACATCAAAGCACTGGTCATCGGGATCCTCGCTCTGTTCTTCGTGATCATGCTCGTCACCTTCGTCGTGGCCGAGATGGCCGACCCAGTGATGCTCGAGCCGCCAGATGAACTCAAGGGGGAGTAAGCGCGGAGCGGGTAGGTCACTGCCACGGAACGCGCAACAAATCTGGGTCGGCGCTGGCCATTGGGCTCGCTACGTAGCAACTGCCGCTCGTGTCGCCGATGACCGCCGCTCGTGTCGCCGATGACCGCGCTCGTGTAACCGATGACCGCCGCTCGTGTCGCCGATGACCGCCTCTCACTCCTTGACCTTCGTCGCCTTCTTTGCCGCCGGCTTCGTCTCCTTTGGAGAGACCTGGGCCGCAGCCTTCGCCCTCTTGCCGGTTGCCTTCTTCGTTGTACTTGCCTCGCCGGTCGCACTCTTGGCCGGCTTCAGGGTGTTGGCCTTCTTGGCAACCGTGAGTTTCTCTAGGGCCGGCTTTTCGGTCGGCTTCTTTAGCGAGGCAACCTTGGTGGCCGGGTTCTTTGCCGAGGCCACTTTGGTGGCCGCCGTCTTCACCGAGGCAACCTTGGTGGCCGGCTTCTTCACCGAGGCAACCTTGGTGGCCGGCTTCTTCACCGAGGCAACCTTGGTGGCCGGCTTCTTGGCGAGAGGCGTCTTTGTGGCGAGCTTCTTTACCGAGGTCGCCTTGGTGGCCGGCTTTTCGTCCAGCTTTGTGGGGGGCGATATCTGGGCGGTCTTCGTGGTGGCCTTCTTTTCGGCCGGCCTCTGGGCTGGGGTTACCTTGACCGCCACAATTTTCGTGGCCGGCTGCCCACCGGCGACCTGCTCTGGAGTGGCTTGCTTCGCGGTGCGCCCCCTCTTGGCGGGGGCGGGGCCTTGGGTTGAGGACGAGGCCCCGAGGTCGATGTCGATTCCAAAGACCGACGAGAGGTCGTCAATCGCGAGCGTGCGCCCTCGGCGAGCCGTAGCCATGGCGGTTGGCTGCTCTATAGCCGCCTCCACCAACTCGGCCGGGTCGACGCCTCGCAGCGTGAACAGCAACTCGGGCTGGTGATCGAGGCGGGCACCCACGCCATACAGCGTCGCGGCGACGTGCTTACACACTGAGGCCCAATCGGGACACGAGCAGCGAAGCGAGAGCTCGTCGGGTGCTGGGAAGAGGCCCTCGCCCTTGCGCGTGACAATCTCCATCACGCTCTTGGGAAGAGAACCCCGAAGCAGCCCAATCAACGAGTCGATCTGGTGCGCGCATCGCCCCTTGAGCTGCGCCCATGGGGCCTGAGCGAGGGGCTTGATTTGGAGGTCTACCTGGTAGAGGTTTGAGCCACTGACGAGCGCGTGGACCTGGCCCGCCTCGATCCGCAAATCGATCACCGAGCCGTTGCGCACATAGGTCCGTCCCCGGGGGAGGCGATTGGCGAAGTCGCTGTAGGCCTCGAGGTTCTGGCACCAGGCGTCCCCCCAGAAGGTCGTGGTGATCTTGCGCCCTGCGATCTCGACCGGCGTGACCGTGCGCCCCGCCTTCTTCATTTTGTCGATCGTCTTAGCCGCTTCTCGGCGGCGTTCGGCCACCGAGACATAGGGACGCCATTCGTAACCGGAGTGCCAGCCCATTCCTTCACCTCTGCTGACCGACGCGCCCGTTTGCGCCGGACTTCTATTCAGGCGTGATTCTCTAGCCGTCGAGGGCGCTCGAGTCGAGCGCAACCATGGACATCAACGCCTCGTTGCTCATCTCGGTCAGGGACGACTCTGCGCCCCCAGACAAAATCTCGTCGGAGAGCTGCTGCTTGCTGGCGATCAGCGCGTCGATGCGCTCCTCGACCGTGCCGCGGCAGACGAACTTGTGAACCAGCACGTTCTTCTTCTGCCCGATACGAAAGGCCCGGTCCGTGGCCTGATTCTCCACGGCCGAGTTCCACCATCGGTCGAAGTGGATCACATGTGAAGCGGCGGTCAGGTTGAGGCCTGTGCCGCCGGCCTTGAGCGAGAGCACCATGAAGGGCACCCGCTCGTCTTCCTGGAAGCTCTTGACCAACCCCTGACGCATCTTGACCGGAGTGCCTCCGTGCAGCACGAGGCCACTCTGGCCGAAGCACTGGGCCAGGAACCCGGCCAGCGGCGCGGTCATCTCGCGAAACTGGGTGAACACCAACACTTTGTCCTGGCGGGCGGCGATGGACTCGCACAGCTCGCCGAGCCGAGCGAATTTGCCGCTGTCCGCTGGCACATAGCCACCGTCGCCCAACCACTGTGAGGGGTGGTTGCAGAGCTGCTTGAAGCGCGTCAGAAAGGCGAGCACCACGCCGCGCCTCTCGATGCCGGTGAGCGTCTCGAGGGCCTCGCTCATCTCGTCGACCGATTGCTGATACAAGGCGGCCTGCCGCTTGGTGAGCAGGCAATAGGCGTTGAGCTCGGTCTTGTCAGGCAGGTCGGAGATGACGCTCTTGTCGGTCTTGAGCCGCCGCAGAATATAGGGTTGCACCAGCCGGCGCAGTGGCGCGTAGCCCTGTGGGCTCGCCGCCATGGCCTTGCAAGACCTGCTGAAGCTCTTTGCCGACCCCAAGAGTCCCGGGTTCAAGAAATCAAAAATCGACCACAGGTCCCCGAGACGGTTCTCGACCGGAGTGCCCGTCAGCGCCAAACGCCAGCGCGCCTTGAGTGCCTTGACCGCCTTGGTTTGCTGGGCGCCTGGGTTCTTGATCGCCTGGGCTTCGTCGAGCACGACGGTGCGCCAGGAACGGGCTTTCATCCACTCGGTGCGCAGGACGGTGCCGTAGGTCGTGATCACGGCGTCGTGGCCGTCGATTCGGGCACTGGAGAGCTGCTTGAGCTCGGCGGCGGGGAGGCGTGATGGGTGCGCGATGAGTATTTTCAGCTTTGGCGCGAAGCGCTCGAGCTCCAGTCGCCAGTTGTCCACCAGCGACGCCGGGACCACCAGGAGGTCGGTGCCGGGCTCTTTGTCGCGCTGGCTCAGAGACAGGATCCCCAAGACCTGAAGGGTTTTGCCCAGGCCCATGTCGTCGGCCAGGCAGCCGCCCAGCTCTAGGCCACGCAGGGTCGAGAGCCACTGCACGCCCAATCGCTGATAGGGACGAAGCACAGCGTCCAGGCCCGCGTTGGTGTCGCGCTCTTTTCGCAGCTCGCGGGAGCGCAGCGCCTCGAGCTTGCCCGAGAGCCACTTGCCGGCGACGACCACAGACCACTCTGGCCGTGTGTCCTCGACGCCCTCATCGCTGTCGTTGAAGCGAGCACCAGAGAGCATGCGCAGGGCGTCGCGAAAGCTGACCCCGTCGGCCTTGGCCCGCTTCTCGACTTTCCGCCAATGGCTGAGCACCTGCGACAGTTTGTCCTGGTCGACCTCGACCCATTTGCCCTTGAGGCGCACCAGCCCATCGCTGCTTGCGAGCAGCGCATCGAGCTCTTGTTTCGACAGCTCTTCGCCGTCGAGGGTCAGCCCCACGTCGAAGTCCAAGAGCGCGCTCATCCCCAGCGTCGAGGGCGCCTTGCCGCCGATCGCGACCGCGACTCTGGGGCGCGGCTTGCTCTTGGCGTTCCACCAGTCTGGGGTGCGCACGAGCAGTCCGGCCTGCTCGTAGAGCGTCAGCTCGCTGAGGAATCGATGGGCCTGCTTGGGCGTCCAGGAGAGCGGGTGGTAGATGTCGCCCGAGTCGACGTGCTCCCGGATGAAGGCGCTCTGTTCGGCGGCGCGGGCCAGGGGGGCGAGCAAGGCGAGGAGTTTGGGGCGGTTCTTGGCCCCGGCATAGTCCTGCAGGGCTCGGCCCAGCGACAGGTGCTGAGGCTGGGCCTGCTTCGAGACCTTGTGGACGTAGGTGGCGATGAAGGCGAAGGGGAACTCGGGCTCCCGTTTGTTCTCGGCCAGGTGGAAGCAGACCCGGCCGACCACGTTCCAGACCGAGCTTTGGCTCTTCAAATAGCCCTGGACCCCGTCCTTGTGCTTCCTGGCTTCGGTCTCGAGGGCTCTGCCCTGCTCAGACCAGAGCTCGCCCAAGAGCTCCACCGATAGGAACTCGGCCCCCTGCATGGGAGGCACCGCCTGGAACAGGGCCGAGAGCATGTCGGGCTCCGGCTCTGGAACGATCAGAGACTTCGGGTCGGTGGGGTCGAGCGCGCCACACACGCCGCCGACGAATGCGCGCCCCAACTCGCGCCAAAAGGCGAGCGACCCAGGAAGCTCGGTCAGCAACTCTGCGGCGCCGAGCTGCAACACACCCGCACCACGGCCCACGTCAAAAGCCTCCAGGATCCGGCTCGCCGTCTTCGTTGCCAGCAGCGGGCCGTCGTCGGGCCCTCCAGGCTGGACGAGGAGGCGCCCGCTGGGCGTCAGCCGGCAGACGAGAGTTTCACCTTCTTTGATGCCCTCTAGGGCGAGCTGGGTCATGGGGGGGCCCGAGTCGGGGGCGTGATGGGGGACAGGTTGCCGCGACGTTCTACTTCCAGTTGCGTGTCGTTGTCACGGGGGTAATGGGGCATAGGCGCTAGAATAGACTCTAGGCTTCGGATGATTTTTTGGGACCAAGCTCACCACAGAGACCACAGAGAACACAGGGCGGAGGTTGCTGGGCGATCTATCTTGATTTCGTCTTGATTTCGTCTGCACTCCTCATCGCTCGCTCTCTGTGCTCTCCGTGGTGAGCATGTCGCTCACACTACTCGCAACCCTCTGATCTTAAGCGACCTCAACCATTCCTGGCGGAACTCCCTCCCTCACTCAACCGCCTCTATTCATGCGCCAATGGGGAAATGGGGTGGGTCTCGTTTGCAGCTCTCGACGACGCCCAGTTGCCGACCTGAGGTTGCATGAACCTGCGCGCGTGTCCTCCGAGTGGCCACAGGACCTGCCACGGCCCCCATTGGCAGCTTGGTCCAGCCGTGGTGCCGACTCGTCCTGCCCCCCGCACAGGCAAGACCATCGTCGCCGGACCGCTCGTCAGCGCCTTCGTTGCGTCATTTCCCCTGGATAGACGACAAGTTATGTGCTTGCGCCGAGGCCTGCTCTCTGCTATTTTGCGTTCGTTGATTTTCGTCTGAGGTCGGCGCGATCCGCGAGGTTCTCGAGCCGATTACGGACAAAGAGTTTGGTGGGTGGGACGAGCCTTTCCACCTGAGTTAGACCGCGCCCCGAGGGATCGGGGTCACTCTCACCATTTGGCAACAATCATCGCCAACGGGAGGGGTGCTTTGCGATGAGAGCCGCCTGCACGTTGTCAGTTTGGTATAGACACCGTGGGAGCTGGCCCATCGCGCGTTCGAGCGCAGAGAGAGTAGAGAGAGTGAGTCTCGGACCTGGTTACGGCGAGTGAGCAAGGGTGTCGTCGGGGGCCGAGAGAGAGACGAGAGAGAGCGGATGAGCCCTGTTGGGTGTTTCGAGTGGGTCCGTCAGAGGACTAAGTTCGGCTGCAAATCGGTGCAGCCGCATGGGCGTTGAGTTGGGCTCGCACGAGGCGTTGAGAAGACTCTAGCTGGCTACGAATCGCGATGCTGCATGGCACCGCCCCCCTAGGTGAACAACCAAGGGGATTGCCCTCATGACATTCTATGAAGCCGCAATCGAGGTGCTAAAGAGCGCCGCAAGACCGCTGCACTACAAGAAAATCACAGAGATCGCGATCAAGAAGAAGTTGCTCAGCCATGTCGGGAAGACCCCCGAGGTGACCATGGGCGCGCGTCTCGTGCAAGAGATCCAATCGGCCTCCGAGAACTCCGACATCATCCGCACTCGGCCGGGGGTTTACGCCCTCAAGGCTTGGATGGAGAGTTCTTCCTCGGTGCTCGAAAACTACGGCTTCATGCCGCTCGATCCCAAGTCGCTCCCTGCAGAAGAGCTCCTCTCGAGCGCGCACCTCTACGACGGCTCGACGAGCGCAGAGACGGCCGACAGCGACCCCGGAGAGGGCGAAGAACCGAGACGACGGCGACGACGGCGACGACGACGGCGCGGCGAAGGTGAGGAGGGCGAGGGCTCCGATGAGTTCACGGACGACGGCGAGGATTCGGACGGCGAAGGCGGCTTCGAAGCCCCAGTTTCTGCCCTCGTGACCGGGCTCGTGCCCATCGCCGAAGTCTCCGCGACGCCTGAGGAAGCTCCTCGGGACAACAGTCAAGCAGAGCGTCGCTCGTTCCAGGTCGTCGAGACCTCCCGCGCTGCCAAGCCAGCTGAGACCGAAGAAATCGCCGCCAGACGCCCGGTCGGCAGACTCAGCGTCGAACGTTTCGAGGCTATTCTACGAGAGAATAATGAACCCATGTCTCTCGAGCAGCTCTCTCGAGCGACCGATGTCGATGGCGCCACGCTGAAGTCCCACATGCGCATGGAGAACCAGCACAATGCGGCCCAGGGGCAACGTCCTCGCTTCCTCGAGGTCGAGGGCAAGCTGTGGACCCTGACCGAGCTCGTGCTCGACAGCACGACGCTCGAGCTCGAGCGCAAGCTGCAACAGAGCGTCAGCGCGCTGCACAACCACATTGACGAGGGCTTCGTCGAGGCCCTGAGCGAGCTCGATGCCGCAGGCTGGGAGCGGGTGATCCGCATCCTCTTTGGCCAGTTTGGCTATACTTTAGGTGAGTCGCAGGTCGTCGGCGAGAGCGTCGTGCTCAAGGCCGAGCCGCCCGCGACCCTCACGCCGAGCTCCGTGGCGCTCAAGCTCTGCCACAAAGCCATGCTCGAGGTCGAAGATGTCTCTCAGCTGCGTGGTACTCTGCATCACTACGGCTGCCATTCCGGGATGGTGATCTCCACCGGCAAGGTCAGCCGGGAAGCCATTGCCGAAGCGGCCGTCGAGAACCTGCCCGCCATCACCTTGATCGACCGCCAGTGGATCGCCCAAAAGATGCTCAAGCTCGGCTTGGGGACGCGCGCTTGCTTCATCCCCACCTACTACATCGACTTCTCCTTCTTCGACGCGCTCAAGTGAGCGCGCGCATAGGGACGACGCTTCGTACTTGACCCCGAAAACAGAAAGAGCCCGCCAATGGCGGGCTCTTCGTTTTCAAATCGAGTCACCAGCGCTATTTGACCGTGGGCTTGCCCAAGGCGATGAGGCTGCTCATGAAGCTGGCCAAGTCCGCTCGCGCGGTGTCGTTGCGCAGCCCGACAAAGTGCCCGTCGTAGCCGTCTGGCTCATACTGTCGAACGAGGGCCGTGGCCCCACCGAAGTTGCCGGAGACAGGCAAGGTCGCCTCGTTGACACCGCCAAATGGCTTGATGGCGGGTGTCACCAAGTAGGTGCCCAGGCCAACGGCCAAGTTCTGCTGGGTGGCGTCCGGCGCATAGTGGTCGCCGATGCCGAAGACATGGAAGACGTGTGGCCGTTCCTTGCCCTCAAAGGGCTCGATGAGGACGGACTCGGCGTAGTTGATGGCGTCGACGCCATCGAAGTAGGTTTGGACCAGGTTCAGTGCTGGGTGGAATTCGTCGACACTCGGGTCCGACAGAGCCAGGCGCACGCCTGCAGAGATATTGATCGGTTCCGTCTTGTCGAGGATCGAGCGGATGAGCCCGCCGCCGGCCCCGGTCAGTACCGTGGCGGTGAAGTTGGGCTCGAAGGGCAGAATCACGGCGCCGTAGTGGGTGCCTTGGCTATGCGCCACAAGGTAAACCTTAGTCGGGTCGATGCGGAGCTCGCTGCCGAGGTGGGAGTCGGCCTCAGCGATGGTGAAGCCGTCCTCGCCCAGCCGCGCCAGGGTGAAGAGGTCGGCCATGCCTTGATAGACGTGGCCACGACCGGCTTTCGGGTTGAGGAAGTTGAAGTAGAGGTTATTGGGGGAGATGTCGCTGCCCGCTGTGCGGTCGCCGTGCATGACCTGATCGAAGCCCAGCACGATCGCGCCCGCCGCCGTGCCCTCGTGGTCGAGGGTCGAGAGGATTTGTGAGAGGTCGTTGTCGGCGTGGCTTCGGTAGGTGCCGCCCGAGCCATGGGCGTAGATGACCAAGGGCCACCCTTCGGCCGGCATGGTCAGGCTCTTGGGAACGGTCATGCTCACGCAGACCGAGTCTTCACCCTGCAGAATGGGCATCCCACTGGCGTCGGTCTCGACGCCGCCGCCATCGGCGATGGTGTAGAACGGAGGCGTGCCCGCCTGGATGCGCGGGAGCGCCATCTTGCCTTGCAGCTCGTAGAAGTCTGGGGAAACGGCGAAGCAACCGCGCTCATGGGTCTCGTCCTCGAGGCCGTCGTCGCAAGGGCTGACGGTGCTGGCCACGCCGTCGCAGAGAGTCAAGTCTGTGATCGTCGGGCTCGCAACGGCACGGACGGCTTCGCGAATCTTCGGGACCAGCGCTTCCGTGGTCTGCGTGGTAAAGACCGTACCACCGACGACGTCGTTGGAGGTCAGCGCTTGGTCGGTCATGAACGTGCGCATGGGCTCATACTTGTCCCAGGCTTCGCTCAGGAGGCTGTCTCCGGGGCGGTTCACGGAGATCATGGTGGCGAAGTCAGTGTCTTGACCGAACTCAGGTCCAGCGTCGCCGCCACGGATTCCACGCTTGACGATGGCTGCGTAGGTGTGGCCGGGGCGCAGGGGGCGTCCCCAAGCCAGGCGCATGCTCAGATGGTTGTCGCAAACATAGAGTCCGCGACTCCCGACGCCGGTGGTCACGCTCCAGGCGAGCCCTAACTGCTGTCCGTACTGTTCGGCTCCAGGTGTGACGTCATAGATCTCGAAGCGCGGCTTGTCCGAGCCGTCTTTGAGCGAGCTCAAGTCGATGGTGCCACTGAAGCGGAAGGTGATGACCGGGTTCTGGGAGAACCCGTCCAGGTCCGCCTGGATGCGTTGCACGTACTCCTCGACGATGGGTCCTGCATAGCCAGCCAGCGGTGGGGTCGGGTGGCCACTCAAATCGGGATGCCCATTCTTCAGGCGGATGTCATTGGGGAAGGGCAGCCGGAAGAACTCCGCGACCTCGCCCTGAGGCACCTCGAAGTAGACGCGCAGGTTCGTGTTCTCGTCGACCTCACAGGAGGGAATCCAGGTCGGCGGGATGAGGCTGTCGATGCCTGGGGTGCAGGCCTGCTCGAAGCACCCGAGCCCTGCCAGGCACTCGGTGGTGTCAGTGCAGGCGCCGCCGATGTCGAGGGTGCCGGTCGCTTTGCATTCGAGACCAAAGCCAACGGGCCCACAGACCAAGCCAGAGAGGCAATTGGCCGTCGAGGCACAGGCCCCGCCTACGTCGGTCGTGCCCGAGGTCGCACACACCGAAACCACTCCGGGCGCAGGAGCGTCGGCCGGCAGAATCGGCGCACAATAGAGGTCCGGCAGACACTCCTCGGTCAGCGCACACTCCGCGCCGAGGGCGGTGTCGCCTTTGGGCATGCATAGGCCCTCGAGACAGGAGAGTCCCTTGCGGCAGTTGACCTCTATCTCACAAGCTTCGCCGTAGCCGCGTCCCGTATCGATGTGCGTTCCAGAACCCGCGTCATCTGAGGGGTTGCAGCCGGCGGCCAACGCCAACGCAGACGCCGCAACGAACATAAGCAATACGCTATGCCACTTCATCTCTCGCCTCCACTCCCAGAACCCATGGGTAGGGTGCACAACAAGGTAAAATCGAGGCTTCATGCTATAGGCGCGGCGATTGGTGTCAAACTGCCTCGACAATCTGCGCCAGAGCAAGGCACCAGAGGCACTCGCGACTACAACGCCGCGGCGTCAACGATTTGCTGCAGCGCCTGCGTCCCGGTCTGGACCTCGCGGTCCGTGAGGCTGGCGATCCCGGCGAGGGTGCTCTCTGCATCAGCGACACGCTCACGAATCGCCGCGAAGGCATCAGAGGGCACGTCGTTGCTGGAGAGTTTGGCGCTCCATTGCGGCCACAAGCTCATCACCAGGCTGTGCTCGTCGCAGCGCTTGCGGGTCTCGGACGTGGCGGCCTGAGAGTGCAGGACGAGGGAGCGCGGGAGTCGTTCCACCAGCTGCTCGAGACGCTTGCGCCGCTCGGAGATCCCCGCCTCCACCTGCCTTAACGCCGCCTCGTAGAGCGCCTTCTGCAGTGCATCGCAGGCAGTGGGGATGCGAACCTCTTGGTACCAGGCCCGCAGCGCCAGCAGGTTCCCGATGAAGCGCATCGTGGCTCGAAACTTGGGCGTCAGAGCGCCGTAGCGGTCGGGATCAAAGTCGTGGCTGCCTGGCGTGAACGGAGCCTCGGCGTACAAGGTGTTGGCGGGCACGTCGCGACGAACCGCGGCGCCGGCCGGAATCACGGCGCCATAGCCGACGTGGACAGGGCTGACGATCTGGGTCTGGCCACCGATGAAGATCCGCCTCGACTTGAGGAAAACCCCGCTGGGGACGTCTCCGAAGAGAGAGGCGAACTTGTCGCCCCAAGGCGTGAAGTTGTAGAGGGCAAGGCAGCTGCCGACCTCGCTGTGGTCCTTGCGCGAGGTGCCGCCCGCGATGAGCGCATCACAGAAGTTGATCAGGCTGCCGGCCACGACAAAGGGCATCGTGATGGTCATCTTGTAGCCTGCGTGGTGGCCCACCTCCGACCCCTCTTCCATCAAGGTCCCGCCGCGCATCTCGGCGTGGCCCCTGGCGATTACACCGTCCAAGAAAACGGCGTCTTTGAAGTAGCCACCGTAGAGGTCGACGTCCTTGCCGGTGCTGATGTCCTCGAAGTAGCCACCGCCTGTCTTTCCGAGCTGGGTGCCGGCGCGCAGCAGGGTCTTTGCCCCGCGCAGCGTGGTTCCAGGGTGCAGCGTCACGCCCGCTTCGATGCGGTCGATGTCGACGCCTTCAACGACGACTGCGGCTGGGGCGGGAATGTGGACGCCTTTGGCGAGCAGCGCTTGGATCATGTGTGTTCTCCGAGCGCGCGTAGGCACGCAGCTGGCTCGTTTCGAGACCGCTCAGTGCCGAGTCGCGCGAGTGTTTTCCGCGGGATCCCTTCTGCCCAAAATCAGCAACTCCAGCTGGACTCCCCCTCTCCCGTTTCGGGGGAGGGGGCCGGGGGGAGGGGGAGGCGTAAAAAAAAAGCTGGATGGTGACCATCCAGCTTTTCCTCCGAGTCGGAGTCTTGATCAAGGCTGTTGTTCGAGCCGATACCCAGCGTTGAACCAAGCCGAGCGGCCTCCGAAGAAGTTGCCCACTCGATCGAAGCCGCACTGCTCGAGGATCGCCGAAGCTTCGTCGCTCAAGGAGAGCTCTTCTTTCTCACCGTACACGATGATAATGTCGCGACGCAGGAACTGCGTTTTCTTCTCGATCGCTACGGTCTGGAGTTGGTCGATGGGGATGTTGATTGCGCCTGGCAGGTGAGAGCCTTCGAAGAGAGTGGGGGCGCCTACGTCAACCAAGAGAACGTCTTGGGTCGCCATCCTATCCTTGAGCTCTGTGCTCGCAATCAATCTCGCCATTTGATCTCCTTAATATGCGGTCCAACCAATACAAGAATGCGAAAGGGGGGAGTCGAACCCCCACGCCCGTGAAGGCACAGGAACCTGAATCCTGCGCGTCTACCAATTCCGCCACTTTCGCAGGTGCAGTGACAATCAGGTCAAAGCGACGCAGAAGGTACGCAGGGCTGACCGAACTGTCAACCTAGAAGTTGCGCCCTAGGCTCGAAAAATCACCCTGTGTCCGTCCGAGTCCTGAGCGCAACCCTTCGGGTTTACAAGACTCTCCGCCAGCCGACGTTTGACCTTTCGAGGCCATTGGGCCCCGACGACTTATCCGCTCAACTATTCGACCGGCACGATCGTGACATAGGAAAGAAACGTGTACGACCACTCCCCCGTGCTCGCCGCGCCCAGGTTCGGAAAGGGCGCCATGGACGCCTTGTGCGGTCGACTTGTCGTTTGCGGCCGAGTATAGCGAGAGCCCGACAGGCAAGCACGCAAGAGGTGGATGTGAACGAGCCGACCGAGGACTTCGAGCGCAAGCGGATAGAGCTGGCCGAGATGTTGGGGAACCGCGTCCGCAAACGTGCCAAACACCTGCGCAAGTGGGCCCGGCGCGAGCACGTCAGCTGCTACCGCGTCTACGACCGAGACATTCCCGAGCTCCCGCTCATCGTCGAGCTCTACGACGACTGCCTGCACGTCTCCCTCTACGAACGCGACGAGGACGAGCGGGACGACGCGCCCGGACGCACCGCGACCTTCCTCATGGAGAGCCTCGAATCCGCCCTCGACATCCCGCAGGAGCGCATCTTCCTCAAGCGTCGTCGGCGCCAAGAAGGCGACTCACAATACGAAAAGAACACCACCAGCGACCGCCGAGTGGTCAGCGAGGGCGGTCTGCGCCTGGTCGTCGACCTCGCCGCCTACCTCGACACGGGCCTCTTCCTCGACCACCGCGCCACTCGCCGCTGGGTGCGCGAGCACAGCTCCGGCCTGCATGTCCTCAACCTCTACGCCTACACCGGCTCCTTCTCGGTCTACGCCGCCGACGGCGATCCCCGCACCGTGACCAGCGTCGACCTCTCCACGACCTACCTCGACTGGGCCGCCGAGAACTTGCGCCAGAACGGCTACGAGCCGACCTGGATGCGCTTGGGTTCTTTCCAGACGCGGTCCGAACCCGCGCGAGGGCAGCACCGCTTGGTGCGAGCCGACACGCACAAATTCCTGGAGAGCGCCGCGGCGGCGAAGCAACGCTACGAGCTGGTCATCCTCGATCCGCCGACGTTCTCCAACAGCCGCAGCATGGAGACCAGCTTCGACGTCCAACGCGACCACGTCGAGTTGCTGCACGCCACTCGCCGCGTCCTCGCCAAGGACGGCACCCTGCTCTTCTCAACCAACCGGCGCAGGTTCAAGCTCGACGAAGATGCCATCGGCGCCAAGAGCCTCGAGGAGACCACGAACCGCTTCTTGAGCGAGGACTTCAAGGCCCGGCCGGCCCACCGCAGCTGGCTGTTGCAGTTCTAGGACGCCGAAGTAATACCGACTTTGGAGTCCAGGGTCCGAAGCCTGAGCAGGGTCCGACGATTGCTGGTTGGAACTCCGTCCGCAGGCAAGTCGAACGCCGGTTCCGGCCTCAGGCCTCAGGCCTCAGGCCTCAGGCCTCAGGCCTCAGGCCTCAGGCCTCAGGCCTCAGGCCTCAGGCCTCAGGCCTCAGGCCTCAGGCCTCAGGCCTCAGGGTCCGAAGCCTGAGCAGGGTCCGACGATTGCTGGTTGGAACTCCGTCCGCAGGCAAGTCGAACGCCGGTTCCGGCCTCAGGCCTCAGGCCTCAGGCCTCAGGCCTCAGGCCTCAGGGTCCGAAGCCTGAGCAGGGTGCGAAGCCCGAGCAGGACCCTACTCCCGAACCGTCAGTTGCACCGGCGCCACCTCGGCCCGCACGCGCTCGTCGTAGTACAGCCAAGCACTGGACAGCGGCGTGAGCGCCACCATCGGCATCGTTGGCAGCGCCGTGTAACGCAACGTCACCTGCTCGCCCGCGTCGAGGCCATAGAGATAGACGACGACGTCGCTGCCGCGGCGCTCGACCTTGGACACTGGCAAGGCCGGATCCGCAATGGCCGCCTCGAAGTCGCGCAGTTGCACGTCGAAGCCGGGCGGCACGCCGAACGACAGCATCACCATGTCGACACGCTCCTGGCGCGAATTCGACACGCGGGCCTCGATGGCGACGGGCACGCCAGCGACGAGGTCGTCGCCCTCATAGGTCATGCTGAACTCGAGACCCTCTTGGCTCTCGCCGTCCTGTGGCCAAGGCTCGTAGTACTCGCCGACGATCTGGTAGAGGAAGCCGCCGTCTCCGGAGAGCTCGATGCTGACGCTGTTTTCGCCCTTGATGAGCACGTCACTCAGGTCGACTTGCCGCATCAGGTCGGCGCTCTCGGGCGTGACGTCGAAGGTCTCGACGTGCGCGCCCAACCCCACCCTCAGCTGCCCACTGGCCAGCGCCGGGTTGGTCTTGGCCAGCGCGTTGAAGGCGCGCAAGCTCAGCACCGTCCCCTGGGTGCTGCCAAAGAGGCCATAGGCGCTCTTGGCGGCGACCAGCGACTCGACGGCTCCGTCGAGAATGGCGCTCGGCGCGCCGTGGCGAATGAGGGCTTGCAAGATCAGCGCGGTGGATTCGGCCTTCATGGCCCCTGCGGCGCCGTAGGTCAGCGATTGGCTGTCGGAGTCCCACCAGACCTGCTTGCCGTCCTCGCTGGTTTGAGCGCTCGCGAGCAGGGCGTCGTAAAGCTGCGCAACTCGCGCATCGTCGGGAGCGCCAACCAAGAACGCGTTGAGCAAAAGCCCCATGGTGTAGGCGTCGTCGATGGCCGAGGTGTTGCGACGCAGCCAGTCGAGGCCCCGCATCGTCCCTGGGTCGCGGGCACCCGACTCCAGCAACGCATAGGTGACATAAGCGGTTGCGCGCACGTCGCTGTCGCGGAACTGGTTGGTGGCGCCTTCGTGAATGCCCTCGGGAGCGGCGCGCCAGCGACCGTCGGATTCTTGCTGGGTGAGCAGCCAAGCCTGGGTTCTGGGGATGATGGCCGGGTCGATCTCGTAGACTCTCGCCATGTCCGAGAACTCGAGCAGCCCGTAGGCCGTCAAGATGCGGTGGGCCGGGCCGTTGCCGAACCACTCGAAGCCGCCGCCCTCGACCTCGAAGCTGACCAAGCGCTGGTAACCCACGCCGATGTACTCGCGCGCCGTCGCCTCGGTCTCTTCGTCGAGCTCGCCCGTGGCGCGCAGGTAATCGAGGACCAAGACGTTGGGGTAGGTCGACGACGAGGTCTGCTCGAAGCAGCCACCAGGCATTTGCAAAAGGCTCTCGAGCCCGTCCACCACTTGACTGACGGGCCCAGGATAGAGTTTGACCACCAGCTTCGAGGCGTGGTCGATGGCGTTTGCCGGAATGGAGAGCGTCTCCACAACGCGCTCCCTGAGCACGCCAGAGCGGCTGAACGCCTGGACTTGGCCGTTGGGGGCCACGTGCACGACGCGCCGCACGGCGTCGCTCTCCTTGTCGCCCAGCGCCCACACCTGCAGCGCGTGGTCGCCCACCTCGAGGGCGCGCAGCCGCAGGGGTCGCGCCGTGACCTCCCCAGGCTCCAACGTGACCGTCGTCGATTGCGGCCCCAGCAACTCGAACCAGCGCCCCGAGCTCTCCAGGTCGACCGTCAACACGACGGTCTGCGCCGCGTCCAAATAGTTGTGCAGAGCGACCGGAACGCTGACCTCGTCGCCCTGCGTCAGCTCGGACGGAAAGTCGATGTCCACGAAGAAGTCCTGGAAGACGGTCAGGCCCGCGACGCCGCTGCCCAGCTGCCCTTCGCGGCTGTTCGCCAGCCCGCTGATGCGCCAGGTCGTGATGTTGTCGGCCAACGCCACGTCGATAACGGCGTGGCCATCGGTGTCGGTGATGACCGCCGGCCGAAAGTCGAGGGTCTCGGGGAAGTTCTTGCGGACCCTGGGCCTCTCGCTGCCCCCTTCTCCCTCTGGGGCTTGCGAATCGGGCGACGAGGCGCTGGGGTCTGAGGGTGCGGCGTTGGCGGGCGGCTCGTAATAGCTCTCCCCTCCTGAGCCCTCGAGGCCCTGGTCGCTGCAGCTCAGCGAGAGGGCGGCGCTGCAGGCGAGGAGCAAGGTGAGAGCACGCTTTGAGCGAGTGCGTGGGGTTGCGCGACGGGGCTTGCGTAGACGTGACATATTCTGACCTCTAACGAATGTTAGCGAGGGGGTTGATAAATGAGTTGAGAAAGACGGCCAAATGAGCGCTTCTCGCTGAGCTCCACCCAACCTGGCGCCTATGAGCAGGCGACAGGACAGCTCCTCAGCTCAAACTCTCTGCGTCTCAGCGTCTCAGCGTCTCTGCGTTAAAGAACGAAGCAATATCAGCAACATACCACTCGAGCCCGGCGATCTGCCTAGCAGCGAGCAGCTAGTGTAAACCGTCATGAATCTCCATGTTTATTTGGCTGCAAGGAGCGCCCCCAATCCCCACGAATTCTTCAAAAATACCGGCATGTTGTTGATTACAAAAAAGAAGAAAGTCATTGGGGGTCCGGGGGACAAAGTCCCCCGGCGGGCCAAAGCAGAGCCCTGCCTCCCTGAAAAGCCACGCCCATAAGCATGGTCACATGTGAAGCGTTACACTAGAACTGGGCTTCGGAGAGCACGAACGAGAGGTCGTCGCCGCTGCCGAGTCGCTCGTCGAGGCCAGGGCTGGTCAGCCGCACCTGCTCGCCCCAGCCGGCGTCGGGCACGTTCTCGATGGCATAGGGTTGGCCCCATGGGTCGTAGAGGTCGGGAAGAAGCATGATTTGGTGGGCGAAGGTGCGGGCGCCGTCTTGTCTCACGCCCAGCTCCTGCAACCACTGGATGACGCGCGTCAGCTCGCGGGCGGTCGCCACGGCCGAGCGTTCCCTCGCCGCCTGGGCGGCCTTGCCGTAGTTGTCGACGTCGACGCTGCCTCGGGGTACGTCCACCTGTGTGAGGAGCACCGCCGCTGCGGCCTCGCGGTTGGCGTCGTCGCGCTCGCTCAAGAGACTCTCGGCGGACCAGGCTCCTGCGCCCGGCGCGTTCATCAGCTGCTCGGCGAGCTCGAAGGTGAGCCGCTCGACACCCGGACGCACGTCTTGGAGGGCGAAGACCGCCTCGTCGACGATGCTCACGCCCACGGCCGCCACGACCGGCGCGCCGTCCACGTTGGTGACCTGCACCTCGATACGAGCGTCCTCGCCGGGGCGGTACGACGCGCGCTCGGCGTGGAGGTCGACGAGCAAGTTGCGGTCTCTCTCGACGAACATCGCCGCCTGACTGCGTGGGCCTTGAAGCTCGTCGCTGTAGGCCTCGAGGCTCAAGAGCCCACCCATCTCGTCGTCCAGGACGAGCTCGAGCTCGGCTTCACCCTGGCGGTCGAGGAGCACGTCGCGGTTGGCCACAGTGCGACCGTCGCGAAAGAGGTCGAGGTGAATCCGCGCCCCCTCGAGCCCGCCAGGCATCTCCCGGCCCACAAGCCCCACAATGACCGTCTCTCCGACATGGGCAAAGGCCCGATCGGTGCGCACGCTCAGGCTCGGACCGGAAGGGATCACGGTGGAGAAGGCACGGCTGGTGCGGTGCCCCAGCGCGTCCTGGACGTTGACGGTGTAGGAGAGCCAGCCCGCTGCCTGCGGCGTGTCGATGTCGACGCGTGCGACGCCTGTAGGGCCCGTCACGAAGTCGATCGTGTTGCCGCCGAAGAGGATTTTTCCGCTCGCCTCGACCGGTAGGCCGAGGGTGTCGGTGGTGGTCACGAGCAGAGTGTTCACCGCACCAGGGACGACCGCCGCGATGGGCGCGGCGCTGACGATGAGGTCGTTGACGCCGACGCGAATCGTGGCGCTGCTCAGCTCACTGTGCCCGGTGCCGTCGGTCAGCTCGAGCAAGAGCTCGAGAACGGCTTGCCCGGTCTCCACTTGCGGGCTCGAGAAAAAGCTGGGGACGGGAAGATCGACCCTCGCCAAGCCTTCCTCGTCGAGGGCCACCTCAATCGCCTGCAGCTCCTGGCGGCTGACGTCGACCTGCGTGGGAGACACTCGAAGGAGCCCGCCCGCGACGGGCTTTCCGAAGAAATAGCTGGACGAGAAGCTGAGGTGCGCCGTCTCGCCTGGGTGGTAGTAGGCGGCGTCGAAGCGAGTCTCGACCGTGAACTTTGGCAGGCTGTAGGTCTCGACGCGAATGGTCTTGACCGCCGTCCAGTCCCCCAGCCGAGCGCGAATCTCCCACTGGCCTTGGTTCAGCTCCGTGGCCAGCGGCAGCGTCATGGCGGCGACGCCAAAGGCATCGGTCTGCTGCGTCTGGCGGAAGAGCAAGTTCCCTTTGGCGTCGGCGACTTCGAGCGTGATGTCGGTGTTCGCGGTGGGGAGCAGCGAGGGTTGTTCCAGGGTCAAGGTGCGCACGTGCACGGTCTGTCCCGGTTTGTAGATGGGTTTGTCGGTGGTGATGAGGGTCTTGCGCCGTCGCTCGAGCTGCACGGGCGTCTCGACCTCGGCGGCTCCTTCTGGGCCCTCGGCGACGAAGCGCAGCGGCTGCGTGCCGACCTCCTCGGGCAGGCCGCGGACGTCTAGGAAGGCGAGCCCTTGGTCGTCGCTCAGGGCGCTGGCGACGAGGCGAGCGCCGAGGTAAGCCTGGATGGTGGCGCCCTCGATGGGGCTCTGGTCATGGCCGTCGGAGAGGACGGCGCGAAAGCGCGTGTCACTTCCTACCGCCACGGTCTCGGAGCCGACGACCCGCAGCTGCCACTGCGCGGTGATGGAGTACAAGGAGCGCCGCCCCATGATTGTTGCGGTGCCGCTGTTGATCTCGTAAGAGACGACGTAGCGCGAGAGCTCGCCGCGGTCCTGCCCACCGGCGGCGTCGGCGTTGAAGATGAGGGGAACTTCGAGGTCGGCGCGCCAGTCGGAGAGCTGGAAGTCGATGCTGCTCTCGGCGACTAGCTGGTCGTCCAGTGTCCACAAGCCGACCTTGGCGGTGCCGGCCAGCGGTTGCATGGCCCGTCGCCAGATCGGGAGCCGAATGATGGTGAGAGTGGGCCCCTCGCTGCGTGCGCTGAGCTGAGTCTCGTCGAGCTCGAACTTGGCGGAGCGGGTGATGTCCGAGCCTCGGTAGGGTTGGGCGTCACTCCTGGGAGTTTCGCAGCCGCCGAGGAGCGCGCCGTGTAGGAGCATTCCGGCAAGGAGAGGGCCAAGTCGTCGGAGAGTGGGAGGTCTTGTCATGGCAGTTCTCGCGGTGAGAGGTGGAAGAGGTCAGCCCGACACCGCGATTCTGCAGCCCGCGTGCCACCTGTAAGGTGCTGATATCTAACGTCTCTCAGGGATGTTTCGGACATGGCGGAGTTGGCAGGGCGGCAGCGATTGGGATCGCCGTGACGTCTCGTAAGAACGTGATAATAAAGGATAACATTCGATGTCGTGAGCTCTTGGCTCAGCCCTGATCGCCACGTCATGTGCCAGCACACCGCGTGGCCCGAAAAAGCGGGAAGCGCGCGCGACGCCTCGCTTCGCGCGCGGACTCCAGCGGTGCGCAACGAACGGAGTCAGGCGCCGTGTCGTGCCCCCTGCCGGAGGCGCGACGTCCGACAGAGTTCTGGAACAGAAAGGGCTTTAGCGATTTTCGCGGCGGCAGACCCAGGGCATGACATGCCGATCGCGTCAAGGCGGGTTGTCGTTTTTGCACGAGGTCTGTTGTCCGAGGGGCTTTGGAGCCAACCACCCGACCAACACCCAGCTCACCACCGAGACGGTGCTGCGATCTTCGACCCCATCGCCGGGCTGACCGTGGAGCTGCACCTGCCTTGAAGCCCCAAGTCTGCCCTCGCTCGAAAAACAGTGACTCCGATCCTCAAGAATCATAGGCTATTTCGCGCAGGAATTAGGCGACCGCAGGAGGCAGCAAAATGAACGATGAGCTATTTGTCAGAGACCTGATGACCCCACACGTGATCACGCTCGAGGCCGACGACAACCTCGACCTCGCCGACATGATCATGCGCACAGCCAGAATCCGTCATCTGCCAGTGGTCAGCCAAGGCAAACTGGTCGGCCTGGTGACCCACCGCGACCTCCTCAAGGCGTCGGTGAGCAGCATCGTCAGAGTCCCAGAGAAAGACGAGGTGGCATTTCGACAGCGCATCCGGGCGCGCCAGATCATGACCACCGACATCCTCGTCGCGAAGACCGACGAGACCGCCCTCTCCGCAGCGCGACAGCTGGCAGAGAAGCGCGTCGGCTGCCTCATCGTGATCCACGACGACGAGACGCTGGCGGGCATCATCACCGAATCAGACTTCCTACAGCTGGCCATCAAGGCGCTCGAGTCCATCGAGGACGAGCAAGCCTGATTCTTGTGGGGTCGGGCGGCTTGCGAGTGGGGCGGCCCGATGGCCGCCTGGTCACAGATGGGCGCTAGGGGCGGCCCACACGCCGCCCAGGTCCTGCGTCAGCGCTCACTTCGAACAGCAGCGGAACCCCAGGTCGTCCAAGCGCGAGGTTGGGTTGACCTCCTGCGAGTCAGAGCACGCCAGGTTCTCTTCGCTGTCGGTGTAGCCTCCGCCACGCACGACGTTGCCATTGAGCCCCATGTCCAAGGTCCACTCGCGGACATTGCCCGACATGTCGACCAGCCCCATTTCGCTGCGACAGCCGGCGTTGTCGCCCGTCGGCATCGGGGCACAGTCTCCCAAAGCACAGCCGCCGACTGGGTTCGCAGCGCCGTTGCAGGTGGAGGCCTCGAAGTTACGGCCATACGGGAAGTCGGCGTTCGCGGTTCCCTGGCAGGCGATGCCCCAGGTGACGCCATCGCAGAGGTCTAGGCCGGCCAAGCTGCACGCGTACTTGGCTTCCTGCCAGGTCACGCCGGTCCAAGGAAGAACTCCTGGACGCGAGCAGATGGTCTCGACGCTCACGCCCTGGTGAGTGTTCGTGGCGTCGGGCCGGCTGACTTCGTAGGTGGTGACCAGCTTGCCGCCGACGTTGACGGTCTCTGGTGCGCCGCAGCCGCTGTTTCCGGTGCGCAGCGCGTACAAGTAGCGATCGTCGGAGCCGACGAAGACATAGCGCCCGTCCTTGGCGACCACCGCCGAGCCTACGATGCTGCCCTCGGTCGTGTAGGTCCACAGCTCAGTGCCCTGGCTGCTGAAGGCGTGCAGGCGACCGTCAGTGGCGCCGATGTAGATGGTGCTGTCACTGGAGAGCGCCGGGCTGGAGTAGGCGAGCCCGGCCGTCTCTCGTTGCCACAGCTCGTTTTTGAGGTTGGAGCTGACGGCGTAGAGCCGGCGGAAGGTGCTGCCGATGTAGATGACGCCGCCCAGGCCTTCGGTGGCGCTGCCCCAGATCTGGCCGCGGGCGTCGAACTCGGTCGAGAGAACACCCGCTCCCGAGAAACGGTAGAGGAAACCGTCGTGAGAGCCGACCAAGACGTCTCCATTGCTGGCCAAGGTGGCGTCGCCCCAAACCGCGTCGCCGGTCTCGAAGCGGCCGAGCTCGGCGCCGGCCGAGTTGACCCAGTAGACGAAGCGGTCGTTGCTGCCGAAGACAGCGGTCCGATCGGCCAGAATCACCGGCGTGCTCTGGATGTCGTTGCCCACTGGGAACCCCCAGGCTGGGGTCCCGCCGACGAGGTTGAGGGCTTGCAGCTTGGAAGCGTACGTTCCAACAAGCACCAGAGAGCCATTGAGCACGGGTTTGGTGCCAACGGTTGAGCCAATATCCGTTTGCCAGACGACATTCCCCGTGGCCTGCTCCAGCGCCACGACAAAGTTGCCAGCGGAGACCAAGACCCAAGTGTCGACCAGCACTGGACTGGTGACGATCTGCCCGCCTGCGTCGCGCTGCCAGAGCTCTTGGCCGCTGTCGTTGAGGGAGTAGACCCGGCCGTCTTGAGAGCCGAGGAAGAGCACGCCGTCGTCGCGTACGGCGGGGGGCGCCCAGATTTGACCGAGGGTGTGGAAGCGCCAGGCCAAACGGGTCATCAGCGTCAGCGAGAACGTCTTGCTGGCAGAGTGGAAGAACGTGTCGGTCGCCGTGGCCTTCACCAAGAGTTCGAGGGGAAGCATGTCGACGCTGATGGAGAGCGCGTCGAGCGAGAGGGTCGTCTCGTAGGCGGGGGCTGCGCCCACCGTCAGCGGAATGCCGTTGACGCTGACCGCAAAGTCGATCACACCATTGACGTCGCTGACCGTGAAGCGCAACTTCGTACCGGACGTATCGTTGAACAGCATGCTGCCGTTGGCAGGCGAGAGCATGGAGATGTCGGGGCCGGAGTTGTCGAAGAAGACCCCGACCTCGGCAGTGAACGTCACTCCGTCCTTGTAGGCGAGCGCCTTTAGGGTGTGTG
>Ga0210044_10003262_pt1 | contig 23298 bp, 19 predicted proteins | sample CryGey13umfilter_2_FD_183959 | JGI IMG/M metagenome (GOLD analysis project Ga0210044, IMG submission 183959) | Groundwater microbial communities from aquifer in Utah, USA - Crystal Geyser 4/9/14 3 um filter (SPAdes) (version 2) | ecosystem: Environmental > Aquatic > Deep subsurface >... | reverse complement strand
ATCGATGGAACCGGCCTGATCTTCAGAGGGTTCTACTCAATACCGCCCTACTTTCGCAGCCCAAACGGCGTTCAAACCAACGCGGTTTTTGGGTTCACCAGCATGCTCCTCTCCCTCATGAACGAGCACAAACCGGACTATCTGGCCGTAGCCTTCGATCGAAAAGGTCCAACCAAGAGGCACGAGGAGTATGCCGAGTACAAAGCCACTCGAGTTGCTGCGCCGGACGAGCTGTATGCCCAGATCCCACTCGTGAAAGATGTGGTTAATACCTTTAATCTGCCGCTCTTTGAGCAAGATGGTGTTGAGGCCGACGACCTGCTGGCGACCATCGTTCACAAAACTGCCGACGTCAAAAACCTGACCGTCGAGGTGGCTACAGGTGACTTTGATCTTTTTCAGCTGATCAGTCCACGCGTCAGCGTGCTCTATCCGGAGAAGGGCTTTAAAGAAGCCAAGCGGTACGATCCTGAGGCCGTCTACACCAAGTACAGCCTGCGCCCCGACCAGATACCCGATTTTAAAGGTCTGGCCGGCGACAGCTCAGACAACATACCGGGAGTTCGAGGTATAGGAGGAAAGGGCGCGGTCAACCTCCTGGCAAAATACGACTCGCTCGAAGGCATCTATGAACATCTCGACGAACTGAGCGACTCTGTTCGAACCAAGCTCACCGAGGGAAAAGAGAGTGCCTACAAGTGCCGTGATCTTACCCGCCTCATGGTCGATATCCCCCTCGACTTCGATCTACACTCCTGCACTGTGCGGGACTTCGACTCGGGAAGTGCGCGAAAACTCTTTGGCTCACTCGGCTTCCGAGCACTCGTACGAAGACTGGACGATCTTTTTGGCGCACCTGTAGAACAAGAGTCGCTCTTCTAGAGGGCGTTTTAATGTTGACTACTGGGCGAAAATATTACATAGCAGCATTTCACCCCCACTAGGGGCCGTGTAGACGACTTTTTGCGCTAGCACAAAGGGTAAACCCCCGCTCAACTACCACTCAGGTATTTTTGACTATTCGCCCGATCTTTACGCCCACGGGCCGCCCGGCTGGCAGAATGAGCGGTGGACGATTTTTCCCTCTATAAAGGCCCAACCGTATCTTCTGTATAACTTTTTTGTTCTAATTCCCGCCCGTACACTATTTTTGATCACCCCTAGGTGGTTTTTTCCCCACCAGTAAGCCCAAAAACGATACTCGAATAACGCATTTATTTATTCCGTCAACGAAGGGCGATAATGGCGCAAGATAAAGGAAAAAGGCGTATACAAAATTGGAACGAAGGGCTTGTAAAAGCCAAATAATCGAGTAAAAAATTTGCGTTGCCCAGTTTTCTGTACTATGTTTGGGACGCTTTAATCACATCGTATGTCAAAAGTTCGCGTCATAGCCGTCATAGATATCGGCTCTTCTAAAATTCGAACGGTTGTTGGAACTCTGGATGAAAACTCTACAGTGCCTAATGTTATTGGTGTTGGAATCGCTCCCTCAACCGGGCTTCGCAAAGGTCAAGTGATCGATGTCGAAGAGACTATTAGTAATATAACCGCCTCTCTTGAAGATGCGGAGCGTATGGCTGGCGAACCCATCCACCACGTTCTCATCGGCATCTCGGGCAACCATATTGAGTCGTTCAATAGTAAGGGCGTGGTAGCTATCTCACACCCGGGAAATGAGATTACGGAGGAAGACCTCGACCGTGTTTTGGAGGCCGCACAAGCTGTCGCCATTCCAAACAACCGACGCATTCTTAGAATCATTCCGAAGTCATTTACCGTCGATGAGCAGAAGGGGATTAAGTATCCCGTCGGCATGACCGGTATCCGACTTGAGGTTGATGCACACATCGTAACTGGCATCGTTCCGGCCGTTCGCAATATCGAGAAGTCGGTTTTGCAGGCGGGTGTGGATGTTGATGATATCGTCCCCGGACTCCTTGCGGCTTCTGAAGCCGTCCTCTCAAAGAGGCAGAAGGAGCTGGGCGTCGTCGTCATCGATATTGGTGCCGGCGGAACATCCATGGCCGTATTTGAAGAGGGCACGATTCTTCACACCGCCGTCATTCCGGTTGGTGCAGAGAGTGTCACCAACGATATCGCCATCGGACTCCGAACCTCGATCGATACTGCAGAGCGCATCAAGATTGAGTATGGCTCATGCATCCCCGACGAGGTATCAGACCGTGAGATCATCGACCTGAGTAGCTTTAGCAAGATCGACATGCAGAAGGTCTCAAAGCGCCAGCTCGTCGAGATCATCGAGGCCCGTTATAATGAGATATTCCTCTTGGTAAAAGAGGAGCTCGCCAAGATTCACCGAGACGGGATGCTTCCCGCCGGCGTTATGTTGACCGGTGCCGGATCAAAGATCCCAGGCATCATCGACGTCGCCCGCGAGACGCTCAACCTCCCGGTTCAGATTGGCTTCCCGCAGAATTTTGAAGGAGTGGTTGATAAGATTGAAGATCCGGCATATGCAACCGCAATCGGTCTACTCATCTGGGCCTCTCGTTTTGAGAGCCGTCCCTTTTCTATGAGCTTTAAGGGTCTCGATTTCAAGCGAGCCTTGAGCGGCATCAAGAACTGGGCAAAGCAACTTCTACCGTAAAAAATTCTATTTCTTTATAACTCACCCTTTTATGGATTATCAAAAATCCTCTTCATCGTCAGCGGGCGGAAGCTCCTCTGGCAACAGTAGCTCCTCACAGGGAGCCCAGCGTGATGCACTGCGCAACCTCTTCAGTGGGAAGCAGTCGTCATTCAAACGTCGCTCACCAAATCTCGAGATGGTGACTCCGGAGATCACTCCCGTCGCCTCACTCAAGGTCGTGGGTATAGGCGGAGGCGGAAGCAATGCCGTCAACCGCATGATGAAAGCCGGTGTCAAAGGCATCGAGTTCATCGCTCTTAATACAGACGCTCAGGCGCTCTACCACTGTGAGGCACCTCACAAGATCAATGTTGGTAAGGCAACCACTCGCGGTCTCGGAGCTGGAAGCAGCCCCGACATCGGACGTCAGTCAGCCGAGGAGAGCTCAGAGGAGATCAAGGCCGCCATTCAGGGCGCCGACATGGTCTTCATTACCTGTGGTCTCGGTGGTGGAACCGGTACGGGTGGTGCTCCAGTTGTAGCCGAGGTAGCTCGGGAGCTGGGAATCCTCACTGTTGCAGTTGTAACCAAGCCCTTCTCGTTTGAGGGAATGCGCCGCAAGCAGCAGGGTGACGATGGACTAGAAAACCTCAAGGGCAAGGTAGATACACTTATCACCATCCCTAACGACCGAATCCTCTCGATCATTGACAAGAAGACTCCTCTTATGGACGCCTTCTCCGTTGTGGACGACGTCCTCCGCCAGGGTGTTCAGGGCATTGCCGACATAATCACCGTTCACGGTATGATTAACGTCGACTTCGCCGATGTCCGCACCGTTATGCAGAACTCCGGTTCAGCACTTATGGGAATCGGATACGGCAGCGGTGAGAACCGTGCTCAGGACGCAGCCAAGGCAGCCATCGACTCACCACTTCTTGAGATGGATATCGCCGGTGCGAAGGGTATTCTCTTCAACGTCACCGGTGGAAACGACCTCTCGATGTTCGAGGTTGATGAGGCCGCCCGCATCATTACCGATGCCGCAGATCCGGACGCGACCGTCATCTTTGGTGCCGTTATCAACGACTCATACACGGGAGAGATCAAGGTTACCGTCATCGCCACAGGCTTTGATGATGTTCCTCGCGAGGCCGGCTCCTACTTCCAGCGTGAGCACACCAAGATCCAGTCAGAGCCACGACAGCCACAGAAGGCCGTGGAGAGTGAGTTGGACATCCCAGCTTTCATCCGCAACAAAGTAGGCTAGGTTCCGTATTTGTAACCAAGACCATTTCCCCGGTTGCTGGAAACGCAACCTTTGTAAATGACTCTTGGTTACAAACGGGCACAGCTTGCTATAATGGCGGCGTGTCACTTCCAGACCATTACAACGACTTCATAAGTAAGAACCCCTCCGGGACGATATTCCAGGCAGGGGTTTTTGCTGAGTTCCAGAGGACGATTCCCTACAGAGGTGAGGCCTTTGAGCTGCTCTCCAGTGAGTGCGGGCCGAGGACCTGCGGGCCCCACAGGGGAGTGGCGACTGGGGGGGTGCGAGCCAAAGGCGAGCCCGCCGCGGAGGGGGAGCTTGGCTCTGAGGGCCTCCAGGGCTCCGCGAGCTGCCTTGCCATCGTGATGAAGCTTCCTTACGGCCTCTGCTGGCTCTGGGTGCCCTACGGCCCTCTGGGGGGCTATAACGAGGCCCTCTTCAGCCAGCTCGAGGCGGTAGTCAGAGAGAAGCGGGCTATCTTTACTCGAATAGAGCCGCCCGCATCATGGAGTCCTGCCGATGCGGCCGCACTGGAAGGTCGCTTTAGCCTGGCTCCGGCCAGCCATCGCCTGACGGCGGGGGAGTCACTCATCCTCGACCTCACCTTGAGCGAGGCCGCCCTGCTCGAGCAGATGAAGCCCAAGGGCCGCTATAATATCCGCCTCGCTCAGCGCAAAGGCGTGACCGTTAAGCGCTACACAAGCGTGGACCAACTCGCGCCCGGGGAGTTTGAGGCTTTTTACCAAGTGCTTCAACAGACCGGCTCGCGCGATGGCTTTGGCATCCATCCGGCCAGCTACTACGAGCAGCTTCTCAAAAATCTCGGGCCTTCCTCAAATGCCGCCCTCTACCTCGCCTACGACGAGGCAGGGACAGTCATCGCCGGGATTATTACAACCTACTTTGGCTCAACGGCGACCTACTACTACGGCGCCTCATCCCCGGCTCACCGGCCACTCATGGCCCCCTACCTCCTCCAGTGGGAGGCGATTCTCGATGCAAAAAACCGCGGCTTCCACAGCTACGACTTTCTGGGCATCGCACCCCCAAACAGCCCGGACCATCCGTGGGCGGGCATCACCGACTTCAAGAAAAAATTTGGTGGCACGGAGATCCACTATCCGGAAGCCGTCGAACTCGTACACCGACCACTCCTCTACAAACTCTACCGCCTTAAAAACCGCCTTCGGCCTTAGCGCCTCGCCCAGGCAGAGGCGGAAACGCATCCGCCCCGGGGACACAAGGGGAGCGCTGAGCAGGCTGCGTCGACTCGATGTACCAGTCACGCGTGACCTGTGCAGAGACTTCTTCACTCAGAGCACGCATCACACAGGTACGAACCTCGCGCTCAATGCCGTACCTCTCCATAACAGCAGCCAACTCCGACTCCTCCGCATCGGGAGCGGAGAGCTCCGCACGTACAGCGGCCATTAGACTATAGGTATCGGCCCAGTCGCGCGTATCCCCGCGCGCCTGCTGTGCATCACTCACATGTACGAGTAGGCGCGTATCAAGAAGCGGCAGCTCGCGATCGACCGTTACCTCAGGCATGCCAAGGCGGGCCTGTGCAGCTGCGTAGAGACGACGAGCAGACTTGAGCCCCGGAATCTCAGGCATGCTGGCGAGAACCCTTTCTAAACGATCAGCCAGGGCATTCGAACGCCGTGCGCGCTCCTTCCACTCTTCGGATACCTTGGGGCGGGGTCGGAGCACAGAGGTAGCGCCAGCTTGCCGCATAGCCTCAGTTGGAACACGCGCAAAAGTCGGTGCGACAAACGACTCCTCGTCACCTAGTCTTTTGCTTGGTTTTTTCGCCTCGTACATACGTTAATGACTACCGCACGCCCGATAAAATGTTACTCGTCTTTGCCCTCTTTGGCGGCAGAAGAGGAGGTCATCTTATCAGCAATGAGCGTTGCGTCAAGGTGGTCGGTCTCGTGCTGCATAATGCGAGCGTTGAGTCCCTCTAGGTGAAGGGTGACGCGCTTCCCTTTGATATCGGTGTAGTGGACGGTTACAGTACTTGAGCGTCGCACCTTTCCAAAGCGGCCGGGGATACTTAAGCAGCCCTCTTCAACGTTGGTGGTCTTCTTAGAAAAGTTCTCCAAAACCGGATTGATCATTGGGACGATCATCTCGTGAGGCGTGTCGAAGTTGAGACGCGCGATAAAAATGCGGAGGTTCACTCCCACTTGTGGTGCGGCAATGCCTATACCATCGGCGTCAAACATCGTCTCGATCATGTCGTTGACGAACTTTTTGATCTTCTTGTCGATCGTCTTTACCTCTTTCGAGTGCGTTCGAAGGATCTTATTCTCCGTACCTTTTTCGATTGGAAGGACCGCCATCGCGCAAAAGATACCCTATTTTTCGGCATTCATCCACTCGATTTCGGCTTCGATGAAGCCGGTAAGCTCTCCATCCAGAACCTTATCCACCTGCGAGGTCTCATAGCTGGTGCGGTGATCCTTTACCATTGTGTAGGGGTGCAGAACGTATGAGCGAATCTGGTTGCCCCACGACGTCTCGGTGTGCCCACCTTTAATGTCCTTCAACTCCTTTGCGTGCTGTTCTTCTTTTAGGTGAGCCAACTTGGCCGCCAAGATAGCCATGGCGCGCTCCCTGTTTTGAGCTTGAGACCGCTCACTCTGGCAGCTGACGACGATGCCCGTGGGCTCGTGTGTGAGGCGAACGGCCGTACTGACCTTGTTGACGTTCTGTCCACCGGCTCCACTCGCACGGAAGCTGTCCATCTTGATATCGTCGGGATTGAGGTTGATCTCTCCCACATCGGGGATCTCGGGGAGAACCTCCACCATGGCAAACGAGGTCTCACGGGAGTTTTTTGCATTGAATGGTGAGAGTCGAACCAGGCGATGTACTCCTTTTTCGCCTTTTAAATAGGCGTACGAGTAGATCCCGCTGATCATAATAGTGGCGCTCTTGATGCCCGCCTCGTCTCCGCGAGTCTCGTCCATGAGTTCGACACTTTCGGCCGTTCTCTCAGCGTAGCGCATATACATGCGAAGGAGCATCTCGGCCCAGTCTTGGGCATCTTTACCGCCCGTACCGGCGTAGATCGTGACGATCGCGTTGTTGGAGTCATACTTGCCGGAAAAGAACGACTCACGATTGAGACGGTCGAAGCGCTTCCCGAGCTCCTCAACCATTCCGCGAAACTCTGCAGCGGCCTGGGGGTCTTCTTCGGGACGAATCGTGGGAAGAAGATCCAGCAGCTCGTTGGCATCGCGAACTCCATCCTCCCAGTCCTTCACAAGTACCTGAGCGTGTTTGAGCTCTTGCGTTAGGCTGCGTGCCCGGGCCTGGTCGTTCCAGAACTCCGGCTCGGATGAGAGACTCTCGAGCTCGACGATTCGCGCTTTTTTCTTGGGGAGGTCCAGAACCTCGACTCCGCGTTGGAACTGACGTAAGTACTCTTCCAGTTTTGGTTTTAATTCTTGCATTAACTATATAATACGCCTTTTACACCCCGCCTACCACCAGGCTCCGGTTCCGAGTACAATGCGCTCGTGTCACTCGCGCGAAAAATATTCTCAAATACGGCCTGGCAGGTGATCGGCAAGTTTATTACTGCCGTTCTGGGCATCGTCAGCATTAAGTTCATCACAAACTACCTCTCCCGCTCGACCTACGGTGAGTACACCACCATCTACGACTACACCGCTCTCTTTGCGATCATTGCCGACTTCGGCCTCTTCACAATCGCCGTTCGAGAGATGGCCCACCATGGCAACAAGATCGAAAAAATTCTGGGGAACGTCCTCTCGATCCGGACCGTTCTGGCCGTTGCCGCCCTTGGCCTGGGCTTCTTTGTAACTTTCCTCATTCCCGCCTACCGCGGTACGCCCATCCCCATGGGTGTGGGTATCGTCTCGATCGCCACGGTCATCACTCTCATTGCGGGCACGATGTCTTCGCTGCTGCAGTATCATTTGAAGATGTTCTGGACCTCGATCGCCCTCTCTATCGGGAAGATCGTCACGGTGGGCTACATCGTCCTCACAATAACGGTCTTCTATCCGAATGACCCCGCGGCCGGTTTCCCGCACCTACTTACGGCCTGGATCATCGGGGGGCTTATCACCGTCCTCATAACGTATCGAGCCGCCTCTAAACTCGCCGTGGTCCGATTCCGGTTTGAGTTGGACTTCTGGAAAGACATCCTGATTAAAGCCCTTCCCTATGGACTAGCCCTCATGCTGGGCACGATCTACTTCCGCATGGGCACGATCGTCCTCTCACTGTTGGGAGAGAAGGAGCAGGTGGGACTTTTTGGCGTTCCGATGCGGTTTGTTGAGATTCTGCAGATCGTCCCACACTACTTTATGAACTCGGTTCTGCCGATACTCACGGCGAGCATCGTGGTCAACCGACAGCGCGCTGAGAAGATCGTTCGTTACGCCCTTAACACCATGGTTACACTGAGTCTGCCGATTCTGATGGGTGGTTTCATGTTGAGCTGGCAGCTTACGGCGGCCGTGAGCAGCCCGGAGTTCCTAACCCACAGAGCCGCCGACGGTGCCGTTATTTATGGCTCGGATCTGGCGCTGCGAATCCTGCTTGGGGCCCTGGTCTTCACATTTTTGCACGTCGTCTTCACGTATGTTCTGGTCGCTAAAGGACAGCAGAAACTGGTACTTGTCGCCAACGGGATCGGCGCCACGATCAACATTCTGCTTAATGTGATTCTGGCTCCACGCTATGGTTTTGTTGGTGCGGCACTCAGTGTGGTGGGAACGGAGATCGTCATGTTCGTCACGCTGACCCTGCTCGCCCGACGCTACCTCAGTAATATATGGGACCTTCCCTTCATCGCAAAAACCTTTGTCTCAACGGGTGCGATGGGGCTCGTACTCTGGTTGACGGCTGCCCCGCTCAGCGCCCTATTCCACACAAAGAGTCTCCTCATTCTGGTGCCGCTGGGAGCCGCCGTCTTCGGCCTGAGCATGATCCTGACGCGCGCGGTCTCCAAAGAGATGGTTCGTCTGATCATACAGAAAGAACCTGCCAAGGATGATCCGCCACCTCCGCTTACGCCCTAGAAAGCGCCCTACTCTTCCCCGAGTCCTTCAATGTAGCGGGTGAAGACCTCTCCACGGTGCTCGTAACTGTCGAACATGTCGAAGCTCGCGCATCCCGGAGAGAGAAGAACCACCTCGCCCGGCTGGGCTGTAAGGTAGGCCACCATGAAGGCTTCTTGGTAGGTCTCGGCGGTAACCAGCTCAAGCTGGACCTCGCGGCGGCGGACGTCCCGGCCAGTCGCCTCTATGCGTGCGACGACCTCTTCCGCTTGGATTGCGGCGGCCTTTTCGAGCGCCGCCTCGATTTTAGGTGCCGTCTGCCCCATCATGATGACGGTCTTCACGTTGAGCTGTTCGACGATCGCCTTGGCCATCGGGGCAAAGTCGGCCTGCTTGTCTGAGCCTCCAACGATGAGCGTCGTGGGCTGGGAGAAGGCGGCAACTGCGGCGGCGGTTGTGGAAGGATTGGTGGAGGCTGAGTCGTCGTAGTAACGAGCACCCTTGAGCTCGCGCACCAGCTGGAGCCTATGCGGAAGGCCTTTAAAGTCATGTACCGCCTTCTGAATGACCTCGACCGGCACGCCGCAGAGGTGGGCAGCCATCGCTGCCGAGAGGATGTTGTAGAGATTATGCTCGCCCTGCAGACCGGTGGCCCCGCGCTCGCCAAAGATAAGACCCGTCTCCCCGTCGTTGATAACCAGACTTCCAACCTTCACGAAGGCGCCCGGCTCTGTGTGGGCATCGAGCGAAATCTGAAAGGGTCGCGCCTTACTTCCCTTTAGAAAAGACAGCGCCGTAGCGTCGTCCGCATCTACTATGAGCATGTCGTTTTTGCCTTGGTGCTGGGCGATTGTGCGCTTCGCGTCAACGTACTCTTTGCGGTTTTTATGATGATCGAGGTGATCTTCCGTAACACCTAAAACGACGGCGATGTGCGGACTCCGGTCGAGATCTTGCAACTGGAAACTGGAGAGCTCGAGGATGACCAGATCGTCGGGAGTGAGCTCGTCCAGAAAGCCGAGGGCGGGCGTTCCGATGTTCCCTCCAAAAAAGACGCGGCCTTTCTTGTAGCCCTTTTTGAGCAGCTCGTAGAGGAGGGTGCAGGTTGTTCCCTTCCCCTTGGTGCCGGTTACTCCGATGATCGGGCAGGGGGCTTTTTCGAAAAAGTAGCGCGTCCCACTCGTAAGCTTTTCTTTAACCGCTTGTAGCTCGGATGTGAGGTAGGGGACGCCGGGACTTCGGAAGATGAGGTCGTAGGAGGCGAGTCCGCGCAGGTAGTCCGGGCCGGTCCTAAGATGGATTTTTGCGGCGGATGTTATTTTGTTGGGGGATAGGCTGAGTTCGGCATTGGCGTCGCAGACGAAAAGTTCTGCACTTTTTTTGCCCCGAAAGTACTCCGTAACAGCTTTACCTTCCCGCCCGTAACCGATGATGGCAACCTTCATATGATGAATAATACCATGGCCCCGGTTGATCTTTCGAGACCGGCGTGCTATAATGATGCGAATCATTTTTATTTCCTAGTACTACTTTCTAAAACCACGACGCCATGGGTAAGCCACAGGAATCAACCTCAGCAGCACCAGAACCACGTAATGAGGGATTGGACGATCAACTTAACCAGGCCTTCCAGGCCGTTGAGAACCAGCCTACAAACGCTCCCGAACGCTCAGCCGAGGAAACTCCCGACGACGCCCTGGCCAAGGCCGCCGAGGCAGCCCGACTCGCCGACTCACGCCTAAGCGGACTCGCCGAGGACAAGGGTGAGGCGAAGGGGATCCTGGAAAAGCCTGAGGCTCGCCTCGCACAGGCGCTCGCCGATCTCAACCTTGCTCAACAGCAGGGGGTGGACCCGGAACAGCAGGCAAAACGAGTCGCGGAGCTCTTCCCCGGCGTTGCCAAACAGCTGCCCGCCTTCGCCCAGATTACCGCGGTACGCGCAGAAGAACTCGGTGGTAATCACTCCATCGTAATCGACTACCGTATGCCCAGCGATGCCGAAGGTGTTAACGCCGGCGCCCTGGCTCAGCCACGGAGCGTCAACGTCAGCTCGAGCGGTGCTGTTATCTCGATCAACCACCCCGGCATGGAAGATGCCGTCGGTGAGAAGTCGGACAACTAGGCCTCCCATAGGCAAAAGAAGAAAGTAGTACTATACTAGTAGTACTAACGAACATGAAAGATACCGATAATCTAGAAAACTGGCTTAGCCAGAACATTGGCGGTGCCGCAGGTGAACAAATCGCCTTTAGCGTAGCCGCAGAAAAAGCACAATCAGGCAGTTCAGCTCCTCATCCCGCACGACCCGCCCCGACTCATCGTCAGGCAGGTTCACAGCCGAGCGCTAACCCGGGGGGAGGTAGCCAACGTGGCGGACGTCCCCGACGACGCTCACGCGGCGGATCACGTGGAGGCGCACGGGCCGGTTCCGAGGGGAATCCTCAGGCACCGCACACCCAGCAGCGTGCTCCCACAACTCATCACGAACCAACCCAGCCGGCTCCACATGGGAGCGGCAAACCTCTTCGCTGTATCCCGCTTGGCGGACTCGACGAGGTCGGGAAAAACATGATGGTCTTTGAGTACGAGAATGACATTGTTATTGTCGACGTGGGGTTTCAGTTTCCGGAAGAGGACATGCTGGGAGTTGATTACGTCATCCCCGATATCTCCTATCTTGAAGGAAAGGAACACAAGATCCGAGCGATTCTTATCACCCACGGTCACCTCGACCATATTGGTGCGATTCCCTACCTACTGCCAAAACTCAAATTCCCGCCTATCTATGGCTCGAAGTTAAGTATGGGACTGGTAAAGAAGCGCCTCGACGAGTTCAACCTTACAAAACAGGCCCAGATGCACGTGGTCGATCCCGATAAGACGCTGCGCTTCGGCTCCTTCAGCGTAGACTGGTTCCGCGTCAACCACAGCATCCCGGACAGCTTGGGTATTCTGCTCAAGTCACCTGCGGGGAACATCGTCCACACGGGAGACTTTAAGTTTGACCTTACGCCGGTCTATCAAGAGCCAACCGACTTCGCCAAGATCGGTTCATTCGCGAATCAGAACATCTCCGCTCTCTTTTCAGATAGTACGAACGCCCTCAAGGCGGGGCACACACTTTCAGAGAAGCAGGTTGGAGAGAACCTTGAAAAGGTTATTGCAGAGGCTCCCGGTCGCATTATCATCGCTGCCTTCTCCTCTCTTATTGGACGCCTACAGTTCCTCATTAACGCCGCCTCGCGCCATGGCCGAAAGGTCTACGTCTCGGGCCGCAGTATGTCCGACAACATCTCGATCGCCCAGGAGCTCTCTTTTATTAAGACTCCTCCCGGTATCGTAAACTCGATCAAGCAGATGCCCAACCGTATTAAAGATGCGGACACCCTCATTCTTACAACTGGCGCCCAGGGTGAGGCCGTCTCGGCACTTGCCCGTATGGGACTCGGCGACCACCCACAGATCAGGATCAAACCCGGGGACACGATCATCCTCTCCTCGTCGCCCATTCCGGGAAACGAGAAGGCCGTCTTCAGTGTTATTAACAACCTCGTCCGCCTCGGCGCACGTGTGATCTTCAACCAGGTGATGGACGTTCACACCTCGGGACACGCCCAGCGTGAGGACCTCAAGCTTATGATCAACCTGGTAAAACCCCGCAGCCTCGTTCCCGTCCACGGCGAGATCTACATGCGCCATGCACATGCGGAGATTGGGCGCGCTATGGGGCTCAGCCAAGAAAATGCCATTGTGATCGAAAACGGTGACGTCTTGGAGATCCACAACGGCCAGGCACGCGCAACAAAGGAAAAAGTCAGTGCAAACTACATCATGATTGACGGCAAAGGCATCGGTGATGTGGGAGCACAGATCATCATGGATCGACAAATTATGTCCCAGAACGGCGTACTTACAATACTTCTTACGGTTGATGGCAAGACTAAAAAGCTCGTAAAAGACCCCGAGATCATCACCCGTGGGTTCATCTACATGGACGAGTCACAGGAGCTGGTCAAAGAGACGATTAGCCGTGCTCGTAAGGGTTATGAGGCCGCACTGGAGCGATTTAAAGGCTGGAAACGTGGTGATGTAAAGGCCTATGTCCGCACCGCTCTCGACCGATTTACCCACCGAAAAATTGGGCGGAACCCGTTGATATTGCCGGTGATTATCGAAGTTTAGTTCAAAACTTGTTAAGAGCCGTCAAAGTACTTTTGACGGCTCTTTTTTTGTGGGGCGTAAAGCGCGAAAGTTTTAGACTGCCCCCCCGGCTCATCGACGAAAACTCCACAAAACGTTGAGGTGTTACACACCGGTTCTACACAGGTTTTGCACGTACTCATAAGATTGGATAGCACACTTTTTGCACCCTTTTTAGCCCTTTAAGAGAGGGTTTCCCGGCCACATTGCATTCGCCCGTATTTATTGTGATGGCTTATAAGAAGCCTCCTGCCCGATTCTCAATTTTTACAGGTTAGAGAGTGAGTAAAAAATGTAGCTGCCGCTGGTCCGGCGGGCCTCACTAAAAGGGTGGGCGGCCGGTCGTGAGGGCGAAGAGCTACCAGCCCACGTTTAAGGCGCTCATGCAAACTGCATAAACAACAACAGTTATTAAATATTTATATTCTATTTATTTGTATTAATAGCTCCATTTCGTATAATGACCTCGACTTGTAACCGAACCAGGTATGCGTATTACATGTAAGCAGAAAGATCTCAAGTATGCACTTGATATAGTGAGTCTTGCGGTTAATACTTCTTCAACACTGCCCGTTTTAAATAATATTTTATTAAAGGCCGCTGAGGGGAAGCTGTTTTTTTCTGCAACCAACCTTGAGATTGCGATTAACTATGCCGTCGCCGGTGATGTTAAAAACGAAGGAAGCATCACGGTTCCGGCCAAGTTGCTGACCAACTACATCTCGCTGCTCACCGATGACCAGGTTGAGATGAAAGTGGAAGGCGGGATGACCCTGCATATCGCCTCCGCGAGCTCACAGACCAAGATTAAAGGCATCTCGCCCGATGAGTTCCCACTCATTCCAAAGGTGGAAAAGGAGACCTCGTTTACGATTCCAGCCAAAGACTTTTCAGAGGCGATCGACCGAACGGTCTTCTCGGCCGCTGTGGGGGGCTCACGCCCTATCCTGGCCGGTGTCTACATGCAGAGTGATAAGGATGTGCTCACCATGGTTGCGACCGACAGCTTCCGTCTCGCAGAGAAGAAACTCAAGCTGAGCAAGAAGGTTGAGGGCCAGATCGAGTGTGTTATTCCGGTTCGGACGATGCTCGAGCTCGGAAGGATTCTCAACTCGTGCCCTGCAGGGGCCGCTCTGGATGTCTGCATCGCCAAGAACCAGATACTCTTTTCCGCTAACGGGATCGAGCTCCTCTCACGTCTGATTGAAGGTAAGTTCCCCGACTATGAGAAGATTATTCCGAAGGCTACGCGCACCAAGTTTCAGGTTGCTTCCGACCAGCTTACGCAGGCCACCAAGCGTGTAAGCCTTTTTGCCCGCGAGAATAACAACAGTATCAAGCTCACGGCGACTAATAACGGCAAGCTTCAGATAGCCACGGATGAGACGAGCGTGGGAGAGGAAAAGGCCGAAGTCGAGATCACCATGGAGGGCGAGAACAACAAAATCGCCATAAATTCGCAGTATCTGCTTGACGTACTGGGGCATCTTAAAGAGAATGTCTCCATCGAGATGAGCGAGAAGCTCACTCCCGTGGTGGTGCGTTCCGCAAAAAAGGACGACTACCTGTACATTATTATGCCGTTGAAAGTTTAAATATCGATTATGTCGTTTGAAGAGGGGCTTATTACATTTTTCCCTAAGCTCCAAAACACGCTGATCTCTGAGAACTATCAGAGATTTCCGGCGATTACCATTTCGGGTGCAGGCAACTTCGCTTCAAAGGCGTTCATTTTAGCCGACCTGATGCGCGAACAGAAACAGAAGCCCATTCTGTGGATTGTTAACGATCAGGCCGAGCAGGAGAATGTAGCTCGCTCGTGCGAAGAGTGGTTCGGACCGAGCTGGGAGGTAAAGAGGGTGAGGTTTGATCATGCCGACGAGCGCCAGAAGAAGATCGACATACTCTACACGCTCAAACACTTCATGAAGGGCGAGCGGACGATTCTGGTGGTGCCCTACACCACACTCATTGCAGAGATGCCCGACCACGCCCAGCTCCAAGCCCGAAAACTCCTTATAGAGAAGGGGCAGAGCGTCACAGCTGTCGAGCTCTTCGAGCGCCTGATCGCCGAGGGGTACGAGGTCTCAGATGACGAGTATCTTGAGCGGGGCAGCTACCTTGGTAACGGGGGCGTTTTGAGCATCTTCCCGGTTAACAGTGAGTATCCGGTGCGCATTGAGTTCGAGTTTGACGTGGTCTCGGACATTTTCGAGTACCGCCAGGAGACGGGTGAGATCCACAAGAAGCTCGCTAAGCTCAACGTCTCCTCGCTGGGAGTCGAGCTCAAGGGGCTCACCTTCTTTGACTTTGTGAATCAGAACGGGCTGATTGTAGATGACGAGCTTGAGGTTACCGATGAGTTTTTTGAGACCTGGGAGGAGATGTTCCAGCGCCGTGATAAGGATAGTAAGCTGATCGCCTTCACCCCCTTTCCCGAAGATACGAAGAGCCATATAAGTTTGCGCTACCTTTCGGTTTTGAAGTATCAAGACCTGCTCGATATGGCCCACGAGCTTAAGGAGAAAAACCTCACCGACTGGCGCGTGATCTACTTCACCAAGCATATGGAGGCGGTCGCCGATATTTTCAAGGATAGGAAGGTGCGCTTCACCCTTGAGAGCGGGCCCTTCACCGAGGAGCACCCGGCCGTGCGGCTTATGCCCCTCTCGAAAGATGAGGTCCCGCCCTCCTCCTTCCAGGCCGGTGATCTGAATGTTCTAGTTATCTCTGACCGCGATGTTGCCAACCTCCGTGAAGAGAAGCAGAGGAAGGTCTCCGAGCGAGTTTTCTGGGAGTTTCTCACGAGCCTTAAGCCGAACGACTTGGTTGTTCACATCAACCACGGGGTCGCCCGTTTTGAGGGTCTGGAGAAGCGCATGATCGACAACGTTACCCGTGAGTATCTGAGGCTGGGTTACGCCGAAAACGACAAGCTGTTCGTTCCGATCGATCAGGCCGATAAGGTCAACAAGTTTGTGGGATCTGAGGACGATGCGCCCAAGCTGACGCGTCTTGGCTCGACCGAGTGGGCCACGATGACCAAGCGCGTAAAGAAAGAGACGGAAGAGATCGCCCAAGAGCTGTTGCTCCTCTATGCTGAGCGAAAGCGTGCCAAAGGCCGTTCATACGAGCTGGACATGCCGAGGGAGAAGAAGTTCGAGGAGAGCTTCCCCTATGAAGAGACCCCCGGCCAGCGCAAGGCGATCGAAGATGTTAAGAAAGACATGGCCAAGCCCGAGCCGATGGATCGCCTTATCTGTGGTGATGTGGGCTTTGGAAAGACCGAGGTGGCGATGCGTGCGGCCTTCAATGCCGTTCAGAACGGAAAGCAGGTGGCACTCGTCTCGCCGATAACCATTCTCGCTGACCAGCACTACCGATCATTCCAGAAGCGTATGGAGGACTTTGACGTCCGAGTTGATGTCCTCTCCCGCTTTCGCAGTCCGCGCGAGCAGAAGCTCGTTTTAGAGAAGCTGAAGCGTGGGGAGGTGGACATTGTGGTCGGTACTCACCGTCTTCTTCAGAAGGACGTCGCTTTTAAAGACTTGGGCCTTGTTATCGTAGATGAGGAGCAGCGCTTCGGCGTTAAGCAAAAAGAGAAGTTTAAGCAGCTCCGTGCCGAGGTCGATATCCTCACCCTCACGGCCACGCCGATTCCTCGCACACTCAACATCTGTCTGAACAAGTTGCGTGACATTTCAACCATTACGACGCCTCCCCCCGGCCGCCTCCCCGTCATTACTGAAGTCCGCCGCTACTCGCACGACCTCATCCGCGAGGCCATTCTGCGTGAGCTCAAACGTGGCGGGCAGGTCTACTTCCTCCACAACCGTGTTCAGACGATCGATGCCATTGCGGAACGGTTGAGGGCACTTGTCCCGGAGGCGCGTTTCTGTGTTGCCCACGGCAAGCTGCTCAGCAAGGAGCTCGAGGAGCGGATCGTGGACTTTAAAGAACACCGCTTCGACGTGCTGGTGAGCTCGACGATTATTGAGAACGGAATCGATCTGGCCAACGCCAACACACTTATTGTGAACAACGCCGAGAAGTTTGGACTGGCTCAGCTCTACCAGCTTCGCGGACGTGTGGGACGCAGCAAGTCCCAGGCCTACGCCTACTTCCTCTACCACAGCCAGCGTCTTCGTCTGGACGCCAAGAAGCGTCTGCGTGCCATTGTTGAGGCCTCGGAGCTGGGAGCCGGCTTCCAGATCGCCATGAAAGATCTGGAGATTCGTGGAGCCGGAGATATTCTCGGCGTAAACCAACATGGCGTTATCAACATGGTCGGCGTCAGCCACTTTATCCGCATGCTCAATCGTGCGGTTGAGGATCTGCAGGCCGGAAAGTCGAGTGCTGATGTCTCCGAAGAGCCGGAGATCTCAGTGGAGCTCCCACTCACCGCCTATGTTCCCGATCACTACATCGTCAATACAAAGGAGAAGATCAACGTCTACCAGCGCATGGCCGCCGCCGACTCGCTCCAGTATCTGGATGAGCTCAAGGAGGATGTGGTGGAAGATTACGGAAAGCTCCCCCGCGAGGTCGTGAACCTCTTCCGGGTCATCAAGCTCAAGATCCTCGCCAAACGCGCCGGCGTGCTTTTAATTAAGGCCGAGGGGGCTCCCTCCTCGAACGCCGGCAAACAGATCGTGCTGCAGCTCGGCAAGCAGGTGAAGCCGGAGAGCATCATCTACATGCTCCAGCGCAACGACAAGTGGACGATTACCGGAACCAAGCTCAAAATCGACATTAAGGATCTGGGAATGCAGTGGCTCGACGAGCTCCACGAGTGTGTAAAGATGCTCGGCGAAAAAGTCGACAAGGACGAGCTGACGAATGGAAACGGCAAGGCGCACAAAAAGCCCGAGGAGAGCCCGATCTAGTTATCCGCTAGACGCCTTGGACTAGGCCTTGGTGCTCAAGTCGCGGCCTGCGCGTCGGGCAGCCGCCCGCTCCGCCAACTCCAGCTGCTCGTGAATATCGATGCCTCTCCCTGTGCTGCGAGCCGCCGAGGCCGGGCGTTTTGTTGGGCGACCATCGAGCCCCAGGATGGGGATGGTGCGTTCACCCAGGTAGTCGGCGACGGTGCAGAGTTCAGTTGTTGGCATCACCTGTACGATGGGCACGAGGGCGATCAGGTGATCGTGGTGAGATACGCCACTGAGCGTCCGCTCCAAACTCGCCATCATCGTTAACGCCTCATCTTCGAGGTCGCATGCGGGGCGGCCATCGAAGTGGTCTTCCTGAAGTCCGCGAAGTGTAGTCGGGTCGAGTGGAGATCTGGCGGGGTCGCGCCGGACTCTACAGACTTCCGCATAGCGCGTCTGCCGGGCCTGCTCCAGGCGGTCGAGGCCATTTTCCCCCAGACGATTAAGACTCGCCGCTCGTTCCAGGATCCGCTCTACGGCTTCCTCCATGGCCAGTTGGTCGTCCCGGTCTCCAAAAATGGAGTTTTCTAAAAAATGCACCGCTGCCCCATAGGTGCGGGCGTGGCTCCGGGCCGCTTCCGCTACAAAGAGCGCGTCATTCAGGCGTCGATTGAAGAAGGCGCGAACATCATCCGTTATCACCCTCTCGGCAAGTGCACGGCGTGCTGCCGACACTACTCTCGGCTGAAGGTCGTTATCGCGTTCTGTCCCAGGGATGATGAGTGCCTCGGGCCGCCAGGTCGCCAGGAAGTCCTCGAGTTCGAGAGCCTCCAGGTTGGCCGTGCCCGACATGCCAACGACAGTAAGTGTCATAGGTGTGACTATAGGGCATTTTTAGGGCGTATGTCAACGCCCTCGGCCTTCAGCAAGCGTCTCTTTTCTGTGACTCCGCCGGGCCCGGAGTAGCCGCCCAGTGTCCCGTCAGTGCGAATAACCCTATGGCAGGGTACGGTAACAGGCAGCGGATTGGCCCCCACAGCATTTGCGACCGCTCGAACAGACTTAGGCCTGCCAATGCGGGCAGCCAGCTCCGCGTAGGTGATCGTAGTTCCCTTGGGGATGCGCGAAAGTTCACGCCAGACCGCCTTTTGAAACTCAGTCCCGGAAAGATTGTAGATGGAGGGCATGGGGGCATTTTAGCCCAGTTTAGAGGGTCTTTCTAGATGGTAGCCCGCGGGATATAGATAGATATCTTCGATGTAAGTACGCAGATGTAGGAATCGGAAGAAGTAGAAATTAGTAATTTCTACTTGATTTTTTGTGCCTGTACTTATAATCTTTGGTTATACCATCTTACTTTCGCTTTAATTTTATATGAGACACTTCACTCTATATGCAGATATTTACCCCACGGGACATAAGAAAATACTTGAGAAGCTGAAGTCACTTGTTGACTCGGGCGACATCCCTAGGTTAACGGGCATTATCTCTCAGCATGATACCTCTAATGGGTACTGGGGCAACGCTAACAAATGTGCAGAGTCGTTACTCGTTGAGCCCCCCCTAACCCGTATGTTTTACCAGAAGGACATTAACGATCAAGGGGAGTTGGTAGTTCGCCGTAAAATCGAGATAAAGCATATGCCTCATCGCGACTTTTGGGCGGAAATTGTTGAAAGTTCCATCGCTGAGGCTCTCAGGAAGCCGACAAAGGGAGAGGCGATAATAACCCCAGTTATTGATACTTACGCGGACACGGCAGTCCCCGTTGCCCAGTTGCAACATGATCCGTACTTCATCAAGCGGAGCGGTCACGACTTCCGTTACGTTCACTTTAACCACTCTATTGCTGCGTTCGTGCTCGCTAAGATGAAAGACAAAGGCGACACCCGTAAGGTCTTTGCGGGTATATTTTTGGGTAGTGATAATCTGGAACAGCCTGATTTTTTGAAGATGATAGACTTGTATAAATCCTTGAATGTCAGCGGATACTTCCTCGTGATGCAGGACATTGATTTTGCTTCCTCCGTTGAGGTCCTCAGCAGGCTAAAAAACTTTATGGGTAAACTTCTTGCTGCATCTCCGGAGCGGAGCATCGTTCTTTATCGAGCCGGTATGTTAGGTGCCCTCTACTCCGCCATTTTTCCGGCTGCTTTTATCGGAAGTACCTATGGCTTACCTTATAGAGATAGTTACAATATTCGCAACATAAATCCCGCGCAGGACGTCCGTCCATTGCGACGTTCTAAGCTTGTCTACTCACCCAAGTTTCTTAATACGGTTAAAATACAGGATGCTCTTCGGGTCTGGGACCGTCTGGATATTGGCCTTACACCAGAGGAGGCTGAAGGTAATTTTGGGGCAATGGTTCAAATGGCCCGAGAAACACAGAACTTTGCTCACAGGCTCAACGGAACAACGGATAAAGTTGCCATGCTCCGAGATTTTTTGTCGCAGGGGGTGGCTCTGGCGGATAGCCTGCCGGCCACCTTCCCTCCAGATTACTCTGCACACTTAAGCCGATGGTTGCAGCTGCTTAAGGCCCTTTGAGAAGAAAGATCGCATGATACTCGCTGAAGCCGAGTGTAAATAGAGGCTAGCGACCGTGTCTTTTGCTGGTACCAGGCAGGTAACATCACCTTCAGAAGTAGCCCCCAGTAGACCGATCCCATTAGCGAGAAAAGGGTCTCTATCTGCTCGCTTTGCGGCTTCCAGCGGCAGTGCAAGATAGCTTTTGGGGGCAAATAGTTTTTTGTATGATAGTGCCTGTTCAAAGCCTCCCCTCCAGTCCTTGGTCTTGCATTCAACGGTGATTAGTCTTGAGAGTATTGGGGTTGTTTTTATAACCCTAAACCCGTGATCTGATTTCGCCAGGTACCCCCAGTTAGTTAGGCGATCGAGGTCTCTTTTTAACGTCTTTAGTTCTCGTCCGAACTGGTACGCAATACTTTCTGGTGTGAAGTGACGCCGAGTGTGGTATGCGGATAGGAAGTCGAACGGCACGCGTAAAAATACATTGAATAGGCTGACATCTCCTTGTTCCGGGTTAAACGCGATAAGGTCCGGCCTACGTATAAATTGGAACTCTTCAAAACAGTACTGGATACCGCTACGATGGATCCATCGAGCCACCATCTTTTTGAGGTGGGCTTCTGTGGGTTGGCAGTCTTTCGGGGAGGACGTATTCATCTCAACTAGGCTAACATAATATTCTATTTTACTAAGGCGAGTTAAACCTTCACCTAAGGTTAAATCGCCGCTTCGCACGCTTCATTTGTGCAGAAGAAGTCAGTTAATTCTTCTAGCGGTTTCCCCGTTTCCGATACATCGATGGGTGGATTCGGCAAGAAGATCGAAGTATTCAGCTGGCTGATGTTGATTGGCGTTATCATGCGTGTTCATTGTACCACCAATTAGTTAAAACTCTGCGGGTGGAGCTGCAGGAGTCCTTGTGAGCTTTTCCAATCTTCAGTTTTATTCGTTAAGACATTTTAAATACGCACTTTGGTAAAGATTTTCGGTCATCTTTTGCTCCATACTGTCTGATTCGTCTTTGAGGTCTTGGAGGCAGGAAGTTTTTAGATTTAATAGATATGTTTGATCCTGAATCGTTGCGGTGTTTGCTTTTGTTACCTCTAGTTGCATCTCTATAGCGCGGCTTGTTTGACTGTATTGTTGTGCAATTGAAAGCTGTTGCTTAAAGTAATTTAATCTTGATATGTTGTCATTCACGCTTTGCATGTAAGTTGCCGAAACAAGATTTTGGGATTCACATGTATAAGCATTTGATGAAATATAACCACTCATTGCTGTGTGTGCATCATTTTGTGCACTTGCAGTGGCCGATATTTTGCATTTCTCAATTTTTAAAGCTGGATCCTCCGTTACTGTTTGTGGTGCGGGAATAGGGACTGATGTAGCTGTCGTTGTTGGGCCAGGGGCAGGCGCTGCTTCTGGTACAGGCGTCGTTGTTACTTCGGGCGCTGTTATTTGCGGGTTCACCCTCGGGGTAGGAGTCTTTTTTATATTGTTTGTCACGGCTTCGTTCGTAACTTCTACTGGCTTTTTCTCTTCGATAACCTTTTCTTCTTCATACTTCATTTTCTCAAATTCCATCTGCTCGGTGTTCTGTTTTGGAAGAATATACAAAAAATATCCACTAACACTTCCTGCGATCAGAAGAATTGCTAGGGCAAAACTTAACACCAAAACGAATCTAGCCTTAACCATATTGCCGAATATTATGCTCTTTCATACTATCGATCGTAGCATGGGATAAGTGATTGAAATATTTGCTATTGTAGCACACATATTTATTACGATTTGGTGGAGATGGGGGGAGTCGAACCCCCGTCCAAGGACAAAGAGATGGCCCGTCTACGTTCAGTAGTTCAGCTTGAGTTGTCGACCGGAGCGATAGAAGTTGAACGGAAAACCACTCCGGCGTACGCCGATTGTTTAGGTTGTGCCGGTGGCGAGCCGACCCTTCCGATCCTCAAAAGTTGCGCCGACCCGATCTATGAGGACTCAACCGGGCCGACGTCCCCTACAAAATGTGGGGAGGTAGCGAGTGAAAACTAAGCAAACGCTGGCACTGGTGTGCGCAGAGCTGCTACAGCCTCCAACTCTCCTGCATTATCTGCATTTATTGTGCACTGGACGGATAACGGCGGACAGCACGACGCCGTGAACGCAAAGCCATGTCTTTTAAAGATCCCTGTCGAATGCCGGAACATCCCCACAGTCGAGATGAATTATACCATTCTTTACTCAAAAAGCAAGCCCACGGCGTAGGTTCCACCGGCAGCCAGGACACCGATTAAGAGGGTCTCAAGCGCGCTCATAAAGACGTTTCTGCCCGTGAAGCGAGTCTTAAAGGCACCTGCAGCGAGGAGGCCCAGGCAGGTTACGCCCATTGAGATGAAGAAGGTTGTTGAGAGGTTGGGGAAGGCGCCGCCGGTGAGCGGGGGAAGTTGGGGGAAGAAGTACGGAAGGTTGGGAATCGCCGAGCCGATAACAAAGGCGATGGCCATAAAGAGGCCGTTGAGTCCCGGGCGGGGCGGCTTTTCCGCAAAGCCCAGCTCCTCGCGCATCATCGTGTCGAGCCAGAGCTTCTCGTCGCTGGTGATGTGGTCTACGATCTCATCCAAGAGCTTCCCTTTGAACTTTTTCGCTGCGTAGATGTCGCGGATCTCCTGCACCTCCTCCTCGCGCTTGTTTTTAATCTCCCACTTCTCGCGGCGGTACTCCTTTTCGTAGAGCTCTTTTTCGGATTTTGAGCCGAGGTAGGTTCCCAGTCCCATCGAGAATGCTCCCGCC
>Ga0210044_10003261_pt1 | contig 23307 bp, 37 predicted proteins | sample CryGey13umfilter_2_FD_183959 | JGI IMG/M metagenome (GOLD analysis project Ga0210044, IMG submission 183959) | Groundwater microbial communities from aquifer in Utah, USA - Crystal Geyser 4/9/14 3 um filter (SPAdes) (version 2) | ecosystem: Environmental > Aquatic > Deep subsurface >... | reverse complement strand
GAAAATGAAATTCCTCTTTTTTTAAGACAGCAGGAAATTTACGGAAAGTTCATTGAAAAAAACGAAGCGCAAATAATTAATCACGATTGGTGGAAATTTTTTCAATTAGGAATTAGGAATGAGGGATTAGGAATTGAACGCATAGTGCAGAGTTGGGATACTGCATTTAAGACGAAGGAAGAGAACGATTTTTCTGTTTGTACGACTTGGGGAATAACAAAAAACAAGTTTTTGCTGTTGGACCTGTTCCGGGAAAGGATGGAATTCCCGGAGTTGAAGCGCAAAGCTGCGGATTTGTATTTGAAGTTTAAACCGGCGGTAGTTTTGATAGAGGATAAAGCTTCAGGGCAGTCATTAATACAGGAATTAGAAAGAGAAACGCGGATCCCGATAAAAAAAATTAAAGTAGACAGGGATAAATTCTCGCGATTTATTGCAATTACGCCACTTATTGAAGCCGGGAAAGTTGAGATACCAGAAGGGGAAAGTATATCAGAACAATTCATAAATGAAATGGAAGAATTTCCTAACGGAGAATTTGATGATGTTGTAGATTCTGCAACACAATTTTTAAATGAGTATAAAACAGATGGAATGAGGGGAATAGAATTCAAAACAATTAACATGAAAGAATTAATTAAAAAGAGGTAAGTATGAACGCAACACAGATGCACACTATTATTGTACCAATAATAGTGTTAATATTTAGTGGTTTAGTAAGTATCGTTATAGGAGATGCAAGCAACAAAATTAAAAAGATTGAAAAAGACACAAAAGAAATAAGAGACAATTATTTAGAAAGATTTGAGAAAGTACAAAGACAAGCAAACGAAAACAAAGAAGAAATATTGTTAAAAATAGCGGATATAAAAGTAATGTTAGAAAAAGAATTTGTAAGGAAGTAAAAAATGAATACAATAAAAATAGTTATTGCAATTATAATGATAGGGACAATAATCTTTTTGGTTAATTATAATAAGCAAACGGGGATTAAAACAAAAACAGAACTAATAAAAGGGAATGAGGAGAGGGAATATATTAAAGGGGAAGAAGAAATTAGAAGTAAGAAGTTAGAATTAAAGAAAAAAATAAAAACAAGGATTGATAATACAGGGATTGCAAAGGAAGAAATAAAATATGATGATAGCAGTATGATAAAAGTTGAAGTTAAAGTAGAGAGAGATTCGGTGGAAATACAATTTGATTTAACTTATTTTGAAAAAAGTTTCATGAGGGTGGATACAATTAGGATAAATAGTGTTGATACTATGAAAATTGAAATGGAAAAAATAATAGTAGAAGGGAATGGATTTTGGGAAAAATGGTGGTTCGGAGCAGGGGTGGTGATAGTAATATGGCTGTTACTTAAAGGAGTATAAATAAGAGAAAGGGAATGGTAAAGAAAAATTAATAAAAGGAAAGGTCTTTATCATCAGCAAGCCATTTGGGGATATAGATTTCATTTTTTGAAATATTAATTCTGCATTGAGATTTAGGGAGCCATTCGATTTGACCGGAATCGAAAACGATTTGCCAAGCTTTATCGGTTACGCGTTCTATCTTGACAAAATTAAATTTGATTGAATTTTGGACGTCCATATTAAAACCTAAATGATATTTTAAACTTTTAAAAAACATATTATTATAAAATAGTTGGGTTGTAGTTAAACTAATAACCGTTAATAAAAATATTAGCTTAAATATTTTATTGTCTTAATTTTTTTACTAAATCCATTATATACCCTTTAATAACGAATAAGCCCGGAGACTATTAAAAACTATAAAAAAACCAGAGAAAGGATTATATCCCACAATAACCCTCACATTCATTGTTAAACAAATTTATTTGATCTTCACCAAAATTCGCCTCGCTCAATGGCTTTAATGATTTATGAAGATATGGAATACCTCTAAAGTTCTTTACTTGTTTATATGTTTCTTGATATTTCTTCTCAAACTTTATTGCTCTTTCAAATTCATATGGTTCTTTAGTTTTCAATCTTAACCATTCAATGTCATTATGAAAGGGGCAAAACACGCACGCACTTCGTGGAGGCTTTGGATAACCGTTTTCTTGCATCCACCTTAAACAATCGGTTCTGCTTTTATTTAATTCAATAAGTGGATAACGTTTTGTTTTCCACTTATCTCTACTATCTTTTATGCGAAATATTTCATCAATACTTATCCCCATCCACTCAATTGCTTTAACTTTTTTCCCAATAAATTTTCTTACAAAACTATTGATAGCAATTATTTTGGCACCAACAGTACATTGTCTCATCATTATCCCTTTAGAACCCTTAGCATCTATAATATAAGCTGGTATAGCCAACTTAGCATAGTTGTTACCATTTTTAGATACGAGCAATTTTGTGCTTGCATCTTCAAGGTCATATTTGTTTATCCTAAAAACCGGATAAGGTAATAAAGGTTCAAGATAGTCTAACCATTTATAAACAGACTTTGGTTCTGCTTTTGTGTCTGCAAATACAGCAAATGCAGGCATGGGGGTTATAACGCTATGTTTTGCCATTAATGCCATTGTGCTGCTTTGTACGCCAGCACCCAAAGAGATGTAATGCATTGGCTGTACGGTATTAAGTTGTTTAAGATACATTTATGTTTGTTCTTCTTCTGTTTGTTCTACAAAATTAGTTTCCAATTATTATCCTTTGTGCGTAAAAGTCTTTATAACTCGTGCCAAAAGCTGAATGGCTAACATTGTAGTAATATTCTCAAGAACGTTTGCAACCGTTTTACTACGGCTCTCAAACCATAATGTTGCCATCAGCTTAGGCACAACGCGCCATATGTTATAAATTTTTTTGGCTAATAACCTTTATGTCTGTATTAAAATGTTTCTCAAGATGTGCATACCATCTAGCCGAACGCTGTGCTATTAATCTTCCGCAAAACTCACATCTCACATATCTAAACTTTCTGGAAACACCAACTCTTGTCCATATAATTTTATTTGTGTCGCCTGAAAATTTATATGGTATGTAAGCACTAAACCTTTTGCCATTTTCTTCAATTTCCACTACTCCCAACAAAAAATTTATAACTGGCAACTCAACGGGAATTGCTTTGTTGTCTATATTATTCATCTAATAATGCATTTCTCTTTTTTAATTAAGTATAAGATTACGATTGTTTACTCTTGCCTTTTATAAACTATACTTTCTTGCGCTCCAACCTGACGGCTATCATCGTCCAAATAATCGTTACACATATTACAAATAGGTTTTTTATCATGTAACCAACCCATAATTATGTAAGGGTGTATTCCGTCAAATTCATCTAACTCATCTTTCATTTTCTCAAATTCTTCTTCGGTCATTAACTTCAATTCATCATCATTTAATTTTAGTAATACTTGCATCTTATACCTATTTTATTTTGTTATAAATTATAGCCGCCGGTTAAGCGCCACAGCGTTATACCGCTTGCTTAGGTTTTACTAATGCCCCGCAATTGGAGCAACAAGTGTCTCCAGTTTCTTCCTCAACATAAGTTTCCCAACTCTCACCACACTTGCTGCAAACGTCAATTTCTGTAACGTCCACATAAACATCGTTAATGTCTTGGCTTCTGTGGTCTCTAAAAAATTCTTTTATTTCTTTCGCCCAATTGCGATACCACAACAATTCTCTTTTCACTTGTTCATCTTTTGGTAAGTCTCTCCATAAGTAATATGGTATTCTTTCTATTGGTTCAATAATAATTTTAGCCTCAACATACTTTTTAACTTTTGTCGCAAGCGGTATAACTTGCGTTTCAAGTTTGACTTCGCTTGTTGTTTCGGTTTTGTTAATTTGGTCTGTCATTTCAATATCTCCTTTTAATAATTATTTATTTGTAATTGTCGCTTGCAACTTAAACGACACTCTGTTATAAATTCTTACTGCATATAATTGGCATCCATTGAGCTGCCATTGCTTCAGCAATTCCCAAAAAAGTTTTACCCCTTAATAATGCAATTTCCGGTTTGTTAGTTGACGAAGTTTTGTAGTGTGTTGGACTATATCGCTTTCCCGCCGTTTTGTCTATTATCCATTCCGGTTCTACTACTTTTGTAGGTTTAAGTAATGGAAAACCTTTAAGCCACAACCCGGTTTTTTTACTTATAGCGTGTCCAAATTCATAAGGCTGTATATATTGTTCCGGCTTTCTTATCCAGGTTGATATTGCCCCAACTGGATTTTCTAATGCTATAAAATCAATTGATGCGTTTAATAAATCATAAACAAATTTCATTGCAACCAGCCGTTTCTTCCACCTCTCCGGATTATTGATATATACACGGTTTGCCGTGCAAGTTAAATAGGTGCATGGCGGGAAGGCTATCATTGCATCCCATCTATTATTTAATATCTCCATAACATCACATTGAAGGTGATTACCGGGAATTGCTGAAGGTAGTATATCGCAGCTCCAGGCATCTGCTCCAAGTTTGACAAACTCTTCACGGACTATTGCGCTATATTCACATGCTACTAATATTCGGGGCGGGTTTATAACTCGCAACTGTACGCCGACACATAAATTATCTTCGGCGTTTTTATTTTCAAGAGTCTTTTTTATTTGTTCTTTCATACTTTTCTTTAACTGCCGTGCGGGTAAGTTGCCACAGCCGTTAATTAGTTTTTAAACTGTCTTAATTTTTTTACCACAATAAGGGCAGTATATATAATCGTGGTCTCTATATAATTCCGATAAACGATGACCACATTCGCTTACAATCCCATGCCTTTCAAAAGTGGTGTTCCATTCCCATTCGCAAAAATTCTGGCTAACTTGCGGCTCAAACTGACAATATTTGTCCAACGAATCATCGAGTACGTTAATGATATGATTCTTTTCAAGATTATTTGAGTGTGGAACAGTCCATAACCACTTAATATCTTCTTCTATAAGTTTTTTATATTCTTCTTTACTTAGCATTATTTTTGATATTTTATTATTGCAGTTTAGCCGCCACGCCGTTAGCCCTTTTCTTCGATTAATTTAAATTCCAGTAAAATTGTTTCAAGATAGTTCCGGCTCTTAATGTGATGATACTGTACCTTCCAACATTTTTGGCATTCCATAATTAGAACCAAATATCCACCCTGTTCAGAGAACCCTAAATCTTTATATTTGTTAATGTCAAAATATTCATTGCATTTTACGCACCAGCAAACTTTTGCATTATATTTGCCTTGAAGCCGTAGCCTATATTTTAAAGGTACTTCCATAATGCTGGGAAAAGGGCTAACTACTCGCTCAAACTGACCTAAGATTTTCTCATGTGAAGTTGTATCTTTTATTATTTTATTTTCTTTGTTCATCTTTTTACTTTTGTTTCCGGCAATTTAGTTCAACTCCGTTAGCCGGGAAGTTGGCTTAAATTATCTTCAATTCTTTGCCATACCACTGCTCTCTATTCCGGTTTATATCACTAAATACTTTTAGGCAATCAATTAAATATTTTGCTAAAATAAAATCCGGCGTATTATTCCAGTTCTCAACACTATTTCGGTTTATCACTTTAGCAAATTCTTTTTCAAGCTGGTCAAGCGGATGGCTATCATCTTTTGGTATAAAGCCAACACTTGTTAAAACTTATTTTGTCATTGCCATTATTAAATCTGAATCTAAAACTTTACTTGTATTCGGCTCTACACAATAACCTCTTGCAAGTGCTTCCATTATTTGTTGTTCGTAACTCATTTGTATTTCTCCTATTTTAGTTTTATTGTTTATTATCGCCACCGCTTACCAGCCAAACTGTTAGCGGGAATATGATTTGCGTTGTTTACAATATTTACAATTTCCCTTATGCGACATAAATCCATAGCCGCCATAACCTTTGCTATAAGAATAAACTATGTATTCACAACTATCTATTTCTATTATTTTATAATTCTTTTTTATTAGATCAAAGCATGTTTTGTTTTCGCTTGAAAAAGTACCTTGACCATTATTGCACCCATTATTTACCGCTAACGTGGCTATCAACACGACAATTATTATTAGTGCTAATAGTTTGATTTTTAAGTAATTCATTGTAACTCCTTTAATATTTTTAAGTTCTGTTTCCATTGCGTGTTATAGTAAAAGTTGTTAGTTTGACATCGTATTAAGCAAACCCTCGATTCGATTCTATTAAAACCCATTTATCATTATCATGCCTTTGATAGCTACCACCTCTGAATGGTAAATTATAATTACAACGCCAGTCGTGGTTTGGGTCTTTCTTTGCTTCTTCTTCAATCTCTTTTAGCTGCTTCCATTCTTTCCAGTCTTTTTCAATGTATGCTGCTTCCATAAAATATAATTCACCGTCTTTGGTTACATTCCATCCACCAAACCCATTATATAATCGGGTTTCTAAATCAAGGGTTTGCTCAGTTCCGCCACAGTTTAAGCATCCGTGAAAAATATTTTTTGTATTAAGTGGTTTTATATACCAGCCCGGCAAACTAACTACGGCTTTAACGTTCGCTGTCGCTTTGATCAATTCTGGTTTTACATTTTCCATAAATTATTCTCCAATTAAAATGTTAAAAGTTACTAACGCACGGCAAGTTAAGCCGATACTTGTTATACAGCAAGGATTTTACACCATCGCTGTTTTGGTTCATCTGAATATTTTTTTTTAGTTCCAAATAAATCAATGATTACATTTGTTCGATTTCTATTTTTAGATTTATCAAGAGTATTTCCTTTACAGATTTCATCAAGACGCCAACCCGAAGCTTTCAAGCTGATGCCTGATTCAGATTGCAAGATATATGTAATGATTTTTTTATAGCCAAATTCCTTAGCTATTCTTGCCGATGATGAATATAATTTGCTGCAAGCATTCTTGGTGCCATTTGTGCAAACTCTCGTTATTTCTAACGTAGTTCCGTCATCAAGACATCTTGAAATAGGTCTGCCGATTGAAGCAATACCAACAAGATTATTATTAATAAAACAACCGATTGAGAATTTATGACCTTGCGGCGGAGAATGATGCCGATGATTATTATAAACAAATTCCCTTGCTTGTTTAAGAGTAATTTGCTGTATAACAAGCAGCTCAAACGGACTGCTTTTTCGCATTTGGCCATTATGCAGTTCTTTAGTTTGTATTTCCGTTTCGGCTAATTTGTCCAAGGTATTCATACTAAAAAAGTTTTTTCTAAATTATCAGCTTGCTACTTCTAATCGGCTCTCTTGTTGCTGGTAGCCGGTTAGTTGCAACGTTATGCTTCTTTGTTGTAGTTCTGCATGAAATCAATTTTATCATCACGATTATTTAATACTGCAAAAAGTTCTTCAAGTTCTACTCTACAATTATTCAAAGCGGAGATAGGGAATTTCTCGATCTCGGTTTTGGAAGTGGTTAAGAAAATTTTAAGAATGATAAGCGTCTTTAGTTTTTTTTCGTCGGCACTGCGTGGACTTCCTAAATTGTTTAGTTCAAAAACCGCTTCGATCTTTTCCATATGGATTTTTCTCTGCTGCTGTTTATCCAAATAATCGAAATCACTATTGGGAGTTAAATTATAGTGAGTTGATTCTTTTGCTACTTCGCCGGTTTCTAAACCAAGTATAAAATTAACAATTGGTTTAAATTGTTTGTACTTAGGCATAACAAAGGTTTTGCTGTTGATGGTATCGCTTCTATCTTTTAAGACAAAGGCAACATTGTTTTGAATTGGTCTGTTTTGTTTGTCAATATCTTTTTCAAGACTCATCCAGACATTGAGATCAGTTTCGTAGGGAGTCTCTCCGGCGATTTTCATTTTTACGCCGGACTTTACGAACTGCCCTTTCATAGTTACCTTACCGGATTCATCAAGTGTGTCTTCTTCCTTCTCATATTCAAAACCACCGCGACCAGTAAAAACGATACTGCCTTCGGTGTTTACGAAGCGATCCGAGAATTCCTCTTGCCAAACCGGGAGGATTTTTCCCCAGTCGGGGAGTGACATAAATGATTTTTTGTTTTTCAGTTTATAGTCTTTGATAAACTGATAATAAATTTTAGTGAGTGAATCGATAAACAGAAAATCAATTTCTTTAGCTTTGAGAAAATCGAAAGCGGAATGAAGATCAGAAATTGAAGTTGTGTCTTTAAGGACCACCTGGATATTTGCTTTTTTGAAAATCGGGATTAAAAATCTACTGCCTTTCTCATTGTCAATGATGAGGATTGGTTTTGTACATTTTAAATCTTTGTAAGCGCCGATTACAAAGTCGGTAGCGGTTCTGGATTTACCAGAACCTTGCATACCGCCGAAAGATGCTTTAATAAAGTGATTTTCGGCAGTGAGTTTGGTTGCGAAATCTGAAAGTTTCATTTTGTTTGTTCCTTTAGTTTTGTTTGTAATTAATTATCATAGTAAATAAGTCATTGAGCTTATTTAAAAGATCACGGTTATTAGATTTGAATGCGCTATAAACGAGCTCGTCTAAGAGGTCGTTTAGGACCGTTTCGCCGAGAAGAATTTGGACCGTGGGTATCTGGTTTGAGTGAATCCTCTCTAAAAAGTCATAGAAGGGATAAAGAAACTCTTTTGTTTGCCAGGCAAAAACATCTTTATTCATTTGAATAATTTCCATAAATGCTCCAAAAATTTAAAGAATTAATAAACAATATTGCCAACCGTTATTTTTTTTGCGCCCGTATTAGCTTAAAAAATAACTTGAGTGAATAATTAATAACATTAGAAACACTGCGCGATTTTTGTTTGCAGTATTCCTCCAATTTTTTCTTGACCTCCGGGTCGGGCCGGAAACTAAGTGGATTCATTTTTAAAACTCCTTTCTATTTGTTAAATAATTGTTAAAAAACACAATACAATGTAATACAAAATAAAGGGAAAGTCAATAGTCCCAAGAAAAATATTACACTTTTTTTTTAATTATCCTTCTTTGAAATAGTTATTAATTAATTTCATAAACTTCTTCACCCTTAGCTACAACCCCCTTCGCTACAACTAAAAACTATATTGCCTTTCGAATCTCTTACTTGATAATCGTCATTGTGTGCGACCGATTGATCATGCCACAACTTCCACGCTTGCCTATCCAGCTCTTTTGCTAAGTTAGTAGCGGCTTCAAGGGAAAGGTTCTTACTTACTGTTCTGTGATAACCATAGAGGTTATTAGCATAAACACAATGATTTCCTTTCGATTCTGTGTCAACTTCGGATGCTTCATCATATAATTTTTGAATAAAATCAGCTAATTCATTATCCGCTGCTTCTCCAATTTCTTCTTCGACATCATCAAGATCGGGGAAGTAATCATCTTTATTCAATCCATAACCGTGCGACCCGAAGACATAAGTATAATCAACTTTTGTAGAAGCACCCACATAGGATTGTAATGGCTCCTCATCTACAAAAATTAAAAAGTCGTCTTCTGTTAAATCAGATTGCGCTGATTCTACATAGCCTCTATTAAGTTGATTCCAAATCTTCACCATTTTCAACGGCTAATAAATAATCATAGTGACTATTTAATATCCTTCGGGTAATTTTTATGTCAGATTTATTGAGACTATTTTCCCTAGCAATCTCGGATGATGTATAATAATAAATCGTTACAACTTTTACGTTAGGTGTAACGCCAAACGTTTTGTTTTTTTGATAAATTGATTTTTTCATTTTGCACCTTTTTTTTATTTTGTTAACAACAAATTATTTTCGTACCAAAAATTTTTGCCCCACTGAGTTTGATTTAAGCCCTTTGCGGTTTTGGCCCGTTGCAGGGTCGCGCCTCATGCGGGCGCGTGGATTGAAACAGATGTAATATTAATCCTCGTCTGTTGATAGACGGACAAACCATTTACGAGCTGCAACATAATAATTGTTATCGTGGACTACTGTAGCCCATTGCGTACGTGAAGCGTTAGTTGTCCATTGTGCTGTCAATCCATCGTCGCCTCGCAAAGCGCCAGTATGGATACCAGCTATTTGCAGGCTCTTAACGTAAGACCACATGGCGTTTTTTGCGGATTGTTTACTACTATAAGATTTTTTTATTTTCATTTTGCACCTTTTTTTTATTTTGTTAACAACAAATTATTTTCGTACCATAATTTTTTACCCCACTGAGTTTGATTTAAGCCCTTTGCGGTTTTGGCCCGTTGCAAGCTGTTTACCTCCGCAACTTCCCAATTTTTATCATAACCAAAATTTGCGAAGGCAAAAAAAGAACGAAAAAGTTGAAACATATTTTTGAACAATATTTTTTTATGCCCATAAACCCGAAGAAGATAAACAGGCACATAAATTGAGAAAAATCCAGACTTGAACCCGGTACGGAATGGAATATTTTTACTGCGCAAAAGAGAAGCAAAGGCGCACCAGGAAAGAGATTTAAACACAAAAACAATTTCATCGCGGTTATTTAAAACAGGATTTAGGCCAAAATGCGAACAGCCACACCGGAGAGCTGTGGATGAGAGCGATTTAATGCGTTTCAATTTTCACCCCCTTTTTTTATTTTGGTTGAAGTAGCAAAAAGGAAGAACTGCCGGGCGGCGGAAAAAGAAGTAAACCGAACGCCGCGAAAATGGCCGGCTGGGGTGAACCAGTTAACCCAAAATAGAGTTTGTTTACCTCGATAAAAAGAAAGAGAAACCAGCAAAAACAAACCATGCTTATTTTTGCGTTTAAGAAGGATTTTTTTTACCATTTTTATAAACTACCATTTTATCTTTTTAACGCCAAAATTGCGGGCAAGCTTTAGCGCAATGCAAGCTGGAATAAAAAAGAAGCGATAAGCTTTATACATTTTCAAATTTAAGCCAGTTAATTTTACCATTGTTACACCTATATTATGTTGTTATTAAAAGGGGCCTATTTGCCCGAATTTTTTTTTGCCCCCGTAAACACCATTTTTGAGTGCATTGTGTAAAGGCAAAAGGAAGTGCCGGTTACCCCGACAGCGGAACGAAGAGGAGCAATCAGATAAAATATGGTGCTTCCTTTTGCCTTTACACGCGAAGCGCACGAAACATCTTGAAGTTTAGGGGGCAAAAAAGAATGAGCTAACGGTTTGCGAGGAACGAGCAAACCAACAAAATCTGTTTTTAGTTTGCACGATCTGTACTATGTATTTTGTCCAAGAGGAGCAGCCCTTTGGGCATTAAGATTACAGTACCTTTTAGCGAGGCACGAGCTAAAGGGTACATTCTGCGATTAGTTACGAACGGAAAGTAAAAAAACCAGCGATTTGGGATTTGTTTTTTTTCTTTTCCGTGAGATAAAAGTTTACTTCCGGGATTAGTAGTTAAAAGGACAAAAAGAACAGGAAAGCAAAAAAACCAAAACAAATTAAGCGATTTGAGTAATACGATCAGAATATGCGTTTAGTATTTAAAGTGAGTGCGGCGGCGGCGGAGTTTTTTAAAGGCTGTAGTGTTAGAAAAACCATGCCAAAAAAATCAGATAAGACTATACAACTAAAAAAATTTTTGGCATAGTTTTTTAAAATTCACGGAAGCATAAAAAAACTGTGCCGCCGCATTTGTACCCTGCGATTAGTTCAAAAGAGTTTGCAAGGGAAGTTTTGGAGTGCGAAGCACGGAAAAACTTCCCCGCAAACGACATAGAGCGAAGCGTATAATTTGCGATTAAAATAAAAAAACTGTGCCGCCGCATTTGTCCCTTGCGATTAGTTACGAACAAAAAAGTGCCAAAAACCAGTGGTTTGGGATTAGTTTTTGTGCATCTTTTTTGAGAGCTGAAAGTGTAATTTGACTTAATTTGGGTTCAGTGCCTTTGACGAGTTGAGGAACGAACGTCTGACGAAAGAGTGTAACTTTGCGGAACGAAAGAGGAAGAAGAGAGAGACGAAACGAGGAAAGGGCGCCCTTGTTTTCAGTAAAAAGCAAATTGTTTTTTAATCAAAGAAGAAATTAAAAACAACATAAAAAACATTTTGTCTTTTTACATTAATTTAAATTTGCCGGAAGAGAAGCGTGAGGCAATCTATAAAACGAGCCGAGCCGCAGCGAAGGCGAAGCAGAACAAAAGCGCGAAGCAAATAAAAATTAGGAATTAGGAATGAGGGATTAAGAATTAGGAATTAAACAGATGTAAAAACCATTAACAGAGGAAGGCAAAAAACATTGAAGTTGAGAACAATTAGAATAACGAGTGTGATAACGTATAGATGATTTTATAGACATTGATAAAGTGAAGACAAAAAAAATTATTTAGACCAAACAGCGGGAGAAGGTCTGCCAAGTAAACCGCGCGTGTCTATATGAATAAAATTAGAATAAAGGCCAATACCCATTTGAGTTGGAGTAACCATTAAAGGCTGATCGTTAAAGAAAACCAATTTAGTAAACTTGCGGTCTAAAATTTTCGAATGTAAATGGATTAAATCTGCTTTTTGAAAAAGAGGGACATAAAAATCCACAGCATTAAAAACAAGATGTAAAGAATTAGGTTTCCCGCCAACTAACAAATTATGTTCTTTTGTACGAAAAGTAGAAGTAATAAAAATAGGAGTTTGGATAGAATCCCGGATGAGCTGTAAAATTTGAAGAGTAGGGAAAATGTTAGGATAAAGTTCCACAGGGATTTTAGAAATTGCATTACCGCGTAAAATTTCAGAAGCAGAGAAATTAGTAATTCCATTTTGAGATAATAAAGAAGAAAACATAAAGCACCTAATTATTTAAAATATTAAAAATGTCATCAAAAGAATGCACAACAAAAACAGAACCTTTCCAGCGGTCCCGAAAGATTAATTGAAGCGTATTAAGTTTGCCATAAGTATCTTTATTTTTTAATTCAAACAGATAATTTTTACCGAACCAGCCAACGACTAAATCAGGGAAGCCGTTACCAACTTGACTGGTAACATGAACGGAAGCGCCGATTGAACGAAGAGAGCGAACAATATCAGATTGATTTAAATCAGTTCTGTGCATTTAGATTTCCGAAAATGAGAAGTAAAAGGGCAAGAAGCGGAATGAGAAATATGACGGCCAAAAACAAAAGACAAAGGGACATTAGCGGATAAAAGCTGCTGTTCATTTTCAGAGAAGGAAGAAAGATCGACAGGAATAAATTTACCAGTTTTAGTTTTACAAAAGACAATTGGTTTATTACATTTTTTACAAAAAGAAAGTGAAATCATTATTGAAATTCCTTTAGTTTTTTAAGTAAAGAATCGAGCATTTTTTGCCATTCAGAGAGTTCATTTTTAGCGAAGGCAATAAGAGCGAGCAACTGTTTTTTAGACAATTTAGATTTCATAAAAGATAAAAATTTATTTAAGAAAAAATATTTAAGAAAATAAAAAAAAGTGAAAAAAGAAATTTTAAATAATTGAAAAGAAATAAATTTATTAGGGACAGAAAAAGATTTAAAACAATTAAAATTTTTTTCTAAAGATACGAATAAAAAATTATTTTTTTCGGGAATAATAGAAACAGTTATCATGGTACCGCCAGGACTTTATGAGAAAGAGAATTGATTATATCGCGAACAGAGTTAGAATGAGTATTGTCATTTACATTTGAAGTAAGGAAAGCCGTAGTTTCAAGGGATTCAATTTTCTTTTCAACGGAAGCTTTTATTTCACGGGAAACTATTTCCTGGTTTAAAAGTTTACCTTTAAGCATAGAACAAAAGTAGGGGAGATTTTTCTTTTGAGGTGGAGAAAGGTTAAAAGAAAAGCAAAGATTGAATAACAGTTCAGTTTTCTGATGCCATGAAGATTGTTTAGAAGCTTCGAGAATATTAAATATGCGGGAAATTTCAGAAGTTGATAAATTCAAAGAACAAATTTTAAAAAACATTTCAGAGATTTTAATTTTTACCAATTCAGTAAAAGTAAAATCAAAAGTAAGAGGGAAAAAATAAAAAAAAGTAAAAGGTAAAGGTGAAGGTTGATGTTTGAAGTTAGAGGGTTGAGAAGAAATAACGTTTACAGTTTCATTTAATTTTACTTTACTTTCATTTAGTTTAGTTTTATTTACTTTACTTTCTTTTACTTTGTCTAAAGGTTCGGGTGAACTATCCGAAAGTTCGGGAGAACATTGAGAAAGTTCGGCGAACTTTACAGCAGGAGATGATTTTTTGCGTATTTTAGCTTTAATTCTTTTGCTAAGAGTAATATGTAAAGCATCTTGAACTTTATTAGTAGAAAAGATACCGGGTTCAATTTCAAAGATTAATTCAACATCTGGAGATTTAAGGCATGAAATAAAATTTTGAAAATCAGAAAGATTCATACCAAGTTCATCAGCAACAGTAGCTTGATTTCTTTTAAGAGAGAGATCAAGTTTACAATCAGAAGATTCAGCGATAATATTATTTAGAGCCCAAAAACGCGCTTCTGCTGCCCATCCATCAGTTTGATTAGAAAAGAGAGTACGGAGCAGTTTAAACTTAGGATGACGGTGTGAATCAGTACGATGCGGATAATAAGAGAGATTAGATTTCATTATTTAGCCTTAAGTTTATAATTAGCAGAATTCCCATCAGCAGTTAAAAAGAAGCCGAAACCGGAAGTAATAAAAGGAGAAGCGATGAGCCAATCATTCGCGACGAAACCGATGTAAAAACCAAGAGAGAGAGAAATAAAACCGATGATAGAAGTTTTATAATTAGAAAATATAGATTTCATAAAAACACCATTATTTTAATATAATAAATAATTTTAATTAGCAACATTTGAAGAAAACAAATTTAACTGGGAACGAAAGCCTACAAGAAAAGATTCTGCTTCCTTTTGGATCTCATAAATAAGAATAACAAGATCACACGGAAGTAAAGAAGCAGGGTCACCTTGATCAGAGTAGTAATCCTCAATTAAGTAAGGAGTGTTGATAACTAAGGGAATATTACGATCCGGTAAAGATTTAAGAGCAGATATAGTACAACCCATAACGTGTTTTTCACTTGCATAGGATAAAGAGACTGAGAGAATAGTAAGGGAGTGAAGTTCATCGTCTTTAAGTCTTAAATCGCAAATATTGTTGACGAAATCGCGAAGTTCGAGTATTTTTAAAGAAAAAGATGGCGCAGGTTGATCTTTACTTTCGAGGGAGAAAATATCAAAAGAATCATCATCACGTTTAATTTGCCAGGAAAGGATTGTACGGGGAGGATTATCCTTTTTAGCCGGGACAATTTTAATTTTAGTAAATTCGACAGACATAAAAACACCTTTAATATTAAATGAATGATTATTTAAGTTCTAATTCATAAGAAGGATTAGCAACATTGACAGAATAAACATCTTTGATCAAATCACGGACAGAAATTTTTTCACAACAAGCGAAACTAACGAGTTCTTCCTTAATAGCAGAAAAGCGGGTAAGCTTATAAGCTGACCACTCATTATTATTAAGAGAAATATAATATCCCGATTCATCACCGATGATGCGGGTTCCTTGGTGGCGTGCTTCAGAAGAAAGTTTACGCAATCTACGCTTGAAAGAATCAAGAGAGATCGGGGTATCATTGAGATGAACTTCTTTTAAAGATTGAGAGAAAAAAGTATGAGGAAAATTTGAGCAATATATTTTATAAAGAGCTTCAGCTGTTAAAGCAGTATGTTTACCATAATGGAGCATAGAGAATAAATCGCTAATAGTTTCCATAACTACCACAATAGAAGGGATAAAGAAGAAAGAAGGAAGAATAACTTCAAATATTTATGAGCGAAAAGGTCAAAAAAAGCGACAGGTTCATCAGAGATATAATAAATATTTTTATTTTTGAAGAAATTAAAAAAAGCGTCATAAACGATCCAAAAGACAGAAAGAATAAAAAAGATAATAAAAAGAGGATTAGCAGAAAAGGCAAGAGAAAAACCGAATAAAACAGCAAAGAAGCGTTCAAATAAAGGGAACAAGAGCCAATATTGAGAAAAGAAATTTGGATTAAGAGGATCGTTTTCGATATACCGCGTGAAATATGAAAAAGCACCGGTAAGCGAAGCGAAGATAACGAAGAAGAAACCGAGAGAACAAGCGACCCAAAGAGGGAGAGGAAATAAAAGATTCATAAAAACTCCAAGTAATATTTATAGAACGAATTAATTAAATGCTCCAAGAGAATAAATGCAGGCTGCTTGGAGCGCCAGCCCGCACCAGGAACAGTGCGCAGGGAGCGCACATGATTAAATTTTATTATTACCATAAGTTAATTCCCAGACTAGACCACGGAAGACGAATAAGAGTGGGAAAAGAAAAAACCAAAAAGGATTAAAATGGTTGAATAAAACAGCGATAAAAAGGAAAAGAAAAGTTACTTTTAAAGAGTTAAAAGACTCTTTAATATATTTAACCAAATGCCAGCCGTCGAGCAAAAAAGAAAAGACAGTTTTAAGTAAGAACCAAACAAAGGGAAAATCGAGAAGATGTAACAAAAAGCTGTTTTTGATAGACCAACAATCGATAAAAAGATTTTTAGAATAGTTTGATCTTACCCAAAAGACAGAAAGAGGGAACCAACTAGCAGAAGGGTTAAATTTTATTGTATCCATTTCAGCGTCAAGGAAACCATTAAAGAATTCAAAGAGCAATAAAAAAAGGACAAGAGAGAAAAGCAAAAGCATAAAAATTACTCCAAATAATTTTGAAAAAATAAAAACAATAAAAGAGTTCCAACAAAACGAAAAAATAAGATAGGGTTAATCCATTGCTTGTGCAGGGCAAGGTTGGAGCGACTAACCCTAAATGATGCGTGTGGGCGCAAAAAGATTTAAGCTGTTACATCTGCTACTGTAAGCGCAAAAGATGTATTTGCAAAATAATAAAGTTTTTTTGTACCGTCTGGTGTTTTAAACCACCACTTAGGATAAGCAGCATACACCAAAGTTGCCGACGACAAGTTAAGCGAGGAAAAATCAGCGCCAATGGTGTTGAATTTGAAATTATTTCCAATGGTGTTGAATCTGAAACTATTTTCGATGGTGTTGTTGGAGAAATTATATAAAATGGTGTTGTTGGAGAAACTATTTCCGATGGTGTTGCTGGAGAAACCATGTATAAGGGTGTTGCTGGAGAAACTATTTCCGATAATATTACTGGAGAAACTATCACCGATGGTGTTGCTGGAGAAACTATCTCCAATGGTGTTGCTGGAGAAACTATTTCCGATAATATTACTGGAGGAATTATCTCCGATGCTGTTGCTATAGAAACCATTTCCGATGGTGTTGCTGGAGAAACTATTTCCGATGGTGTTGCTGGAGAAACTAAATCCGATAGTGTTGCTGGAGAAACTATTTCCGATGGTGTTGCTGGAGAAACTATTTCCGATGGTGTTGCTGGAGAAACTATCTCCGATGGTGTTGCTGGAGAAACTATTTCCGATAGTATTACTGTAGAAACCACTTCCGATGGTGTTACCGGTAAAAATATTTCCGATAGTATTACTGTAGAAACCACTTTCAATTGTGTTGTTGGTTATATTATTGCCAAAGAAAATCGAATTACAATTTGTTAAAATATTAGAATTGTTTTGCGCTATTTTGATGATAAAAATGCTTGAATATGAAGATTGAACACCATCTACTGTAGGCGCAGTACAAAACATTGTGTAATCCATATATAATGCTGAACAAGGAATCAACACTTGATACGCGCTATCAAGGATATACCATGCAGATGCCACCGGGCTAACATATTGTAAATCATCCCACTCAAAACGTTTCCATGCAGATATATTTGTGAATAATTGTGCTGTAGCATCATTAAGTTTAATATAAATTTCAACAGTACCGGTTTTTTTTATGACTGCCCCTTTAGTATAATTACCAACAGCACCGGTAGCATCTTCGGCAGTTACAGAAATTTGCCATCTTCTAAATTTTACGTTACGCCAATCAAAGCCAATATCAATAGAATTCTGGGTATCAACCCTTTTGTAAATAAAACCTTTCGTACAGCCGGGAACAATAGCCTGGTCGTTTGATGGACTATAGTAAATTACATCTTGTGGGAAAGAAGGACTGTATGCTTCGGGTGCAAGTTTATTTGCTGCTATAGCAAGAACGATTATCGGTTCTGCTGTTGGTGTGTTAGTATCTACTGTTCCAGGGATAGTGTGTACAGAAGCATAATCAGTTAAGAGATAATGTTGGCCGGGAACAAGAGTGCCGTTGCTGATCATAATTGCAAGTTCAGCATAAGTTTTACTGATAGCGTTAGCAGTCTTTAAGTTAAGTTGCGATTGGATTTCAGATTCAGAATTTTTTAAGGTTGCTACCTCTGCGTCTGAAATACCAATTTTACGGAGATAATTATTAAAGGTTCTCATTTATAATTTCTCCATATTAAACGAGTTTAATTCTGATAAGTTGATTAGCGGCGGAAGCTGAATCGAGAGAGTAACCGTTGACAAAACCAGCGACACCAGTGACGGCTTTACCGGCAGCATCAGAAGAGACAGCGACACCAAGAGCGATAGCGCCGCCCGTGACAACAAGAGCGATACCGGAAACAGCGACTGGGGCTTGTTCACCAAGGGGAGTATCATCGTTTAAGACACCAAGTGCTTTAGCATCTACGGTACAAATAGCGCCGGAAAAGCCGATGAAAAGATTTTTACTTGCTGATAAATCGACAGCAGCTACAATGGAAGTAATAAGGGTTGTTTGTTCGGTTTTCATTTTTATTTGCCTTAATAAATTATTTTAAAAATTAAATTTCTTGAAAAAGTGAATTAAATTTTTCTTGGTCTACCGCGACCGCGCTTTAAGTTAGGATTAGCAGAATAAACACTTGAAATTATTTCAGATTCTTTTGCCGGGATTAAAAAATTTGCAAGAGACGGTTCAAAGAAATCAATTATTGAACCTTCAGGGATTAATTTATTATTGATGAATAAATCAGAATTAATAACTCTATAATATTTAATATTATTATGAGTTACCAAAGTTTCTTCCGGCAAATTATAAACAGATGTAGTTTCCATAAAACCTTTCTTATACATAAACCTGTTGGTTTATGCGTTTGTGTCGTTAATCAAATAGCCAGCATCGGAGCCAACAATGAGAGCCTGGAAAATATCGGTATTACGAACGTATTCAATTTTGTTACCTTCACTAGAATAAACATCAACAATAGGGAAGTTTCTTTTCTTGAAAGTGTACCCGAAAGAAGGCTCATATAAACTGCGTTCTGAATTAGGGGCTTGCGTTGGAACATAAGCAAGGACTACGTTGTCAGACCAGACATCGTTAAAAACATCAACATTGTCAGAATAAACGGCTTCACCGACGAATAAAAATGGAATATCCAAAAGAGTTGCGAGAAGCTGGGGAGTGATGACAGAGTTAATTGTATATTTAATTTTATCAAGGATAGCAGGGTGATTGCGTAATGCTGAATAAGCACTTGCCCCAAGGATAGCAACATTAGGGCGTTTAGCGATTTTAGACCGGACTGCTTCTTTAGCAGTTTCGAAGATTAAAACCGGGTCACTTAAAGGATTAGTAAACTTATCACCGGCGGCAAGAGTAACTTTATTACCGGCAGGGAAAGAAGCAAGATTTTGACAAAGGTCAGCGACTTGTTTTTCAAGACGAAGTTTAATAGTTTCGGTTGTTACATGAGTTGCATAAACTTTCAAACTCCGGATATCTTCCTGAACTTCGCGGTAATCCATTGGAAACGCAATATCGTGTTCAGTTAAAGAAAAACTAACAGTATTCAAACCAGAAGGGTTGATGATGTTAGAATGAGCACGGATAGCTCTTTCAGTATTATAGATACGGAACGATTCTTTGTTAAAAAGCGGGACTTTACCACCTTCCTTATCAACAGAAACGTTGGGGAAGAGGTGGCTTGAGACTAAATTGGGCTGGGAGAAGCCACGCGCAAGCGAGGTTAAAACGGGATCAACGATTCTTTTATTTTGGAGTGACATTTTAATATTTCCTTATATTAAGAGTTAAAAACAATTTGAGCCGCTTCTTGATATGAAATTTTCTTTTCCATAACAACAGCTAATATTTTTTTATGAACTTCTTCTGAATCAGAATCTAAAGTATATTCAGAGAAGTCGAAAGATTTGTTTGTTTTGTCATTTACAATTTTTTCCGGCGGGGTGGCGAAATCAGTTGAGTTGATGATAACCGGGAACGAAGAAACGAAACCAGAAAGAAAATTCTCTAAAGAAAAATTATCATCAGAAAAATTTGTGGATAAAAGAGAAAGCAATTTTTCTTTCATAGGGACGGTTAATTTGCCATCCTGGAAAGCCTGCTCGATTTGATCTTTGAAGTTAGAGGAGAAAGTATAAGTAACATTAAGATCAGGTTTTGCGTTGTTGTCATCCTTAGTAACACTAACCCGGAGTTCTTTCCATTCTGAAAAATCATTTTTGAATTTATTTATTTCTTCTGAAAGATTAGAGATTTGAAGCAATACATCAGAAAGGTGAAATTCTTCAACAGGAACAGGTTTTGGTTCAAGCTCAGAAAAAACCATATCGAACACAATATCTGCCTGAACATCTTCAAACTGTAGATCAGCAAGGCCTTTAACAGCGGGAAGAACAGCGCCAAGGAAGCCAACGTGCCGGAGATAGCCATCGGGAGTAAGAGAAATACTTCTTTTTTTGAATAAACCATCTTTTATTGCAGTTAAAAATTCAGGAACAATTTTAGAAGCAGAAGCAATTAATTTATCACCTTCAACTTTGAGGGAATCAATCCAACCGTAAGCGGGGTCGTTTGTCTGCGGATGACCGATAACCATTGGGGCTTCTGAAAGAGAGGGATTATAAGAAGCAGCGATTTTAGTTAAATCTTCTTGGGAGAAATTAACTTCTGCGCCGTTAGAGTTGATGAATTTACCAGTTTTAAGTATTTCAAAATCCATTTTATAAACCTATGAATAATTAAATAATAAGAACAGCAGTAAAATAATAAAAAAAAATAGAATGTCAAGTATTATTACAAAAAAAATTATATTTTGGTATTATATTAGAGAGGCATGATATAAAAAGTTATAATTAATATGAAAAACGATAGAAAAGAGAAGTTTTGTTTAGAGTATTTAAAAGATTTAAATGCAACAAAAGCGGCAATTAGAGCCGGGTATTCAGAAAAGACGGCAAAAACAACAGCATCAAGATTGTTGACTAATGATGACATAAAAAAAAGGATAGAAGGATTAAAAGAGAAACGAATAAAAAGGACAGAAATAACAATTGATGCGATAATAGAAGGGTTTAATAAAATTGCATTTGCAAATAAAGGGTGCGAAAAGACAAGCGATAGATTAAAGGCGCTGGAGATGTTGGGGAAATATATTGGAATGTTTAAGGAAGCGGAAAGTAACAGAAATATAATTGTTAATCATATAACAAATTTGAAAGAGGAAATAAAGATATGAAACCTTATGAATTAAAATTAACAAAGCAATTAAAAAAAGATTTAGCAAAAGCAGATAAAATTAACTCTACCTTCCAACTATATTCAAGCCTGCCGGATCCGGATAAAATATTAGCTGAAAATAATTATGATTATGCGATACTGAGGGATTTGTTGAATGATCCACATCTTTCCGCTGTAGTGCAACAGAGAAAATCACTTGTACAACAGTTGGGATGGGAAATCACGTGTGAAGGAGACAAAGAAACAGAAATGAAAGTTGTGAAATGGATGCAGAAACTTGAAATTGATACTATAATTGAAAATATGCTGGATTGTATACTTTATGGATATGAAGTACTTGAAATAAACTGGGGAATAAAAAACGGAGAAATATATCCACAAAAAATAAATTCAAAACCACAGGAGTGGTTTATATTTGATCAAGAGGGCGTATTGCGAATGAGGCAAAAGAATCAATATGGATATACATTTGTAGAGGGGGTTGAATTACCAAAGAACAAATTCATAATATTGCAGAATGGAGCAAGTTATGTAAATCCTTATGGTGAAAAACTAATTTCAAAATGTTATTGGCCGGTGAACCTAAAACGTTCCGGGATGGATTTCTGGCAGATAATGGTAGAGAGATATGGAATGCCTTTCTTAATTGGACGATATACAGCAACGGCGACCGAACAGGGAAAAGCAGATCTATTGACCGGGTTGCAGGATCTAGTAACAGATAACATTGCTATATTTCTTGATACAGTAATAATCGAATTAAAAGAACACCCGAAATTTGATATAGGGCAGCTTTATCAATATTTAGCTGAGTTCTATAACGCTGAGATGAGCAAAGTTATCCTTACCGAAACACTAACTACTGAAATAAAAGAAAAAGGGAGTTATGCAGCGGCGCAAGTACACAGGGAAACAGCAGCAAGTGTAGCAATGAAGGACAAGAAACTAATAGAAGTGGCGATGAACAAACTACTTGAAATGTATTCTGCGTTTAACTATACTGAAAATAAAAACATAAGATTTCGATTAACGAAAAAAGAAGCGGTTGAAGCAGAGACGATAGAGCGTGATATAAAATTAAAAGAATTGGGGATTGTATTTACGAAAGAGTATTTACAGAGAAAGTATAATTTAAATGCAGATGATTTTGTAATGTAAGAGAGACAAAAATAAAAGGACAAAAAAAACATTAAAGAATAATAATGCAGAACGATATAGATTATACGATAAAATCTAATTTTCACGCGAAACAAGAAGAAATATTTAATGATCATTCACGCTATAAGATAATTGCGAAAGGACGACGTTTTGGTTTAACGCGAGGATTTGTAATTTATGCGATTAGTGCAGCATTACAGAATCCAACTGCAAAAATATTGTGGGTTGATACTATTTACGGAAATATTAACCGTTATTATGATAGATATTTTCTTCCGCAATTAGATAAAATAAAATTAATTTATCAGTACAAAAGGCAGGATAACATTTTAAAAATAAATGGCGCAGAAATTGATTTCAAGTCTGCGGATCGGCCGGAGAACATGGAAGGGCAAGCGTATAACTTAATAATAATGAATGAAGCGGGTATCATATTAAAGAACAGGAGAATATGGACTGAAACAATTTTGCCTATGGTAATAGATTATAAGGCGAAAGTATTAATAGGGGGGACACCAAAAGGGAAATGGGTTAAAGCGAATGAGAAGCATTTGTTTTATGAATTATTTCAGAAATGTATAGAGAAAGAAAATTGGAAGGCATTTAATTATTCAACTTACGATAATCCATTATTGGATACAGAAGAAATAAAAGAAGTTGAAAATGAAATTCCTCTTTTTTTAAGACAGCAGGAAATTTACGGAAAGTTCATTGAAAAAAACGAAGCGCAAATAATTAATCACGATTGGTGGAAATTTTTTCAATTAGGAATTAGGAATGAGGGAT
>Ga0210044_10003258_pt1 | contig 23311 bp, 16 predicted proteins | sample CryGey13umfilter_2_FD_183959 | JGI IMG/M metagenome (GOLD analysis project Ga0210044, IMG submission 183959) | Groundwater microbial communities from aquifer in Utah, USA - Crystal Geyser 4/9/14 3 um filter (SPAdes) (version 2) | ecosystem: Environmental > Aquatic > Deep subsurface >... | reverse complement strand
TGAAGGTCTCCTCTCTAATCCGGAATGGTCCGCAGAATACGGACGCATCGGGGAAGATTACCAGACTTTGCGCCTGGGAACAGGGTTTCAAGTGTCGCCCTCCTTTTCGGCACGAGGTGTGGCCAGTTGCGCGAATTCCTCAGCCGCCGCGGGCTCAGCCGCCGCAGTAGGAGACGCCGCCCGTGGTGCCGGGGCCGCAGGTGACTGTGGCGGGGCAACGCGACGCGAGCGCGCACTCGTACGTGCAGCGATTCGCCAACACGCCTACCTGCCGACACAGGCCGGCCTCGGCGCACTCGGCGTCGTCGCCGGTGGGACAGGCGACGTTCCCGAGGAGGCCCTGCACTGCTTCACAGGTGGCGTGGTCCTCGTCGATGCCGCAGTAGGGGCCCGCCTGGCCGCCCAGGCTCGTCGCGGTGCTGGCGACGGAGTAGGGCTGGTCGCAGCCCGCGCTGGCGAGCTTCAGGCAGTAGCTGCCATGCGCGGCGGTCGCATAGCGCATGGGCACGCAGCGGTGCATGGAGGCGCAGTTGGCGTCGGTGTCGCACGGCTCGCACGCGCGCTGGGCGGCGCTGGCGAAGGCGCTGCAGGTGTTGCCCTGGGTGCAGACGCCGGTGGAGCAGGTCACGTCCGCGCTGCCCGCCGTGCACTCCACGCAGGCGCCGCTCGAGGAGTCGCAGGCGGCAGCGCCGACGCGGCCCGCGCAATCGGCTTCGCCGCCGCACGCGACGCAGGCGTGGTCCGTGCACGCGGGCGTGGAGCTCGGGCAGTCGGTGTTCACGTTGCACGCGACGCAAGCGCTGGCGCCCAGATCGCACACGGGTGTGTCGCCAGTGCACGCGGACGTGTTGTCGGCGGTACAGGCGACGCAGGTGTGGCTGGACGAGTCGCAGGCCACGAGGTCATGCGTGCAGTCGTGATCGACCAGGCACTCGACGCACGTCCCGCCGCTGGGCTCGCAGATCGAGGTCGCGCCCCCGCATGCACCCGCGCACGGATCCGGCGGCCCGGAGTCGTGAGTCGCATCGGACGACGCGTCGGTCGCGGCGGCGTCCGCGGAGAGATACTGATGTCCGTCGAAGATGGCGGAGCAGCCCAGCGTCCACGGCAACGCGCCGCAAGCGAGCAGCGGAAGCATCAAACCCAATCGCGCCGTCTTCGTCATGAAGCGCATGCTAGCGCTCGATCTGGGCCAAGCGCCAGAAGCGCACGTCAGCGGCCCGTGATGCAGCCGTTGTATGCGTTGATCACGTCCGTGCAGTCCGCGCAGGCGCCACCATCGGGCGGACCCGGGAGATTGCAGGTGAGCCAGGCCACGACCTCGGATTGGCAACGGGCCCCCCCCGCGAGGAACTCCGCCTCGCACAGGTCCCGTACGGTCACGGAGGGCGCAAAGCAGCTGTCGGGATAGTCCATCATGCAGATGGCGTGAGACCCCGCGTCCGCACCGCTACCTCCGTCGTGGGACGAGCCGCCGGACGAGCCGCAACCCGCCGCGAGGGCGAGAGCCAGCGTCGAGAGCAACACACCGCGTCCGATCCACATCGCGCCGAGGCGGCGCTTCTCGTCGTTCTTCATCACTCACCTCGTGGGGTTGAGGCACTACCTAGCATGCCTGAGAGCGGGCCAAGCAATTGCGAACCGAGGAGCGGCCGACGCGCATCCGGCCTGCGCAGATCCTTCCGCTCCGGCAGCGAGAAACTCGCGCCCATGCGTCCGACGCATCACACGCCGCCGGCTCGCGTGATGCGGACGGCGGCGTGCGACCTGGTCAGCATGCGCTGTGGACGGTGTAGCGCTCAGATGTCGAAGTAGAGTTCGTACTCGAGCGGAGTCGGCCGCATGCTCATGGGCCGGATCTCACGGGTTCGCTTGTAGTCGACCCACTCGGTGATGACGTCGCGCGAGAAGACGTCGCCCGCGAGCAGGAACTCGTGGTCCGCCTCGAGCGCGTCGAGGGCGGCGTCGAGGGAGCCCGGCACGGTCGGCACGTGGGCGAGCTCCTCGGGGCTCAGGGAGTAGAGATCCTTGTCGAAGGGATCGCCGGGATCGAGCTTGCGCTGAATTCCGTCGATGCCCGCGAGCAGCATGGCGCTGAAGGCCAGGTAGGGGTTGCCGCTCGAGTCGGGGAAGCGACACTCGAGGCGCTTGGCCTTGGGCGAATCCGAGTAGGTGGGGATGCGAATCGAGGCCGAGCGATTGCGCGAGCTGTAGGCGAGGTTCACGGGCGCCTCGTAGCCCGGCACGAGTCGACGATAGCTGTTCACCGTGGGGTTCGTCAGCGCGCACAGAGCCGGCGCGTGGGCCAGGATGCCGCCCAGGTAGTGCAGCCCGAGCTCGCTCATCCCGGCGTAACGATCGCCCGCGAAGAGCGGCTTGCCGTCGCGCCACAGAGACTGATGGCAGTGCATACCGCTGCCGTTGTCGCCGTAGATCGGCTTGGGCATGAAGGTCGCGACCTGGCCGTTGCGGCGCGCGGCGTTCTTGACCACGTACTTGAACCACATCAACTGATCGGCCGTGGCGATCAGGTTGTCGAACTGCACGTCGATCTCGCACTGACCGGCGGTGGCGACCTCGTGGTGACTGACCTCGACGATGTAGCCGAGGTTTCCGAGGATTTGGCAGATCTCCGTGCGCAGATCCATCAAGGTGTCGGTGGGCATCACGGGGAAGTAGCCGCCCTTGATCGGGATCTTGTAGCCGAGGTTGGGTCTCTCGTCTCGGCCCGTGTTCCACGCCGCCTCGTTCGAGTCGACGCTGTAGAAGCTGTGATTCGGACTCGACGAGAAACGGACGTCGTCGAAGACGAAGAACTCCGCCTCGGGCCCGAAGTTTACCGTGTCGGCGATGCCCGTCTGCTGCAGGTAGGCGGTGGCCTTGCGCGCGATGTAGCGCGGATCGCGGCCGTAGGGCTCGCGCGTGATCGGGTCGACGATGTCACAGATCATCACCAGAGTCGGCGCCTTGGTGAAGGGATCCATCTTGGCGGTGGGCGCCTGGGGGATGATCAACATGTCGGAGGCGTTGATGGGCTTGTAGCCACGAATGGACGAGCCGTCGAAGCCGAAGCCGTCTTCGAAGCTGTCCATCTCGAGCCGATGGATCGGCACGCTCGTGTGCTGCCAGACGCCCGGCAGATCGATGAAGCGCAAGTCGAGCATGACGGCGCCTTGGGCCTGCGCCAACTCGATCACGTCTTTGGGTGACATTTCGTTACTCATCGCTGCACTCCTCGCACGCTTCTATGTGCATTGGCTGTATCTGTGCGTTGTCGTTGGCGAGCGTCGTGCTCGCGCTGCTCAAATCTCGAACTAGATCTCGAGGAAAACCTCGAACGCCGGTCGGTGCATGACGCGCCGACGCCACGACTACACGGCGTCTTCGCCGCGCTCCCCGGTGCGGATTCTAATCGACTCCTCCACGGGCGACACGAAGATCTTGCCGTCTCCGATGCGCCCCGTGCGCGCCGCGTTCTCGATGGCCTCGATCGCCGCGGGCACGAGCTCGTCAGCGATCACTGCTTCGATCTTCACCTTGGGCACGAAGTCCACGACGTAGGCCGAGCCACGATAGACTTCGCGCTTGCCGCCGGTGCGTCCAAAACCCTTCACCTCGGTGACCGTCATGCCGCGCACGCCGACCTCCCCGAGCGCCTCCTTCACCTCGTCGAGTTTGAAGGGTTTGATGATGGCTTCGACCTTCTTCATGCATGCCTCCGAGGCCCGCAGCACGGCCCACCGACATACGGCGAGCTTCGATCCCTGTTGACCAAGAGCTTGTAGACGCCCAATGTTTCGGGCGTGTTAAAGAAGCGTAAATACGCGCACGCGCCTGCGCCTTCTCACAGGAGGTCCAAGTGAGCGTCGGTCTCGAGACACGTCATCAGCTCCGCGGCACGTATCACCTGCTGAGCACCCCCGGGCAGGAGCGGCCGCTGTCCCTCGATCTGCGGCTCGCGGCGCCCGAGCTGCACCGCCTGCCGCTGTCCCGGCGCCTGAGCGTGGATGGCGAGGTGCACGCCACCGGCCTGGCCACCCAGCAACCGGTGAAGGGGACGCTGGAGCTGGGCGGGCTGCTCGATGCCCGGCTGGTCTACGATCTGAGCTTCGAAGCCGACGACGGACGTCCACGCCGCATGCACGGCGAGCTCGAGCTCGAGGCCCGGCGCCTGCTCGGGTCAGCCGGTCGCGTGTCGGGGAGCGTGTTCGAGAACGACGTCGAGGTCGCGCGCGTGCTGCTCTTCGCCGAACCCCTGAAGACTCTGGGCAAGATGTTGCTCGATCTGCGGTTGAGCCGATGAGCGTCACGCCCACGGTCGTGGTGCATGGAGGCGCGGGCTTCGTGGCCCCGGAGCGCCGACCCGAACGCGAGCGCGCCTGTGCCGCGGCCGCTCGGATGGGGCTCGAGGCGATGCGTGAGGGGGGCAGCGCCCTGGACGCGGTGACGACCGCCGTCGCGGCCCTCGAGGACGATCCGCTCTTCAACGCCGGGCACGGGGCGGCGCTCACCTACGACGGGGAGGTGGAGCTCGACGCCTCCTTGATGGATGGAGGCAGCCTGCGCTCCGGCGCCGTGGCCGCCCTGCCTCCCTTCGATCACCCGATTCGCATCGCGCGCGCGGTGCTGGAAGAGGGTGAGCACGTCTTCTACGTGGCGCATGGAGCGGCCCGCTTCGCCTGGGATCACGGCTTCGCGCCGGCGGCGCCCGACGCGCTCGTGACCGAGGGCGCTCGGGCTCGGCTGGCGGCGGCCCTGCGCGACGACGGCGCCAAGCCATGGGCGGGGGGCACGGTGGGCGCGGTGGCCCTCGACGCCAGCGGGCATCTCGCCGCCGCGACCAGCACGGGCGGGACGGTCGCCAAGCGCGCGGGACGCGTGGGCGACAGCCCGGTGATCGGCGCGGGGACGTACGCCGACGACAAGCTCGGCGCGTGCTCGGTGACGGGGGATGGCGAAGCGGCCTTGCGCCAGCTGACGGCGCTCTTGGCCTGCCTCGCCGTGGCGGGCGGTGAGCTGCCCGAAGATGCAGCGAAGCGAGTGCTCGAGGCGCTGGAGCGGGAGTTCGGCGGCTTGGCGGGGCTGATCCTACTCGGACCCAAGGGAGAGGTCGGCGTCGGCTTCCGAACGCAGACGATGAGCCACGCCATCGCACGCGAAGGGAAAGGGATCACGACGGGCCACTGAGCATGTGTACATCTATCGCGTGATTGGCGCCGAAGCGCGCGGGTGGAGCGCCCGGGCGGCGTCGCAAGGATGCTATGTGACCGCGCAGAAACAACCTCCGCATTCGGCCGCCGCTGCATCCCCATCCGCTGCGTTGCGAGGTGCCCGAAAACCTGCGACGTCCCCCGGTACGCCTCGGTTTTCGAACAGCCCGCGCCTTGCGGCTGGAGCGCATCGACGCGCTCGGTGCAGGAAGTTGTTCCTGCCCGGACCCTATGGCCAGGAGGGGCCACGCGCTGGCATCCTCGGAGCGATGGGCTTGCGCGCACCGTTGCCGCGTCCGGCCTCTCGCCTCTTCGGTCGAGCGCGAGAGCTATCCGAGATGTCCACGCTCCTCGCCTCGGGAGCGCGCGTGCTGGTGGTGCATGGTGCGCGCGGCGTCGGCACCTCGCGCCTGGCCCTGGCCGTCGGTCACGGCTTGGAGCGCGCGGGCCACGAAGTCGTTCGCGTCGACCTCGAGGGCGTGCACACCCCGCGTGGCCTTGGCGCGAGACTGGCGGCGGCGCTTCACATCTCGCCCGAAGCGGCCGAGGCGGTGGGCGACGACTGGCCGGTGCTGGGGGCGCTGGTCGCTCGGGGCAGCTGCGTGCTCTTCCTGGACGACGCGGGCACGCTCGACGACGACGCCGTGGCGCTCTTGGGGCAGGTGGTCGAGGCCGCGCCCGAGCTGCGCCTGTTGGCCGCGACGGGACACCTCTTGGGCATCGACGGGGAGCGCATGCTCACGCTGGGGCCGCTGCCGGTCGAGCCGGGTGGACGAGGCGCGGCCGTGGAGCTGCTCGCGGATCGGGCCGGCATCGCGGAGCTTTCGGCGCTGCCCGCGGCCGAGCGCGAAGCCTTGGGCCTGATCTGCGAGGAGTTGTCGGGGTTGCCACTGGCGATCGAGCTCGCGGCCCGGAGGTTGCGTCTGCTGGCGGCGAGCGAGCTCGCGGCGCACCTGCGAGACAACGGCGGTCTGCTGGCGCGGCGCGGCGTGGCGGGTCGCAACGAGCAGCCCGGTCTGGACGACGCACTGGAGTGGTCGCTCCGCAGCTTGGCCCCGGATGAGCTGGCCGCCGCGGCCGCGCTGGCGCATTTCCGAGGGCCCTTCGCCCTGGTGGACGCCGCGAGCGTGCTGGGCGTCGGCGCCGCGCAGGCGTTGGACAGGCTCGCCGAGCTGGAGGCCCGCGCGCTGGTATTCACCCAGCCCGAGGTGCGAGGGGGGCGCTTCGAGTTGCTGCGACCGATGGCGGCCCACATTCGCAGACGCATGTCCGCCGAGATGGAGCAGACGAGCGCGCTGTATCGAAGCTGCGTGGCCGAGCTCGCGAGCCGCGTGCTGGACCCCGAGGCCCACGAAGAGATCCCCACTTCGGAGCGGCTCAGAGACCTGCGCGTGGCCCACGACGCGAGCGCGGCCGCACAGCCCGCGTCGAGCCAGACGCTGCGCCTGGCCACGGCGGTCGCCCACGTGCTCTCGGTCGCCGGTCCCCTGAGGCAAGGCGCGGAGCTGCTGCGCCAGGCGATCGAGCGCGCGCAGGACGCCGAGGAGCCCACGCAGGCGGCGGCCTGGGTGCGACTCGGTTCGCTCTTGTGGCGACTGGGCGACGCGGAGGCCGCGCGGGAGGCCTTCTCGCGTGGGATGGACCTGGCACAGCCGACCGGGGCGACGCGCGCCGAGGACTTGCTGCGCCTGGCCATGATCGCCCTGGCGTCGGGCGAGCTCGACCATGCGCGCGAGCTGTACGAGGGAGCCGTGGCCGCAGGAGGCGCCCACCGCACGCACAGCTCGGCCCTCTTCGGCGTCGCCTCGCTGAGCCCCGTCGCCGAAGCGGAGGGCTTGGCCTACGAGGCGCTGCGCATCGGCAACCAATGTCCCGACGCCGAGGGACGGGCGAGCGCCGCCATCAACGCGGGGAACCACGCCCTGTGGCGCGGGGACCCGGTCTCCGCTCTGCGCCACCTCGAACGCGGCCTCTCGCTGGCCAGCGGCGCGCGGCTCGCCTACCTGGTCGGTCATGCGCAGGCTCTGGGCGGGCTGGCAGGGGACCTGCTGCAGACGCCCGAGATTGCCCGGGCCCATTACGACGCGGGGCTCGAGGCCTTCGAGCGCGTGGGCGCTCGGGAGCTCGCGGCCTTGCTCCGAGGTGTGCTCGGGCAGCACCACTTCTTCCACGGTCGCCTGCTCGCGGCGCGGGCGGACTTCGAGGAGAGCTTGGAGACCCTGGGGGACGGCGACGGGCGCTATTCGTCGTCCTTGTGGGCGGGCCTCGGGGCCACCTTGGCCGGCTTGGGGGAGGCCGGACCGGCCGAGCTCGCGCTCACGGCGGCGGCAGCGCGCGTCGATCGCCTGCACTCGAAGGATCGGTTCATCTACGCCTCGACGCAGGAGCTGTACGCGAGCCTCGCGGCGGTGGAGATGGCTCGGGACGACCAGGACGCCCGCCGCCTGGCGCGCGCACGCATGACCGCCGCGCTCGAACGCTCGGCCGAACCGCCCGCGAACATGATCTTCTACGCGGATCCGCAGCTGCAGTTGCTGCGCGCGTGGTGCGCGCGCTGGCTCGCGGAGGACAGTCCTGCCAGCCAGCAGAGCGCCCCACCCACGCTGCAGCTCGGTCCGGGGCTGCGCTCCATGCAGGCCATGGACTCGCCGCGTCTCGACCTGGCCCGGCGAGGCAGCGTCCGTCGCGTGCTCGACGCGCTGGTGGCCGAGCACGAGCGCGGGGGGCCCGGCCTCGACACCGATCGCCTCTTCGAAGCGGGTTGGCCCGGCGCCACCATACGTCCCGAGTCGGCCGCGGAGCGGGTCTACTGGGCGGTCAAGGTTCTCCGCGGCGGAGGCCTCCGGCCCTTCTTGAACCGCACGGAGACGGGCTATCGCCTCGAACCTTCGCTAGTGGTCGAGCGGCTCGTCGAGCCGAGCCACGGCTAGGATCCCGGAACAACTCCGGAATACTCCGATGCACTCCGCCGAGCCGCGGCGCTAGCATCCCGCGGATGGCTGACACGGGCTCCGGGGGCAACTGTCCCACCAGCGGACAGTCCGGGCCCGTGCGGGCCCTGGTCGAGCTTGCAAAAACGCGCCAGGGCACGTAATTTACGTGAAACGCGCCAGTACACTCGATTTATTGATGTGGGGATTTTTCCGCGCTAGCTCAAGGTGCTTCGCTTGAGCCTCGGTTTCCTAGCCCATTACCCAAGGTGATGCATTGATGACAGCGAACTCAAGCGCGAGCCGCATCGGCCGACTAGGTCGGTATGCCGTCCTGGCCCGTTGGGCCGGCGGTGGGATGGCGGACATCTACGTCTCGCGCCAGATCGGTGCGCAGGGCTTCGACAAGCTGGTGGCGCTCAAGGTCCTGCGGCCCGAGTTCGCGGACGACCCCGAATTCCGCGACATGTTCTTCTCGGAGGCGCGCACCGCAGCGCTGCTGAACCACCCGAACATCGTGCAGACCTTCGACGTCGGCGAGTCGGGGGATCAGGTCTACATGGCGATGGAATTCGTCAACGGCGAGCCCCTGGGTCGAGTGATCCGGGCCTGCCGGGAGTCGGGCGGCGTTCCGCTCCCGATGGCGGTGGAGATCGGACGAGCCACGGCAGCTGCGCTCCACTACGCGCACACCTTGGAGACTCTGCAGGGCGAAGCGCTCGACCTCGTGCACCGCGACGTGAGCCCGAGCAACGTGATGCTGACCCATCAGGGAAGCGTGAAATTGCTCGACTTCGGCATCGCCAAGGTCTCGACAGCCTCGCACAGCACCCGAGTTGGCGTGCTGAAGGGCAAGCTGGCGTACATGTCACCGGAGCAGGCGGGCGGCAAGCCACTCGACGGTCGCTCCGACGTGTTCGCCCTCGGCGTGCTGTTGTGGGAGCTGATCACCGGCAAGCGCGCGTTCAAGCGCGACAGCGAGACGGACACGCTCCAGGCCGTGATGTCGGAGCCGCTGCCACCGGCTTCCGTGGTGAGCGGTCGCGGAGACGGCGATCTCGACGCCATCCTGGCCAAGGCGCTCGAGAAGTCGGTCGACAAGCGCTACGCGACGGCCGAGGAATTCGCGAACGCCCTGACCCGCTATCAGGCCACCAAGATGGCCGATTTCTCTCCGGGTTCGGCGATCAAGGCGCTGATGAAGGCGCACTTCCAGGCGCGAGCGGACAAGCTCACGAACCTGCTCAAGGCGACGGAGCTCGACGCGGGGCAGGTCGCCCAGCTCGCGACCGCCGAGGAGCACCTGGACCTGCCGCTGGCGAATCTCCAGAGTGGCGAGTTCCCGTCGGTCGGGAGCCAGACGCCGAGCGGCAACAGCGGTCCGCGTGTTGGCGGATTCACCCCCAGCGGCATGATGACGATGGGTCCGGGGGGCACGCCCGTGTCGGTTTCCTTCGTCGGCACGCCGAGCGGCCAGGCGATGCACCCCCAGAGCCGGCTCGGGCTCTGGATCGCCCTAGTGGCGCTGCTCCTGGCGGGCGCCGCGGGGGCCTACTTCGCCCTGCGAGGTCCCGCCGCGCCCCGCTCGCTGACCGTCAACTCGCCCATCGCGGACGCCACCGTCTCGGTGGACGGCGTCGAGCGTGGTCGCCCGCCCGTGCGCATCGACGTGCCCTCGGACCACGCGGTGGAGATTCGCGTGACTCGACGCGGCTATGTGCCCTTCACGCAGCGGGTCGAGGCTGGGGACGAAGCGGCGACGGTCGCCGCGGACCTCGAGCGCGCCGACGAGTTCGGCAGCGTGATCGTCGACTCGACGCCGCCCGGCGCCACGGTGAAGGTCGACGGCGAGGTCCATCCTGGCACGACCCCGCTTCAGATCGGCGACCTCTGGGTGGGCGACAGCCACCGACTGACGCTGACCATGGCGGGCTACGCGCCGAGCATTCAGATCGTCGACTTCGACCAGAGCGATCATCCTCGCGTGAGCGCGACGATGATTCGCGCCACAGGCGCCTTCGTCTCCGCTCGATGCGCTCCCACGCCGTGCGAGGTCTTCGTCGCCGGAGAGAGCGTGGGCGTGACGCCGATCGAGAACCATCAAGTGCCCTCCGGTGTCGCGATCCCCGTGGAGCTGCGTCGAGGAGACGAGGTGGTCCAGCGCCGCGTCGTCACGCTCACCGAGGGTGCGCTCGAGGAGTTCGCCTCCGCTCCTGCGGCGACGCCGACCGCAGTCGCCGCGCTGATTCCGGGCCACCCCGTGCGTCGACCCGTTCATCGAGTGGGCATGCGCGATGACGGAACGACCGAGATGGACGAGCCCACACCCGTCGCCATGGTGGAAGCGGTGGTGGAAGCGCCTGCCCCTCCGCCCGTGGCCATGGCGGCGACTCCGCCTCCGGCGCCCACACTCACGGCTCCGACGCCTTCCGCGCCCGTCGTGATGGCGGCCACGCCCGTCGCGCCCATGGTGGCCGCGCCACGAACGCTCACCCCCACGGCGCACCTCGCCGCGCCCAGCGTGCGCGGTGTGATCGACCGCGGCAGCTTGACGACGGCGGTCGCGTCCCTCGAGGCCGGGGCCACGCGCTGCTACGCCACGGCCTATCGGACGCAAGCCTTCGAAGGCACGGTCAACATGCGCTTCATCATCAACACCCACGGTCGCGCGGGCAGCGTCAGCGCCACGGGACCCGGAGGCGCTGGATTGGCCAGCTGCCTCGAGAACCTCTTCACTTCACGTAGTTTCCCCGCTTCCACTGCCTCGGACGCCACCGTCACTCTGCGAGTCCGACTGCAAGCGCGCTGATCCGGCCCCCCCACCCCGTCGAACGCCATCTGGAGAACCGCATGCGTAGAAACGCCCTGCTCGCCCTAGTCGTGTGGGCCTGCACCAGCCCCGCTCTTGCCCAAACCACCGACCCCGCCGCGGACCCCGCCGCGACCCCCGCCTCGACGGGAGTGTCGGAGGAGCGTGCCGCGCAGATCGAGGCGCGCCTGAACGCCCTCGAGCAGAATGCCGGAGGCGACACCGCGGGAGGAGACACCGCGCAAGAGCTCGCGGACATCCGACAGGAGCTCGAGGATCTGCGCGCCGACACGGAGGATCAGTCGAACTCGATCCTCGAAGACCTGGCCAACCGCGTGACGGTCTCGGGCTACATGCACAGCTGGCTTCGTGCGTCCCGCAGCGAACACCTGCACTTCCGTGCCTGGCGCGCCAACATCATCATCAACGCCCAGATCACGAGCACCCTCAGCTTCTTCGCCGAGTGGGAGTTCGAAGACGCGGCGGCCATCGGCGGGGGCAAGGGCGTGCTCGAGACGGAGCGCGCCTACATGCAGCTGGGGCTCTGGCCCGCGCTGGGCATCCGCGCCGGCATCCTGCTGGTGCCCTTCAGCAACTTCAACCTGCTCCACGAAGGCTGGCGCCACGCCTTCTCGACCCCGCCGCTGATCAACAAGAACATCTTCCCCAGCACCTACGCGGACGTGGGTCTGGAGGCCTACGGCACCTTGGTCAATCGCGACAGCCTGCAGCTGACCTACGAGCTCATGGTCAGCAACGGCCTGACGAACGACATCCAGACCGTGGCTGGAGGCGGCACGGGTCTGCGCCACGCGCGTCCCTCCTTCGGCCATGACAACAACCGCGGCAAGTCGACGACGCTCCGCGTGGGGCTCGCCGCGGGGGATCACGTCCAGCTCGGCGTCAGCGGTCACTACGGCGCGTTTGCCGACCGCGGCGGCGCGGCCTTGGCCATGGCCGGCGCAGACATGACGCTGACCTACGACTCCTTCGTGGCACGCGCCGAGGGGCTCTACATCTACCTTCCCGTGGCAAGCCGAACCTTCGACGACGACGGCGATCCCTCGACGCCCGAGATCACGTCGCGCTTGATCGAGGGAGGCGGCGGCGCTGTGCTCGACCTCGAGTATCGCTTCTTCCCGTCCTTCATGAGCGGGACTCCCTTCGGCTCCTTCGAGGACCCGAAGTTCTTCCTGGCCGTGCGTGGCGACGGCGGCTTCGTCTCCTTCCCGGGGCGCACGAACCACGAGTACCACGTCACCGGCAGCTTCGGTTACCGACCCGTGGAGCAGTCCGCGATCCGCTTCGAGTACCTGCGCAGCTTCACCCCCGACACGGGCGGCGCCGGGGTCGAGAGGGGCAACAGCTGGACCGCCACCGTCTCGTTCGCCATGAGCTACTGAGCCCTGGCGAGCTCGCTCGCCAGGACGTCGAAGCGTCGATCCCACACTCCCGCTCGCTCCGCAGCGCGCAAGCTCTCGCGGGCGGCCTCCATCTGACCGGAGGCCGCCTGGAAGCGTGCGCGGTTCAGCCAGGCCAAGGAGTGCGCGGGGTCGAGGCGCAGCGCCTGCGCCGTCGCCTGAAGTGCGCCGGCCATGTCTCCGGCGCTGGCTCGAGCGACGCCCAGATTGGTGAAGCCCGCGGCGCGCGTCGGATCGAGCGCCACCGCCCGCTCGAAGGCGAGGCTGGCGAGCATGGGCGCGCCCGTGGCGAGTAGCCCCTTGCCCACGCTCCCGGCGGCTCGGGCGTAGGCGCCACGGGCCAACGGCTGAACGGGCGACTGGCGGCCGAGGCGAGCGGCGAGCATTCGGTCGAGGCTCGAAAGCGCGCGCTCGGGCGGGAAAGCCACGCGCGGTCCACCGGCTCGACACAAGAAGGGCGCGACCCCACAGGCCACGAAGGCACTCGCCGGCGCGCCATCGGGCGCGGCCTCGAAGAACACCGGACGCGTCGTCGCCGCCGCCAGCGACGCGAGTACGCGCGCGGCCAACTCGGCTCGATCGGAGCCGGAGGACGGACGGACTCCGGCCAGGTCGCCGAACTCGCGGAAGCCCGCTCCGAGACGCCGACGCTCGACGGGCTCCCAGAGGTGCTGAGCGGCGACAACGCTCAGGTCCGGACGTGATCCCTCGGCGTAGCGCGCGAAGAACGCGCCCGCGCAGGCATCGTCGGAGTGGCAGACAAAGACGGCCCGCGGCGGGAGCTGGACCAAGCTGCCACCACTGCCCAGGAGCTCGGATTCGGCGTTGCCGTCCTGGGCCAAGGTCTGTGGCGCGGCGAGCACGGCCAACCCGGCGAGCAGCGCCACGAAGACGAGACCGACCTTGCGCGCCACGCGTTCGGGAGCGAGCCGTCCGAGCAGCTCGGCGACGCCGAGACCCGCGGCGAAGCAGAGACACGCGCCCGCGAGGTGTCCGACCTGTCGGTCGACGATGCCCATCGGGTTGCTGAAGGAGGCGTACGCGAGATCGAGCGCGAACACGCTCGAGAGCAGGAGCCCGGCGCCGCGACGCGAGCGCAGCAGCGCGCGCAGACCGATGACGGCGGGGATCGCGAACAGGCCGAGCTCGGCGAGCTGCGCCAGGAGCCGGCCCAGCGCGGCGCCATCCACGCTCCACATCGCGCCATGATAGGCGGAGCGAATGCGCTCGGCGCTGAGATGCCCCCAGAGTCGACCGAGCGTCTGGGGATCGCCCCACGCGAGCGGAGGATTCGCGGACGCGGCCAACGGCAGATAGACCACGAGGGCACCGAGCACGACGATCATCAGCGCGGCGACGAGGAAGCGCGAGCCGAGGCGTCGTCGCCCGCGCCCGAGAAGCACGATCAGACCCAGGGGAGCGAGCCCCACGCGCGCCGAGACGTGCGCCGCGAGCGACAACCCGATCAGCGCCGCCAGCACGGCCAGGCGCGGACGCGTGCGGCTCGACTCGAGGCCCGCGAGCAGCACGAGCGCGAGGGCGGTCGAATAGACCTCCACCGACAAGCCCGTGCCGAGGAAGGTCGCCCAGCTCCCGAGGGCCACGGCCGAGAGCACCCCACCCACAGCCGCGCTGGCGGCGTCCGCGCCCAGTCGACGCGCGACGCGTCGCGAGAGCTCGGCCAGAGTCGCGAGGCAGAGGGCGGAGATCAGCCCGACGACGAGGTTCTGTCGAAAGGAGATGGAGCCGAGGGGCAGGTAGGCGCCGAGCCGCAAGAGCAGCACGTCGAGGGGGAAGCCCGTGGGGTGCGGCACGCCGAGCCCCTGCGCCGCTGCACCCACCTCGGCCGCATCCCCGTAGCCGGGCGCCAGCGGCACCAGCCAGGCGTAGACGGAGCCTGAGGCGACGAAGAGGATGGCGGGGAACGATCGCCTGGGCAGCACGGAGCGCACGAGGAGACTCGACCGCATGCGCGAGAGCTTGGCAAGTGGCGCGGCGCGCGGCCGGTCGCGTATGCTCGCGTCGATGCCTTCGATTCTCGATACGGTGAAAGACCTCGGACGCCTGCGCCAGATCGTGGGCGTGCTGACGCGCCATGGCTTTGGTGAGGTGGTGGAGCGCACGGGCCTCGGCTCGCTACTGCCCGGCGCGGCCAAGCGTGATGACGGAGCGAAGGTCAGCCTCGCGGTGCGCATAAGGCTCGCGCTGCAGGATCTTGGACCCTCCTTCGTCAAGCTCGGCCAGATCGTCTCGACGCGCCCGGACCTGGTGCCCGCCGACATCATCACCGAGCTGAAGAAGCTGCAGGACGATGTACCGCCCGAGACCTTCGAGGCGATCCGCACCCAGATCGAGTCGGAGATGGGCCACGCGCTCGAAGAGGTCTACGAGTCCTTCGAACACGAGCCCCTGGCGTCGGCCTCCATCGGACAGGTGCACCGCGCGGTCCTGCGCACGGAGGACGGGCCGATGCAGGTCGTGGCCAAGGTGCAACGCCCGGGCGTGCGCGAGACGATGAGCCGCGACGTCGATCTGCTCTACTGGCTGGCCCACGCCATCGAGCGCTCGGTGCCGGAGCTGAAGGTCTACAACCCGGTGAAGATGGTCGCCGAATTCGATCGCGCGATCAGCGCGGAGCTCGACTTCGCCCTGGAGGCGGACAACGCCGAGCGCTTCGCCGAGAACTTCTCGGAGATGCCCTTCGCGCACTTCCCCAAGGTCTATCGGGAGGCCAGCAGCAAGCGACTGCTGACCCTCGAGTTCCTCGACGGGCTGAAGGTCTACGACGCGGTGAAGGCTGGCGCGAGCGGCGAGGTCATCGCCAAGCGCTCTCTCGCGATCATCATGAAGCAGATCTACGAGGACGGGCTCTTCCACGCCGATCCGCACCCGGGGAACATCCTGATCCTGGGTGAGATGGACGATCCCATCGTCGCCATGATCGACCTCGGCATGGTGGGTCGCCTCACGCCGCGGCTGCGCGATCGCACGGTGGATCTCATGGTCGCCTGCGTGCGCGAGGACTACACGGGGATCGCGGACTCGCTCTACGCCATCGGTCATCCGATCCGTAAGGTGGACCGCCACGCGTTCGAGGCCGAGGTGACGCAGCTCGGCCAGAAGTACCTGGGCAAGCGCCTTCAGGACATCGAACTCAGCGCCATGGTGCGCGACTTCGCCTACGGCGCGCGCAAATACGGCATCGAGATCCCGGCCGACTTCCTGATGCTGGGCAAGGCCTTGATGACGGTCGAAGGCGTCGGCAAGGAGCTCTACCCGGAGCTCGACGTGTTCGAGGAGCTGAAGCCGTATTTCCTCAAGCTGCTCGGGCGCCGCTACTCTCCCGAGCGCATCACGCAGGACGTGCTGCGATCCATCGTGCGCGTGAGCGGCGCAGCCAACCAGATGCCGCTGCAGATCGAGGAGATCCTCGACGACCTGCGCAAGGGCTCCTTCCGACTCCAGGTCCAAGAGCAGCACCTCCAGCACACGGCGGATCGCATGGGTCGGCGCATGTTCGGCGCGGTGGCCACGGGCTCGGGCATCCTGGGCAGCGCGATCCTCTTGGCGACGGATCACTATTGGCTCGGCGGCATCGGTCTCGCCCTGGCGCTCGGCTACGCCGGCATCCACAACACCTTCATGCTCTGGCTCGAACGTCGGCACCGCAAGCTGCCCAACTGAGCGTGAGGATGCGCCCGCTGGGCCTTGTTCCCGCGCTGCGCCGCGCCTAGTCTCCCGACGGCGGCGAGCGGTCGCCCAGGAGGAAGAGCATCATGAGCAGCATCCGATTCGAAGACAGGGTCGCCATCGTCACCGGCGCCGGTGGAGGCCTGGGCAAGAGCCACGCGCTGATGCTGGCCTCACGCGGTGCGAAGGTCGTGGTGAACGATCTCGGCGCAGCCCTGGACGGAACGGGCGAGCCCACCCGCGTCGCCGACCAGGTGGTGGCGGAGATCAAGGCAGCCGGCGGCGAGGCCGTGGCCAACTACGATGGCGTGGACAGCGCGGAGGGCGGCGAGCGCATCGTGCAGACCGCGCTCGACAACTTCGGGCGCGTGGACATCGTGGTGAACAACGCGGGCATCCTGCGTGACGGCTCCTTCGCCAAGATGGGTCTGGACAGCTGGGAGGCCGTGTTGAGCGTCCACCTCGGCGGCACCTTCCACGTCACCCGTGCCGCCTGGCCGCGCTTCCGCGAGGGTCGCTTCGGTCGCGTCGTCAACACGACCAGCGCCGCGGGGCTGTACGGCAACTTCGGGCAGGCCAACTACAGCGCCGCCAAGATGGGCATCGTTGGCTTCACCGAGACGCTCGCGCAGGAAGGCGCGAAGTACGACATCAAGGCCAACGCCATCGCGCCCGTCGCGAAGAGCCGCATGACCGAGACCATCCTGCCGGCGGAGGTGCTGGCCAAGCTCGAGCCCCATCTGGTCTCGCCCCTGGTGCTGCGCCTGGCGGCCGAAGACTGCCCCGTCAGCGGGCGCATCTACGCCGTCGGCGGCGGGTACGTCGCGCGCGTCGCGGTGATGGAAGCCAAGGGCGCCAACCTCGGCCAGAAGATGACCCCCGAGGATCTGGTCGAGCGCTGGGCGGAGATCGAAGATCTCAGCGGTGCCCGTGCCTTCGCGAACGCCATGGAGGCCGTGCAGCAGGCCCTCGCCCAGGCGTGAGCGGCGGCAAGACATCCCAGAAGCGTCGCTCTCGAGTTCGGCTCGAGGGCGGCGTGCTTCGCGTCGGCGACCAAGAGCAGCCGCTCTACTCGGGCGCCATGCACTACTTCCGCGTGCGCCCCGAGCGCTGGCGCGCGGGCCTGGTCTCGCTGCGAGAGCTGGGCCTGTCGATGGTGGAGACCTACGTGCCGTGGAGCGTCCACGAGCGCGAGCGTGGCAAGCTCGACTTCGGCCAGAACGATCCGCGCCTCGACCTCGGTCGCTTCCTCGACATGGCCGCCGAGGAGGGGCTCTTCGTCTTCGTGCGCCCCGGGCCGCACATCAACGCCGAGCTGACGGACTTCGGTCTCCCGCGCTTCGTGCTCGAAGACAAGGCTGTGCAGGCCCGCTCGCCACGGCAGAACCCGGTCATCCTCTCCTTCCCGCCGCGCATGTTCCCCGTGCCCTCCTACGCCAGCGACACCTACCACCGCCTGGTCGGCGGCTGGTTCGACGCGGTCGCGGAGATCGTACGTCCGCGTCTCTACCCCGACGGTCCGGTCGTGCTCCTGCAGGTCGACAACGAGGCCACTGGCTTCTTCCGCGACGGGCCCTTCGGTCAGGACTATCACCCGGACGCCATCGCCCTCTATCGACGCTTCGTGCTCGAGCGCCACGGCAGCCTCGAGGCCGTGGAGAAGGCCCACTCCGAACGCTACGCGACGATCGACGCGCTGGAGGCTCCGACGCAGTTTCGCGCCGGACCCGCCGCGCTCGCGCAGCTGCTCGATTGGGCCGCGTTCCGCGAACACTTGATGGAGCACTCGCTGGGCCGCATGCGCCGACGCATGACCCGTGCGGGGCTGTCGGGCGTGCCCGTCGTGCACAACCTCCCCTTGGGCGATGGTGGACAGGCCGCCAGCGTCCCCGCGCTCGAGAAGACCGTCAGCCTCGTCGGCTTCGACTACTACCACGCGGCGCGCGAGCATCGGACCATCAAGCGGCGCACGCTGGCGCTCTCGGGCAGCTCGAAGTTGGCCTACGCCCCAGAGCTCGGCGCCGGGGCGCCGCCCTGGTTCACGCCGCTGAGCCACGACGATTCGCTCTACTGCGCTGAGGTCGCCTGCGCCTACGGCCTCCGAGGCTTCAACCTCTACATGGCCGTGGACCGCGACCGTTGGTACGGCGCGCCCATCGACGCCGCTGGTCGCGCACGTCCCGAGGCGCGTGCATGGAAGGCACTCTTCGCCTTCTTGATGCGCACGCGCTTCTTCGGTCTCACGCGCCCTGCGGAGGTCGCGCTGGTGATCCCGCGGGAGTACAGGCGTCTCGCGCGCATCACTCACACGCTCGGACCTCTGAGTCCGTCGACGCTGGAGGCCATCGGGGCGAGCCCCGTGGACGCCTGCCGACGCGACACCCTGGGCTTCTCCGAGCCGATTCAACTGCGCTACTGGCACATGCTCGCGAGCTTCGCGCGAGCGCTCACGGCCGCCGCCATTCCCTACGTCGCCATCGACTCGGACGCGCCGCCCAAGCGCTTCGAGGGCTTCCGCGTCGTGTACTCGCCGACCTGGGAGTTGGCCGACGAGGAGCGCCTCGCCGCTCTGGACAAGGCCGCCGCCTCGGGCGCCAAGCTGGTCTACGGTCCTCAGCGGCCCACCATCGACTCCCGCCGCCGCGCCATCCGCTGGACTCCTCCCGAGGGGGCGCTCTTGCTCGAAGGTGGAAGTGACGACGACGTGACCGATTGCGTCGCGCGCCTGGACGAAGGGCTCGGACTCGCGCATCCGTTCCGCGCACACCCAAGCCCCGTCGAGACCAGCGTGCACGGGGACGCCGACGGCCCTCGCGTGCTCTTCGTGATCAACCCCGGTCGACGCGCGCTGCGCGCGAGCGTGGTCATGCCGCGACCCATGCGCCTGCGCGACGCCCTCAGCCTGAAGACGCTCGAGGCGGGCGCCACGTTGGAGCTCGACCTGCCCGGACAGAGCTGCCGCATCTTCGAGCTCGAGGAGAGACCCAGCGCGCGACGTCGCAGCCAGCGCCCGAGCGAGGAGGCCCCGCGATGATCTCTCCCGACGTGCGTATCGAGGGTTGGGATCAGCACTCCTGGACCCTGTTGATGGGGCTCTTCGCGCCAGGCGTGGTCGATCGCATGCGCACGCCGGAGCGAGAAGAGGACGACCCGACGCCGGAGCCGGCGGCGGGCGAGCGACCCGACGGCGCGCTGGTGATCGTCGTCGACGAGCACGAAGAGGTCCTGGCCGCGTTCCACACCAGCCGCGGTCGTGCCGACGAAGTCACCGACGCCAGCGATCCCGAGACCCTGGCCGAACGCTTCGGGGCGAGGCGGGTGCTCATCCTGCGCGAGGGCGCGCTCGAGGAGCTGGTGGAGCGGCTCGCGCTCAGGATTCGACCGGAGGACGGCTACGGCACGCAGTGGCTGACGCTGCTGAAGGCGCTGCGCGAACTGACGGCCGCCGCACGCATCCGCATCTGGCCCACGCCCCAGAAGGTCGTGCCGATTCCGTCGCCAGCCACCGTGCGCCGCGCCCTCGATCTGCTCCTGCCCGACGGGCGCGCCATCGTGTTCGCGCTCTGGCATGCGCAGGAGCTGGCCACGGCGGTGGTCCTGCGCCGACGCGAAGGATTGATCGATCTCGTCGCGGGGCCGGATCTCCTGCGCGAGTGGGCCGGACCCTTGGGCGGCGACTTTCGGCGCGACTACCGGGTGCTCGTGGACGCCGTGACGCGCTCCGTGGCGCCGGTGCATCTCGGGCTCTTCGCCGAAGCAGAGAGCTTGCGGCGCCTGTTGCGCCGGCCGGATCCCGGCGCCTGGGCGGCCGCCGCGGCCACGCGCGACCTGTTGATCCACCCGATGCCGCCCTATGTCGCCGTGGCCCTCGGCGCGGATGTCGCCAACAGCGCGGCGCGCGGCGCGGCCGCGCTCTTGGGAGGCCTGGACCTCTTCGGCGCGTTCCGTCCGGTGCTGGGCTACGTGCGCAGTCGCGTCTCGGAGGTGTCGTCCCTGACGGCCACCCTCGGCTTCAACCCGCTGGACGCGCTGGCTCAGAACCTGCGTCAACGCGACGACCGCGACACCAAGGACTGATCTCGACGCGAGCGGTGACTCGTTGGCGGCCGTTGCGACGTCAGGGCCTGCGAAGGCGACGTCAGGGCCTGCGTCTTCGTGCGCCGCGCATGCAGCGGACACAACGCCGCCCGCGGTCGGAGAAGGGCAGGGTGACCACGGGCGACGCGGTCGGGAGGGTAACCTCGGCACTCCGAGTGGGCGCGGAGGAGCGATACTCCGAGATGGCGCCGTCCCGACCTCTTACTCAGGGGACCATGCCCCCAGTGGGAGGGGCAGTCGTTGCGCAGGCTCAACCGGCGGGGACGGCCGTCAGGCGCGAAGCGTCGTAGCGAGCTGCTCCGCCAGATAGCGCGAGATGGTGATCGCTGGCGTCATGGTGTGACTCGAGGCGCTCGACGGATAGAGAGAGGTGTCGAAGACGTAGACGCCCTCTTCGCCATAGAGCTTTCCGTCGGGTGCGGCCGCGCCGTGTGCGGCGGAGGAGGCCATGCGCACCGTGCCCTGTTGATGCGCGCTGAGGATGGGCGTGGTCGCGGGCTTGAAGGCCAGCGAGTCGAGCAGATTGAGATCGCCCTCGCTCCGGATCTCCACCGCGGGGACCGACGGAACCATCACGCGCGTGGCGCCCGCCGCGAGGTAGACCCGCGCCGCCTCACGTGCCGCCTGACGAAAGCGGGCCTTGTGTTCGTCGGCGTGGTCATAGGTGATGAGCGGCCGTCCGTCGTCGCGCAGGGCGACCCGTCCGGAGGGCGCGTCGGGCGTGAGCAGGAGCGACGCCGCGAGGTGCGCGTACTGGCCCATGGCGCGCACGCTCGCTTCGCCGACCCAGGGCAAGAGCGTCGAGACGATGCCGGGCGTGCCCATGATGGCTTCGATGCGAAAGCCCCACAGGCCGTGCTCCCGATCGTCCTCGTGCTCGAACTGAGTGATGGCGTAGGCCTGCGGGATGCCGCGGAAGGCGTCCACTCGCTGCTCGAAGAACGCCACGATGGGCAGCTGGGGTTGCAGCATCAGGTTCCGCCCGACGTGCGTGTTGCCCAGGCCCGAGCGCAACAAGAGCTGAGGCGTGGCCACGGCGTTGGCCGCGAGCACGACCACGCGTGCGCGCACGCTGAGCGCACCGCGTTCGTGGTAGCCCATGGCGTCGAGCGCCCGAACGTGCACACGCCTCGCCCCTCCTCGGCCAGCGACACGCACGGCCCGAGCACGCGTGACAAAGCGCGCTCCCGCCGAGCGCGCCCGCTCGACCGCCACCAACCGAGGGCTCTGCTTGGCGTCGAGGGGACAGCCGAGCAGACAGGTACCGAGGCCCGCGCAGCCCTGTCGGTCGCACAGCATCGCCTCGCCCTGCATGCCGAGAGCTTCGGCGCCTTGGCGCAGCAGCAAGTTGCCGCGACTCCACAGCGCCTCGTCTGGATGGTTCGCCGACAGATCCGTGAGCGCGCGCGCCGCGTAGGGCGCCATCGCCTCGGGAGACAGCTCGCTCAAACCGTGCACGCGCTGCCAGTGACGCCACACACCCTCGGGCACGGGCACGACGTCGCAGGCGTTGATCACGCCGCCCCCGCCGAGGACGCGACCTTGCAGCACCTGGATCGAGAGGTCGGCCGTCGCCCTCCCGCCGCGCTCCATGTACAGCTGATCGTACATCTCCGAGTCGCGCTGGGTCAGCTTCGCGCCCGTGAAGTCGCCGCCCTCCTCGAGCACGACGACGCGCAGGCCCGCCTCCGCGAGCACCCAGGCCGCGGTCGCGCCCGCCGAACCCGAACCGACGATGCACACGTCGGCCGCCAACTCCGCCGGCGGCGCCGAGGCGGAGAGATCCAAGATGCTCTCGCTCACGGCACGCCCCCACCCCCCGGCACGGGATGGCGCAGGGTTCCGCGATAGCCGAGGTAGGGCCAGACCTCGGGGCGATCATAGACGACGATGGAGAGGAAGCGACGGAACGCCGTGGCCACGATGCGACGCAAGAGCTCGTCGCTGGCCATCCATGACTCGAAGTGCGCCTGTCGGGCGCTGACGCCGAGGCGCGAGAAGGGCGTCGCGCCGTGGTCGTAGATCAAGGGTCCGGCTTCGAGCAGTAAGAGCGCCCGCCTCAAGCCCGTCACGTTCTCCTCGGGCTCCCCCGCCAGGAAGTGGTCGAAGGCGCGCGCCAAGTCTCCCGGGGCGAGCCCCGGATCGAAGCCGGGCACGGGCGGGAAGAGCAGCTCCGCCAACGCCTCGAGCGTACGAGCCGCGCGATCGCCGATCACGTCGAGCCCCGACACATCGGGAGGACAGCCACGAAGCCAGAGGGCGCCGGCCCCACCCAGGGCGAACAATCCCCCGGGCGCCGCGATCAGGAGCTTGAAGGCGCGACGCCGCGTGAGGCGCGCGAAGGCCCCCGCCCTCCCCTCCACTGCCGGCGCGTCGGCCATGGCGCGATGGTATCAAAGGATCGGCATCGCGCAGAGGTGGGCAGCGTGGGCAGCGCGATGACCCGCACGTCCGTGGGGACGCCTGGAGCGAGGGACGCCAGGTCAGCGACGACCTGCCCGTGCAGGCGAGGTCCTGCCCGTGGGTCGGGACACGGGCGTCCGCCTGCTCGTGCTGTCGCTTCGCCGGCTCGCAACTCCATCAGATTGAGTGAATTGGGCCCCCGATTTGACTAAAATGTCGTGCCTCAAAACCTGGCCAATTTTCAAGTACATGAAATTGCTCACCTAAGACCTTGGCACGGATGCTGCTTAGATTCTGCCATGAAAGAGGCGCAAACCGTCAGAAAGACGGAGCGACATTTTCCGACACAGATGGTGCAGACCCTGGGTCACATCAGACCGAGGCTGTAGCGACGCGAAATCGCCTGCCAACCATGAAGGTCGACAAACATATGCTCGACGCCCCAATCTCACACGGAAGCTCCGTGGGTCTTTGGCGCAAAGGTCAGCAATGTCCTAAGGAATGCCATGAAACTCACAGCAAGATCCCAATCGATCGGTCTCGGCCTCGTCTTCGTTCTCACAGGCCTGCTCGGCACCTCGTGCAAGGACACGGCCCCAACAGACGGTGGAACAGATGACGGCGCGGTGACCGACGGCGCGGTGACCGACGGCGCGGTGACCGACGGCGCGGTGACCGACAGCGCGGTGACCGACGGCGCGGTGACCGACGGCGCGGTGACCGACGGCGCGGTGACCGACGGTGCAATGA
>Ga0210044_10003254_pt1 | contig 23337 bp, 17 predicted proteins | sample CryGey13umfilter_2_FD_183959 | JGI IMG/M metagenome (GOLD analysis project Ga0210044, IMG submission 183959) | Groundwater microbial communities from aquifer in Utah, USA - Crystal Geyser 4/9/14 3 um filter (SPAdes) (version 2) | ecosystem: Environmental > Aquatic > Deep subsurface >... | reverse complement strand
TGTCGAAGCTGTAATTAAAATGAGCGAGTTGACAAAGAAAATCATTTCAGCCGGAATTAATATTAAACATTTTGATATTGGCGGTGGAATGGGAGTTATTTATAATGATGAAAAACCATTCACACCGAAAGAACTTGCCGATGTTTTAGTTCCGATTTTTATGGGAATCAACTGCGATATATTTTTTGAGCCAGGAAGATATCTGACAGCAAATGGTGGCATCTTAGCTACTGAGGTTTTATACACAAAGCAGAACAAAAAAAAGAATTTCGTGGTTGTTGATGCCGCAATGACAGATATGCTTCGGCCAAGTATATATAAAGCTTATCACCATATTCAACCAATTCAATTAAAGAATCAGCAGGATATTAAAGCTGATATAGTTGGACCTGTTTGTGAAAGCGGTGATTTTCTTGCGAAAGATCGTGAGGTTGAAAATGTGGAAGCGGGAGATTTTTTAGCTGTTATGTCAGCCGGTGCTTATGGAATGGTGATGTCGTCAAATTATAACGCAAGGAGAAGAGCACCGGAAATTATAGTTGATGGTTCCGATTTTTATATCACTCGAAGCAGAGAAAATTTTGAACATCTTTTATATGATGAAAAAATAATTTCACAATTGCATAAATAATTTTTCTTAAAGAGGATTTCATGAAAAAATTAATTTCACTTTTATTCTTTATTCTTTCCTTTCAATTGTATTCACAAACTCAGCGTGCCTTAGCGGCAGAAGATCTTTGGGCAATGCAACGAATTGGCAACGTTGTTCTGTCATCAGATGCAAAAACAATTGCCTTTACGGTTACTTCATATAATCTTGATGAAAACAAAGGACAAACAGATATTTGGTTGATTAATTCTGATGGGAAAAATCTTCGCCCACTAAAAAATTCACCTGAAAGCGAATCACAACCGAAATTCATTCCAAATACAAATAAAATCGGATATATAAAAGGTGGACAGTTGTGGGCGTGTGACTTCAATGGCAAAAATGATATTCAGCTCACCAATTTTTATTCGGGTATTTCAGATGTTACTTGGTCAAACGATGGCAGCAAAATTCTATTTGTATCTTCAGTTTATCCGGAATGCATGAGCGAAGACTGCAATAAATCAAAGGACGAACAGAATGAAAAAAGCAAAGCCAACGTAAAAATTATTGAAGAATTAATGTACAAAAATTGGGATAGTTGGCGCGGTGATAAAAGAAGCCACCTTTTTTTACTTAATTTAAAGAGCAAAGAATATTTCGATTTAACTTTATCAAGCAAATCTGATGTTCCTCCGGTTGATTTAGGCAGTTCAAATGATTTTAATTTTTCACCTGACGGGGAACAAGTTGCATTTACAATTAACAAAGATAAAGTCGTTTCTATGAGCACGAATAACGATATTTTCACAATAGATCTTTCCGGTGTCAAACAAAATTATGTTCCCATTGATGAAATAATTTCTATCAGCAAAGGCAATGATAATCAGCCTGTTTACTCACCTGACGGAAAGTATTTAGCTTTCAGATCAATGGCTCGTGCCGGGTTTGAAGCCGATAAATCCTCATTAATTTTATTTGACAGAGTGACAAAACAAATAAAAAATCTTACTGAAAAGCATGATCTTTCTGTTACTGAAATATTATGGTCACCTGATTCCAAGTACATTTATTTTAATGCTTCCCACGAGATCAATGAATCAATCTATCGTTTAGAAATTGCAAATTTCAATTTGGAATTGATTTTAGAGAAACATTCCAATTCTAATTTAATTATCGCACCTGACGCAAAAACTCTTTTTTTCAAACAGCAAAGATCAAATCTCCCTTTTGAAATTTTTAGTTATGAAATTGAATCGAAAAAATTAACTCAACTTACATTCCTCAATCAAGATATTTTATTAGGAATAAAAATGAGTGAACTTGAAACATTTTGGGCTGAAGGGGCTGAGGAAAAGCAAGTTCAATCAATCATTGTTAAGCCTCCTTTCTTTGATGAGGCAAAAAAATATCCGGTAATTTTCTTGATCCACGGTGGACCGCAGGGTCATTGGACAGATGATTTTCATTATCGTTGGAACCCACAAATGTTTGCATCAAAAGGATATGTAGTTATAGCAACTAATCCTCGAGGTAGTACCGGTTACGGACAAAAATTTACTGACGAAATTTCAAAAGACTGGGGTGGGAAAGTTTATACTGATTTAATGAATTCACTCGATTATGCGCTGGCAAATTATAAATTCATTGACAAGAATAATTTGTTTGCTGCAGGTGCTTCTTACGGTGGATACATGATTAATTGGCTTGAAGGTCACACGGAAAGATTTAATGCTCTCTTCTGCCATGACGGAGTTTATAATCTTGAAAGTATGTATGGAACCACAGAAGAGCTTTGGTTTCCTGAATGGGAATTTGGTGGAGCTCCATGGGAGAGTCGAGAGATTTATAAAAAATGGTCTCCGAGTAATTTTGTTGCAAATTTTAAAACACCTATGTTAATTGCTCATGGCGGAAATGATTTCCGTGTACCGGAGGGACAAGCATTCGAGTTATTCACTGCTCTGCAGAAAATGAATGTTCCAAGTAAATTAATTTATTTCCCGGAAGAAAATCATTTTGTTACAAAACCACAAAACTCTATTTTTTGGTGGAATACAATTTTTAATTGGTTCGATAAATATAAAGTGAGGAGATAAAATGAATCAAAATAATCTGGGCATTGTTGATGAGTTTGAAAATCAGTTTGCTGATGAAAAGGAATTTCAGAAAGGTGCTGAGTTTGTTGAAAATAAGCTCTGGTACAAATTAGAAAAGTTTGGCAAGAAAATAAGTTTTGCCAAAGATGTAAAAGCATTATACAATTATCTTCGGGATAAGCATGTTCCTTGGTATCGCAAATCAATTATTGTAGGTGCTTTGGTTTATTTTATTTCACCAATCGATGCTATTCCTGATCTTGCACCTCTTGTTGGATATCTTGATGATCTTGGAGTAATTACTGCTGTATTAAAATTTTTAGGAAACGAAATAATTCCATATTATGATTAATGTAAGAAATATTATCCGGATTGCTTTTGTTTTATTTGCATCAATTTTATTTCATTCATGCTCATCGCAAAACTATGCACCGTTGCAAGTTGTAAAGAATGTTGACGTAAATAGATATATTGGCAAGTGGTATGAAATTGCTCATTTACCTTTCAAACAGCAAGAAGGCTGTTCTTGTACGACTGCTGAATATGAAATTATTGATTCACTAACCTTGCGAGTAAAAAACAAATGTTTGAATGACGGTGAAATTGACGAAGCTAATGGAAAAGCATTTGTAGTTCAAGGGAGTAACAATGCAAAATTGCGAGTTCAATTTTTCTGGCCTTTTAGGGGAGACTATTGGATAATTTTTCTCGATGAAATAAATTATAATTGGGCTGTAGTTGGAACTCCAAGCAGAAAATACTTATGGATACTTTCACGTCAGCCAAAAATGAATGAAAATATTCTGAAAGAATTAACTGTAAAAATTGACAAAGCTGGTTTTGATACAAACAAGTTAATTTTCACCGAACAAAATTGTAATTAACGTTTCAAAAAAAAATTAGTCTGTTTTATTCAGTGAATTCATTTTCTCTGAATGAGTTTTGATAATTTTAATTGTGGAAATATCGGAGTCAAATACTGAATTAAAACCCTGTGGTTCTTGAGGTGGATCGGCTAAGAATTGATCTCCGATTTTCCAAATAAAATTATCCCTTTGTGTTCTGCCTTTCCCGCCCCATCCCCAAAAATTTGAGCCTGCAATTGGATTACCCGATTTGGCGGAGTTATAAATCAATTCAAATATCATTGAAAAATATTTATCCCTGTATAAAGTACTGGAAGCAGGCTTGCAATCTTCATTATCTCTGCTTAAACCAAATTCTTCTAAAACAATTGGTTTACCTATTTCTTTCATTAATATAATGTGAGTATTAAAATATTTTTTTGCATTTTGAGATGTCGAATCAAATGTTTGCTCTGCATATTTTGCGTTGAACCAGCCCCAGTTTTTTGGCCATAAATGGAAAGTTGCATAATCAATAAAATCACTTTGATGAGCTTTAACGAATATGCTGTCAACCTGAAGACTTCCCATTACTCCTTCGCTGCCGGTTGTTACCAAATGATAAGGATCAATTGATTTAATAAATTGTGCTGTGCTGTCAATCCAATCATAATAATAATTTTGTTTATCAATTGAACTTGTGTCGGTGCCAGGACGAGGCTCGTTTGCAAGTTCCCATGACATAATTGTCGGGTCTTCATAATAATACTTTCCGGAATAATAGTTTTTCCTTGTTATTATTTTTTGGATATAACTACGGAATATTTTGTTTCCCAATTTATTCGTATAAAAATCAGCAGAGTAATTCATAAATTTACTCCAGCCATCCGTTTCAATGTATGGATCAACCGGTTTTCCGAAGTCGCTCCATTTATTATATACAACAAACCCACCTGACCATTCCCAATAGTTATTTAAGTACAAAACAGCACGCATATTCCTTTTGCTAATTTCAAATAAAAGGAAATCAAGCCCCTGTAGTAATTTTTCATTTAATTCAAAAGGCTTGGGTTGTATCGGTGGATAAAGGCTTTTATCAATGTAAGCCATTTCGGAAGCAGCAAGAATTCTCAAATTATTTATGCCGATTTTTTTCAAAGAATCTAATTCGTAAATCAACCTTTGCCTGTCACCTGTTGAATCAATTGCTCCGAGATAAGCCCCATACCACAAATTTGTTCCTGCAAAATAATATTGTGTATTGTTAATTGAGAAGTGTGTCGCTTTCACTTTTACAAAATTATCAAACTGAATGAAAGATGATGAGCAAGCAGTAAATGTGGAAATTATAATCAGTTGTATCAATGGTTTTATTTTCTTCATAATTGAATTCGTGTATAAATTTCTTTTCGGTTATTATTGTATTGTATAAAATTTTTCCATACAATATTTATAAACTCATTCTAATTAAATAAAAATCTATGAAAAAAATTACATTTATTATAAATGGATTAATAAAAAACATTCAGGAAGTTGAACAAAATATTCTACTTGCATTTTCCGCTGAGTTCAGGGTTGAATTAAAAATTACCAGGTATTTTCAAGATGCGATTACTTTTGCCGAAAATTCGGTCTTCGAAAACACAAATTACATCATAGCTGTCGGTGGCGACGGCACATTGAACGAAGTTATAAATGGCGTTGTAAATTGCAGAAAAAACAGAAGAGAAGATCTCATTGTTGGCATTCTTCCCACCGGCTCGGGTAATGACTTTGCAAAAACAATGAAGGTGAAATCAGATGTGAATCATATCTTCAGTCTTATCAAGAAAAATCAATTCAATCTGGTAGATGTTGGCAAGGTTGAATTCATCTCATTAAACAAACAAAAGTCTGTTCGGCATTTTATTAATATTTCGGAAATCGGTTTGGGAGCTGAAGTAGTAAAAAAAGTAAATGCAAGCAAAAAAATTTTGAGCCCCACTTTAAATTTCTTTTTCTCTTCCATTTCAAGTTTCTTTACTTATAAAAAGAGGAGAATCAAAATAATTTCAGAAGCATTTTCATATACTGGAGACGTTTTACTTTTATGTTTTGCAAATGGAAGATTCTTTGGGAGTGGTTTGCAAATTGCCCCTCATGCAAAAACCGATAACGGAAGGCTTGCAGTATTTCTCGCTGGTAATGTAAGCCTTATTGATTACCTAAAAAATTTGTCAGCGATCAGGAGAGGAGAATTTATCAAACATAGAAATATTCAATACGCTGAAGTTGATTCATGTATTGTTGAGCCATTAGAAGATGGACTACTCCTTGAAGCAGATGGCGAATTATTTGGAACGCTTCCGGCAAAATTTGCTTTGCTGAAACGAGAAATAAAATTTTTATCGGAAGATTTATGAAATCCAGACTGCTACCGTGCTTGAAATTAAAATTCAGAAACGATAGTTTAAACGCCCATAAAATAAAAATAGTATGAATATCTTAGTAAAAAATCTGACTAAAAAATATGGCGAACAAAAAGCCATTGATGATATTTCTTTTGAAGTAAGAACCGGTGAAATTTTGGGATTCTTAGGGCCAAATGGTGCGGGAAAAACTACTACAATGAAAATCCTCACTTGCTACGAATCTCCATCAGCAGGTGAAGTAACAATTGGCAATCTTTCTATTTTTGAAAATGCGGAAGAAATAAAAAAAATTATCGGTTATTTACCCGAAAATAATCCTTTATATAATGATATGAGTGTTATGGATTATTTGAAATTTGCGGCAGAAATTTCCGGGATTGAAAAACAAAAAATTAATGATAGAATTGCCGAAATGATTTTACTTACAGATTTGAATGCTGAAAAGCATAAAACAATTTTCGAACTTTCAAAAGGATACAAACAGCGAGTTGGATTAGCCCAAGCTTTAATTCACGATCCGAAAATTTTAATTCTCGACGAGCCAACTTCGGGTCTCGATCCGAATCAAATTGTTGAGATAAGAAAACTTATTAAAGAAATCGGCAGAGAAAAAACAGTTATTTTGAGTACACATATTTTATCCGAAGTTGAAGCCACATGCGACAGGATAATAATCATTAATAAAGGAAAGATTGTTGCTGATGGAACTGCTGATTCACTTAAAAAAAAATCACAGTCAGAGGAAACATTAAAAATGCAACTGCTTGACGTAATTGATTCCAATCTTGTTTATGAGGAACTAAATAGTATTCCATTCATAAATTCTGTTGATTTAGAAAATCATAATAATTTCATTGTCGGATGCACAAATGGATTGCAAGTAAGAAGAGAAATTTTTCAATTGTGCGTAAAAAACAATTGGGTACTTTCAGAATTGACTTCAATCGAAACTAAGTTAGAAGATATTTTTAGGGATTTAACACTTTAGGTTATGAGACAAATTAAAATAATTTCAAAACGTGAATTTCACATATTCTTTAATTCACTTGTAGCATACATACTTCTTTCTCTTTTTTTAGGGCTGAGCGGATTCTTTACTTGGCTATATGGCTCTGATGTTTTTTTTACAGGTCAGGCCACAATGCAGCCGTTTTTTTCAATTGCCTATTGGACATTATTCTTTTTCATTCCTGCAATTACCATGAAAATGTTTGCTGAAGAAAAGAAAACAGGAACGATTGAATTAATACTTACAAAGCCTGTAAGCGATTGGCAGTTTATTTTGGGAAAATTTTTTGCATGCTTATTGCTAATTGCTGTTGCACTTGCCTTAACCTTACCTTATTATATTTCAATTTCTCTTTTAGGAAATGTTGATCATGGGGCTGTTATTAGTGGCTATTTAGGTTCTCTGTTGATGAGTATGGCATTAATTGGGATTGGACTTTTTGCAAGCAGTGTGACAAATAATCAGATCGTTTCATTCTTGATTTCATTATTTATTGGGATTTTTTTCCTCATCATTTTTCAATTACTTTCAGAAAACTCACTGGGAATTATTGGTTATTATCTGAGCCGATTCAGCATTGGAACACATTACGAATCAATTTCAAGAGGCGTAATTGATTCACGGGATGTAATTTATTTCTTATTGATCGCATTCGCCGGATTGTATTTATCATATATTAATTTAAGCAAACGAAATAGAGTTTATTAGCAGGTTTTAAATGATTATAAAGAATTCGGTAAAACTTAATGTAGTATTAATATTTTCAATCTTAATTCTTATATATTTTATCTCTGAATATTTTTATTTCAGACTTGATTTTACTGGCGATAAAAGATATACGTTAAGCAAAGCAACAAAATCTATCCTCTCAGAATTAAGAGAAACCGTTACCATTAAAGCTTATTTTTCAAAAGACTTGCCACCTGAGGTTGCAAGAGTAAGAGAAGAATTTAAAGATTTATTGAATGAATACGCTTTTTATTCAAAACATAAAATTGAATATGAATTTATAAATCCAAATGAAAATGAGGAACTCGAACAAAAAGCACAGCAAGAAGGTATTCGCCCCATAATGATAAATGTTAGGGAAAGAGATCAGGTAACGCAACAAAGAGTATATCTCGGAGCAGTTATATACTTATTCGAAAAGAAAGAAGTTGTTCCTTTTGTGCAACCAAATTCATCAATAGAATACTCATTATCATCAAGCATAAAAAAACTTAAGATAGAGAATAAGCCCTTGATTGGATTTCTTCAGGGAAATGGCGAACCGCAACTGAGTTCTATGCCCCAATTAATGGAACAATTGTCAGTCATGTATCAAGTGGATACTCTTTCTCTTCATTCTGATAAATCAATACCTGACAATGTGAAAGTATTAATTGTAGCTTCACCCCGCGATTCAATTCGTGAAATTCAGAAAAAACAAATAGAAGATTTTTTGCATAATAATGGACGTATTTTATTCGCACTGAATTTTATTGAAGGTGATTTTTCTACTGCAACGGGAAATGGTGTTGATTTAGGAATTGAAAATTGGTTTGAAAATTACAATATCAAAATCGATAAAAGTTTTTTAATTGATGCAAATTGCAGCAGCGTTATGGCAAGACAACAGCAAGGAATGTTTGTTGTTAACACTCCTATTAATTTTCCATACATTCCGATAATTTCTAAATTTTCTGAGCATCCTGTTTCTGCCGGGCTTGAAGCAGTATTGATGCCTTTTGTCAGTCCAATCAAAATTGTAAACAACAATAAAAATATTTCCGTTCTGCCATTGCTTTTTAGTAGCGATAAATCAGGAATTGAAAAGACTCCAGTTTATTTTAACATTTCAAAAGAGTGGAGTGAAAAAGATTTTAACAAGTCATCACAAATTGTTGGTGCTGCCGTTGAATCAAAAAACAAATCAGGAAAAGGTTTTAAATTAGTCGTATTCAGTGATGGTGATTTTTTTGTTAATGGCGAAGGGCAGCAAGCTCAACAATTGCAACCTGACAATATTAATCTTTTTTCAAACGCAGTTGATTGGCTGGCAGACGATACTGGTTTAATTGAACTTAGGACAAAATCAGTAACCTCTCGACCAATAAATGCAAACCTGGATGAAACAACAAAATCCTTTATCAAATATTTTAATTTTTTATTACCAATTTTTCTTGTAGTGGCTTACGGTATATACCGTTACCGAAAGAACAAATTTGTTCGAAATCAAATCCAGAAGATTGAATATGTTAAAGAAAAATAACACTCTCCTACTATTACTGTTTTCGACTTTATTAATATTTTTATTTTTGCTCGTTTACTTTGGTGATAAAGAAAAATCGTTTGATGAGTATGTCGTCAATATTGATTCGACTGATATAAATAGGATTGAAATATTTCCAAAGTTGAATTCCGGAAAAATTATCTCCCTGAAAAAGAGCAACGCAAAATGGAAAGTTAAATTGCCTTCTGGAGAATTCGTCAGCGTTCCATTTGAGAGAATTAAAACCATTTTCTCCCAATTGCTTTACTTGAAACCGAGCAGAGTTATTGGCCGGGGCAAAGAACTTTTTGGTAAATATCAAATTGATGAAACAGCCACTCACATAAAATTTTGGAGGGGAAATGAGTTGTTGACCGATATTTACCTGGGGAAATTCTTTTTCAGTCAACTAAGAAACATTTCCTCCTGCGTTAGATTAGCGGACGAAGATATTATTTACGAAGTGGAGAATATTTTGTCAATGCAGTTTGATCAAAATGAAAATTATTACCGTAACAATAATATAATTGTTGATGATTATTCATCATGGATAAAGTTGGTATTTATCTATCCAAACGACAGTTCCTATCAGCTTACAAAAAGAGAAGGCAAATGGTTTGTTGACAGTATTCCCCTTGATTCAGGAAAAGTTCAAAGTTATTTAATGTCTATACAAAGAATTTCATCGACTGATTTTTTCGACTCTGTTTCAACTGAAACTCCAAAATCAACAAGAAAATTATTAATTATTAAGCAGGACAATTCGAAAATAGAATTAAGTTTACATCAAGTAAATAATTTTATTACTATCAAATCTTCATTTAATAAAGAGGAACAATTCGACGCACTCAAATCGGGTTTAGACAAAAAAATATTCGTTACAAAAAAACATTTTTTAACCGACTAAATTATTGGTGTCAGGAGTAAAAGTTCTGAAAAAAAATTATAATTAACTTCATCCCTCTTAATTTTATATGCATTTATTAAGTTTCTTATTACTCTGCGAACTATTGAATTTGTTGTTGTTTCTTTCTCCAACACGGAGCCTAATTCTAAAAACGAATCTTGCAATAATTCTTCAAGATCTTTTGTTGTTAAAGTTTTTCCACCGTTAAAGCAATCAATAAAATATTTTTTGTTCTCAAATTCGACCTGTGAAATAAAATGCCCGGGAAAATTACAGCCTTTTATTTCCATTCCCAGACGATATCCTACTAACATATAAATAATGCACAACGTAATCGGAAGACCATTTTTATTTTCTATAGTTAAACTAGCATTACTGTTTATTGGATTAAAATAGTCATCAGTATTGCCTGTTAATCCTTTCTTGTTAAAAAGGAAAAAGGCCAGATCAAACTCATTCCCACTTGGATGTAATTCTCTAAATTCATTTCCAAATTCATCAAGCTGTTTCTGAAATGATAATTTATTGTTAATTAATCCTAGTTGAAAAATGTTTATGAAGTTAATAGCAGATTCAAGTTTTATATATTCATTTTCAATTTCAATCCACTTTTTCCAATTCTGCCTCAGCCAATCCATTCTTGATTTTTTCAATAATGGCTCAATTAATTCAAGTTTGGAATTGGAAATCAAATTTGAATATTCCGCAAGATCTTCTTCAAGATTTCCATCATACAAACCAAGTTGAGAAAACAATTCATTTCGAACTTCTTCTTCTTCGTCATCAAGTAACTGAATTACAAATGGTAATTTTTTTTTATCCATCTTTTTTCCCAGCTACAGCACTAAATGTGATTCTTGTATTAAATATAATTCTACTGTTTTGTTTTTCAGCATAGCTAATTTCTCTTTTAATTTTATTGATACCTTCTTCATAATCCTCTTCAGTCATTTCAGCTAACTGCGATGAATTATGCTTTTGCAAAAATTTATCTTTAAATACTTCGTTATTCACGAAGGTTTTCGTAATAGTAACAACTCTATTTATACAAACATCTCTTAAACCGTTTAAGTTCAACCAGTTTGAAATTTGTGACCAGCAGGCAAATCTTTTTTTTTCATTTTCAAAAACTCCATCAAAATAATCATATAGATACCAATAATCACCTTGATTTTGCGGATCAACAGATATAATCAGAAAAACACCATTCATTTTAAGTAAGCCCGATACATCCTCAATAAATTTTTCCTGATTGCTAAAGTGATGCAATGCATTGATACAAAATATCATATCAAATGAGTTTTTTTTAACTGATAATTCTTCGGCAGCAGAAAGAAAAATATTTTTATTGCCAGCCAATTTTGATTCTTCCAACATCTTTATGGATTTGTCACAGCCAAAAACATTATAATTAAATTCGCCCAGATACTTAATCCAAAACCCCGTACCGCAGCCAATTTCAAGAATTCTACTCGGTGAATGCTTCTTTACGAAACCGAGCAAATAATCTTTAATTGCATCATAATTATCACTGGTATATCGATCATTATATTTTTTTGCTATTTTATTATAGTCCATAATAAAAGTAAAGCCCCGCATTTTTGCGGGACTTTCTGCAAGTAGTCTGTTTTTTATTAAAGTTATTAATTATTATAAAATGCATAGTAAAGCTAATAAATATTTTTAAGTTTGAACACAAGATTTCTCTAATTATGAAAGACAACCAAAATATAAACTGCAGGAAATGCAATAATTACTTTATCACTTGGGATAAAAAATTTCCATTTGGGTGCAAAGTATTAAACTTTAAGACAACAAGATTACCATCAATCGATGTAAAAATTAATTCCGGTTTGCCCTGCATGTTATTTAAGGAGAAGAAAAATGTTAGATAATTTTAAGCCCGAAATCGAAAAGAAATTTTTGGTTAAAGAACTTCCGATCGATATTAATAAATTTCAAAATAAAGAAATTACTCAAGGATATATTTCTGAGCCTAGTGCCGATATTACAATCAGAATAAGAAAATATGGTGATAAATATTTTAAGACTTTGAAGAAAAAAGGATTTGAATCAAGATTAGAAAACGAAGTTGAGATTAGCCGTAATTCGTTCGAAGCCGAGTGGTATTTGACAGAAGGGAAAAGAATAAGAAAATTTCGTTACCTCATTCCATACAAGAATCGCACAATAGAACTGGATATTTTCAAAGATCAACTTGACGGATTGATCATAGCAGAAGTGGAATTTAATTCACTTGAGGACAGCAAAAATTTTATTCCGCCTGCTTGGTTTGGAATTGAAGTTACAACAAACCCAAAATTCAGCAATTCAAATCTTGCTAAATTTGGTTTTCCCGCATAACTCAAACTTTTGCTATAAAGGTAATATTATCATTTTATTAAAATCATTTTCTTGATGTCGGAAAAATTTCCGGCGACTATTTTGTAATAATAAATACCAGATGATAAATTTAACTCAGATGCAGAAAACTGATAGTCATAGTTTCCGGAAGCTTGATATGCATCAGCTAATGATTTAACAACATTTCCAAGCACATCATAGATTTCAAGTTTCACATGAGTTCCTTCAGAAAGAGCGTATGAAATTGTTGTTGATGGATTAAAAGGGTTTGGATAATTTTGATTAAGAACAAAAGTTTGCGGAATATTTTCGTTCTCAACAATTGTTGGATTTTGAATTTGAATAACTTTATTAGGTGCAAAATTCCATAAATCTCCGACGTTTGTCCCATTAAGATTAACGCTGTTTCCATTTGCAAATAATGTTACCACACCTTCAGATGCCGGGGCAGTGTAATTGAATGTGAATGCTACTTGTCCATTCTCGGGGGATTTCGGTTGTTGGTGTGTTAATTCACCTGCTAAAATCTGAAGTCCGGGTCCCGGTGTCAAAGTTCCTGCAGAAGCGGAAATATTTGTGCCTCCAGCAACCAATGGTCCTCCAGAAATCATTACTGAAAAATCTGCGGTTGTTCCAACGTCCATTGTTTCGGGTCCATTTAAAATTACAGTAACACTTGAAGAAAAACTTCCATGACAAGTACATCCGTTCCCATTCTTTTTCGTCTGTCCAGTAATGCCTCCGCTGAATCCATAAATATAAATAGCAAAAGAAAACAAGATCATTACTGATAAAACAAATATATTTTTTCTGATCAACTTCATACTTTCTCCTTTCAAATAAACACAAAACAATAATCACGCTGTTATAGTTCATTTCAATAATTGATTTATCTGGGTTACAGTTATTTATTTTGAAATATTTTTTATGTATTTTTTGTATGGACAGAAAGAATAAAACAAAATGACTAAAGAAATAAAATTCATCTTAAATGATGAACGAATCAATATTGATGTTAATCCGAATTCAACACTGCTTGATTTTATCAGGAAGATAAAACATTTACCCGGCACTAAAGAAGTTTGCAGAGAAGGTGACTGTGGGGCTTGTTCTGTTCTATCAGGCGAATTAATCGAGGGCAAAATATTTTATAAAACCATTAATTCATGCATTTACCCATTAGGAAATTGTACAAACAAACACATTGTGACAATCGAAGGATTGAACCAAACAAAACTAAATTTTCAGCAAAATGCGTTTGCAGAAAATGAAGCTGCTCAATGCGGGTTTTGTACCCCAGGATTTATAATTGCAACGACTGGATTTTTAATTAATAATGAAAATTATAATCTTGAAAGTGCATTAAAATCATTGGATGGAAATATTTGCCGATGCACAGGATATGGTTCGATAAAAAGAGCCTTAACCAATATTATCAGAAACATTAAACCTCAGTCTGAACAAAATCGGCTTGACTTTTTAATCGAGAGTAATGTACTTCCAATATATTTTAAGGATATTCCAAATGATTTAGCTAAACTGGAATCAGCCGCAAAGGAGTCTGATAATTCTGAATGGAAAAATTATATTTCTGGAGGAACTGATTTGTTTGTTCAAAAAGCACAAGAATTACTTGAATATGATCTGAATTTCCTTCAAGAAAAAAAACTAAATTCTATCCGGAAAAAAGATAACTCAATTCATATAGGCGGTTTTACTTCATTCGAAGAATTTAAGGAATCCGAAATAATAAAAAGTCTGTTTGGTGAGCGGATTAAACCACTTGATCTAATCGCATCTTTACCGATTCGAAATACCGCAACAATTGCTGGCAATATTGCTAATGCTTCGCCGATTGGCGATCTGACAATCATTTTGCTTGCACTAAATGCAAAATTGGTGTTATCAAATTCTTATGCAAAAAGAATTATCGATCTCAAAGATTTCCATATTGGCTATAAAAAATTAGCAAAAGAGGAAGATGAATATATAGAAGAAATTATTTTTGAAATTCCGAAAATGAATTATAAAATCAATTTCGAAAAAGTTTCAAAACGAAAATTTCTGGATATAGCAAGCGTAAATTCGGCAGCATTTTTTATTTATAATGCTGATAAAATAATTACTGCACAAATTTCTGCGGGAGGAGTTGCCCCCGTTCCTCTTTTATTAAAAAAAACATCCGAGTATTTCTCAGATAAAAATATTTCACAAATAAATTTCGGTGATGTCAAATCAATTTTAGAAAGTGAAAGCAATCCTATTTCTGATGTGAGAGGTTCTGCCGATTACAAACGATTGCTTTTATTTCAGTTGATCAAGGCTCACTTTTTGGAATTATTCCCGGAATTGATTTCTATGGAGGATTTAATAAAATGAATCCTGATATAATTAAACATGTTCGAGGCGAGTCGATTTTTATTGATGATATGCCGGTTCCCGAAGGGACTTTATATGCCTCGGTATTTTTTTCTGCTGTGGCTCACGCAAAGATAAAGTCCATTTCAATTGATGACACATCTTCTTCTGAGGGAGTTAAAGCCGTACTCACATTCAAAGATATTCCGGGTAAAAATCAAATCGGAAATATTATTCAGGATGAACATTTATTAGCTGAAGATGAAGTGGAATATATTGGTGAACCAATTGCTATTGTTGTTGCGGATAATCAATTGAATGCCGATAAAGCAAAATCAAAAATTAAAATATCTTACGAAGAACTTCCTGTAATTACTAATCCGAGAGAAGCTGCAAAAAGAGGATTATTAATTATTCCTCCGGTTATTTTTTCAATGGGTAATACACATGAAGGCTTTGATAATTGCAAATATATTGTTGAGGACAAAGTTGAAATCGGAGGACAGGAACATCTCTATCTCGAAACACAAGCCGCACTGGCAATGCCCATCGAAAACAAATCATTAAAAATTTATTCATCAACGCAAAGTCCTACTGCAGTCCAAAAAACAATTTCGCGTGTTTTAGGTTTAAGCATGAATAATGTTGAGGTTGATGTTTTACGGCTTGGTGGTGGATTTGGCGGAAAAGAAGATCAGGCAACAGCATGGGCAACTATTTCAGCTTTTGCTGCTTACAAGTTGCAAAAACCGGTAAAATTAATTTTAAATCGCCATGAAGATCTCAGGTTTACAGGGAAACGACATCCGTATTCAGCAGATTTTAAGATTGGTATAAATGCTGAACTAAAAATAATTTCTTATGAAGTAAAGTTCTATCAAAACGCCGGGGCATTTGCAGATTTATCAACTGCAATTCTTGAAAGAACTCTGTTTCATGCAACAAATAGTTATTTCATCCCTAATGTGAAAGCAATCGGATACTCATGCAAAACAAATCTACCGCCCAATACTGCTTTTAGAGGATTCGGAGGACCACAGGGAATGTTTGTGATTGAATCAGCAATTCATAAGGTTGCAGAAATTATTGGCGTTGATGCTCAGGTAATTCAAGAAAATAATTTAATTAAAGAAAGCGATTTTTTCTATTTTGGTCAAGAAGTAAAAAATACAAATGCGTCAGTTTGCTGGCATGAAGCAAAAAGCAAATATAAATTGGATGACAAAACTACAGCAGTTAAAAAATTCAATAGTGAAAGTCTGATTGTAAAAAAAGGAATCGCATTAATGCCGATTTGTTTTGGTATTTCCTTTACAAGTTCATTTTTAAATCAGGCAAGTGCACTCTTACATATTTATACTGACGGCTCCGTATCAATAAGCAGTGCTGCCGTTGAAATGGGACAAGGTGTGAATGAAAAATTAAGAAAAATTGTTGCAAATACTTTATCAATAGGTTTGGAAAAAATAAAAGTTGAAACGACAAATACTACACGTGTCGCAAACACCTCTCCAACCGCTGCAAGCAGTGCTGCTGATTTAAACGGAAATGCTGTTCTACTTGCCTGCCAATATTTGAAAGAAAGATTAATCGCTGAAGCAAAATTATTACTGGATGTTGATGATGATGCTAATGTTGATTTGCAGAATGAAAGTGTTTTACTCAATGAAAAAACAACTACACTTGGATGGAACGAATTGATAAACAATTGCTATTTGAGTAGAATCAGTTTATCCTCACAAGCATATTATGCAACACCCGATATTTATTTTGACAGACAAATAAATAAAGGAAATCCTTTTGCATATCATGTTTATGGAACTGCAATCATATCTGCAACTATTGATTGTTTAAGAGGTACTTATAAAATTGACTCTGTTGAAGTGGTACATGATTTTGGTAAAAGCATCGATAAAACCATTGATCTTGGGCAAGCAGAAGGTGCCATAATACAAGGCCTTGGCTGGGTTACTATGGAAGAATTGGCTCAAAGTGAAACCGGAGTATTGCTTTCTAATTCTCTATCAACATATAAAATTCCTGATATTCAATTTACTCCTGAAGTGTTTGACATCACCTTTCTTGAATCATCAGAAAATAATTACGGACCATTGAAATCCAAGGCAATTGGTGAGCCTCCATTGATGTACGGTATTGGAGTTTATTTTGCAATCTTAAATGCGGTAAAATCATTCAATAAAAATTTATCTGCAAAATACAACTTACCTTTCACACCAGAAAAAGTATTAATGTCATTATATCAAAAATAATCCAGAGAACTTAAGGTGAATAATTGAACGAATTAAATTTTTGGAAATATGCTCTTGATTCAATTGATAAAAAAAACAATTTGATATTACTAATAGTTGCTGATGCGTCCCTTTCATCTCCAGGCAGAACGGGCTTTAAGATGATTGTTGATAAAAGTAAAAATACATTTGGTACAATAGGCGGCGGAATAATGGAAAAACAGATGATTGATTTCGCTGCGGAGATGTTTTCAAATCATAAAAAATATTATATAAAAAGATTGCAGCATTCAAATGGAAGTAAGTTAGAAAATTCAGGATTGATCTGCGGTGGTTTTGAAACGATAATTTTCAGAAAAATAAATTCAGATGATAAAAACATTCTCAGGCAAGTAGTAGATTCCTTTACAAATAAATCAGAGAGCTATATTTCAATGGCAAATGATGGACTCAAGATTATAAATTCATCTTTGCCAAATGACAAAACATTTAATTATGTTAATGATGACGAATGGAGCTATCGGGAAAAAATAGGAACTCCGTATACTATTTATATTATTGGTGGAGGACATGTTGGGAAAGCGGTTTCGGATGCAATGAAATTACTGGGATTTTATATTGTTATATTCGATCATCGCAAAGATATTTTTACTATGATACAAAATACGTCGGCTGATGAAAAAATCATTGCTGATTATTCATTAGTTGGAAATTATATAAATGAAAACGAGAAGTCGTTTATTGTCATTTGTACTCCCAGGCATGATGGAGATAAGACTGCTTTACTTTCTGTGATTAACAAAAAAGTAAAATACATTGGAATGATGGGCAGCAAAAAGAAAATTAAAACAATATTCGATGAGATAAAAAAAACAGGGATTTCCGAAGAATTGATTGATACAATTCATTCCCCTATTGGATTAGAAATCTATTCTGAAACTCCATCTGAAATTGCGATAAGCATTGCTGCGGAAATTATTAAAGCAAAAAATTCGAGTAAATATGTCTGATAAACTTTCTCCAATTCCTTTCGAACATTTAGTCAAATGGATATTAAACGAAGAAAGACATGGAAAAATTTTTGGTTACTATAAAAATTTATTCTTTGAACCATCTCTCCAAAGCCGATTTGAATTATCCCGCTTTGGAAAAAGAATTTCAACGCCATTAGGAGTTGCAGCCGGTCCACACACACAGATGTCGCAAAACATAATTCTTGCATGGTTATTTGGAGCAAGGTACATCGAGTTGAAAACCGTACAGGTTCTCGATGAAATAAAAGTTATCAAACCTTGTATTGATATTTATGATGAAGGATACAATTGCGAATGGTCGCAAGAATTAAAAATCAAACAATCTTTTGATGAATACTTAAATGCCTGGATTGTAATACACATATTAAAGGACAAGTTCGGGTGGAATGAATTTGACAATTTGGTTTTTAACATGAGCATCGGTTATGACTTGAAGGGAATTAAAAGCCCAATAATGCAATGGTTTTTAGATAAAATGAAAAATGCCGAAGAGGAAATCCAAATCAAAATTGAATCAATCTCAAAATTTTATCCGCATATTAATGATGTCAGCATTCCTTCGATGATCTCCAATAATGTTACTTTATCAACTATGCATGGTTGTCCTCCAAATGAAATTGAACGTATTGGCAGATATCTTATTCAAGAAAAAAAACTTCATACTTTAATTAAATTAAACCCCACCTTACTTGGCGCTAAAGATTTAAGAAACATTTTAAACGATAAATTACATTTTAATGTAACTATTCCCGATTCAGCATTTGAACACGACTTAAAATTCGGTGAGGCAGTTTCCATAATTAATAATTTGATTTCCTTTTCCGAACAAGAAAATATTTTTTTTGGATTAAAACTTACAAACACACTTGAATCATTGAATAACACAAAATCACTTTCGGCTCAGGAAAAAATGGTATATATGAGCGGCAGAGCATTGCATCCAATCAGTATCAATCTTGCTGCAAAACTACAACAAGCATTTGACGGCAGATTGGACATTTCATTTTCTGCTGGAGCCGATGCATTTAACTTTCACAAAATAGTAAGATGTGGATTAACACCGGTAACTGTTTGTTCTGACATTTTGAAGCCCGGCGGATATTCGCGTTTACCGCAATATTTAGAAAAACTTGATGCTGAATTGGAAAGGACTAATTCAAATGAATTAAATGAGTATGTTATAAACGTAAGTTCTGTATCTGATTATCGAAGTGCTGTAGTGAGAAATCTTGAAGAATACTCGAGGGAAACCTTAACTGACTCCCGATATAAAAAGTCCTTTCAGAAATATGATTCAATAAAAACAAATCGCACACTTACTCAAATTGATTGTATCCATGCACCTTGCATTGCATCATGTGCAATTTCTCAAAACATTCCTGATTACATGTACCACACCTCCAACAAAGATTTTGATAAAGCATTCTTATCAATTATAAATGAAAATCCTCTTCCAAATATAACCGGAATGGTTTGTGATCATTTGTGTCAAACGAAGTGCACCCGCATGAATATTGATAATTCTTTATTAATAAGAGAAATAAAAAGATTTGTATCAGTCAATCACACTTCTGATTTGAATTTGGGAAATAATTCTATCAATAAAAATAAGATTGCAATAATTGGTGCAGGACCATCGGGTTTGTCGGCAGCTTATTTTCTTTGCAAAGCGGGATTTGAAGTGAATATTTTTGAAGAAGAAAAATTTGCAGGCGGAATGGTTGCGAGTGCTATTCCAAAATTCAGAATTGATAAAAGCAAGCTGCTTAATGATATTAAGGATATTGAAAATTTGGGAGCAAAGTTTATTTATCAATCAAAAATAGATAACATACTTTTCGAAAAAATTCTTCAGGAATATGATTTTATCTATATAGCAATTGGAGCAAAGAAAGGGAAGCCACTAAATATTCCCGGAGAGAATCTGGAAAATGTTTTTGACCAAATAAGTTTTCTTTCAAGAATCAATTCTGGCGAAAAAATTAATCTCGGTAATTCCGTTGCAATAATTGGCGGGGGTAATTCAGCAATTGATGCTGCCCGCACAGCAAAAAGATTGGCAGGCAACGTTTCTGTTATCTATCGAAGAACAGTAAATGAAATGCCGGCAGATAAAGAGGAAATTGATGCCTTGCTATATGAAAATATTCATATTCTTGAATTAACTTCACCTGAAGAAATAATTAAGAACAACAAATATTTAGTCCTTCGATGTTCGAGAATGAAGCTATCAGATGTTGATGAAAGCGGAAGGGCAAGACCGATAAAAATTGACAATTCCGAATTTGACCTTAACTTTGATTCAATTATTACCGCAATTGGGCAAGACATAATTTTGGATTTCCTTCCAAATGATTTCACACCTGAAAAATATAAGAATGTGTTTTTCGGTGGTGATTTAGTCAGAGGTGCAGATTCATTAATAAATGCAATAGCAGATGGCAAAAATGCCGCTCAAACTATAATTAATAATGTACAAACACTTAATAATTCTGAAAATACTTTTGATCCAAAAATCACATTACATGATTTTCAAGTTAAGTTTTCGAAACGAATTTATGGACAGCATCAACCTGCACTGAACAAGGAAGAAAGAAATAATTTCAATCTTGTTCATCCTGTTCTTAGTGAAGAATTTGCAGTAGAGGAATCTTCGAGATGTTTATTCTGCGATGATATTTGTAATGTTTGTGTTTCTGTTTGTCCAAATCTTTCTAATTTGTATTTCGAGTCAGATCAAACTGGAATTCAATATCCTATGCTGAAGATCAGTGAAAATAAATTCGAAATAACTGAAATGAAAACTTTTTCGGCAGCACAAAAATATCAGATAATAAATATCAGTGATTTCTGTAATGAATGCGGAAACTGTAATACATTTTGTCCTACAAAAGATGCACCATATAAAATCAAACCGAGATTCAGTTTGACAGAGAAATCTTTTAATGAAGAAGATAATGTATATTTTATTTCAGGCAATGAAATTCGGTTTAAAATCAACGGCTCTGTTTCAACGCTTAAAATAAATTCAGATGGAGTATTATTCTGGAATGATAAGACAGAAATAAAATTTGATATTAATTTACTTCCGCTTGAAGTGAAATCATTAAGTGATGAGACTTTTGAATTTGACGGAGAAATTACCGCAAAATTATTTTTCTATTTATCAAACCTGAAGTCGTATCCGCTTTTTAATAATGTATCTGAGGTGACACAATGAAATTTTATTTAAATGGAATTGAAAAAGAATATTTTGGAGATCCCGAACTTTCTTTACTTAAATACCTGAGAGAAAATGAACATATAATATCAGTAAAGGATGGCTGCTCACCGCAGGCTGCTTGTGGTGCTTGTACTGTTCAGATTGATAATAAAGCCATGCTTTCCTGTGTTACTCCGATGAGAAAAATTGAAGGAAAACATATAATTACCACGGATGGATTAAGCGAATATAAGAAAAGAGTTTTTGCAAATGCATTTGTTGGAAAAAGCGGTGTGCAATGCGGCTTCTGTATCCCGGGAATAGTTATGCAAGCAAATGTTTTACTTGAAAAAAATTCAAATCCATCGCGAGGTGAAATTGCGCAAGCCCTGCAACCAAATTTATGCCGTTGCACTGGGTATGTAAAAATAATTGATTCTATTCAGTACGCTGCTGAAGCAATCCGTGAGTTGAAAGAAATACCCGATCCTAAACTAAAATCCACTGGTGTGGGAATTAGACAAACTAAATATGACGCAGATAAACTTACTCTTGGAATCAGTCCGTTTGTTGCCGATATAAATTTACCCGAAATGGTTTATGGTGCATTAAAATTCAGTGATTATCCTCGTGCAAAAATATTATCCATTGATTTTTCCGAGGCAATAAAATCAGAAGGAGTTATTAAAATTGTTACAGCCAGGGATGTGCCGGGAAATCGCAACACGGGATTAATAGTCAAAGACTGGCCAATTATGATAGATATCGATGAGACCACAAATTATATTGGCGATGTAATTGCTGGGGTTATTGCAATTACAGAAAAAGCAGCGCGTTATGCAGTAAGTTTAATAAAAGTTGAATATGAAGTTTTAAAACCTATCCTGGATCCGTATGAATCGATGAAACCGGATACCGAAAAAATTCACCAAGCAGGAAATATTTTATCAACTACAATAATTGATCGTGGTAATTCCGAATCAGCATTAAACGATTCCGCTTTTATATCCAAAGGAACTTATGTCACTCAAATGATTGAGCATGGGTATATGGAGACTGAATGCTCGGTTGCAAAACCTGATGGTAATGGAGTTGAAGTACTTTCACAGGGACAAGGGATTTATGAAGATAGAAAACAGATAGCGGGAGTCCTTGGCTTATCTGAAGATGATGTGCGAGTAATATTAATACCAAATGGTGGCGGCTTTGGAGGCAAAGAGGATTTATCGGTTCAGCATCATGCCGCCTTGTTTTCTTTCCTTATTCAAAAACCAGTCAAAGTTTCATTAACCAGAGATGAATCAATATTAATGCACCCCAAGCGACATCCATTAATAATGAATTTTGAATTGGGATGTGATGAGTCAGGAAAATTTACTGCGTTGCGGGCTGAAATCGTCGGCGATACTGGTGCTTATGCATCAGTCGGTATGAAAGTTTTAGAAAGATCTGCAGGCCATGCAACCGGTGCATACAGCATTCCAAATGCTTATATAAAAAGTCAATCGGTGTACACAAACAATCTTCCTTGCGGTGCAATGCGTGGTTTTGGTGTAAATCAAGTTACGTTTGCAATCGAAAGTTGTATAGATGATTTGTGTGAAAAAGGAAATTTTGATCGTTGGAAAATTAGATTTGATAATGCTCTCGAAGATGGTTGTGTCACTGCAACAGGACAAATACTTCAAGGTGGCACAGGAGTCAAACAAACTCTATTAGCCTTGAAAGAGGAGTTTTACAACAACAAATATGTCGGTTTAGCATGCGGAATTAAAAATACAGGTATTGGTAACGGAATGCCGGATGATGGAAAAATAAAAATTGAAATTCTCAGTGAGGATCATATTATTATTAATCACGGCTGGACAGAGATGGGCCAAGGAGTTAATACTATGGCCGTTCAATTTTTTTGCGAAGAAATTAATGTTGACCCAAATATTGTTGAAGTTAAAGCTGATACAAATGCAAATGCATATTCCGGAATGACAACAGCTTCGCGTGCCACTTCCATTATAGGCA
>Ga0210044_10003253_pt1 | contig 23342 bp, 22 predicted proteins | sample CryGey13umfilter_2_FD_183959 | JGI IMG/M metagenome (GOLD analysis project Ga0210044, IMG submission 183959) | Groundwater microbial communities from aquifer in Utah, USA - Crystal Geyser 4/9/14 3 um filter (SPAdes) (version 2) | ecosystem: Environmental > Aquatic > Deep subsurface >... | reverse complement strand
GGTTACCGCCTCGGTAAATACTTTTCGTCTGTATCGTACAGGATACACCATGTGGTACAAAAGCAGGGATTTGTTATGACTCTTTTTAATGTGCTCCACCATTCTTTGATCTTAGCACGGTTCCCGTGCTAACAACTCCAACCGCAGCAAGCTGCGGGGAAATCTTCTCGATTATAACGATAAACAAGTAGATTATCTTGTATTGGTGCAAATCACGATAGGGATGCCGTCAGCGTTCAAAACTGAAGTGATAGAGATAATATTTTCTAAGGTTCTTATGTGGGTCGCTAAGCTTGCAGATCGCTTTCCATGTGACATTTCTTATATTTCTTTCCACTTCCACAAGGACAAGGATCATTTCGGCCAACACGAAGCTTCGTTTTGACTGCTTCTTTATCGTTTTGATGAGCAATTCTATTGCTTAATACATTGTTTACCGCATCTCGTACTGCTGCTCTACCCTGTTTTGGTACGGGAAGACGAGTAAAAGCAGGAGCTGGAGTTTCAGGACGGTTTTCGTTTAGTCTGAGACGAAACATTCTTTTAGAAACCATATCACCAAGTGCTGCAAAAAATTCTTCAAAAAGGATGGCGCCTTCACGCTTATACTCTACAAGAGGGTCCCGTTGCGCATAACCTCTCAAACCAATTCCCTCTCGAAGGTCCGACATTGCGTCAATATGATCCATCCAAAGGAAATCCAATGAAGCCATAATAAGATACCTTTCGTAATCTTTTTCAGGAAGATTTGGAAGTAATACCTGTAATTCAAGGAACAGTGAAGTAACTATCAGATTTACTAATGAATCCGTATGCAAAATTGCGACCTTCTTTCTAACTGCAATCAGAGTTTCCTTGAAACCATTGTAATTATCAAAACCTAATAAAACTGCTGCTTGTTCCTGGATATCATCGGGAATGCAGGTGTCTAGATAATCGAACAGAAGAGTCGCTTGTTTAGGCGTAATCTTAACGGCGAGTTTATTTAACTCCCCTAGAGTTGTTTCAATTTGGGAAATTACTTGCTTCAAAATCCAAATTCGTAAAGAGTAGTCCAAGAACGAGTTGGCAAAATATGAACGCACTTTAGATTCGGTTGGATTCTTTATTGAATAGGTGCGTAAATCGGCAAGTAGTTTAAGAACCTGCTCGCTTTTAACTTTGATTGGTTCAAGTGCTGGTAATTTCTCGTTGTGCAACTGAATTAAAATCAACTTGCGCATTTTATAAACAATCTCTCGTTGTTGATTAAGAACATCGTCGTAATCGACCAGTCTGCGGCGAATATCGAAGTTGAGCGATTCAACTTTTTGCTGCGCTTTCTCAAGTACATTGGTGAGAATTCGAGATTCAATCGGCACATCATCGGGCATGGCATTACCTAACAATGCTTTCATCATGTCGCCACCAAATACGCGCATCAAATGATCTTCCATTGAAAGATAGAACTTGGAAGATCCTGGGTCGCCAAGACGGCCTGACCTTCCTCGGAGTTGGTTATCAATTCGTCGTGCTTCGTGGCGTTCTGTGCCAATAATGTGCAATCCACCCAAATCTTTGACAATATCTGTAAGCTTGATGTCAGTTCCTCTACCGGCCATGTTGGTGGCAATTGTGACCATATGTTGTGAACCAGCGCTTGCGACAACTTTAGCTTCTTTTTCGTGAAGTTTTGCATTTAACACCTGATGGGGAATTCCTTCTTTTTTGAGTAATGCTGAAAGATATTCTGATTTTTCGATTGAAGTTGTACCTGCAAGTACTGGGCGTCCCATTTCATATTGTTTTTTAATTTCTTCGACAACCGCTGCAAATTTCGCTTTTTCGGATTTATAAATGACATCAGCCATATCTGCACGGACGACAGTTCTGTAGGTAGGAACACGAACGACATCTAGACGGTAAATCTTTTGAAATTCTTCAGCTTCCGTTAACGCTGTTCCGGTCATACCTGATAAATATGAATACATGCGGAAATAGTTCTGGTAAGAGATTGTTGCTAAGGTTTTGCTCTCTTGTTTAACAGGAACGCGTTCCTTTGCTTCGATAGCCTGGTGTAAACCCTCGCTATACCGTCTGCCTGGTTGTGCACGTCCGGTAAATTGGTCGACAATCAATACCTCTTCGTTGCTTACGATGTATTCTTTGTCTGTTCGATAAAGCGCACGAGCTTTCAAGGCGTTGTCCATATGACGGATAAAAATACTATCACTCCAGACATCATCTTCTCCAAACATTTCTTCGACCTTTTTGATACCCATATCAGAAAGAACCACGGAATGGCGCTTCTCGTCAATAACGTAATCTTCTTCTGGTATTAACTCGTCTGCAATTGTGGCAAAACGCGCATAAATTTCACTTGGCTGAGAATCTGGTTCAGAAATAATTAAGGGAGTACGTGCTTCGTCAATTAAAATCGAGTCACATTCATCGACTACAGAGAAAACAAAGTTTCGTTGAACTCGGTCTTCTAAGCTTTTTGCGCTGTTATCGCGTAAATAATCAAAGCCAAATTCGCTCGCCTGCCCATAGATGATATCGCATAAGTACGCATCTTTTTTTGTAATCTTCTTTAAATTGGTCGCATTCATGGTAGACATGTTGGCCATGTCTTTTTTTTCGAGTGAACTTTTTGCATCGGGACCGAACGTCTTGATTACTTCATCATCAGAAATAACCTCGTAGGAAGCTTCGGGGGTAATTACTGCGGTCTTCATGCCGAGTGCTAGTAAAATTTGTCCAGTCCATTCAGCGTCACGGCGTGCTAAATAATCGTTTACGGTTGCTACATGTACGCCGTACCCAAGTAAACCATAGAGATAGGTAGGAAGCGTCGCAGCGTTCGTTTTGCCTTCTCCGGTAAAAACTTCAGTGATTTTTCCGTGGGCAAGCAAAATACCAGTAATCAATTGAACATCGAAATGGCGATGCATGGCTACTCTTTTTGCTGCTTCACGTACTCGAGCAAATACTTCGGGCAGTAAATCTAATAAGACTTTGCGTTCTGCGTCAAGTTTTTTCTTGTCAATTGTTGGATAGTCGACATCGTAATAAATATCAGCTGATTTTCTCTGTTCAATATCGATAGAGAGTTTGTTACGAAAATATTCTGAAGACGCTAGGAGCTCTTTGTCGGATAATTTCTCGACGGCGGGTTCGAAAGAATTAATCATCTCAACAAGCTTTCTCGCCTTAGTAACTTCTCTATCGTTTGGCGAAAATATCTTGGAAAATAGGTTGCTCATAATTCTGGTATGCAAGTGCGCAAAGTTATCTGTAACGACTCACCGAAGTCAAAGCAATTATACACTCTTTTGCCAATTTTTGTACTATATTTTGCAACCAGTTCTCCGTTAAATGTTGGAAGATACGATAAGAGAGGGGTTGAGGAGGAACCGCTAAAAGAAGTCCACATTAGCGAACTCGTTTCTTCGGAAAAACTGAGTGTTCCAGAGCTATCTTGCAGTATGCTAGATTGCTTTATTATGTTTTCTGGCGAGTTAATCCTGTTTCCATTTTTATCGAAGGAGACTACTTGGCTCGCTAAATTCGAATTGGTTGTATACACGGCCGAAGGAATAGTTGTATTTCGTTGGAAAGACAGAAGGCTCAAAAAATTCGGGAGAATGGTCGGTGAAACGCCCCAATGCAATATTCGGAATTTCGGAGCTAAAAACGGAAACAATTCTCGGCAAAATACTATGTCACCGTTGTAATATGCGTCTACAACTCTGAGCATTTCTTTCGATTCAAATGAGGTTATCGTAGGATTGTTTTCTGAGTTTCGTTGAGTAGAAATTTCTATTCTATAAAGTACACTTTTTATATCGCTCGAAGTTTTTGCTTCTTTTTCAGTATTCAAGAAAATGAAGGTTGTGCCATCATCCGTTTGCAAAGTAAAGGTACCGACCAGTGACACACCTTTTGTTAAGTGTAAAGAGTAAATTGGATTCACCGTTGCTGATTGTTGAAATCGGTCAATGGTAATAATGTTGGATTCTTCAGAAACTATATATCCGAGAGAATTAATGAAAAAGTGCCTTTCCTTGGATTTCTCGAGAAATGCAAACTTTTTGCCTTGCAACCGAGTGTACAGTGAAGTGTCGTTCTGGCAGATGGTTACACCTTCTTTGGTTAAACTGAGAGCCAGATCAGTATCTTCACAATCTGTAAGATATGCATACGGAATAATTGGTGGCTGTACCTCTGTTTTTGGGATGAACTGGGGTAATAACACTCGAATTGTCAGGTAACAGACAATTATTATTCCAAAATATATAAGTTGTTTGTAATGCATGATTGTTTGTTAGAATTTAGGGTGTGGGTTATCGCCCGATAATCTGCCCGGATAGGTGCTTGCCTTTGCTGTTGCTATGGAATTCCAATCCACAGAGAAATAGGGAACCGGATTAACGTGAGAGCTTGTGGCCCAGGTTGTGCGAAGTTCAAAGTGCAAATGGCTGGCTAGTGGTTCGCAGTTGTACATTCCTGAGTTTCCTGTTTTTGCTAAGGCTTGCCCGGTGTTTATGGAATTTCCAATTTTTATTAATTTCCCAGAAGGATATTTAGTTGATGCTAGATGAAAATAATACGTGTAGAGTCCGTTTGGATGTTTAATGCCTAAATAATTCCCTCCGGCGTTGCAACTATTTTGCTTTGCATATCCTGAAGAGATTACTTTACCCGGAGCAGGTGCTAAGATTCTTTCTTCTGCAACAGAAAAATCAATTCCCCCGTGCGGTTTTTGGAAGGCGGTATATCCGTGCCATTGGCTAACGTTTTTTGGTGAAGCAAACAACCAGCTAAAGTATGCTCTATTTTTGTTTACTTTATAGGTTAGTTCGTGCGTTCGTTGGATTTCTGGCGAAAAGTAGTCGTATGCCACTGGTGAATCTCCGATAATTGTTGAAAGGTGTAGATATATACGTTCTTTGATCGTAATGTTACTAATTCTTCCATGGCTAATTTTGAGAGAATTCGCGCCGTAATTCTTGACCGGAAGGTCAGTGCTAACAACAGGAATTATTTTGTTATCTAACGTCATTTCTTGCGAAATTTCGGTAACACAGCTCCACCACGTTCTTGGATCCCATAGACTTCTTTTTTTACAGGACAAAACGGATATTACTGTTTTTGCATGCAAATCTTTTGCAAAACCAAACGAACTGATATAGGTGGTTGAATAATGAGGAAGGGTGCCTTGATATGGTGACAATACTATTGGTTTCCAAACACACGAAATATTTTTGAAGTTTTTGGAAATCATCTCATAGGATGCGCTACAAAGAATAGTCGATACTTTTGTTTGAGTGCTTTTATCAGTTAAATATATCGTTAGTTCTCCTAAATCACTTGAATTACCGGACGCATCTTGCGCTTTTGCGTTAAATACGGTGAAGTAAGGAAGTTGAATAGCTTCGGGAAGAAGATAGGTTGCGTACGTGCTCTTTTTGCAGGATGCTTGCTGAATAATTACTCCCTGTTGAAAAAAGGTTATAGAGCCATTTTCTCGGCAATAACTTGATAAAGTAATTTGTTTCTTAGCTTCGTCAAATTTATACGTCAAAATTGGAATTGACGGTGGTTTGGCATCGATGGTAAATGACAGTGTCCGCTTGCTTTTGTTACCAACGAGATCGGTACAGGTTGCACTGAGGGTGTAGTTCCCGTCAGTTTTTGTGAAATTGATTAAGTGCCTGTCCTTTCCATAGGCAATAATTTTTCCACTGAGGTATACCGTCGCTAAGGTTTGTGCTGGGCAGGTTACCGCAAGAGAGATACGTTGCTTGATTAGTATTTGTTTGTTGCGAATACCGCTTATTATTGGTGGCGCTGGGGGCTTGGTGTCAAGAACAATAATAATGGCATCACTTTGAATACGATTTTGTACAGAATCTGATGCATAAAGCGTTAGAATGTATTGACCATCAGAATACCCTACTTTATCGGGCCAATGTGTCCATAGATAATTCTTTTCTTCTACCTTTTCCGAATATACTAATTTGTTAATAGTGGTTGTGACTTCCAGCCATATTTCTTCAATAGTTGCATCGTCAACTCCACCTTGTATATAGGCATTTTCGGTAACATCACCATTCTTTGTCGTTTTTGGGGATAATAACGTCTTATTCGTTTTGAAATATTTAACGGTTGGGAAAGAGGTATCAATAATTGTGGAGGTGCTTGCAGACCATTCCGATTCGTTTCCTGCACGATCCTTTGCTCTAACTTTGTAATAGAAGGCTTTTTCTTTTGTGTGGGGAATAAGTAAATTGTTTCCGGTTAACCAGGGTGAATATGTATTGTATGAAGTGAAGCCTTTTCGCTCGCTAAACAGAACCTGATATAAAACGCCGCTTTCCTGTATCGGAACCCATGTTACCGCGTTTTCACTTGTACCCGTAAACGGCGGTTCTTCAATAAGTTGCGGTGGTACTGGTGGTTGCGTGTCGATTTCAAAATTAACGATACTTCCCCATTCAGCTTCATGATAACTGTCTGTAGCGAGGCATGAGGCATAATAAGTGCCATCAGGTAAATCGGTAGAAACGGAATTGCTTGGTTTTATCGAGTTTTGCCAGATTGGAGCTTCGCAGGCAGGATCTGTGCAAATTCGCCCTGAGTAATTGACTGAATTTCCTTCTGGATCGGTGACTGCCATTGGTTCGATTTTTACCGTAGCCGAATTCTGTAAGGTTGCTGTCGGTGATTTAAGTGTACAGTTTGCGGGTGGTAGATTATCTTTGTAATGGACTCGAAAGTAAGGCCTTTCGTCTTCGCCATCGCAGATTGGCGGCTCTGTAACTAAATCGCAGCCATGTGCCCAGAATATAATTGCCTTTTCGGTTTCTGCATTTATTTTTAACTCTATGCCATTTTCTGCAACAGGATATGTCTTGTATATATCAATAAATGCCTGTGTAACAGTAATTGTTTTCGTGCCAGGTTGTGGTGAAATCAAGGTAGTGTTTTTCTTTGAAGAACTGATTGTAGGTTGCAAATTCCATGTTGTGGTAAACATTGACCAGGGTGAGGTTGTTGTATAGGCATCAATCGTAACTGTGCTATTTGTTCCTTCGTACGCATAGGCAGTTAAAACTAATTCTACGGACTCAATATCGGTTGGAGCAATGTTTCGGTCTAATAGTTGGGCAAAATCTGGTTTAATGAGAATTCTAGTTTTTCCTTTTGCATATAAACTATCTGTCCCCAGGTATAAGTTGCGCTCTTCCCAAGGTATGGTAGTTGGAAACTTCTCTTCGATGTAGGTATCTTGGTTCCCAAATACTTCAAGTGAATTTGCAGAAACCGGTTCAATTTTGCACAAGAAAATCAAAACCAATAGAAAAAATAATACCTGCATAGAGACAGAATACTATGCAAAAAATGAACGTAGAAACCAATGCCGTTTACTCCGAAAGAAAGGTCTTATTGACTCTTTGTGATTCGTTCTCGTCTTTAATCTTCTTATGGTCTCCAGATCTGAGAATAGGAGGAACTGTTTGTGTTTGCATTTTTCCGGAGGCATCGGTAAAAGAAAACTCTGCAGGTGAAGTATATTGGGGATGTTCTCCAGAAACCTGTAAATTCTTGCCGGCAAACGAAAAAGTAGTTTCATCTCCGGCACTTTCTTCATTTCCAAGAACTTCTGGAATTAATCTAGTGACTGTATCAATCAGAACTAGCGAGGGAAGTTCTCCACCCGTTAGTACGTAAGGTCCTACGGAAAAGGATTCGTCTACAAAATCGAAAATTCGCGCATCAAAGCCTTCATAATGGCCGCACAAGACAATATAAGCAGTAGAAGTGCTGGGCGAACTTAATTGCTGTGCTCTTTCCTGCGTAAAAAGTGTACCTGAAGCGACCGTCGCAAGAACATATGGCACATAGCCATCCTTTACTGCCACCTCTTTTAACGCCGTTACTGCCCGATACAACGGTTCAACCTTCATGAGCATTCCGGGGCCTCCGCCAAACACTCGATCGTCAACGGTGTGGTGCTTATCAGTTGTCCATTTTCTCAGGTCATGTGCCACGATACTTACTTTTTCTAGTTTTTGTGCCCGTCCAATAATACTTGCATTGCAGTAGTTCTCGATAATTTCTGGAAAAACAGTAACAATATCAAAACGAATCATCGTGGCAATAATGGGATAAGGTACGGTCCAAAGACAAAGAAGCCGACAACAATTGCTGCCCCTGCAGCCACCAACACTGCTCCTGCACTAACATCCTTTGCGTATTTGATAGCTCCATGATGTTGTGTAGTGATTGCGTCACACGCCTTTTCGATGGCAGAATTAAGTGACTCTGCCAACAATACTAACGTCGAACTGAAAATAATTCCATACCATTCAATTAAGGTCAATCTAAAGTAAAAGCCAGCAATAACAACGATTACTCCGATAAAGAGCTCAACTCTAAAATTCAGTTGAGAATTGATTATCAAGTATAATCCATTCCAGGCGTGTGTGTGGCTCTTTACATGTTTATCTATGCTTTCTCTGATTTTCGCGACCATTTGAAAAAATATGAAATTACTTGCTGTACTGTTTTGACAATAATAATCAGGTCAAGCCAAAGTGACCAGTTCTGAATGTACCAGGTTCCCATTTTCAGACGTTGTTCAAAGGATAACGAGTCTCTACCGCTAACCGTCCATAAATCAGTTACACCTGGTTTTGCCGCCAAAATCCGGTCAAAATAGTCACCAATTAATGGCCGTTCTCTAAGCATAAAAGGACGTGGCCCAACGATGCTCATATCACCTTTGAGAACATTGAATAACTGAGCAAGTTCATCAATTGAAGTTCTGCGAATCAAATTCATACCGCGAAGTATTCGCGGGTCTTTGGGGTCATTCTCTAATTTTTGATATTTTTCCCACATTTCTCTTTTCTGAGGATCATTTTTTATGTAATCTAGTACAAGATCCAAGTTCTCATTTGAGTATTTTTGCTTTCGCATTGATCTGAATTTGAAGAAAATAAATTCTTTTCCCTTCAGTCCAAATCTTTCGTGAAAATCGACAAATATGGGGAATCCATCAGTTAAGTACACCTTAACTGCTAAAAACAATAATACTGGGCTGAACACGATGATACCAATAATTGACAAAAATATATCAATTAGTCGCTTAATTGCCTTATTGAGAGGATTGCTTAATCCTTTATTAATATCGAAAACGAAAAGATTTTCGTACATAAGATGGTAAACGTTCGCGTTCAGCATATCTAGATCCATAAGCTCGGGAACAATCAAAATATGGCTAGAAACAAAGTACAAACGTTCCACTAGCTCTGCAATTTGCGGAGAGGAAAAGTCTTTTACAATCAGCAGAATCGTATCTGTTCTAAATTTTGTCTTCATTGCGTTGGCTTTATCGACAATATGGGCGATACCGTCAGAATTTATCGAAAACTCTTTAGAAGCGACAATATCGTATCCAATGAAGGTGTTTCGCGTAAATGAGGGTTCTAGGGTATGGTCTGTGTCTACTCTTACCTCGATGATTTCTCGTTTCCAGTATCCTAACGAGTAAAGTAGTGATTTGATTAATCGTCTTATTATCGGCACTAAAGCAAAAAGTATTAATGGGTGAAGAACAAACAATATACGTGAAACGTACAAGTCAATTTGGCCTAGGGAAACAATGGAGTAAACAAGAAGTGCAGCAAGTGCGATGGCATTTACTAGTTTTCTCGCTTCTTGCCAAAAGGGTTGATGTAACGAGTAGAGCCCCTGAATCCAGAATAAACCAATATACAGTGGAACTATCCACCAGTTGCTGATTACATAAAGCATGAAATCATTGGTGGTAAGTGTTGGAATAACGAAGTAAAGCCCAATGATTCCGCGGATACTTACTGCTAGCCAAAAAGCTGCAATAAGACAAAGAATATCGCACACTATCATGGTGGTGATTGCAATAAGGTTGTTCAAAAAGTTTCTCATGTATCTTTTTTGTATTTGTTTGCTATTTTTCGAATTTCGCGAATAAACGATTCGATATCGTATTTTATCATGTTGCCCAGATACTGTTCCTGCTGTTGTTTACTCCTTTTTTGCAATAAGCACCAATCCAGAGCTTTACCTAGTTGTTCTTGCGTTAATTCCTCTAGTAAATATCCAGTTTGCTGATGAGTGATGATTTCCCCCCCTCCACCCGCTCTAAATGATATTACAGGAGTTCCAACCGCTATAGCCTCTACCATCATAATACCAAAATCCTCGATGTTTGGATAAAGAAAGCCAGAATAAGAAGCAAAAAGTTCTGGTTTTTCTGTGTCGGATACGTAACGATTAATAAAGGTAACTTCTGGGTTCAAATTAGCCAATCTTTTTACTTCTTCAGCAGCTTCTCCAACACCTGCTATGGTCAATTTATACCCTTTTGGCCATACTTTGATTAACTTGTCAAAGTTTTTGTAGGCAGCGATACGGCCGAAGGCAAGAAATTCTTTTTTAATCTCAATTTCTTTGTCAGCGAGGATTTGAGCAAACTTTCTAACGTAAACAGGTGGATTTAAAATTGCAATTGGCTCTCTGCGGTAGAACTTGCGAATTCTTGACGCTGTTTCCTGCGAATTCGCAAATAGTGCATGCAAGGTTCTTGCGTGCAAATAGTCGGATACACGGAAGGCTGACCCAAAAAGTAAGTTCCACATAAAACGTAGGAAGTTGTTTCTGCGTATTTTCTTACTGGGGGGCATATTCCAAAGGAAACGCGGTGGTGTGTGAATAAAGGAAATATGCATAACGCCTGGCGGTGGAATAATAAATTTGCCGAAAGATGCCGTGTCGCTAATAATTAACGAGGTCTCTGGAGGAAAGCGAAAACTTGCAAAGGCTAATGGTAAAAGAAACTTATAAATTTGCAGCATATAAGTGCGCGAGAAAGGAAATTTGTTCAAGAAAGAAGAAATGACTGTTGCTTTATCTAACGGTGCGTGGCGAATTTCTGGATGATCAAAGGCCGCATACAGGGTATTGTTAGGAAATGCCTGTGCAAGTGCATCGATAACTACTTCTGCTCCACCCCATTGAATAAAAAAATCGTGGACAAGGGAAACATGAGGCTCTGTGACAGGTTGCTGCGAGGGACGCATAAGGAATTGTAGCACGGGAGAGAATAAATTATGATTTGGACTATGCTTGGTTTGCTTTTTCTTCTGCCAGTAACTTGGCAAGGCGCGCTGCAAGTCGGAGCTGTTCTGCTTTTGGAAGTTTTACTTTCATTTTATTGTAAACACCTATTGGATCCAGTTCTACATTATGGGCAATTCTAATAATATATGCTGCTAATCCTGCTATATCTTGGTTTCTCTGAAATTGTTTCGATTCCTTATCAGCTTGCTCTGCAAGTCTTTTGAGTCGATCTTCTATGCTTTTTGTTCCTGCCTTGGCTTTTGGCATATTTGGTAAGGAATTTTGCTTTGCATCACTTTCGTTTGAGGGGCGCCAGCCTTTGTCGGTGACTTTTCCACTATCATTTTGTATCCAGAAACTTGGCATAGAAGGATTATACGCTATTTAACAAGGAATTACATGGAAAACATGTCTTTGTCTATTTTCCTGCACAATGGTAACAAGGTATCGTCAAGCAGGTCGATCACCAATTGTTGATGTGCTGGGTTATGAAGTAAATCAAGGTTAGTTGCTATTGTGTCATTCGGCAGCGGAATTTCGGGTGAGGTTGTAAGAACAAATTGTTGTCCTTTGTTCTTAATAAATAATAAATCTGCTGCATGACCCCTACCCCCAAACTGTGAATAGTAAAGGCAAGATGGACCAGAAGCGTTGGTAATTGCAATTTAACGATACTTATCTCCGCCTAGTGCAAGGATTACGCCCTCGTTACTTTCGACCCCGGAAAGCCCTGCTTCTGCGCAACTTGCTATTGTGGATGTTATATGTGAAATTCTTTCCAGGACGAATTGTGCCAGGTGGTTTTCTTTAAGAGCTTCAAGACTCGTTTCTTCGAGTTTTTTGGCAATATTCTCTTTTGGACCGGCACGCATTGGAGTAAATGTGTCGGTTTTATCTGCAAAAGTCTTTATAAATGTTGTCATAATTGTTTTGAATAAAAAACGAATAAGCGGACGACGGGATTCGAACCCGCGACCTCTTCCTTGGCAAGGAAATGTTCTAGCCAACTGAACTACGTCCGCTTTACGCTGTGTTTACTTGTACGGAGTTGCCTATATCTCCAAAACACAATCTTTAATTCTACCATGCAAAAATGGTATAATTCAATATGCCAATCATAACGACACTCGGGCAGGACGATACAACAACTCCAATACAGCCAACTTCTGGGACACTTCATCCACGTTTGCAGTCTGCTTTTACCCCAACTCAGGTTCAGCCAGTATCTGCACCCGTTGCTAAAGCGATTCCAAATGATGACCTAGAGGACGATGATTTTACTATGGATGACGATTTTGGCGATGATTCCGAAGATGTTTCGACTGCCACTGCACCAGTTTCTCCTGCAAAACCCGGCTTATCGTTGTCACGTATGTCCGAAGAGCAACGACGTAAGGTTATCTCAACCGCGTTTACTCTTGTCTTAGGGAAAGACCCCTCGGATCGCGATTTTAGTTATTATCGCTTCAGCACATTAACGGAGGAAAGTTTGATAAAAAGTTTGCTCAATCTTCCTGAACACAAGAAACTTGTGGAAAAGGCGCAAGAACACACTTCTTTAAAACAGAGCGTGCAAGAACTCGATATGCAAGTAAAGCAACTTAGTGCCGGAATGCAGTCTATGAAACAAGAGTTAGTTACGATGCAAGATTTACTTGTAGAAAAGAACAGATATATTCAGCAAATGCGTGGTATTCCCAACAACTCAACACAAAGAGCCTATCCTTCTACAGCTCCTTCCACGAATGAGTCACAATTATCAGAGCAATCTAATCAAGCCCCTGCAGTCCAGCAACATGTAGTGGAAAGCAAACCATTACCCATACCCAGCATTGCTGACGAAATGAAGAACATGTTTAGTGGGTTTTTCAAGAAGAAGTAACAGATACTTTTAGCCTAGGCATATCATTGAAGCAACAATTGGCCCTCTGCTTCCAGATATCGAGTTAAACAGTAATTCCAGCTTGGTTTCTTTTGAAGCTCGTGTAGTGAGTTTTGATACGCCAGCTCGACTGCAACTGAGGCCGTAGCTTTATTTTTTGCCGACAATTGGTAAAAGGCAACTAATATCTCATGATTTTTTTCAAATGCATCAAATATCGCTTTTGGCTGTGCTTGTGAGGAACAATCGCTAGTACTTTCCGGCGGTAAGTTCGGCACAAGTGCCATTGCTGCGTTAAGGTCCTTTTTACATATAATTAGTTGCTCTAAAATCCAATTGGGTCTTTTGGTATAGTTTATTCTTTCTTTGCATGTTAAATATGAACTAAAACTGGTACCGATTTGCTCCTCGATTAGAAGAAGTGAATTTACTTTCCGCAACGCTTGAATATTTTGTAATCTCGTCTCTACTGTGTCGAGTAAATTAGCGGGTACGCCTTGGAAGGTGGATTTCCGGACAATGCTAGTATATTCCCGCTGAACTGTTTTGTACTGCTCTTCAAGCTGGTTGATGTTTTCGTTAGGAATAGCTGTTCTGGTTGCAAAGATATCTAGTACAATTTTATTATATTCTGCTTCTACCTTACGAAAACTACCTGCGGCATTACTTACGGATATTTTCAAATTGAAAAGGTCGGAATTGCCAATGTTTTTATTTAACCAGTGTAGTACAATCAGCGTTAGACAAATACTTATCAGTACAGAAAACACCGCAGTAAGACGCCTATTTATAAAGGTGCTTTGATTCTTGCGGCGAGCCATTTGGGGATAAGTACTTTGGATATATATAGGTATATTCTGTACAAAGAGAAGGGCACAACTCCCAAAAAGAACACTGCTAGGGTAACATACATCCCGATTTGATAGGATACATACGAGCCAGTAATGGGTAAAACAACTTTGTCTTTACTTAGTTGCAAAGGAATATCTTGAGAAGAAACGTAATTGGTTGTATTTGTTATTAAGACAATGTCTGCAACGGCTCTCAAATATGAAGTCGAATGGGGGCTGAGCGTAAATGAAAACGTGTACGGAGTGCCCGCTTGTGGGTTTTGAATAGTCAAAATTGTCGGGCTTCCGACCAAACTTGCTTGCTTTTGCCACTTTACTTGGAGCATCTTGCCCGAATAAGCGGGAGTAATGATAATTTTAATTGGAATCAACTTATTCCATGGATATTGCGTGCCTACTGTTGCTGTTGACACTAGTATTGAATCTTTAGGTAAAATTGACGGTGTAGGCGTTTTTGAAGGAATTACCGTCGTTGCGCTACTGGGAGTAATTGTCGGTGTTTGCGCAAATGCGCGTGAAGTTGTAAGAGATTGGAGCACAATTAATCCACAAAACAAAAACAACACGCCAAGAATAATATTATTTTTTCTTCTCATAGTAACGAGTATACAAAATTATCCCCAACATTGAAACAAGAGTAATTCCTATAGAGACAATAAAGACATAAGCAAGAATTTCGATTATAGCTAAAATTGTAATGGTAATCGGCTTAAATTGGACCTTAGACTCGTGGCCATTAACTAGTAAACGAATATCTGCAGTTAAGTTAGAGAATTGCACCGTAGATTTTGTTTCTAGTTGCACTTCAAGGGTACTTTTTGGGGGGATTAATCGTTCAGTGATAGTGCTTAAAGAGAAATAAGGATTGCTGGGCAGTTCAAGTGCAGAAAGGTGAAAATATTGCGCGGCATTATTCTTTAATAACAAGGTAAATTCGCGGCCTTGTTGCGTAATGGAATATGAAAGGTTTCCGTCAGAAATTTCGGTAATTCCTGGAATAGTATCGAGGAGTTCACTGCTTAAGGTGGTGTCAAGCGTTTGCAATCGTTCGGATTTTGCACGGCAATCATCGTCCGAGGCACAGGAGAACAATGGAATTGTCAGATACCCGTAAGGGTCAGCATAAAAATATGGCACGCCGTTGGCTATGTATGAGGTTGCAAATCTACCCTTTTCGCTGATGTTAACTCTCCACGTCGCAGGTATCAGCTGGTTGGATAAGGGAGCGATAATATAACCTGCCTGAAAGGTCCTCCCCGATTCGCTAGGAGCGGATAAATTCTTTGACAAATCTTGTGCACAACGAGATTCTATTATTTTTGCAAACTGAAAGGCAACCATCTTAGAGTCTTTGCTTCGTTGTGCGCGTATTTCTTCTGTTAGCGTATTAGTTAGAATATCTCCACAACCAATGCACGAAATCGGTTGGAAGGAAAAACAATTGTGGGTGGTATTAAAGGGGGGAAGAAATACTTCTGCGGAATGGGCAAATGTTACTGCAAAGGGTGCTTCTGATTTACTAAAAAGAAATACCTTACCTGTTTCGGCATTTACGGTAAAAATTCGTTTCTCTTGTAAGGTTTTTGCAACCTGAGGTGCTGAAATAAGGGGTAAATCTTGGTTAACACTTACGGTAATTCGGACATTCCTACCCTCTTCCGTCAGAGTAAAAGGAAAAAATAAGGTACGAAGTCCTCCTACGTCTTTATAGGGCTTTTCTACAAGGGCGGAAAAGGTAAAAATTATTTTTGCACCTTTTCCCATGACCACGGGCTTAGTGAATTGTGATTTGAAGGTAAAAAGTATCGAATTGTTTTGGCTGTACATGTCGACCAGAAACGCTTTAGGGTAAATGCTGTCGATTTTAGTGTTCTTGAGGGTAAAATACGGCAAATTCATGTCGTATTGGGTAAGAGAGATATCTTTGCCTGACGAATTGGTAAGCTCGATCACGCCCTCAACGGACATGGTGTAATCTTTTGCAATAAAGAACTGAAGAGATACATCTTCAGAGAACGACCTTTTGATTGATGGTGCTTGCGCCGAAACCGCGTGGTTAGAACGGGAAATAGCCGCTATTTGCCGAGTCCAAAAGGGCTGTCCAATTGTGATTATTGCAATCAGTGCAATGAGAAGCAACAAGTTGAAGTTGCGAAACGAGCGGTTGTGTTGCATCAAGATTGAAGTTTGTGCCATAGCTTTCTGGATTAACTGTAGCATATTTGACGAGGTTTTTGTATTGTGAATTCTTGACAATTTCGGGAATTCCGTTTCTTTCGATGACGTATACTCCACTTCCTTTTCTACGATCGTTACAACTGTTAAGCTCCTGAGCTTCACGATACATTTCGATGGTTGCAAGTGTTTCTTTGCCCGTATTAACTAGTGTATAGTGCCAATTTGGTGGAATAACCGTTTTATTTCCTGTAGTCAGTTCAATAACATAGGAGGTAGCATCATCCAACTTTGAAAGTGTATCTTGTTGAAGAAGCAACATTCCCTTTCCTTGTAAAACTTCTAACAAGCGAGCATGGCATTTTGAATAGATTGTTTTTGTTTTTGCAAACTCGATTCCAACAACGTCAGGAAAAAGTATGGTTGCCTTCAACTTCATGTCGTTTTTTGTTAACGGTCCATCGAATTTTTCTTCAATCCAATAAGTTCGATACACAACTTTTTGATAAACTGCGGAAACACTAAGGTAATATCGGCGTAAATGCTTAGTTAGGAACGAATTCGTTCGAGTAATCTCAAGAAACTGCTCGTCGACTTGTAAGCTGTCTGGTGTAATGGTAATTGGGAGTGTTAGCACTGGTTGATTGTTGCTCATAGCTATGAATACGCTTTGATAATTTCATACAAAGCATAAGAAATAAAAGTTAGTAGGGCAATAATCAGCAGTGTGGTTAATTCAATGGTAATGCCAAAAATTCTGAAGTTATCTGGAACAAGCCCGGCAAAGGGACTTAATATCTTGTCAGTAATGAAATATAGCCATACAACAATTTTCGCTATAGGCTGAACATTGATGAGCTTTAATACTAAGCGAAGCGAGAGGAGTGTTTCGATAATTATGACAAAAGTGTAGCCTAGTTGCGCAACGAATCTGAAAAGCATAGGAGCATTATACTATAAACTGGTGTTTTTCGCTAGTAAATACGTGCTTTACGACCAGAATATCGGCACTGTGCGGGTAAGAATTGTCGTGCCAACTTTTTTACTCTTCTTCTGCTATTTCCTTATGGTAAATGCGGCTTTTCATGAACTTGTGGAAATCGCCAAATCCTGCTTCGTCTTCCCTACCTTCGTCAAGCTCCTTTTGAAATTGTCGGGTTACATTTGAAGCCAAGTCTGCCATAGAAACGATAATTGCCTCTAAGGTTGCTGGTCGAACAACTGCTCCAAATTCTGGTTCGCGGTGATGGGAAAGAATTATATGTTCTAATGCCAACTTCTTATCGGGTGAAAAATCAGGAGGTAGGAATTTCTCTAAGAGTTGGATACCAATCATAATGTGTCCAATTAATGAGCCTTCTGTAGTGTAAACAAAACGGGTTTGCTCGACTGCTAGCTCGCTAATTTTGCCAATATCATGCAAGAAAATGCCCGCAATAACGATGCTGCGGTTTGCCCGCGGATACAGCGTAACGATGGTTTCGCCGATGGCAAACATTTCGAGAATGTGCTCGAGTAGTCCCCCAACAAAGTCGTGGTGAACCACAATCGCTGCGATTGAATGCTTCAGCTTATTGCTGATTTCTGGATCTTTGGCAATTAAAAGGAGTACTCCGCGAATTTCGGCGTCTTTTAACGACTCGAGTTTTTCAATTAGCTGCTTGTACATGCTATCTAAATCCTTTGTCGTCATACGAACTAAGTCGTTCAGGTCGAAATCGGTTGTTTTTTCTGCTTTCTTTAGGGTTAGCTGCAATTCGCCGTTAAATTCTGATGCTTCGAAGTCTGTTTTGATAACGTCACCAGCGACTAAATTTTCAGCATTTGTTGCTACGATTGCATCTCGCCAAATTTTTGATTGTACAGTTCCTGTTTTATCTTGTAGTACTACGCGGAAATACGGGTCGCCATTCTTTGCCTTGTGCTTTTGAATCTCTTTTATTGTAAATATCTCGTCAAACCCACTCGAGCTTGGCTTTATGTCTTCGATGAATAATGTTTTTGCCATTAAGGATTATAGCGTATCAATTGTGAATTGCGAAAAAAGGTGTGAACCGAGTATTTATGCCAAGATTTCCGTCGCAACCGATTCTAGAACTCAGCGTTTGACTATTGTATTAGGTTTTTAGTTATAATCAATGTATGGTCAAAGAACTCAGTAACGAATATCACCGCGAGATCGTCAATTTGTTTAAGTCACATGCTGAAACACGTAGGTCAAAGCAAGGTAACGATTATATTGGAAGCGGTAAACTGCTGTACCCGATTAACAGCCCAAGCTCCAGAATACTTATCAAGGAATGGTTAAAGGCTAAATCGAATTTGACGTTTCGTGAATATACCGATTTGCTTGATAGTCTCGCACTTGGTGAATCACATAACGAATTTCAAGTGATTGGGAGACTATTGGAGTATCGTCCGGCATTTCGACGTTTGCTATCCCCAGACTCGCTAGATCTATGGCTATCTTATGCGGAAGGCTGGGCGGAAGTTGATGGCATCTGTCAAAGCAACTTCTCTTGCGCGGAGATGTTATCGCACTGGGAAGACTGGAGAAAAACCATAGAGGCTTTCTTACACAGTGAAAATGTACACAAAAGAAGAGCTTCGTTGGTTCTTTTAACGGGACCTGTTCGCAACTCGGAGGATAAGCGTCTCTCAGAATTGGCGTTTGGAAATATTGACGAACTTAAACACGAGAAAAATATTTTGATAACGAAGGCGATTTCGTGGTTACTACGCGATTTGATAAAACATCATCGGGAAGAAGTTGAAAGGTATATCGAACAAAACAGGGCAACGCTTCCGCGAATAGCGGTGAGAGAAACGGTGAACAAGTTGAAAAGCGGGAGAAAATCGGGGAAATGAGGTTGACTGTAAGGCGAGTGGAAACTTCTTTGGGCATGTAATACCATATAGTATGAATTTGCAACAAAGGCTAGAAAGATCAAAGAGTATGGAAAGTGTCGACTTCTCAAAGTTTCAATCGATTAATACAAATGATGCTCTTGTTAAAGTCGTATATACCGATAAGCTTCTTGTTGTACCGAACTGGAAAATACCAGGAGATTTTGAAGGCGGAATGTATGCAGATTATATTTCTGAGCATCCTAAATATGATGGCGTATTTGTACGGTCAGAAGTAAAAATACGATTGGAAGTTGCTGCAAATTCGCTTAAATTGCCATATAAACTTGTAGTACATGCCGGACATAGGCCAACTGCTGTACAAAAGGGATTACTTAAAGAGTGTGCCGAGGATTACAAGCAAAATAACGCAGGAGTGTCGGATGTCGAGGCTTTAGAGCATGCGCGAATGTTTGTAAGTGACCCGGATAGTACGCTTCCCCCTCATGTTTGTGGCGCAGCTGTGGATGCTGAAATTGTTGACTCGTCAACTGACAGGTATTTAGATTTTGGTAGTAGTATGAACGATGATAACGACAAGTCATTTTTGTACTGCTCGGGTTTGACGAAGGAACAAAAAACAAATCGACTGCTGTTGACGGCGGCAATGCTAGATGCGGGATTTGCCAGTTGCATGACCGAATGGTGGCACTACTCGTATGGTGATCAACTGTGGGCGTGGTTTTATGGAATGGAAAATTCACTGTATAGCCCAATTGATATTTAGTGGCTAGAATGTATTGTCGAAGTGAGTTCGAAATTTATAGAAGTTTACTCAATTACAAAAGGGGTTACCGAAATGTATCCTGAGAGCAAAGCGCCGACATCGGTTGAGATATCACTCTTTGTTTCTTCAGTGTAGTTATAGACTTGCTCACCATAGGCGAAAGTATTGTCGGACACAATTACTGGGTACTTGTAGAATTTGGTTAAATCTTGAAGCAGTTTAGTTACTTTGTAGTCACGTGTTGGGTTGGCAGGGAAGTTTACATTTATAAGTTTCTTTCCAAAGTAATCATTGTTAATGATTTCTTCAAAGATAAATTTTACGGCTTTTCCTGGATATTCTAGATAGTTGGCTACTACTTCTTCTTTTGTTTCTCTTGCCCAGTTTCCACTGTCCTGTGACGTTTGCATCCAGCTCATAATGATTACTCTTGGTGCAATACCTAATGTTAGTGCCCTAATTGCTGCTCCACCGGTTCCTGAAGCGGTTATTGTACTTAACCCGATATTTTCTCCAATATTTATGCCTGAAATCAGATAATCGAATCCGTTTTTGAAATATCCTTGAGCAAATTCCATTGCATCTGCCGGAGTGCCCTCAACCCAATATGCGTCGATTCCGTCAATGGTTTCCATTCCCCATTCCTTGGAACCGTATGCTTTTACGCTTCCGCCTGCCCCACTCTTTTGAACTTTTGACGCAACAATGGTTACTTCGTAATCTATTTTGAATATCTGCGCAAGGAGCCTAACGCCAAGAGCGTTATAACCGTCGTCGCCTGTGAACAGAAGCGTTTTCATTGCTAGTATTATAAGCAATGCGGAGGAAGAAAAAAAGACGCGTATGTGTAGTTGATTGGTGGCAATGACATTACACTAACTGTTTTTCAAACAATATTCTGTTATCCTCTAGATCCTTTTTGGGGATAAAGCCCATTATATTCCAGCCACGAGTGATGAGATAGGTCAAAATCTCTCTTCGTTTATTTCTTGTATAGAGCTTTATACTGGTATATCCTTTTTCTTTCGCTATTTGTGCTCTTTTCTCTGCAAGCTTGCTATAAACACCCTTACCACGATATTCATGTAATACTCCTCCGTAGCAAGCGTGTATTGAGCCGTCATGGAACTCATCGTATGAAATTGAATAGCCAATATCAATACCATTCTCTGAAGCAATTAGTACAATAAGGGAAGGAACATTAAACTTGTCTAGCTTTGCACTGATATGTCCAGGGTCAAACTCTTTGATCTTTTCGTCTATCTTTAACACTTCTGGAATTGTTCCTAGTCGTATTTCCATAGGTGATTGTATAACAGAGAGTATTTTTAGGCAAGTTCATGTATTGGTTGGGTACCTCTTGCGGAAAGCAGTAAAATGCGCTGTCTAATTGTAGCATTTCTAATTTCCTCTGTGGTGTAAGTAAATTTAGCCCGAAATGTCTTCGTTTTGTATTGTAGTAGATTACATACCGTTGTAGTTTGTCATTTAATCCTTCCCTTGTCGTCGCTAATCCCTGTTGTGAATACAATTCGTCGATTATCGTTCTGATAACTCGCTCTACAAAAGGATTTTGTTTGGGACTTCTCGGTGAAGAAAACACATGAAGTACCTGCTTTTCTTTCAACGCTTTTTCAAACTCGCCCAGAAACTCACTGCCGTTATCGGTACCAATGTATTTGATCGTTGTAAACGGCTCCTGTTTCTGGAGGTAACCAAGAAATTCGACTGTCGACCGTGAAGTTATTCTGCTAAATACTTTCGTAGCCAAATATCTTGTCGAGTGATCAAGTGCTACAAATTGACACGCTTTTAGCCCTCCAGGTAACAGTAAATGCTTAACATCCAAATATACTAATCCACCTGGTCTTTTGTACACTTCTTTTGGTACTGTGTACATATGCTTTCTGTTCTGGCGTTTTACGTGTTTGCGGATCTTTTTGTGGCACTTGAGATTCATCATACCAATGAGCTTTTGTATCTTTGATTGACCAATTATGATTCCTTGCTCCCTTAGTTCATCTTGCAATTTCACTTTTCCCACACAGTATGGTTTTCTGATTTCCTTGATCTTTTCTAGTACGCCAGAACCTAATGGTAGATTCTGGCTCGAAAAAGTGGCGAGAAGTTTCCGCAAAAGTATGAGAAGAATCCAAGAAATCCATCCAAGTAAGGCGCTTTTGAGCCTGAATTGAAAGGTTTGCATCACGAATTAAGCGGTGTAGACCTTTGATGGGTAATTTTGTTACAATTTGCATGGGAGAGATTAACAGTTAAATTATGTGTCGTAACACAATTTTACTGCTCTCCCTTTTTTATGTCTAAATCCGCAAGAGGTATCCCAACTTATTCAGAGGCGGAAATTGATACTACATGAGCGATACTTGCTGCGCTATATTTATATTTGAGTTCGCAATCGTGGTTGCAATAGATTTACGTGTTTTTATAGTGCCAGATCAAGTCTTGTAACTTGAATGCTGGAAGTCTCGCTGAATCGTGAAAAAACCGTACTGGCTGTGTCGAGCAAAATATTTCGCAGAGTTCGATTGGAAAAACTGGCTTTGAGACTTTATGTTTTTTCAATAAATCTTTAATCGTGGAGATATTTGCAAGCGGAACCTCGAAATGTGTTATTCTTTCTAGCGTAATATCTCCCGTAAATCGTGTTTCAAACATGCCAATGATTGGGTTTATCTTTGCTTGCCCAATATCTGTCCCGTCAATCCCAATGAGTATGCCGTAATTATTGTCGATGGTTGACTCGCATTCCCCCATTATTTTTAGTAAATCTGTAAACGCATTCCCTTTACTTCTTACAGTGTTATTTATCGTCCTAACCCAATCTTGGCCTTTTGTTGCATATCTTGTTTTATCAAATGCTGCAACAACACCTTTGTACAGCGCAAATAAGGGCGTAGAGAGTAGTGTGTAGTAGAAAAAATAGTTTATTATCTGCTTTCGTTTTGCATAGGTAATTTCTATATGCTCCCCGTTTGCTTCGTGTAATTCTGCATATATTCGTGCATACATTCTCCACTCCGTGGTCGAAATGCTAGAAGCATAGCGACCGTTGACCTTTACCCATGGATCATCGTGGACTTTAAGTCCGTTCTCAGTGAGGATACGCTCGAATACGTCGATTAATTCATCAGTGTTTACTACATCGTACTTTGATTGTCCGTCTGTGTCGTAATGATACCTACCTGTGCCATGCCAATGTGTTGCATTTTTGTAACAATCCTCAATTTGGGGCGATAGCTCTTTATATTGATCAAGTAAAGATGCAGGTATTACCTTTCTATTCCACTCTTGATTTGCTTTCCGAGTGAAGTTATCAAACAACAATTGTCTAAGGAACATGATGGTATTGTACATTGGGAGGAAAATAGGGAAAAGAGGGATTCTTGCAGAACACAAACTGGGGATTGAAGATTAGGATTGGCTTTTGATGGGGATATTGTGTGATAAAAGAGTATAATTACAATATGTCAGAAGAATACTCAGGTGAGAAGAAAATAGGGGAATTGTCAAGTACCCGTTTTTTTAAGACACTTTTCTAGATACTGTTTGGGTGCCATACCATAGGCACTATGAATCCGTAAATTATTGTAGTAATACACATAACTGTAAATCTCTTCTGCCAATTCCCCTG
>Ga0210044_10003252_pt1 | contig 23348 bp, 21 predicted proteins | sample CryGey13umfilter_2_FD_183959 | JGI IMG/M metagenome (GOLD analysis project Ga0210044, IMG submission 183959) | Groundwater microbial communities from aquifer in Utah, USA - Crystal Geyser 4/9/14 3 um filter (SPAdes) (version 2) | ecosystem: Environmental > Aquatic > Deep subsurface >... | reverse complement strand
ATTGAAACCGCTGCGCGCTCGGAAGCAATTGACGATAAAACAAAAAAAGATGCCGGGGAATTACTGCTCCAGTTTGAAGAGTTAATCAAGGAATTAATGCAGTTAAAAGAAAAATATTTATCAGCCGGATCTTGAAATATTTTGGGAAAAACAAGAGCTCCATATAATCGCACAATCTCTTTGACTTTAGCTGAACTTGAAAAATTCAACAAGCTAAACCTTACCTTAAAAAGTAAAACAGTTGAAAAGAAAATTACAAATAAAATTATTCGCGGCGATTTTTTCGATGTGATTGATTTTCTACCTGATAAGTTTGTTGATTTGTTATTTGTTGATCCTCCATACAACCTTAACAAAAATTTCAACCAATCAAAATTTAAGGAAATGAAATCGGCTGAGTATGAAGAATATGTTGATTCGTGGCTGAACAAGTTAATTCGGCTTCTTAAACCAAATGCATCCGTTTATCTCTGCGGCGATTGGAAATCGTCAAATGCATTGTTTAATGCTGCCTCAAAATATTTTCTCATTCAAAACAGAATAACATGGGAAAGAGAGAAGGGAAGAGGTTCAAAAAACAATTGGAAGAATAATACGGAGGATATTTGGTTCTGCACATTGTCGAATGAATATACTTTCAACATTAATGCTGTAAAACTTAAAAGAAAAGTACTTGCCCCCTATACAGATGAAAATGGTGTGCCTAAAGACTGGCAAAGAAGCAGCGGCGAAAACTTTAGAGAAACTCATCCATCCAATATTTGGAATGATATAACGGTTCCTTTCTGGTCAATGCCTGAAAACACAGATCATCCAACCCAAAAGCCTGAAAAACTTCTTGCAAAAATTATTCTCGCAAGTTCGAACCCGGGTGATATGGTTTTCGATGCTTTTCTTGGCTGCGGAACAACAGCAGTTACAGCCAAAAAATTAAACCGTAATTATTGCGGCGTAGAAATAGATGAAGAGTTTTGTGCACTAACCCAAAAACGATTACTGATGGCTGATGAGAATAAAACTATTCAAGGATATGAAGACGGAATTTTCTGGGAAAGAAATTCATTAAACTTAGTAAAGAAAAACGGAACTGGAAAAAAAGCTTCAAAAAAAAATGATTATAACTTGCAATACGATTTTAAATTGTGAATTTTTGCATTCCAATTTTGAAATATGGGCGCCGGTTGGCAGGTAATTGCCCAACTCCGTCAGGTCCGGAAGGAAGCAGCGGTAAGTGAAAGCTTGTGCAGCCGGTTGCCCAATTTTTTAATAAATTTTAACTTTTCAATTTCCTCTCCCTCAATAAAATTTCAAGTTACGCAAAAACTCTTAAAGGTCGCTCCTATGAAGCTTGATCTGCCTGTTGAGTAGTGTAATTACAAACAGGACGCACCTACGAGGCTAAACAAGTTTGCAGCTCACAACGTACGCAGAACTTGATTTACGAAGTCCGTTAGCTAACGGAGATTATAGAAGATTTGCTTCGATTTACAATCTAATTATCTGCTTTTTGCGTAAGGCAAGTTAGCAGATTTGTTAGTTTGCGTTACGTCAGGAGCGAGCTGCTTGTAGAACATAATGAATGACAATCTCCGAAAAGCTCCTTAGGAGCGACCTATCCAGAATGTTCTAGAGTTAAGGAATGATATTTCCCTTGTCTACTGATCATCTTTTTAGATTTATCATTAACTGATATATCCATTCAGTAATTCGTCAATTCTTTATATATTGTTATTAAAATTTATGCAATTATTTAATGGAGATAAAGATGTCAAGAAAAGCTATAGAAGGATTAAAACCAGAGATTTTGTGGCAAAGATTTTATGAGATCAGCCAAGTGCCGAGACCTTCAAAGAAAGAAGAAAAAATAAGAGAATATTTACGTAAAACTCTTAATGAAATAAAAATTGATTTTGATGAAGATGAAGTTGGTAATATTGTAGCAAGAGTGCCCGCATCTAAAGGTTATGAAAAAGCAGATGTTGTTGTATTGCAGGGTCATATTGATATGGTATGCGAAAAAAACAAAGCTACGACACATGATTTTGAAAACGATCCCATAAAACTTCTGCGCCAGGACGGTTGGATTACGGCAAACGGTACAACACTTGGAAGCGATAACGGTATTGGAGTTGCAGCAGCGCTTGCAGTTGCAACCGATCAGGATGTTGTACACGGTCCGTTGGAATTATTATTCACTGTTGATGAAGAGACCGGACTTACGGGAGCAAATAATTTGAAACCGGGTTTTATATCTGGTAAAACTCTCCTCAATATGGACTCGGAAGAAGACGGCGCTTTTTATGTGGGATGCAGCGGCGGTATGGATACTATGGGCGAGTTTGATGTTCCAAAAGAATCAAGTCACATTGATGCTCTTCCATACGAATTGCAGGTTACAGGATTAAAAGGCGGGCATTCCGGTTTGGATATTAATACAGGACGTGCAAATGCCATAAAACTTCTCGCTCGTGCATTACAGCAATTAAAAAATGTTGATTACCGAATTGGAAAAATTGACGGCGGCTCTTTACGAAATGCAATTCCCCGTGAAGCAGAAGCAGTAGTGATGATTAACCCGGTTGACGAAAAACAGATCACTGAAATTATATCTTCATTTGAACAGCAACTTCTAATCGAATACAAAATCACTGATGGCGGATTGAAAATTAATTTTAAAAAAATTGCTGATGCGCCCGCGGAAGTATTTGAAAAAAGTTTTTCGGATAATCTAATAAATCTGCTGCTTGCAATGCCGCATGGCGTTATTGCGATGAGTCAGGATATTTCGGGATTGGTTGAAACATCTACAAATCTTGCAACAATCAAAATGTCTGAAAATAAATTGTCAATAGGCACAAGTCAACGCAGTTCAATTGAAAGTTCAAAACGGTTCATTAACAGCAGTGTGGCATCAGTGTTTACTCTTGCTAAAGCAAATAATATAAAAGTCGGTGATGGCTACCCCGGTTGGAAGCCGGATATGAAATCCAAAATTCTTAAAACTTCCATCGAAGTTTTTCGCGAATTGTTCAAAAAAGAACCGGAAATAAAAGCTATTCATGCCGGTCTGGAATGCGGAATACTGGGCGATAGAAATCATGGACTTGATATGGTTTCTTTCGGTCCTACTATAGAAGGCGCTCATTCTCCGGATGAAAGGGTGAATATTGAAACAGTAGAAAAATTTTACAATCTGCTAAAAGGTATTCTTAAGAAATTAACGGAGAATGTATTAAGTTAAGATAAGCATTTAGATTAGAATATTTTTTTATCTTTACGATCAAAATTAATGGGCTTGAAAAAAGCCCATTTTTATAACTTTGGAAATTTATTTGTATAAATATTAAATGGAATTCAAACAACTAAAAAGCATTTTTGAGAATAATGATTCGTTTTTGATAACAACACACGTAAATCCGGATGCCGATGCGATAGGCTCTGAAACGGCTGTTTATTATATTCTTAAAAAATTAGGCAAACATGTTTTTATAATTAACTACAGCCCGCTTCCATACAATTTAACTTTCCTCGACCCCGAAAATAAAATCGAAACTTATTCCTCAGAGCAGCATGATAAACTTTTTAATGATGTTGACGTTTTAATTTGTGTTGATTTTAACCGTTCCGATAGAATTGTTACAATGCAGCCGGCATTTGTTTCATCCAATAAGATTAAGGTTTGCATCGACCATCATCAAGACCCGGAAAATTTTGTTGACTTCCCATTCATCGATGATTCTTACTGCGCTACTGGTGAAATCATTTATGATTTTATAAAAAAAACAGGCATTATCTCATTAGATAAAAATATTTCGGAAGCAATTTATGCGGCTATTATGACCGATACCGGATCGTTCCGGTTTGAAAGAACTTCTTCCAATATTCACATCATCGCCGCGGAGCTTTTAAGTTTTGGCGTTATTCCGGGTGAAGTTTATGATAAGATTTACGAGCGGGGAAAATTCAGCCGGATAAAATTACTTGGCAGCGCACTTGCTTCGATGAAACTTTATGGCAAAGACGATGGACTATGTTACATGGTTATTACTCAAAATACTTTTGGGGAAACTAAAGCGGAAGAGTTTGATACCGACGGATTTGTGAATTTTGCGTTATCGGTGGAGGGAGTTAAGATAGGGATGATGTTCGTCGAATTAAAGGAAGGATTTAAAGTTAGTTTTAGATCTAAAGGTTCTATTCCGGTAAATAAATTGGCTGCAGAATTCGACGGCGGCGGACACGTCAATGCTTCGGGTGCGCGCTTTCATATTAAAAATATAAATGAGATGCTTCCCATAATACTTTCGGCAGCGGAAAAATATTTAAAATTATAAGGTGTCTTAATGTTAAAACTTGCAGTGAAAGTCGGCTCAAAAAAAATATCGTATAAACCTTTTTCAATTAGTGTAAGATATCTAATTGAAGAGAAAAAACTCGGGCAGAGTCTTGAAAATCTCTCCAAAATTTTGGGGTTAAAATTATCTGAACTCCAGACAAAAAATTTTCTATCGGAATCCGGTTGCGAAATCAGGGCGGCAAAACATAACGGCAAGCCCGATGAAATATTAATCTCGCGCATTAAAATTGACGATAAATTTTCTGCGGACTATTTCCGAAATCATATTGCCGGGTTGGTCAAGAACTTATCAAATGAAGAAATTAAAAATCTGCATATTTTTATTCCAGCCTACGAGCCTTTCAAAAAATATTTTAATACTGAAGATTATTATTACCAAACTTTTATAGAAGGTGTTTTCTTAGGTGCTTATTCTTATGATAAATATCTTTCTAAAAAAAACAACAAGCAGTTTGAAGTTTATTTTTATGCGGGCAACGATAAGAAATTAAAAACTGCTGTCAATAATACTTTGCATTTAATGGGCGGAGTAAACTTCACAAAAGATCTTCAAAACGAACCTGCAGGTAATTTAACACCCCAAATATTAGCTAATAAAATCCGTGCTGAGTTATCAAAAGCCGGTGTTAAGGTTACTGTTTTTGATGAAAATATTATAAAGAAAAAAAAGATGGGGGGCTTACTTGCTGTGGGAGGAGGCAGCGCAAATCCGCCAAGATTTATTTTACTTGAATATAAAGGCGGCATCAAACGAAAAGCTGGCGTTTCAAAAACTACAGCGCTTGTAGGCAAAGGTGTAACTTTCGATACAGGAGGAATATCACTCAAACCCGCCGCAGATATGGGGGAAATGAAAGGAGATATGTCGGGCGCTGCTGTTGTAGCAGGAGTAATTTTGGCAGCTGCAAAAGCAAAATTAAAAGTTGATTTACTCGGCGTTATACCGGCGGCTGAAAATATGCTTTCCGGATCTGCATATCGTCCGGGCGATATTATAGTAACAGCTTCGGGAAAAACGATCGAGGTTGATAACACAGATGCAGAAGGAAGAATAATACTTGCGGATGCATTAGACTACGCTTCCAAACTAAAACCAGCAAGGATAATTGACCTTGCAACATTGACCGGCGCATGTGTGGTTGCTCTTGGCGAATTTACTGCAGGACTTTTTACAAAAGACGATAAATTATCGAGCGATATTTTTTCGTCGGGAATTAAAACACACGACCGTGTGTGGGCATTGCCGATGTGGGATGATTATCATTCGCTCAATAAAAGCGATGTAGCTGATGTTAAAAATATTGGCGGACGCTGGGCAGGTGCAATTACTGCCGCAAAATTTCTTGAAAATTTTGTCGATAAAAATATTCCATGGGCGCATTTAGATATTGCCGGACCGGCTTCGGCAAACAGTCTAAATAATTATACAAAAAAATATATGACAGGATTTGGCGTGAGATTGTTGTTTGATTATTTATTAAAGTTGCAAAAATTTTAAAGAAACTTTTTTTAGTAGGAAATGAAAAAACCTATGAGATTAAAATATTTCTAATGATTTAAAATTCCGTCTTTCATTTCGTACACAGTGTCTGCAAGTTCAACAAGTTCTTTATTGTGAGTAACAATAACGAATGTTTTTCCATATTTGTCACGAAGATCGATTAAAATATTGTGAAGAATTTCGCTGTTTGCCGAATCGAGATTTCCTGTTGGCTCATCGGCAAAAATGATTGAAGGATCGTTTGCAAGTGCGCGCGCAACTGCAATTCGCTGTTGTTCTCCGCCGGATAGTTCAGCAGGTTTATGATTTATTCTTTCCTCTAATCCAACTGCAATTAATAATTCTTCAGCTTTAATCAGCGAAGCATTTTTTGAAACCCCTCCAATCATCTGCGGTATTGCAACATTTTCGACAGCTGTAAACTCAGGTAGTAGATGGTGAAACTGAAAAACAAATCCGATGTTTTTGTTTCTAAACTTAGCAAGTTTATCATCCGATAAAGAAAAAATATTTTCCCCACCGTAATATATTATTCCGCTGTCAGGTCTATTTAAAGTCCCAAGAATATGCAGGAGCGTACTTTTACCAGCGCCGCTATAAGCGTGGTTCAGAGCGGCATTTCCCTCAGTTGTCAATAATCCACTCCACGTCAAAAAAAAGTAATAAAGCAATTAATGGATTTACTGTATAGCGTGGTAAACGGAAATATAAGCCGTTCTTTTGGCTGTCAAAGGTAGATTGTCTTTCCTTTAGCCGTTGTAAATTAAATCAGCTTTATCTAATTTAGAAATACAGATATACTAAAGCAGGTCATTTATGAATACAAATGAATATACAACCGTAGTTAAAGCAGAGGAATTAGCTAAAATAATTTCTCTTCCTCTTTATTTCAGAGAAAAAGAATTGGAAATAACGATTAAGCGGAAAAGAAAAAGAGTCTTCACGTCAATTAATAAAATAAAAATTGATACAACAAACTTTCGCTTTAATAGAGAAGAAGCAAATGAAAGGTAAATATTTCTTAGACACAAATATTCTTATCTATCTCTATTCAATCGAAGAAAAAAAACAAAAGAAAGTATTAGAACTTCTTCAAACTGAGGATGAATTTGTTATAAGCACACAAGTTCTAAGTGAATTTTGTAATGTATTAAAAAAGAAATTTAATTTTACCTCAAAACAGCTTAATCTTCTTCTTCAAGATTTTGAGCATAACTTTCTTCTAAATACAACCGATATTGAGCAAATAAAAACAGCATTAAGTATTAGTGATCGGTATAAATACTCGTTCTTTGATGCTTTAGTGATCGCAGGTGCAATTAATTCAGGGTGTACTCTTCTATTTAGCGAAGATTTGCAACATGGTCAAACCGTCCTTAATAAAGTAAAAATAACCAATCCTTTTAGAGTTTAAGCAAATTGTTTTAATGGGCAATTATCGCATAGAATGAAATCCTTTATGGGAATAGATAAATTTAATTTGCAAGTAATAACCCCAAAGGAGTTTTGAAGCATAATTGGAGAAACAAAATGAGTACTATCAGTTTGCGATTACCGTAGTCATTACATAAAAAAGCCCATGATTTAGCCAAGAAAGAAAATACTTTAATACGTCACCTTACGCAGATTGGCGGCTGCCGGATAAAGTGATCTCAATTTTGAATTAAAAACAAAAGATTGCTTTCTCGCATGCGGGATTAGCTAACGGACAATGACTTTTGCAACTTTTAGGACAACCCTGACAAAATTTGAATCCGTTAGCTAACGGATCATATTGCGTAACGTGAGTTAATAATTTAAAATTCCGTCTTTCATTTCGTACACAGTGTCTGCAAGTTCAACAAGTTCTTTATTGTGAGAAACAATAACGAATGTTTTCCCATATTTGTCACGAAGATCGATTAAAATATTGTGAAGGATTTTGCTGTTTGCCGAATCGAGATTCCCTGTTGGCTCATCGGCGAAAATTATTGAAGGATCGTTGGCAAGCGCGCGCGCAACTGCAATTCGCTGTTGTTCTCCGCCGGATAGTTCAGCAGGTTTATGATTTATTCTTTCCTCTAATCCAACTGCAATTAATAATTCTTCAGCTTTAATCAGCGCGGCATTTTTTGAAACCCCTCCAATCATCTTCGGTATTGCAACATTTTCAACAGCTGTAAACTCGGGTAGTAGATGGTGAAACTGAAAAACAAATCCGATGTTTTTGTTTCTGAACTTAGCAAGTTTATCATCCGATAAAGAAAAAATATTTTGCTCATTATAAAAAACTTTTCCGCCGTCCGGTCTATCTAAAGTTCCAAGAATATGCAGGAGCGTACTTTTACCAGCGCCGCTCGCGCCTATTATGACGGAAATTTTTTCCCTTTCAATTTGAAGCGAGACAGATTTTAAAACTTCGAGTTTTACCTTTTTGTCTGTCTGATAGCTTTTTATTATTCCTTCGGCTTTTAATATTGTTTCGTTCATTCTTCTTCCGTTAAAAAATTATTCCCACTTAATTGCTTCTAATGGATTAATCTTTGCCGCGCGTTTTGCGGGAAACAAAGATGCAAGAAAACTTAGAAGCATCGAAATGCCTGTAATAAAAAAGAAATCGGCTAATCTAATATCCAGAGGCATAGAATTTATTTTGTACTGCATCGGGTCTAATGGATAGATATTGTATTTTAAATGTATCAAACAAATTCCGTAACCAATTAATACGCCAGCCGCTGTGCCAATAATTCCAATTAGCAGCCCTTCATACATAAATATTTTTAATATTGATTTTTGTTCTGCGCCCATCGAGGTTAAAATTCCGATATCTCTCTTCTTTTCAATAACTGACATTGATAACGAACCGAGTATGTTAAAAGTAGCTATAGCAATAATTAGTGAAAGCAGGATGTAAGCTCCCCATCTTTCGATCTGCATAAATGTATATAACTCTTCATGAAAATCGTACCAGGTGGAAATATGGAAATCATTTCTGTTTAGTTTTTCTTCAAGCTTAATTTTTGTTTCATCTGATCCATCAATGTTATTGAGTTTGATATCATATCCTTGAATCCTGCTGCCGTAGCCGAATAATTTCTGAGCCGAGGTCAATGAAGTAAAAATAAAATTGCGGTCGTATTCGTTGTTGTTCGAACTATAAATCCCTTTAACCACATACTTCTGCATCATCGGCAAAGCAAATTGTGTTATTGATTTTTCTATCCCGGCAGGGGAGATGACGGTTATTGTATCACCGGTTAGGGCTTCGAGCCGGTCTGCAAGAGATAATCCTAAAACAACTCCCGTAGTTTCATCTTCATTAAAAGAATATTCGCCGTAAATAATATTATCTTTAATGCCGTAGATTTGTTGGGCGCTTTTTTCCTCTACACCCTTTAAAGTAATTACTTCCATTTCATCTTCACGAAGAGCAAGAACACGCCCGCTTACGAATGGGGAATAACCTTTTAAATCATCAATCTGCTTAATTGCTGATAAGGCTTCGTCTTTTAATTCTTTCTGCTGGAGGCTTAAAATTTCTACTCTCAAATGCGGATCGAAGTTGACAAGAAATGTCGTCACCAAACTTCCGAAGCCATTAAAAACAGAAAGTACAACAATCAATGCAGCCACGCCGATTGTAATTCCAAGCGTAGAGATTATTGAAATGATCGTTATGAAATTAACTTTATGCTTTGAGACGAGATAACGTTTTGCAATGAATCGTTCGAAAACCATTAGCTGAACCTCAGCGCAGTAACGGGATCGATTTTAGAAGCTATATAACTTGGAATAATAGAGACAACGATACTAAGCACAAAAGTAATTATCGAAACAATTCCAAACACTTCAGGCTTCAAAAGTATTGGAATAGCTGACATAAAATAAACCGAAGAAGGGATTGAAATCAAATTGAATTCGAGTTGTAAATATGTTAAAACAAGAGCGATAATATTGCCAATAAATATTCCTAAAGTTGCAAGAAATGCGCCTTGATACACGAAGATGCCGATGATTTGTTTTTTTGTTGCACCAAGAGATTTTAATGTTCCGATAGCCTTAGTTTTTTCAAGTATAATCATTAATAAAGTCCCGATAATATTAAACACCGCGACAATGCTTATTAAAGCAAGAATAAGAGGTATCGGTTCTTTTTGCAACTCTATCCAAGTGAAAATATTTCTGTGAGTTTGATATATAGAACGAACGGCATAAGGATAACGGAGTTCGTTTGCTAAAACAGAAGTGAGACTGTCGATTTTAGAAATATCCTTTAGCTTAATATCGTAACCCGAAATTTTATCGCCGAGGTCGAACAATTTTTGTGCGGTTGAAAGATTTGTATAAGCGTAGAGATCATCATATTCCGCCATACCGCTTTCAAAAACACCATTAATTTTAAATTTTTGTATGTTCGGTAAATTATCGAAAGAAGGTAGTTGCTCGTTCCTTAGAGCAAAAACGGTAACTACATCGCCAACATGAACAAGAAGTTTATTGGCAAGTTTTCTACCAATAACAAGCGCCGGCACTTCGCCATTTTCAAATTTAAATTCTCCTTCAACGATATTATGTTTTACATTAATCGCATTGTTTTCGGGAATAATGCCTTTAATGTTCACGCCCTCTTTAGTTGAGCGCGTACCGATAATTGCAAGTTTGGAAGCATAAGGATTTATGGCTTCTGCATTGGGAAAAAGTAAATCATCTATTTGCGGCTGATAATCTATATACGAAGGAAGCGAATTCCTATAAGAAAAAACCTGTATGTGAGAATCAAAATCTATAATTTTTTTTGTAATCGTATCTTCAAAACCATTTAAAATACTTAACGCTATAATCAAAGTGGCTACTCCGAGGGCAATTCCAGCAATAGAAAATCCGGATATAAAATTAATAAACCTGGAATCCTTCTTCGAAAGAGTATATTTTTTTGATAGATAAAACGAAAACGACATCAGTTATATTTCTATTGTGCAAAACAAATTTAGTTAAGAAATAAAATAGATGAAAATAGTTGCAATGGGAAGCGCATCTAAAGCTGTAGGATTTATATGCTGCAACCCAGAGAATGAACACATTTCTATTTACAATGAGTTATATTAATACAAAATGTTACCAGAATTTAAAGCAAAACCTTTAACCAAAAGTGCTTTATTGATGAAAAAAAAGGCGTACACAAAAAAGTTTGAAAACAGCATAAATTCTTGACTTTATAAACCATATTCCTCATATTTGCCAACAATGAGCAAAGAATTTATACTTTCTACCAGCCGCAATAATAAATTGAGGATTTCGGCGTTCGGATTAAAAAATCTGGAAACATCCCCTTGTTTAATATTTGTACATGGTTTTAAAGGATTTAAAGATTGGGGCTTCGGTCCATATCTCGGTAAATTTTTTGCTGATAAAGGGTTCTTTGTAGTAACTTTTAATTTTTCTCATAATGGAGTTGGTGAATCTCGTACCGAATTCGATGAACTTGATAAGTTCGCAGAAAATACTTTTTCATTAGAAATAAGTGAACTGACAGAATTAATCGATGCATATAAAAACGGTTTCTTCGGAAAAACCAAAAATCAAAAAATAGGTTTAGTAGGTCACAGTCGTGGCGGCGCTATTTCTTTATTAACTGCTTCTCAGAAAAAAGATGTTGATGCGCTTGCCGTTTGGTCGTCTGTGGCTAAGCTTGATCGTTATTCAGAACGTCAGAAAGAAAACTGGAAGAAAAAAGGCGTTTTTGAAGTTTTAAATCAACGCACTAAACAGGTAATGAGACTTAATTTATCACTCCTTGAGGATATTGAAAAAAACGGCGACACTACTCTTAATATTAAACGCGCTGTTGCCGATCTTAAAAGACCACTTCTTTTAGTGCACGGTGAACAGGATTTAGCTGTGCCGATTGTTGAAGGAGAGCAGCTTTTTAATTGGTCGGATAAAACTTTAACAGAATTTCAGAAAATTCCGGCAGCCGGGCATACATTTGATATTAAACATCCATTTGAGGGGAGTAATCCAAAATTTGATAAAGTAATTAATTTAACGATTGATTTTTTTAATAAACATTTTAACTGAGGAATCTGATGCAAAAAAGAGAATTTGTTCATAACAGTAAAATAACATACGCGCTAAACAATGTTTTTTCTTCAACATTGGTTAAAGTATTTTCATTTTCAATATTGACCGCTGTAGCCGCACAAATAGCAGTTCCGGTTCAGCCCGTACCTTTTACACTTCAAACGATGATGGTTTTATTATCAGGCGCATTTTTAGGTTCGCGCAACGGAGCTTACAGTCAGTTTTTATATCTTGCAATGGGCGCTGCCGGACTTCCAGTATTTGCTAACGGGACTTTCAGCGCTGCAGTATTATTCGGTCCAACAGGCGGTTACCTTCTTACATTTCCTATTGCTGCATTTATTACAGGTTATGGCGTAGAAAAATTTAAAAATTATTTTTCAATTGCTGCATCAATGTTTATCGCTGAAGCTGTCGTAATCATTACGGGAATGCTTTATCTTAATTCTATCTATTTAACAAACTGGAATGAAGCGCTATCGGTTGGCGGCGCAATATTTTCTGTTTGGGCAGTTGTAAAAGTTTTTGCTTCCGTCTCTATTTATTTCGCAGTGAAAAAAGGTTCGAATAAATATTAAAACTTTTTCCCGGTCTTTACTTTTTCTTAAAATTAAATTGGTTGTATGGATTTAAAAAATATAATATTCATCTTCGTTTTTATTTTATCCGTAGGATTTTTTGTTTATAGCTTAAATAAGTTTTATGAATATATGACGGTTGGTCTTAAAAAAGACGACCGATTCGACAGAGTGAGCAACCGATTATATCGTGTTTGGAAAATTGCTTTTGCACAAACCAAATTGCTGCGCGATCCTAAAGCCGGCATTCTTCATCTTGTAATTTTTTGGGGATTTATTCTTTTTCTATTTGCAGTGGCAGAAGCAATTATTCAAGGATTTTATTCTCCTTTTTCATTGCAGTTTGCCGGACCAATTTTTTCGGCAATCACATTAATTCAAGACGTTTTTGGGCTTCTTGTTATTATTGCAGTTCTTTATGCGCTTTATCGAAGATTTGTTATTCACGTTCCGCGTCTTGAAGTAGGTAAATCGGGGAAATTTGACGCAGCCTTTATTCTAATTTTAATAATGATGGTTTGCGTTTCAATGTTCGGTCAGAACATGGCATCGCTTGCTAATAGAGGATTTGAGATTGAAGCATGGGAAGTCAGACCCATCTCTCTTGCTTTTGCTCCAATATTCTTTAAATCTGGCTCCGGTATTTCTGCTGTCTTTTATGAAATATTCTGGTGGATGCATATTGTTGTTGTTTTCGTATTCATGAATTTTTTGCCGTATTCAAAACACTTTCATGTTATTACTTCAATACCGAATACATTTTTTGCAAGGCTTGATCCGCTCCGTAATATTATTCAGCCGCTAAATTTGGAAGATGAATCTGTTGAAGTTTTTGGAGCAGTCGATATTGAACAGTTTTCATGGAAGCAAATACTTGACGGGTATTCATGTACAGAATGCGGGAGATGTACTGCAGCGTGTCCTGCTAATATAGTTGGTAAAACATTATCGCCCCGAAAAATTATAGTTGATATACGAAAACGAACTGTAGATAAAGCGCCATTAATAGTTGATAGAAAAGATGATCCGGTTCTTTTTGATAAAACACTTGTTCATAATTATATTTCGGATAAAGAACTTTGGCAGTGTACAACCTGTATGGCTTGTGTACAGGAATGTCCCGTAATGATTGAACATCTCGATTCAATAATAGACATGCGCCGAAATCTTGTGTTAACGGAATCGGAGTTCCCGGCAAGCTTAAATCCGGTTTTTAAAAGTATAGAGAATAATTTTACTCCCTGGGCATTTAATCAGAATGACCGTGCACAGTGGGCTGAAGGAATGAATATTAAAACAATGGCGCAAGATGCTGAAGCAGATATATTATTCTGGGTAGGCTGCGCTGGTTCGTTTGATAACCGATATAAAAAAGTTACACAGGCTTTCGCCACTTTGATGCAGAAAGCAAATGTTAATTTCAGAATTCTCGGAACTGAAGAAAAATGTAACGGAGACACTGCACGCCGGCTTGGCAATGAGTACCTTGCCCAAATGATGATGAAGGAAAACGTTGAAGTTCTCAATGGTTATGGCGTAAAAAAAATTGTTACTGCATGTCCTCACTGTTTTCATTCTCTCGGTAATGAATACAAACAGTTTGGCGGAAATTATGAAGTTGTACATCATTCGCAATTTATAGAACAGCTTTTATCGGACGGAAAAATACAATTAAAAGATGAAGCAAATTCATCTAAAGTAACTTATCATGACTCATGCTACCTCGGCAGATACAATGGCGTTTACGATGCTCCGCGCAATTTGTTAAATAATGCTAAAGGAGTAGAACTTATAGAAATGGAACGAAATAAAAGTCGGGGTTTTTGCTGCGGCGCAGGCGGTGGAAGAATGTTTCTCGAAGATGAAGAAGGCGGGCGAATCAATGAAGAAAGAACGAGAGAAGCGCTTTCTACAAATGCTGACACAATCGCATCTGCCTGTCCTTTCTGTATGACGATGATGACTGATGGAGTAAAATATTTTAATAAACAAGAAGAAGTTGCAGTAAAAGATATTGCAGAAATAATTCTTGAAAATTCTAAATAACAATCAACCAAATAATGGAGGTGTAATGAACAAATACCAAGAACTGTTAATGGCAGTTAATGCCCTGGAAGGAGATTTCCAGAAGTTTTACGAAAAGGGACAGGCAGCAGCCGGTACCCGCTTACGTAAAGGATTAAGCGAACTGAGAAAACTAGCTCAGGATGTACGTAAAGACGTGCAGGATGTGAAATCAGCAAGAAAAGCTGAAAAACACTAATCCGCTTTCAGTTCAATTCATATAATAGGCTGAACTATACTTATTTAGTTCAGCCCTATTTTTCACTGTGAAAAGATGTCACCTATCAACACCAAATGAATATTACATCGAACTTAATAATATTTTTAACTGCATTCTGCCTCACTTTTTTTAATTTAAATAATGAGAAAGAATTAATTGCATTTAAAGAAAATGTAAATGCGGAGGAGAAAATTTCGACTGTGAAAATTTCTGCCGTAGGCGATTTGATGTGTCACTCCGTTCAGTTTAAATATGCCAATGTGGAAGGGGATAGTTTCAATTTTAATAATGTTTACGGGATAGTTAAAAAATATATTTCATCTGCCGATTTTTCATTCGCTAATTTTGAAACTGTTACTGCCGGAAAAGATAAAGGTTATTCCGGTTATCCCTTTTTTAATTCTCCCGATGATTTTGTAACAGCGTTAAGTTCTGCAGGATTTGATTTGCTTACTACTTCAAATAACCATTCACTTGACCGGGGAGAATTTGGAGTGAGAAGAACAATAGAAATCATCAAACAAAATAAGATTAATTATAATGGCACGTTCTTAAATGAAAAGGACAGAGACTCCGTAAGAATATTTGATATTGGCGGGATCAAGATTGCAATGCTCGCTTATTCTTACGGCACAAACGGAATTCCGGTACCCGCCGGGGAAAAGTATTTGATTAACCTAATTGATTTTAAATTGATAAAAAATGATATATTAGTTTCTAAACGAATAGGAGCTGAAATTGTACTCGTTCATTATCATTTTGGCGATGAATACAAAAGAGAACCGGTGCAATATCAAAAAGATGTTGTTGATAAAACTTTGCAAGCCGGAGCTGATATAATCATCGGCGGACACCCGCATGTAGTGCAGCCTTCCATTTTCTTTAAAACAAATGGAGCGAAACTTGATACCGGCTTTGCAGCATATTCTCTTGGCAATTTTGTTTCAAACCAGAGGCGGCGTTACTCGGATGCGGGAGTAATACTAAATTTATACATCTCCAAAAATTTCACAACTGATTCTATCTATCTTTCAAAAGTAACGTTCATTCCTACTTATGTTTTTAAGGGGATTACCGACAGAGGAAAGGAATATATCATATTACCTTCTGAATTAGCTTATGCCGATTCAATCCCGGAATATCTCACCCAATCAGACATACTGGCGATGAAGCAATCATTTGAAGATACACGCGAGATAATGACAATGTACAATTCGAAAATAAAAGTTGAATCGGTATTAACCAGGCTTAGTTATTACTCTACTTTTAAAGAAAACGTTAAGCCGAAATAACAATAGAATGATTCGCTGAGGAAACTTAAAAAATAATTAATCTTTAATTTTTTCTTCCGCTCAAAATATTTTTGCATTTTATAAATATTAAATTTAGTTTGGACTCTGAAATTGATGAATTAGTAAGCAAAGCTTCGGACCTATGATTTTTGTGGCACCAATAATTATTACTAAACTATTCAGGATTTAATTTATGGATTATGGCTGGCTTTCCGTGCTTCCTCCGCTGCTTGCTATTGCACTCGCTATTTATTCGCGCCAGGTGTTCCTTTCTCTATTCCTCGGAATTTTTACGGGGTGGTTTATAATCTCAGGTTATAATCCATTGACAGGGCTTTCACAGGCTGTACAGGCTTGTATAAATGTTTTTAAAGATGAAGGAAATACGCGGGTAATAATATTTTCTGCGCTTGTCGGAGCGTTAATTACATTAACTCAAACCAGCGGGGGAGTTCAGGGTTTTGTGGATTTTATGCAGAAGCGTAAACTTGTTACTTCCAGGCGCCGCGCCTCCGTGTTTGCCTTTTTTGTCGGATGTTCGGTATTCATAGAATCTTCAATCTCATGCCTCGTAACCGGAACAATCTTTCACCCGATATTTGAAAAGTTTAAAATATCACGAGAAAAACTCGCATACATTTGCGATACAACATCATCGCCTATTTGCATTTTAATCCCTCTTAATGCCTGGGGAGCTTATGTAATAGGGCTGCTCGAAAAAGAAGGGCTTTCAAATTCCTTTTCGGTTTTTATTCAAACTATTCCGTTAAATTTTTACTCAATACTAACTGTACTGCTTGCCGGATTTATAGCCTTTACTTATAAAGATTACTCAACAATGAAAAAGGCTGAGAAACGTTCAATTGAAACCGGCAAGACGATAAGAGATGGAGCAGTGCCTGTGGTATCGGAAGAGATTACAAGTTTAAAACCAAAAAAAGGAATTCCTCACAGAGCCGTTAATATGGTCGTTCCTATTTTAACAATGGCGGTTATGATGCCTGTTAGTTTATTAATTACCGGTAACGGAGACATGACAGCAGGCTCGGGTTCTACATCTGTATTGTGGGCTGTTTCGCTTGCTATAGTTGTTGCAAGTATAATGTATATGTTTCAGAAAATTATGGGTTTGAACGAAACGATTAATAATGTATTGAAAGGAATTGGGGGATTAATACCTCTTGCGATATTGATGACGTTCGCCTTTGCAATTGGCGATACTTGCCGTGCGCTTGGCACCGGTCCATATGTCGCTTCAGTCGCAAATGTTTTTTTATCTGAAGAATTTATTGCTCCGGTTTTATTTGTTACCTCTATGTTTATCTCTTTTTCCACAGGCACATCGTGGGGAACTTTTGCAATAATGATCCCGATTGCAGTGCCGACTGCATTGCTCATGGGAGTCAATCTTCCTCTTACCGTTGCGGCGGTTTTAAGCGGTTCTGTTTTTGGAGATCATTGTTCGCCGATAAGCGATACAACAATGGTTTCTTCTATGGCTTCTGCCAGCGACCATGTTGATCATGTTGCAACGCAGATACCCTACGCGCTAACAGCAGCAGCGGGAGCGTTTTTATTGTTTACGTTATTCGGTTTTTTACTCCATTAAAATTATGTTTGGAAGTAAGTTATAAATATTGTAATTATCAGCGCATGATTTTAAAAGAATTTAACAAACCATTTTTAACGGCAGGAAGAATAATACTCACGGTCGTTTTATTACTTCACATGTTTGTGATAACAAGTGAAGATTTAAATTCTTTTAAAGCAAGCGAAGAACAATTATCCAACTCTGCCATTGTGCAAGCCACATCTTCTACGTTTCAATCTGAAAGGCGAAGCGAGATAAAAAATCTTCTTCCGGATTTTTCCTTCCGTCAAGAGGATCCTTTTATAAAAATAAAATTAAAATCGTGTTCAACACAGCTTAACAACGAGTTAAGTTTTTCGCAAAAAAACTACCAATTTTTAACGAGTCATTTTTCAACCAGCACATAAGATCCTTCTTTAAAAGAAAAAATAATTATGAATTTTTTAATTTTAACTGAAGGAAAATTTATGGAAAACAAACCTAAATCAGATAAGGCTACCGATTATTCGTTTTATTTATTAACCGGATTAATGGGGTTAAGTTTTATAGCTATTTTAGTTTATTTAATTTTAGGATTAGTGTCGTAGTACAACTGCGGCGTCCAAAAAGGCGCCGCTTTTTTTAAGAGAATATAATGAAGTTTAAGTTACCGAAACTCCACAACCAAATTTTAATTGCGCTCGTTTTGGGGGCTATATTCGGGGCTATTTTTAATGTTAACAAGTTTAGTCTTATCGTTTCATATCAAGACGGCACAGAAGTAAAAAATACTCTTCTCAAAAACTGGCAAAAAATAAATTTTATTGTTGAGCAAGTTGATGTTAAGCAAACCATAACTTTCGGTTCAAAAAATCAGTTAGAAATTATTTCTTATGCCGGAACATTAAGAAAAAGTAATACCGATTTTTCTTTAATTATTATTGACCAGAATAATAAAAGAACCGAAATAAAAAATATTATTATTGTTGAAAGAGAAAAAAGTATTGCCGAATACTTAAAATGGATTGGTGATATTTTTATCCGCTTGCTAAACATGATTGCCATACCGCTTGTACTGGCATCGCTGATTGTAGGAGCGGCAAGTTTGGGCGATATTAAAAAGTTTGCGCGCGTTGGCGGGAAAACCTTAGCGTTTTATATTACAACAACAGCATTAGCAATAACTATCGGATTAGTAGCTGCTAATCTTATCAAACCTGGCGAGAGGATGGGAATTGAATCAAAAGAAAGACTGCTCGCTGTTTATAGTGGTGAATCAACTGCAAGAATTAATACAGCCGTTAATTATGACCCATTAAATGAACTTGTAAACGTTGTTCCTAAAAATCCAATTGGGGCAATGGCTAACAGCGAAATGCTGCAAATTGTTTTCTTTGCTGTGCTTCTCGGACTAGTGCTCGGTACATTAAAAGATAACAAAGCAGAACCTGTAATAAAATTTTTTGACAGCTTAAGCAGCGCTATGATTAAGATGGTGGAATTGATTATGCTTATTGCGCCAATAGGTGTCTTTGCATTAATTGCCGCAACTGTTTCTCAATTCGGTTTTGATATTCTTCAAACTTTAATTTGGTATTCAGTTACTGTGGTTTTGGGACTGGCAATACACACTTTAATTAGTTATCCAATGCTTTTAAAATCTTTTACAAAGATGAATATAAAATATTTTTTTAAAGGAATACGTCCGGCTCAAATAGTTGGATTCACAACAAGTTCGAGCGCGGCAACTTTGCCTGTTAATATGGAATGCTGCCAGGAAAATCTTGGCGTTCCTAAATCTATTACAAGTTTCGTTCTTCCTCTTGGCGCTACGATTAATATGGATGGAACAGCGCTCTATCAAGGAGTAGCTGCTGTTTTCATTGCACAGGTGTTCGGCATTGAACTTAATTTTATTCAGCAATTGACGATCGTGTTAACCGCAACACTTGCCTCAATCGGAACTGCGCCGGTTCCGGGCGTTGGTATTATTATGCTTGTAATAATTTTACGCGCTGTTGGCATACCCGAAGAAGGTGTTGCACTTATTCTTGGAGTTGACAGAATTTTAGATATGTGCCGTACGGTTACTAACATTACAGGTGATGCGGCGGCTGCAGTAATTATTGCAAATTCGGAGAAAGTTCTTCCGGCAAGCAGATAATTTATTTCTGAAATCTCGATCTAACGTTTTTTAGGATTGCCATTTATTTTTGTGTCTTTTGTTTCAAAACATTATGTGCTTTGACTTTCAACGTATGACCTGCGGCTTAACGGATTATGTGTCTTACATAACTCACCTTACGCAAAAATTGTAGTGCGAAGTCCCGCATGCGGGATTAGCTAACGGATTATCGAAGCTTCGCTTCGATTTACAATACAATTTCAGACTTCTGCGTAAGGTGAGTTACATAATAACATTATGCAAAACTAAATCTTTGCTTAGCCACGACTTTTCCCGCATTCGCAGGAAATGTCGGGCTACTCACTTAAAAACTTTGCGTAAGGTGTGTTACATACATTGAATAACGCCTCATCAAACATGTTTATTCATTTCCTGTTGTTCTCTATTTAAGTATCTTTGCTTCCAATAATAGCAAAAATATTTTAGGAGCATTCATGACTAAATCATATATTCCCTGGCACATAGTTTCACCAGGCAAGGATGCGCCATACGTTGTTAACAGCATAATTGAAATTCTAAAAGGTTCAAAAGGCAAGTATGAACTGGATAAAAAGAGCAGACTTCTAAGACTTGATAGAGTCTTATTTTCATCAGTTCATTACCCAGCTAATTATGGATTTATTCCGAGAACTTATTGCGATGATAAAGACCCACTCGACATTCTAGTTATCTGTTCAATTGATGTTGATCCGCTTTGCATAATTGAATCGCGTGTAATCGGCGTAATGCGAATGATTGACGATGATGAGAAGGACGATAAAATTATTTCCGTTGCGGCTAAGGATATGGCAATGCACCATATTAATGATATCTCAGATCTTCCGCCGCATACTGAAGTTGAATTGAAAAGATTTTTTGAAGATTATAAAAAACTTGAGCATAAACATGTTGTGGTAGAAAAATTTCTTCCAAAAGAGGCGGCATTCAAAATTATTGAAGAAAGTTTAAATTTATATTTATCCATCGAAAACCAATTAAGCGAAAGCAGTGACGTATGAAACATCTCCAGTTTGTAAGAATATTATTTCTTTTATTTTTTATTTTGTCAGGTTATCATTCATTATCCGCACAAACTAACGACACAATATTTGTAGCTTTCTGGAATATGGAAAACCTTTTCGATGTTGTTGATGATCCGGTAAAAGACGATGCAGAATTTCTTCCCGATGGAGTCAAAGAATGGACGGCAGAAAGACTCGATAAAAAATTGTACAACATGGCGCGCCTTATCCAATCAATGAATAATGAAAATGGTCCAGATGTACTTGGAATGTGCGAAGTTGAAAACAAGGAAGTTGTTCAGCAGATGGTGGACAAATTTCTTAACCATAAAAATTATGTTGTTGTGCATGATGATTCCCCCGATAACAGAGGCATAGACGTTACTTTGATATTTGATGATGATAAATTCGATTTAATTTCCTCGGAAGGTCTGTTAATTGAACTCCCAGATAAGTATCCCACAAGAAATATTCTTCATGCCACATTAAAAACCAATAACGCTGATACTTTACATCTTTTTATTAACCATTGGCCTTCAAGAAGAGGAGGCGAAAATGAATCGAAAAAAAACAGAATTGCCGCTGCTTCGGTATTAAGACATAAAGCTGATAAACTATTTAAAAATAATGCGGATAGCCGTCTTATAATAATGGGTGATTTTAACGATGAACCAGGTAACACCTCGATATTAGATACATTAAATGCCGCTGCATTCATTTGTGAAAATGGTGAAGAACCTAACGATGCAGACTTCGCAAACCCCAGTCTATTTAATCTTGCTCACCAGAATTATAATGAAGGCAACGGTTCGTACAAATACAGAGACGATTGGAATATGCTTGACCAAATTATTATTTCAAATAAAATGGTTCAAGATTATTATTGCGGCTCATTTACAATTTATCAACCTGATTTTATTGTAACGCATTCGGGTAAATTTGCTGGTACGCCATTTCCAACTTATGGCGGCAACAGATATTTGGGCGGCTACAGCGACCATTTTCCGGTATTCGCTAAATTTATTTTGAAAGGGAAGTAAGATGAAAAAAGAACTCTTAGTCTTTGGATCAAACGGTGCATTGGGTGGAGGAGTTACTGAAGTATTTTTGACCAAAGATTATGATAAAATTCACCTTTTTGGATCTAGGAATGAGATAGATGTTTTGCAGAGTAACACTGTTTTTCATCAAATAAAAGATTTAGTGGTTGAAGAAAATGTAGAAGAAGCTTTCAAAGTTATTTCACCAAATAAGAGCAAATTATTTTTTCTATTCAGTACTGTCGGAGGATTTGAGGGAGGCAAAAAGTTATGGGATACTGATCTCGCAAGCTGGGAAAAAATGATGAAAATGAATCTTCAATCCTCATTTTTAATTGCAAAATATTTTTCCCGGATCGTGAAAGCCAGTGCCGGCGGTTCAATCTGTTTTACGGCAGCATACACAGGCGCATTTCCCGAAGCAAATAAAGCTGCTTATGGCACAGCAAAAGGAGGGCTTATACATTTTGTAAAATTATTAGCCGAGGACGGTAGAGAAATAAAGTTGACGGTTAACGCAGTTGCACCCTTCATTATAGATACTCCTGCAAACAGAGCATGGATGAAAGATGCGGATTTCAACTCATGGATAAAAGCTAAAGAGATAGGCGAATTCGTACACAGTTTATTTGACAATTTCCACTTTATCAATGGCAACATATTTACATTTAAAGAACGCCTGCAAGTGGAAGAAATATAGCAAAATAATTTTCAATTATTTAATGTACATGATAAAATAATTTGTTGACTTTGTTTTTTAGATTATTTATTGTAGCAACAGTCTTTTAAGAATATTATGGAGCTTCCCTCTCCTTAAGTTTATTTTTTTAATTATTTGGAGGTCACTCTCAATGGAATTCACAACAGTTATTTCGACAATTACTAATATAATAGCTCAGGCAACTAACGAGAGCCAGGGCACTTTAAATTATTTAACCGAAAAATTTGAAGCTGGCGGCGGTTTCATGTGGCCTATTCTTGTTTGCTTAGTTTTAGGATTGGCATTCTCTTTTGAGAGATTTTGGACATTAACCCGTGCCCGCACAAACACAAAATCTTTCATACTCAAAGTTAAAAAATCTTTAGATGAAGGCGGTGTTGAAGCAGCCAAGGAAGTATGCGCCAACACCCGCGGTCCCATTGCCTCTGTATTCCATGCCGGCTTGTTAAGAGCAGATGAAGGGCTTGACGCAGCAGAAAAAGCTATTATGGCATACGGCGGTATTGAAATGGCTTTCTTAGAAAGAGGTTTAATTTGGATATCTACTTTCATTACAATTGCTCCTATGCTTGGTTTTACAGGTACTGTTCAAGGTATGATTTCAGCTTTTGACGCAATCAAAGAAGCAGCTCAAATTTCACCTGCAATAGTTGCAGAAGGTATTTCAGTTGCATTGTTAACCACACTTTTTGGTCTTGTTGTAGCTATGATTCTTCAGGTGTTCTACAACTACTTTGTATCCAGGATAGACAGACTTGT
>Ga0210044_10003248_pt1 | contig 23365 bp, 18 predicted proteins | sample CryGey13umfilter_2_FD_183959 | JGI IMG/M metagenome (GOLD analysis project Ga0210044, IMG submission 183959) | Groundwater microbial communities from aquifer in Utah, USA - Crystal Geyser 4/9/14 3 um filter (SPAdes) (version 2) | ecosystem: Environmental > Aquatic > Deep subsurface >... | reverse complement strand
TCGGTTAATCTCATGCAGCGGAGAGATATCCTCGAATTAGTGATGAAACAATCGCCTCCACCAAAACGACAACCAACTGAAAATTTAAACCAACTGAGCCTGATCAATGTTTAACCGGACAGCAGTGAATTTGAATAATTAATAAAAACACACCAATCTCCCAATTTCCATGAGAGAGAAAAGCTCCTGGCGCAAACATCACTATAATTATTAATGAGCTTGCACCTGCAGCATGTACCCCAGCTAAACGACTATTCATTACGACTCCCAACTAACCACCCAATTTAATAAGCGCCTCAAAACAACATGCCCGAGATACTATTTCTCCAGAGCAGTCTCTAAAGTAAGCGAATTGCTATACGGATAAATGGGACGTTACCCTTTATCACGCTGGGTAATATGATGAATTTAAAGGGTAGCGTCCCCTTTACATTAAAAGCCCCTCTCAAGTCAATTGTTAGGTGCTGGGTTATTTGGATATTTCATCAATAATTTTTTGGCCATCTGGCATTCCTGCCATTGTTCTTAGAAATACTACATTTCTTCCCAGTATCATTTTGATTTTCGCTGCAGTCAAAGCCTTTTCTAATACAGTGAAGTCCGTTAACTCTTGATAATGGCACTCGTCCTTGTTTCCATCACGCACTTTTTTCTTGGTCGTTCCAGTACCTTTTCCGTATGCAACAATTCCTACACCATTTTCATACAGAAATACTACATCGCCTTCTTTGATTCTATTAATATTGTATTTCCAAGGGTCGTAGAATGCTGCGGCAATACCAAGACTAATCATCTGTTCTTGATCATTTTCATTATGCCTTCTATTGGTATTAAGCACATGAAAATTAGCAAAAACATCCTCTTCCTTTTCTAGTTCTAACTCAGCTACTTCAACCCCCGCTTCTACTAATTTTAGAATAGCCTCTTGCTTGGAAATGCCTAATTTTTCGGCCAATTCCTCGATGTACAGATGAAGCTCTTTAGGCATCCGTACGGTTGTAGCAACCAGCCCTTTATTAGCGGCCTTCGATTTTCTGATTAATGTTTTAAGTTCAGACATGATTACGCTCCCTTGAATGTACAGGAACTATATCCTTGATTCAATGCAGATGCAAATATGAATCTTCAGTGATTGTTATAAGCATCTGGATGGCTAGGGTGATACGAGCACATAACTTATTAATAGGTATATGTATCTGTTTGCATGGCGATCATAATCCCCTCCCTCCGATTACCTGAGCTTGAGCATAGATTAGAACACTTTATGTGGCAAATTGAATGATGCGTTATACTTTTACCCGTAAATATCGTGGATAGGTAGCGTTAGATATAATCAGGCATATTGATATTCCTTGGTATATACCGCCATCGAATGGCCGGGAGATAGGGATCAGGACTCGTTTCGCGCATTCATCCCTATTAAAGTGAATGGCCGTTCATGGCCGGAAACAGCCTCTCGGAAAACTAAATACAGTGCTGGGTGACTGTTGTTTGGGTCACGACAGTGCGCTGGACCCAAACTTTATCAATATCAGGCTGCGACACCCATGGCATCACGATCGATCAGCCACTCGCCATCAGCGATGGCGGCAATCGGCAGCGGCTCCCCTGCCCTGATGCGCGCCAGCGCCTCCGCCTTGCCCTTGCCGGCCACCATCAGGATGCGGTGACGGGCGTTATTTAGCAGGCCATAGCCCATACTGACACGCTCTGGCGGTGGCTTCGGTGAATCATATACCGGCACCGCCAGCCGCTTATCCTGCAAGGCAGGATTATCCGGAAACAGGCTGGCGGTATGCCCGTCTTCGCCCATACCGAGCAGCACAATATCCATCACAGGGGCAGCAGCGAGCAGTTTTACATAAGCTTGAGCAGCCAGCTCCGGCCCCAGTTCGGCCGGCATGCGGTACACCTGTTCAGGCGGCACAGGCACGTGCGACAGCAGTGCTGCATCCGCCATCGTGTCATTGCGCTCCGCATCGCCAACCGGCAGGCAGCGCTCATCCCCGAACCAGATATGCAGCGACGCCCACGGCAGATCCATATCGCGCAGTAATTCATAACAGCGTTTCGGGGTCGAGCCGCCGGCCAGCACCAGATGGCAGACACCGTTTATAGCTACAGCATCAGAGCAGAGTTCAGCCACCCGCCTGGCAGCGTATCCGGCCAGAGCCTCCGGGTTTTCAAACAGCTGTTCTGACATCACTCGCTATCTGTAGTTGCAGCTTTGATCGCATGACCACCAAAACCGGCACGCTGGGCATTCACAATCTTGCCGGCAAAAGCATCTTTCTGGCGACTGCGGAAACGCATCTGCAGAGCCAGTGTCAGCACAGGTGTCGGAATACCCAGATCGATCGATTCATTCACGGTCCAGCGCCCTTCGCCGGAATCATCCATCCAGTCGGACATACTGGAGAGATCACCATCCTGCTCCAGCGCATCGCCGGTCAGATCCAGCAACCAGGAGCTGACCACCGAGCCGTGCTGCCAGACACGTGAGATCTGATGCATATCCAGATCAAACTCCTCTTTGGCCTGCATCAGCTCAAAACCTTCAGCAAAGGCCTGCATCATGCCGTACTCGATACCGTTGTGGACCATCTTGACGAAGTGGCCGGAACCGACCGGACCTACGTGGCCCCAGCCCTTGCCGTCGTTGGAAGCAAGCGTGGTCAGAGCCGGTGCAATCAGCGCAATCGCGGTATCGGTGCCGCCAATCATCAGGCTGTATCCGTTTTGCAGACCCCACACACCGCCGGAGGTACCGCAATCGGCAAACAGAATACCCTGCTCCGCCAACTCACGCCCGCGCCGCTGCCCCTCTTTGTAATTGGAGTTGCCACCATCAATAATCAGATCGCCACTCTCAACGCCTGCCTGCAACAGTGCAGCGATCGTCGAATCGACAAACTGGTGCGGCACCATCACCCAGATCACGCGCGGAGCCGGTAGCTGGGCAATCACATCCTGCAGGTTCTCTGCCGCAGTAACTGTGGCAAATTCAGCTGCCAGCACTGCACCCGGAGCGCTATCCAGATCATAGGCCACCACCTCGTGGCCGCCGCCTGCCAACCTTTTCACCATATTGCCGCCCATGCGACCCAGACCGATCATTGCTAACTTCATCTCATTCTCCATTTGTATGTCATACCACCAAAACCGTTCAACACAGTATCAGCGCTTCTCTCAACCTAATCCTCTGATGTCAGCCATTCCTGTGCATCAACAATCACATTATAACGCTCACGTGCTACCTGCATCAGTTGCTTGGCAAACTGCGGCCTGTCCATCAGCACCTTGCAGAAATCGCGTTTATCCATCAGATAGAGTGCACAATAGGTCACCGCACGCACCGATGCACGACGCTGCTTGGTCACCAGCAGGCTTAATTCACCGAATACCTGTCCACCACTGAGGGTTGTCACCGCATTGCCTTCGGCATCGATCACATCGACGCTGCCCATCTCGATAATGAACAGCTCCCGCCCTTCCGTACCCAACCTTACAATTTCATCACCGGCATTGAACACCACCGGCTTGAGCATCATGGCAAAGGCATTGAGCATGGTCTTACCGCTACCCTCAAACATCGGCACACGCTCCAGCGCCTGCTTCGGTGTACGTGCCAGCCAGCGCCTGTGCTCGGGTGCAGGCAAGCTGAATGCCGCCTTCGGCCCCCAGGAGCCGAACGGATAATTGGGAAAATCACGCGCCTTCTCTTCACCCCAGACATCCAGTACCGGCTGCACAATGCGCCACGATGTCTCAACCAGATCGGAGCGGGAAAACAGTGAAGCATCACCACGCATGCAATCGTGCAGCATGGTCTCATAGCCTGTTCCCGGATGGGCGGTAAAGGCTTCGTCATACTCAAAGTTCATATTGACCTTGCGCATATGCATCGATGGCCCCGGCCGCTTGGCCAGAAAACGAATCTCAATACCTTCATTGGGCTGGATGCGGAAAATCAGCTGATTAGCCTCCAGCTGCCCTGCAGCCGGTGTCCCCTTGAAGGTAAACTCGGGCGCGCGGCGAAACTGCACGACGATCTCGGTGGACTTGGTGCGCAAGCCCTTGCCCGAGCGTAGAAATACCGGCACACCATGCCAGCGCCAGTTATCGATACGCAGTTTCAGTGCCGCATAGGTTTCCGTATTGGAATGGGGATCAACCAGGTGCTCTTCACGGTATGCTTTAGCTTCCGTACCGTCCGGCTTGACCCCTTCGTCATACTGCCCGCGTACGGCATTATAGCGCACCTCTTCCGGCTTCATGATGCGCACGGCACTGAGCAGTTTGAACTTTTCATTACGAATCGCTTCAGCATCAAACGACACAGGTGGCTCCATGCAGAGATAGGCCATCATCTGAAACAGGTGATTCTGAATCATATCGCGCATCACGCCCGATTTATCGTAATAACCGCCACGCCACTCCACGCCTACCTGCTCGGTAGCGGTGATCTGAATGTGGTCGATATGGGTGCGATTCCACAGCGGCTCGAACATGCCATTGGCAAAGCGAAAGGCGAGCAGATTCTGCACCGTCTCCTTGCCCAGATAATGGTCAATGCGGTAGACCTGCCGCTCTTTCCAGTAAGTGAGAATTTCGCCATTAAGCGACAGCGCCGATGCCAGATCCATACCAAACGGCTTTTCAACAATAATGCGCCGCCAACCATCATCTTCAACATTGAGGCCGACCGACTCCAGCCCCGAAGAGATCATCCCGAACACGGCCGGCGGTGTGGCCATATAAAACAGCACATTACTGCCGATGGCATATTGATCACCAAGCGTCTGCAGCAGTGACTTCAACTCTGCGAAGGCATGCTTATCGTCAAATCTTGCTTTCAGATAATGAATTCTGTCGCAAAATGTCGCCCATGCCGTAGCGTCAAACTGCTCCTGACGTGAATACTTCTGCACATCGGCACTCATCCTGAGCTGAAACGATGCGGTAGTGTAATCGTCCATCGCCATACCGAGGATGGCAAATGTGTCCGGCAACAGTCCGTCGCAGTAGAGATTAAACAGCGAGGGGATCAGCAGTCGCTTGGTCAGATCACCCGATGCACCGAACACCACAAGAATACAGGGGTCGGGCGCTTCACCCTGCTGGTTCAATGCGTCCAGGAAATCAGGTGAGTTATCCTGCCTGCTTTGATCATCCATCGTATTCACGTCCAGAGTTGCGGCTGCTGCGCAGGGAATTACATCTAAAGCCTTGGCAAAAAATGCCGCTGCAACCTACTCCGGCCCGCACATTAATGCCAAGGGAATCACCTCAGGCCCCGCCTCGCGCCACTATTCCGCCTGCAGCAGCTCCTGAAAGCAGGCATGCACCCGGGTCATACACAGCCGCAGTGCATCGGGCGAGTGAATAGCCGCATGTCGACGCATCGTCTCCCACTCCGTCGCATCCGCAGCAGCAGGCAGCTTGCCTATCGAGCGCCACAACTCCACCCGCAACGCATTCTCCATCTGCCGGTAATCCAGATAAGTGGTGGCCAGAAAAGCAGCACAGCGTTTCCATGCAGCGGGTGCTGCATCCGGCAGATGATGCAATATATCCACACTCCGCCTGCCGCTGCCACCAAAGGCCAGGCGCGCAAACTGGGCGAGAAATTCGATATCGACCAGCCCGCCTCTGTCATGTTTGAGATCAATGATCGCATCCGACTTACTGGCCAGGTGATCCAGCATCTTCGCTCGCATCGTCAGTACATCGGCAGCCAGCACACTCAGATCACGCTGCTGATCCAGCACTGCGGACACCACCGCCTCAACAGCGGCACACGCGGCCTCGGGACCAGCCACCGCGCGCGCGCGACACAGGGCCTGATGCTCCCATGTATGCGCTTCTTTAAATTGATAGTCGCTAAACCCGGCAATACTGGTCACCAACACACCTGAGCTGCCGGATGGGCGCAGACGCGCGTCGAATTCAAAACCGGCTCCGAATGGCGATTTGCCGGTAAGATACTGAATCATGCGGCGCCCGATGCGCTGACCATGCTCACCCAGCGTGCGCTGCCCCACCATCTCCGATGGCTTATCGTGCACCAGCACAAATACCATATCCAGATCGGAAACCAACCCCATCTCCCGGCTGCCGTGCTTGCCCATGGCCAGCGCCACAAAAGGGAAATCGGCCGGCAGCTGCATCTCATGCAGGCAGAGGCGCAGCGTGGCTCTTGTTGCCGCATCGGCCATATCGGCCAGCCAGCCGCCGATCATCATCGCATCGGCCGCGTGTGCATCCACAGCCAGAGCCGAGAGCAGGCGTGCCCTGTCCACCCAGCGTCCGATATCGGCCAGCATCTGCTCCACATCAGCAAAATCGTTCAGTGCATCCAGTTGTGCACAAGCATCGCGCGCATCGGTTTCACTGTGCTCCACCATCAACGGCCACTCCAGCCATGACGGGTCTTTTACAATATGATCCGCCAGATAGCGACTGGCAGAGAGTACACCGGTCAGCCAGTCGAGCGCCCCCTGATGTGTCGCCAGCAGATCGATCCAGGTAGCACGCCCGGCAATGGTATGAACCAACTGCGCAAACGCCTCCAGTGCCGTCACGCCATTGGCATCATCCAGCCAGCGCGGCATGGCCTGCGCCAGTATCCGCTCCACCTGTCCGCGACTGCGCTCCGGCAGCAGACCACGCGCCAGACATTCATTCACATGTGCCAGCGCCTGCTGCATGCGCTCCCGATCCGTTGCATCAAGCGGTGCCAACATCTCACCCTGCCCCGACAGCCAGCCATCTCCTGTATCTCCCTGCTCACCCAGCGGCTTGATAAAGCGACCGAAGGCCTCCTCGACAATAGCCGCATGACGAATCATCTGCTGCTCGATCTCCAGCATGCCGGTTGCGGCAGCCAGATAGGTGCCATAATCCTCGGGTAGTTTATGGATCTGCTCACCACGACGGGCCTGAATCGCATGTTCAATGCGACGCCAGAAGCGGTAGGCAGCCTTCAGGACCTCTACATCGGACTCCCCGATCACACCTGCCTGCTGCAGACGCTCTATGGCCTCCATACTGGGCTGCACCCTCAGGTCAATATTTCTGCCACCGTGCAGCAGTTGCAACGACTGGATAATGAACTCGATCTCACGAATACCACCCCTGCCCCGCTTTACATCAAAACCGGGCGCGATACCACCGCTGCCGGCCTGAGCGTCAATACGCCGCTTCATCTCGGCCAGTGCAGCCACCGTGGTATAATCGAGATAGCGGCGATAGATAAATGGCGCAATGCCGTCAACAAATGCCTGACCCAGTGCCAGATCGCCTGCCACAGGTCGCGCCTTGATCAGCATGGCGCGCTCCCATGTCTGGCCATATTCGAGGTAGTGGCTGAGTGTCATCTCCAGATGCAGCGCAATGGCTGAACCATCGCCGCCCGGACGCAGACGCATATCCACCGGCCAGACGATGCCATCTGCCGTACGCTCACTCATCAACCGGATCAGCATACGCGAGAGGTGCATATAATACTCTGCCGCCGGCACAGCCTGACGACCACCGACACTGCTACCGGAACCCTGCCAGACAAACAGCGGATCGACGTCCGAGCCGAGGTTGAGCTCCCGTCCGCCCAGCTTGCCCAGACCAATCACACAGAACGAACCATCTTCAATATGCCCGTAGCGCGGTGCAATCAGGCGCCCGGCCATAGTCAGTGCTTCATGCAGCAGCCCTGATGCAAAATCGGCAATCGCCCGATATGAGACATCCATATCGCCGCCCAGTCCCAGCTCCCACCAGATCAGATGGCGGTGGCCACGCTGCTTGCATTGGCGCAAATGGCGCATGCATGTCACCAGGTCGCTGCTCTCGCAGGGCGGAATCCACTCCTCGCTCTCATCGGGAAGCAAAGCCTTTTCAGCATCAACAAACAGGCTCAGCCACGCTTCGTTTGTAGCCGTGCGCATCAACATGGTAAACAGCGGCGAGATCTTAAATAGCCGCTGCGCATCTTTCTGCAGGCTTGCCGGAACGTGGTTAAGGATGGCATCGATTTTATCTGTCATTGCATGAGTATGACCGCGCATCCGTCAAAGGTAAAAAGCTTCATGCTCCCTTCCCCCTCTAGCAGGCTGCCAGCCCGGCAAGTTCAAACCTAATGGTCAAAGGCATGCATGCCCCAGGGCACCTTCTCTGGCTACGCACCACAGGCATTTCCTGCGCTTACCATTCACCTTGCCGCGAAGGAACAAGCGTCGGCGCTCCCGACGCGCGATAGGCTTGGACTAAAGGCCGAGGAAAGACGAAGTATTTGAACAGAATCTCTGATGACTTGGGTATTCATGCGCAATCGCGCGTCACAGTATTGCTGGTATTATCTTTCAATTGCCTTGCTTTTCCTTTGCGCTCCTTTGCGTCCGCTGCGGTGAAATGCTGTTGACTCTGATCATTTAGCAGTAGTGAATAGTTACGAAAGAACAAGTAAATGAATGCGCTTGCATATCAGTGCATTACTACACCCCCTCCAGGCCAATAGATCCTTCCCGTAACCTTTCGATGAAGCACAAAAAAGGCCGCCCGATGGGCGGCCTTTCTGTGCTGATTTCGTTTGCGATAAACCGCAGCGATTAGCAGGAGTAGTACAGTTCCATCTCTTTCGGATGCGGACGCATACGCACTTCATTGAGCTCTTCCATCTTCAGCTCGATGTAGGCATCGATCATATCGTCGTCCATAACGCCACCGGACTTCAGGAAGTCACGATCAGCACTCAGCGCGTTCAGAGCCTCTTCCAGACTGCCACAGACAGTCGGGATCAATTTGCCCTCTTCCGGCGGCAGATCATAGAGATTCTTGTCAGCCGCTTCGCCCGGATCGATCTTGTTGGCGATGCCGTCGAGACCGGCCATCATCATGGCAGTGAATGCCAGATAAGGGTTGGCCGTGCAGTCAGGGAAACGCACTTCGATGCGGCGACCCTTGGGTGAGTTGACAACAGGGATACGGATGGAAGCTGAGCGGTTACGGTTGGAGTAAGCCAGCATGACCGGCGCTTCGAAGCCCGGAACCAGACGCTTGTAGGAGTTGGTCGAGCCATTGGTAAATGCGTTCAATGCCTTGGCATGCTTGATGATACCACCGATGTAGTAGAGCGCTTCCTGAGACAGGTTCGCGTACTTGTCGCCGGCAAACAGGTTCTCGCCATTCTTCCACAGTGACTGATGCACATGCATCGCAGATCCGTTGTCGTTGTAGATAGGCTTGGGCATGAAGGTTGCAGTCTTGCCATGAGCATGGGCCACATTGTGCACCACATACTTGTACCACTGGGCCTTGTCAGCCTGTTCGATCAGCTCACCGAAACGCATTGCCAGCTCGCACTGACCGGCTGTTGCCACTTCATGGTGGTGACACTCCATATGGATGCCCAGATCGGTCATCACCAGTGACATGTCGTTACGGATTTCGTGCAGGGAATCAACCGGTGGCACAGGGAAATAGCCACCCTTGACGCGCGGGCGATGGCCGTAGTTACGCATCATGCCTTCGGAGGCATCGGCAAAGTTCTTGTTCGAGTTCCAGGCTGCTTCTTCGGATTCGATCTGGTAGCCGCAGCCACCCATATCATTGTTCCAGGTAATACCGTCAAAGATGAAAAACTCCAGTTCAGGACCGAAGTAAGCGGTATCCGCAATGCCGGCACTACGGATGTAGCTCAGTGCGCGCTGCGCAACCTGACGCGGACAACGGTTGTAATCCTGACCTGTAATCGGATCGATCACCTGAGCGACCAGCACAACGGTGGAGGCTTCGAAGAACGGGTCGATACGTGCACTTTCCGGATCCGGAATCAACGCCATGTCTGAATTATTAATATCACACCAGCCGGCAACAGATGAGCCATCAAAGGCGAAACCGTCTTCGAAGGAATCTTCGCTCAACTCATGCGCTGGAAAGGTTACGTGCTGCCATTTGCCGCGTGTATCGGTAAACCGAACGTCAACAAAATCGCACTCATTTTCTTTTATCAGGTCAAAGACCTTCTGAATTGCGTCACTCACAATAAACTCCTCTCTTTAGTAAATAAAACAGAAAACCCCACCCGTTCAGATCAGGAAGCGCCACTTTGTCATAACATATTCCGGATGGCAACTGATGACAATCCGGTCAAAAAATCAGATTGCATCCCCGTCACGCTCACCCGTACGAATCCGGATTACCCGCTCAACCGATGAGACAAAAATCTTGCCGTCGCCAACCTTGCCGGTTTTGGCTGCGCCACAAATCGCCTTCAGGGCCTCTTCAAGACGCGCCTCAACTACCACCACCTCAATCTTCACCTTGGGTACAAAATCAACAACATATTCAGCACCGCGATAGAGTTCGGTATGCCCTTTCTGGCGGCCATGCCCCTTTACCTCGGTAATGGTCATACCATCAATACCCATTTCACTCAGCGCATCTTTTACATCATCAATCTTGAACGGTTTGATCACTGCTTCAATCTTTTTCATGCATTCTCCTTCCATCTAAAATCATATCATCATTTCACCACGGAACAACGATGCAGCCCAGAGTAGCGCAACATTGCGTATGACCCTGTCTGCATCTTCAATCATCAATGCTGGCCAACAGTCACAGCATGCCTGCTTCTGCTCATTCGCGGAAAGCATGCGTGATCGGATAACGTCGATCACGACCGAAAGCACGCTCGGTAATTTTCACGCCCGGTGCCGCCTGCCGGCGTTTGTATTCGGCCAGTTGCAACATGCGCACAATTCTTTTTACTTCGGCACGATCATAACCGCGCGCGGTGATTTCTTCCACGCCCAGTCTCTCTTCGATGCTGGCTGAGAGGATGGCATCGAGTACTGCATAATCGGGCAGAGAGTCCGAATCCTTTTGATCAGGCCTGAGCTCTGCTGACGGCGGCTTGGTGATGGTATTTTCCGGTATCACCTCACGCTCACGGTTCAACCAGCGACACAGGGCAAACACCTGTGTCTTGTATACATCCTTGAGTACGGCAAAACCGCCGGCCATATCGCCATACAGGGTCGCATAGCCAACCGCCATCTCGGACTTGTTGCCGGTGGTCAGCACCATCCGACCCGTCTTGTTCGAAATCGCCATCAGCAACAGACCGCGCATGCGCGCCTGAATATTTTCTTCAGTGACATCCGGCGCCGATTTGTCCCAGGCGGCAAAGGTGGCGCTCAGCGTCTGTTCAACCGCATCAACGCCATCGGCAATCGGCAGTGTAATCGCATCAATGCCCAGATGAGTCACCAGCGCCTCGGCATCATCAATCGAGTGGTCGCTCGAATAATGCGATGGCAGCAGCACGCCGAGCACATTCGCCGCCCCCAGCGCATCCACAGCAACAGCAGCGGTCAACGCCGAATCAATACCCCCGGACAGACCGATGACCACCTGTGTGCAGCCATTGCGCAGTACATAATCGGATACGCCCATCACCAGTGCCTGATACACCTGCTCTATCGACTCGGATAGTGGCGTGATTTGCGTCTGCCCGACAGCGGCCAGATCCACCACACCGCTCCACGGCTCCAGCAGCGGCGCGCGCATGATCAGGTTACCTTCAGCATCGACAACATGTGAGCCGCCGTCAAATACCACTTCATCCTGACCGCCAACCGGGTTCACATATACAAGGGCCGCGCGAAAGCTAATCGCACGACGCCGCACCAGCGCCTCCCGCACAGCCTGCTTGCCGACATGAAACGGCGAAGCGTTCAGATTCAGCCAGACATCGCAGGCCAGCTGCTGCTGCCTGAGCGCCAGCTCATCATGCCACAGGTCTTCACATATGCCGACACCAACGCGCCAGCCATTGATCACAAACAGGCAGTCCGCGCCATCGCCCGGTTCAAAATAACGGCGTTCGTCAAAGACACCGTAATTGGGCAGAAACTGCTTGTCATACACACCGACAAGCTTGCCATGCTGGGCCAGCATGACGCTGTTTCTCAGCATATCACCGCACTGCCGTGGTGCACCGAATGCAACACAGGTATTGCGACTGCCCTTCACAACAGCGGCAACAGCATCATTGACCTCCCTCATGAAAGCCGGGCGTAGCAGCAGATCTTCAGGCGGGTAGCCGGTAATCACCAGCTCAGGCAGCACCACCAGATCACACAGTGCATGCTCCGCCTCTGCCATGGCATCGAAAACCAGGCGGCGATTACCGTTTAAATCACCAACACGCGGGGCAACCTGAGCGATAAATATTTTCACAATGCTACCTCAACCAGCGCTTTATCACGGCACAGGGAGACAAACATGGCGTCACCGTAGGAGTAGAAACGGTACCCCTCCTGTTTGGCATGTTCATACGCTGCCAGCACCCGCTCCCTTCCGGCCAGAGCCGAGACAAGCATGATCAGCGTGGATTTCGGCAGGTGAAAATTAGTCAGCAGGGCATCAACCATGCGAAAATGGTAGCCGGATGTAATAAATATGGAAGTGCGACCGGAGCCGGCCACCAGCTCTCCGCTCTGCCCGGCCGCTTCCAGCGTTCTTAAGCTGGTGGTCCCGACCGCCACAACACGCCGACCCTCGGCGCGGGCTCTGTTCACTGCAGCAGCTGCTTCAGCAGAGACGATATAACCCTCTTCATGCATCACATGCTCATCCAGATGCTCTACCTGTACCGGCTGAAATGTACCCGGGCCGACATGCAGGGTCACATGCGCAAACTCCGCCCCCGCATCCTGCATTGCACGCATCAGCTCCGTTGTCAGATGCAGACCGGCAGTCGGTGCCGCCACGGCGCCGGCATGACGCGCAAATACAGTCTGGTAGCGCTTTTTATCCTCTTCAGAATCGGGCCGGTTAATGTAAGGCGGCAACGGCATATGCCCATACGTCTCAATCGCCACCGGCACATCATCAGCCTGCAATGCCACGATGATATCTTTGCCTTCGCGCGCCAGCACCGTGGCAGAAAATGTATCGGAAAAGGCAATCACCGTACCCGCTTTCAACGGCTTGTTGGCCTTGCCCCAGGCACGCCATACATCGGTTTTGTCGGTTGCTTCCAGCAGAAGCACTTCAGCCTTGCCACCGCTTTGCTTCTGCCCGACCAGACGCGCCGGAATCACCTTGGTATCATTGATTACCCAGAGATCGCCGGGCTGCACCATCTGCGCTAACTCACGAATCCAGCGGTCGGCCAATGTCCCGTCGGGTGCCGAGACATCAAGCAGGCGGGCGGCATCCCGCTGCCGCAGCGGCTGGCTGGCAATACAGTGTTCAGGCAGATGAAAATCGTAGTCACTCACTCGCATAATGGCCAACACTACTCTGCGTGTGTTTCAATGGAACAGGCTAATCGGTTGATGCGATAATTTTCACCCTCGCACAATAAGGAGGGAAACCGAAACGATAACATTTCATCGTTCTGCTTTCAGGATAAAGCGGACAGTGACATGGATAAATCAAGCCCCATGCACGACCTCGTACAGCAGCGACTTCAGCGCCTTGGCCTTGAATGGCTTTTGTAGAAAACCATCCGGCCGGTCACCGGTAATGAGCTTGCCGGCCTCAACTTCCGAGTAGCCGGAAACCAGCACAATAGGCACGCTTCTGTCAATCTCACGCATGGCAATCATAGCCTCGGCTCCACCCATCACCGGCATCGTCATATCCAGCAGCACAACCGCCAATTTGTCGTGATGTTTTTTAAACATGGCGACGCCATCCCGGCCATCATCTGCGGTCAACACCTCAAAATCCAGTTTCTTGACAAAGCTGGCAGCCACAGAGCGAACGCGCAGGTCATCATCCACCAGCAGCACCGTGCCGCCACCACGCCACGCCTCGACCTCCATCGTTGTTACCATCTGCTCTTTCACACTCTGATCCGTTGACGGCAGGTAGACGCGAAACGCGGTTCCCTTACCCGGCGTACTGAACAACTGAATGGCACCATGATGCCCCTGCACAATTCCCAGCACTGCCGACAGCCCCAGTCCGCTACCCGTCTCCTTGGTAGTGAAAAACGGATCGAATATTTTCGCCTTCATGGCATGATCCATACCACAACCGTTATCACGTACTTCGACGACCACATATTCGCCTTCAGGCAACTCCACACCATGATACAGCTTATCCAGCAACTCGCGCTGCATATACCTCGTCCCGCTGGAGAGCTTGATTTCACCGGTCTGTGCACCGATGGCATCGGCAGAATTGACAATAAAGTTCAGAATCAGCTGTTGAATCTGGGCGGGATCCCCTTCAACGCCGGGCAGCCTCGGGTCCAGCTTTATTTTCAGAACGATGTTATCGCCAACCGATGCACGGATCAGTCTGCCCATGGAGCGAACCATCTCATTGATATCCAGCACTTCCAGCTCGTAACTGCCCTTGCCTGCATAAGCCAGCATCTGCTTGCACAACTCGGCGGCATGATCACAGGTGACGACAATATTTTCGATATGCACTGCCACCGGCGATTTCCCATCCACGCTATCAAGAGCCAGCTCGGCATTGCCCATGATCGCGGCCAGCAGATTATTAAAATCATGGGCTATACCGCCGGCCAGCACACCGAGCGACTCCAGCCGCTGGGCATGCTCCAGTTGTGCCTTGAGCTCATGATGCGCCTTATCCTGCTGTTTACGCTCGCTGGCATCCTCGGCTGTCACCAGAAAGGCAGGATCGCCCTCGATAACAATCGGGCAGGACTGTAACCGGGCAGCAAATTCGTCGCCGTTGCAACGCAATATCCGCATATCCTCCATGGGCGCAGGACGCCCTGTCTCGGACATGTGACGAATACGTTCATTCATCAGCTTGTGGTCATCTCTGTGAACGCAATCGAAGATCGATGTGCCGATCACCGCCTCTGGTCCCTCTGCCCCGAGCAAACGGGCCGCTGCCGGATTGCAATAGATCCAGCGTCCATCCCGGTGCACGGCAATCGCATGCGGCAGCGCATCCAACAGCGCCCGATGACTACCCCGACTTTCACTCAATACATGTTTTTCATGCTTCAGCTGCCGGGTGGTATCATCCAGCAGACCATCCTTGAGCAGGGCAACCCGCTCCATTGAGCGGGCGGTAAACAGGGCAATCAGGGTAAATGGCACATACGCCAGGCCGATATAGAGCAGCTTCAGCCAGTCATAGTCAGAGAAAAAGAGGTTGCCGCCAGCGATCAGTGCAGCATAGAGCAGGCTCCAGAGCAGGCCTGCCCGCGTGCCTGCCACCATACAGGCAATAAACGGAATACCGAAACTCCAGATAAAACCGATGCCGGAAATACCGCCGGTAAAAAAGAGCATTGAGAACAGCAAAACAGGGTGCAGAATAAACAGGTTTTTCAGCAGAGCCAAAGGCCCGTCAAAACGACTCCACAACACCAGACAGGCAAGCGTTGCAATCATCATCAATTCGATATTGGCCAGCGTAACCAGGCCAAGCATCAGGTTGGCCGCACCAAATGCACCCACAAATGCGATCGCTACCAACAGACAGCGCACGAGCATCTGCATTTGAATACCGGTTGTAGTTACAGCCACATCAGATTGCATCGCTACCCCCTCTGTAAAAATCCGTTATCTTATAGCAGAAACCGCCCTGTTCAACAACTCAGCCGCTACTGCAGTATGGACGTCATTGTCGCCCTTAAATCCTCCGGTGTATATGGCTTATGCAGAAAGCCACCCAGCCCCTGGCCGATAAAGCGGGTCGTAGCCTCTTCCTCGCTGTAGCCACTGGAAAGCACTACTTTCACATCCGGGTTGATGCGGCGCAACGCATAAAAACATTCGGAGCCATCCATTTTCGGCATGGTCATATCCAGCAATACGGCCACAATTTCACCGGCATGTTGGCGATAGATATCGACTGCATCCTGCCCATTCACTGCCGTCAGCGTGGCAAACCCGATCTCTTCGAGCATCAGCACCGCCACTTCGCGGATAGTCTCCTCATCATCCACAACCAGCACCACCCCCTCGCCGAACGGGCCATGCTCCACCGCTATGGCATCCACAGAGAGCGACGCCGATGCCGACGAATCTTGTGCAATCGGCAACAACATTCTGAATGTCGCACCCTGCCCCGGTTCGCTGAACACCCGCAGCGCGCCGTGGTGACCACGCACAATACCCAGCACCGCACTCATACCCAGTCCGCGACCGGTAAATTTGGTGGTGAAAAACGGATCAAAAATCTTCTCTGCAGTTGCTGCATCCATACCACAACCTGTATCCGACACCTCCAGCCAGACGTAGCGCCCTTCCGGCAATGCTTTACGGGTCACCGAACTGCTCAGGTAATCCGCATCGGCCTGCATGACACCGGTACTGAATGAAATAACACCGCTCTGCTCACCGATCGCCTCGTTGGCATTGGTAATCAGATTCAATACCACCTGCTGAATCTGGGCCGCATCCGCCTCCACCATCGGTAACGACTCGTCCAGCTGATATGTCAGCTGCACATTTTTACCAATGGAGACCTCCATCAAGCGCGTCATCTCTGCCACCAGCAGAGAGAGGTTCAGCGGCTTGACGACAAACCGGCCCTTGCCGGAGTAGGCCAGCATCTGTCGGCACAGCTCGGATGCACGCCGGGATGACTCGGTGATTCGGCTCAACTGTACTCTGGCCGGAGAGGCATCACTCAGCCCCCGCTCAGCCATTGCTGCATTGCCCATAATGGCCGTCAGAATATTGTTAAAATCGTGCGCAATACCGCCGGCCAGAATACCGAGACTTTCCAGACGCTGTACATGCTCCATTTTACGGTTACGGCGCCTCTCTTCGGTGATCTCGTGCATAACCGTAATATGATGCGTCACCCGCCCCTCATCATCGATCACGGGCGACACGCTACGCTCGGTCGTCAGCAGTTCGCCCCGACTGTTTCTGATCACCAATTCGCCTTTCCAGATGTCACCGCCATTGACGGCAGCACAGATATCACAGCATAAAGCTGCATCAGCCTGATCGCTATGCAGCATAAGCTCAAACTGCCCGACCAACGCATGCAGCGTATAACCGGTCAAGCGCTCAAAAGCGGGGTTCACATATTGTATTCTGCTTTCATGATCGCTGATCATGATCATTTCCGCTGTATTTTCGACCGCAACAGCCATTTGCTGCAACCGGTTCACTGTTTGGATTTTATCGGTGACGTCCTCATGCATCAGCACCACTTCCATGATCCGGCCTGACCTGTCCTTCACCGGATAAATCCACGCCTTCACCCAACGATCACTGGCCGGACCGCTAAACATGCTATTTTCAGCGGGATTGTAATTGATTGCTGGTAACTCGCTTGCCTGACCGGCAAAACCGTCGCGTATACAGGGCATCACCCCTCGGGTCTCCAGCTGCTGATCTTCAAGGATACAATACCCTTCCACATCGGCGAGCCTCACACCCCAGAGCTGCTCCCATACCCGGTTAACCCTCAGCGTAAACCCATCGGGTGACAGAATCTGGATGCCCAGAGGTGATTGTTCGACAAGGGTACGGTAGCGCCTTTCCGCTGCCACCCGGTCACTGATATCACGTATCACTACCAGTGTTGCAGGTGCCCCATCCTCGACGCACGGAACACTCTGCACCTCACCGGTAAACAGGCTGCCATCCATGCGCAGGCTGAGCTGGATCATCAGTGGTGCCGGCTGGCTCTGTTGCATGCGCAACATCACGGCATCACGATCATCCGGGTGCACCCGATCCAGCACCTCGCTTCCGATCAATGCCGCATCCGTTGCCGCGCCGAACATCACCACAGCTGCCGGATTCACGTACAACCAGCGCCCGTTTCTATGCATGCCAACGCCATCGGGGATAATTTCGAACAGCTGCCGGAAGCGCCTCTCTGCTTCCGTGCGCGCCTTCAGATCTCGCTGTAGTTGGGCATGCATATCGGAAAGTTCAATGTTGGCAGCTTGGATTTTACGCATGGAATAGGCAATGCGGTAGAGCAGCATGGCAAGGTAGACCAGCAACAGCACCACCAGCCCGATCAGCCAGAGACGGCTATTATGATAGCTGGCGCAACTGCCCGTCATACAAGGCATCAAAACGCGATGCCACCAGAGCGATGATTTCCGGGGTGCCGCAATGCGCCACGACATCGACATGATCCTGAATACGGGGGGCATAATGCAACAGCAGATTAATATGGCGATCCAACCGCATCAGTCCTGCTTCCCTGATCAGCTTCTGCTGCTGCAGAATTTTCTGTTTCAGCTCCAGATTGTTCGGCTCCAGCAACCATTCGAACAGATCGCGGTTCAAATGCGTCAGCATGTGCTGCATATCCGGTCGCTGCAAGCCGATCTGTGAGGTTAGTACAGGCAGATAACGCTGCGAGTTAAGCAGAATACCCAGATCACTCTTGAAAGCTTCGGCTGCCGCTATCTGTGCATCAATAGTGGCCTTCAGCCCCTGCAGCACATCGCGCATCTCCACCATGCCGGCAAGCTGATCTGCCAGATTGTCATACAGCCGGTTCAGCTCGAGCAGGTCCGCTGTCAGATCGTCAAAATTACTGACCCGGTGATTCTGCAGCAACAGCATATCCACTTCACTGCGCGCATCTATGCCGATGATCTGTTCCAGATCCGTGTGCACCCGATGGAAGAAGCCGTCACTGAATCGCTGAACCTGCTGAAACTGGACAAAAACAACAACGATAAGAACCAGCAACACCATCAGATGCAGCTTCAATGTTATCGGTTTCATGGTGCTTCAGTCGATGGTGAAAATATCATCTGCTCGCGATCCTCTGGCTCCAGCGCATGCCCGTCATATCTGCCCGGCAGGGTATACAAAAAAGCGATAATCGAGCGCACATCTGCATCCGGGATGTTGCGTCCCAACTGATATTTGGACATGGTACGAATGGCTTCGGCCAGCGATTTGGCACTACCATCGTGAAAATAGGGTGCGGTGAGTACAGCCAGCCTGAGCGACGGTACCTTGAAACGATGCATATCCTCATCCAGCCCTGTCACATTGAATCGCCCGCGCGAGGTACTGTTTTCACCCGGATGGTCGGCAAAATAGTCAGCCATGACCCCCAGCACCTGAAACAGATTACCACCGACATTGCGGCCCTGATGACATGCCACACAGCCATAGGACTTGAACAGGGCATAGCCATGTTTCTCCGCTGCACTTATAGCCAGCTTATCGCCAAGCAGGTAGCGATCGAAGCGGGAGTCCGGCGTCACCAACGTCCGTTCAAATTCGGCTATGGCATGTTTTATATTGGTCACCGTCAGGCCAGTTGCATACAGTCGTAAAAAATCATTGCGATAGGGAATATCGGCCGCCAGCGACTTGAGCACATCGGGCCACGATGCAGCCATCTCCGCATGCGCTGTCACCGGACCCTCGATCTGCTCCTCCAGTGTTGCTGCGCGCCCGTCCCAGAACTGGGCAAAATTCAGTGCGGCATTAAACACTGTCGGGGAATTGACCGACCCTTCCAGCGCATCAACACCAAATGAGTGCTTCAGTCCGTCCGCTCCACCTCTCTCTTTCAGGTCGTGGCAGTGCGCACAAGAGATAGAGTGATCCCGCGACAGACGCACATCAAAAAACAGTTGTTTGCCCAATGCCGCCTTGCGGAAATCCACCGGCAGAGGAGTGATCGGCTGCACCGGTTCACCCGAGAGCTCCAGCCCCATGACATAACCGGAGTAGAACAGAGCCATGAGAAACACCGCAATGCGCATCTGTCCGCTCACATCGGCTCTCCCTTCAGGTCATTCACGGCTGCTGCCCCCCCCCCCCGATCACCTGCCCGAACATCTCCCGCAAGGCTTCAGGCGAATAAGGCTTCTGCAAAAAACCGGCAAGGCCCTTGCCGACAAAATGGGTAGTCGCCTCTTCCTCGCTGTAGCCGCTGGAGAGCACCACTTTCACATCCGGGTTGATGCGGCGCAACGCATAAAAACATGCGGAGCCATCCATTTTCGGCATTGTCATATCCAGCAGCACAGCCACGATTTCATCGGCATGCTGGCGATATACCGCCACCGCATCCTCTCCGTTCACTGCCGTCAGCGTGGCAAACCCGATCTCTTCGAGCATCATCACCGCCACTTCGCGGATGGTCTCCTCATCATCCACAACCAGCACCACCCCCTCGCCGAATGGAGCATGCTTCTCCACCGCTGCTGCATCCACAGACGCTGTCGCCGATGAACCCTCTGCAATCGGCAACAGCATCCTGAATGTCGCACCACGACCGGGTTCACTGCAGACCCGTAGCGCCCCATGGTGACCACGCACGATGCCCAGCACCGCACTCATACCCAGCCCGCGACCGGTAAATTTGGTGGTGAAAAACGGGTCGAATATCTTCGCCTCGGTTTTTGCATCCATACCGGCACCTGTATCCGCCACTTCCAGCCAGACATAACGGCCTTCGGGCAATAGATCCCCTGTAACCGAAGCATCCAGATATGCGGCATCGGCATGCATGACACCGGTAGTGAATGAGATAACCCCGTTCTTTTCACCGATAGCCTCACTGGCATTGGTAATCAGGTTCAATACCACCTGCTGAATCTGGGCCGCATCCGCCTCAACCAGAGGCAATGGCTCTGCCAGATCATATTTGATCACCACACTCTTGCTGATCGACACCTCCATCAGCCGCGTCATCTCCTCTACCAAAGCAGAGAGATTCAGTGATTTTACAACAAATTTACCCTTCCCGGAGTAGGCCAGCATCTGCCTGCACAGATCCGATGCACGAGCCGATGCCTCCTCAATGCGACCGAGCATGAGTCTGGCCGGTGATGCCTCATGCAACGCCCTGCCGGCCATCGCCGCATTGCCCATGATAGCCGTCAGAATATTGTTAAAATCGTGTGCAATACCGCCGGCCAGAATGCCGAGGCTTTCCAGGCGCTGCGTATGCTCCAGTTGCTCTGCATGCAGTTTTTCTGCTGTGATTCCCGTAGCACAACCAGCACGGCCACCTCATCATATTCGACAAAACGCACCCCCTGCACATCGGTCCAGAATTCACTGCCATCCATGCGCAGGTTTTTTTGCTGCATCAATGTCGCGGGCTTTGCATCTGACATCTCCGCCTGCATGCGCATGGACACCGCGCGCCGATAGTCAGGATGCACCCGATCCATGACCGCCGTACCAATCAGCTCTGTTTCCGAATCAGCGCCAAACATGCTTACTGCGGCCGGGTTCATATAGAGCCAGCAACCACCCCGATGCACGCACACGCCATCGGGTATCAGGTCGAACAACAGCCTGAAGCGTGCTTCACTCTGCCGCAACTCCTTGGTCTGTTCGGAGAGGAAGCTGCGCAACTCCTCGCGCCGGCGCTCCATGGTCAGCGTCATCTGCTGCAGTTCTCTGGCCTCTTCGGAGATCCTGACCGGCAGGCTAACCCAGTTTTCAGCCTCTTCACCAAAGGATTTCCGGATTTGTCGCAAATAATTTAACGGCTCATCGTCGCTCTTCAGCGTATCCAGCATCAGCGACATCTTCACCTGCGACAGAAATGCCACGCTGCGCATGCGCAGTGAGTTTTCCACCAGTGCCCGGCTGATCGCCGCCACCCTGTCCGATGCGAAGCGATGCGGAGCCCTGCTCATCCAGGCTCACCATCGAGATCAATGCCGCAAGGCAAGCCCTTGAGGTGCTCAAAGGCGCGCGCAACCAGATCACTCCCCTCTATCACCGAACCATGCTGGGGCAGGATGCGCTCAATATCCCAACGACGCTGCATACGCTCGAGTGAATGTGTCAGCACCTGATTGGATGGCATGTACAACTGATGGAAGCTGTCCATACGGAAAAAAGAGCTCTCATCATTGACGAACAGACTCCAGTCGCCCGACACCGCACCGAATATATCGCTGGTAAACAGGCTTTTCGTCTTGGTGTCATAGGTAACAATGGCACCGGGAGAGTGGCAATAGGGTGTGAACATGAACTCCAGCACGCGCCCGCTGTTCAGCGTAATGGCATAATCATGTTCCTCTACAGCATAAAATGCAGACTGGATGCCATAATGGCGAATCAGACGAATGGAGTTGGTATGCGCCGCCACTCTCAAATCCGCCCTGTCGATGATATCCTCTACCACCGGAATATTACTGCATACATCCGGATCCTGATGCTGGGCTACTAACAGTGAAATTTTTCCCGGATTGACCAGCTCCAGCACCTTGCGCATGACCTTGGGAAAGTCCGTCAGGGAGCCGGGATCAAGCAACACCGCTTCAGTATCTTTGCCATCACCATCAATCAACAGATAGGGATTGCAGTGCAGGTGTGCCTTTTCATCACTAAAGCCTACCCAGTATATATCGTCAGCCACCTTGATGGCATCTTCAAAATCAGACTTTTCCATATCCTCTCCCGCTCACTGCAACATATGGGGTGATTTTGTCGCCTTCCCCCAACTGCATGCAATGCCGCATCCTGCGCAGAGTGTTGATCCGGCCATGACTGGCTGGCCGGATCATACCTCTCCCACTAGCGAATAGTTTTAACGCCGTCCGCAGTCCCCATCAGCACTACATCCGCACCCTGATGTGAAAAAATACCGTTGGTGACTACACCCGGAATGCTGTTCAACTCATCTTCGAGTTCCCGCGCATCGGTGATTTTCAGGCCGTGCACATCAATAATGATATTGCCGTTATCGGTGGTATAACCCTCGCGCACCTTCGGTGTGCCGCCAAGCCCGACGACAATACCGGCCACCAGTTCGCGCGCCATCGGAATGACCTCAATCGGCAGCGGAAATGCGCCGAGATGTTCCACCTGTTTGCTTTCATCAACAATGCAGATAAAGGCATCGGATGCTGCAGCAACAATCTTCTCGCGCGTCAGCGCGCCGCCGCCGCCCTTGGTCAGGTTCTTGCCCGCATCAAATTCATCGGCACCGTCAATATAAACAGAAAGCGAATCGACCTTTGTCAGCGCCTTGTTCAGATCCAGCACCGTTATACCGTGCCCGGCAAGACGCACAGCGGTTGCTTCCGAACTGGCTACAGCACCGATGATATCATCTTTCATCGAGGCCAGCGCATCGATAAACATATTCGCTGTGGAGCCGGTACCTACACCTACGATGGTGCCCTGTTTTACATATTTAAGTGCCGCCTCAGCCACTTTCCGTTTCATTTCATCCTGGGTCATCTCTCACCCTCCTTCATTGTAAAACTGCAGGCTAACCTTATGCCCTGATTTGGGCAAAGCACCATGAGAGACACCCCAGGGCAATCGCATTAAAATCATGAGCAGCCATTGGTTGCAAAAATGGTTATTTCGACAATAACAGATTAAATTTGGTTAAGACGGAGTGAGTGTTTCTTAGTCGAAATTTGTCTTCACGAATATAA
>Ga0210044_10003246_pt1 | contig 23373 bp, 23 predicted proteins | sample CryGey13umfilter_2_FD_183959 | JGI IMG/M metagenome (GOLD analysis project Ga0210044, IMG submission 183959) | Groundwater microbial communities from aquifer in Utah, USA - Crystal Geyser 4/9/14 3 um filter (SPAdes) (version 2) | ecosystem: Environmental > Aquatic > Deep subsurface >... | reverse complement strand
AGTTGTTTAATAAAAATAATAATCAATTTAATGTTGTCAGTGAGACCGAAGTCAGTAAATTAGGGATTATAAATCCCATGGGTAAACTGTTTTTACTTGACTTTCTTTTCTATAGACAACGCCGTTATGTGCAAAAAAGCTATCAAACATTTTGATCAATTTTATGCTAAATTTAGATATAATTAAATAATGATTATTCTTTGAAAATGGCAACAAAACATAAATTAATTTTTGGTAATTGTATGGAGATGGGTGAAATTGCTGATGGAAGTATTCACTTTGCCATTACTTCACCACCGTATTTTAATGCACCCTTTGATTATGATGGATTGTTCACTAATTACAACCAATATTTAGGAGTCTTGAACAAATTTGCAAATGAATCCTATCGTGTTTTACAAGAAGGTCGAATATTTGCATTAAATATTGATGATATGCTTGTAAATGGTGAAAAATATCCTATCGTTGCTGATTCAATAAAAATTTTTCAAAGTGCTGGTTTTAGATATCGAGACAAAATCGTTTGGAAAAAACCAGATGGTTATCTAAGAATTAGTAAAAGAAGTGGTGTTATCTTACAAAATCCTTATCCTATGTATTATTATCCAGATAATCTACTGGAAAGTATTGTAATTTTCCAAAAAGGTAAATTTAATTACCGAACAATTTCACAAGAAGTCCGTGAACTGTCAAAAATTGATAAAAAAGAATTCCAAAATAAAAATTGGCATAAAACACTTTGGGAAATTACAAATGTTCTTCCTGGTTCAAAATTAGAAAAAAATGTAGCTGCATTTCCTGATGAGTTACCATATAGGCTAATAAAATTATTTTCATATGTCGGCGAAACAGTATTAGATCCTTTTTTAGGTAGCGGAACAACAATGAAAGTTGCTCGCTTATTAAATAGAAATTGTATCGGTATGGAAATAATACATGATCTTGAAAAAGTTATAAAAGAAAAAACCGGCTTTGACATAAACAATGATATGTTTAATAATGAAGACAAACTGGAAATTATTGAAAGAAAAACTGGTAAATATAAGTTTGTCACTATTGAATATGTTGAGAATAAAAAGAAAAAAGGACTATAATCAGATGCATATTACAGCACAAATCACTGGAATAAAATATCAAACTTTTTGTACTGCTGATTTGAAAGAAATTGATTTTAGTGAATTTGATATCAATTCACATATCACTTATTTCGTGACTAAAAATAAAAATTTTAGCTTCAGTATCTCAAAATGGAAATCTCCTAAACGCACTCGATCTTATCCTTTTGAAAGAGTTTATAATACTTTAGGATTTAACAAAAAAATAACTGTTATTCCTGTTATCAAAGATGAAGGCAAAGATGGAGATCGTGATTATGTTCAATTGGATACTATCTCACTGATGAGTTTATTAGATGTGTATGTGATTTTCGCTTATTATGATAAAGCACAAAAAAATCCGAGATACAACAATAAAGCAACTAATTTTGAGTTTGATAATAATTATGTTAAGAATAAAATTATTGAGATAAATAATTATCATTCTTCACCTTTGCATTGGAATTTAAAAGAAATTAAAGAAAGTTTACCAGTTATTTTAGATAAAGCTATAAAATCATTTAGAGACCTTTCTAAAAAACTATCCGTTGATTTTCACGGTGAGGATGGAGTAGTACAATTTAAAAATAAATTTTTAGAAGGATTAGAGGAATTTATGAATGCCTCTAGGTTGAGAGCACAAGATGCCCAAAACAGAGAATTCAAAACAATTCAACCAAAGGAATATCTAATTACTTCAACAAAGGCAACTATCACCATTAAAAACTACCTTGGTGGATTATATTACTTAACAACTGATGAAATTGAAATTAAAGAAAATGTACTTTATTTAATAGAGGGGAAACACTCAAGCAATGCTAAAATACCTAGCATTGGAGATATCAAAGATGGTTTATTAAAAATGATTCTGTATTGTAATCTAAAAGACATCAAAATTGACAACAAAAATTACAAAGTACAGCCAACATTAAAACTAACTTCCAATCAACTATTGAGTAATTATTACTCGAAGTCTGATTCTAATATTCAAGAATTCTGTAAGGTTAATGGAATAAGAGATAGTTTAAAGAAATTTTTAGTATTGCTTTTACAAGAAGCAAAAACAAATAATATTGAAATTATAATTGAAAGTGTAAAATGACAATAAAAAGTCCTTTAAGATACCCTGGCGGTAAAAGCAAAGCGATAAAAGTAATTTCGAAAATCATACCTGATTTTACAGAATTTAGAGAACCTTTTGTAGGTGGTGGTTCTGTTTTTGTTTACCTAAAACAAAAATATCCATCAAGGGATTTTTGGATAAACGATATTTATAGTAATCTCTATCACTTTTGGAATGAGTGCAAAGAAAATCCAGTTTCTCTCATTAATTCAATACTTAAATTCCGTTCAGAATTCCCCGATGGAAAAGAGTTACATAGGTTTTTATTAGAGAACATTGAATCGTTTGATAATATTAAAAAAGCTGCTGCTTTTTTTATTTTTAATAGAATTACTTTTTCTGGGACAACAGAAAGTGGAGGTTTTTCTAATGCTGCGTTTCACAAAAGATTCACAGATTCAAGTATCGAAAGAGTAAAATCACTTTCAAACATTTTGAATAACACTAGAATTTCTAATCTTGATTATGAAGAATTAATTAACGCTGATGGTGAAAATGTTTTTTTGTTTCTTGACCCACCTTATTTTTCCGCAACTAAATCTGCATTGTATGGGAAAAATGGAACACTCCATAAAATATTTGATCACGAAAGGTTTGCATATACAATTAAGAAATCAAAACATAAGTGGTTAATCACTTACGATGACAGCGAATATATAAGAAATCTTTTTTCATTTGCCCATATTAAAGCTTGGGATTTGACATATGGAATGAGAAATGTGAATAAAGATTCCAATCAAATAGGAAAGGAATTATTCATTTCTAATTATTCTCTGGATGATATTAAGGTTAAACAAATAGATTTGTTTTCTTATCCTAATGTAAATAAAAACATCGCATACACATGATTTGCACATAACCCGCCAATCAAGCGGACGCCCCCGATAAAGAACATCGGGGCAAGCTGTATTCGCTTTCGGCATTTGTGTAATTGTTGGTTTTGTAGTTATGTGTAAAGTTACTTGTTCAAAGTAGTTCTGTTAAATAAATGTTTTTTTCATCTGCGGAATATTTTCCAGACTCAATATCTTGCTGATTACTGAATTAGACATTGATTTATTAAACAATGCAAGAAGGTTAAAGTGAAAAGCTATATCCGTTTATTGTTTTTGTTTGTTGTTACTATAAAATTATTAATTATTTGGAGTCTCTTCCTTTTTTATAAAAAAAATTTCAACTAAAATCTAATTTATACCTCCATAAATAATATATAAGATTCTTATTATAAAATTATAAAAATAGATTTACTATCAGAAGTTCTCGATTTCCCCATAATTAAGAAAAAGTTCAACCCAAATTAAATCACTTTTTTTGTTGTCCCGTCAGGGGTCGAACCTGAACTCTTCGCATCCAGAGTGCGACGTGTTGCCAGTTACACCACGGGACATTTTTTTCTTCTTATCAAACTTAGTTATACAGTTTAAAATATCAAAATTGAATTATTTCCTAAATAGAATACTGAAAATTATTATTTTACATCTACTTAATTAATTTTAATGTGAAAAAATATTGAATTATAAAAATTTGAATCTGATAAGAAAGCTATCCACAATTATAAGTTTATTGTTCTGGGTTTCTTATTCTTTTCCTCAAAATTATAACCTGCTAACTACTTTTGCTCATTTTCAAAATGCCGGATCATTCAGCATTAATACTAAGGGAATAATCTATGTTTCAGATTTAGAGACTAATCAAGTTTTTGCATTTGATACCTTAGGCAATGAGATGAATTACACCGGAGGATTCGGCTGGAGTACATCAGCTTTTGATGCACCTGTTGATGTTTTTGCTACATCTTTAAATGTTTATGTAACTGATAAAAATAATCATAGAATTCAAAGATTGGATAATGATTTAAATTTTATTTCAGAATTAATTACAAGAGATAAAGGCAATAATGAAGCAAGTTTTGGCTATCCACTAAGTGCAGCTACTTCCAGCTTGGGCGAACTTTATGTCTTAGATTCTGAAAATATTAGGATTATAAAATTCAACATTTTTAGCCAATATATTTCAAATTTTGGTAGCTATAATTACGGTAATTATAAATTGAAGTCACCTACTAAGTTAGCTATATCAAATAATAACGATGTTTATATTCTTGATGGGATGAGATTGTTGAAGTTTGATCAATTTGGAAATGGGAATGATATTAGAAATTTAGATTTTGATATAACTAATATTAGGATTTCAGGTGATAACCTTACACTCAATTCTGAAGATGATATTTATTATTTAAATCTTAAAACCCCTAATTCTTTTTTAGAAAAACTTTTTTTATTTGGCAGCTCTTTTGTTAAACCAATAAAAGCTGCAATCATTTTTAATAATAAGTTATATGTTTTAACAGAAGATGAAATTTCTGTCTTTGTAAAAAATTAAAGTAAATATTGAACAATCTTTTTAGACATATAATTCCTCATTTTTTATTACTTAGAATAATTTTCTTTTTATTAATTCTGATTTGGGTATTTGGTTTTAGTCTCCCATTTTTTATCCCCATTGATCAGCAGACAATTATTTTATATCAATTTTTTCATAAAATTTATTCTGGTGTTTGTCACCAATTAGAATATAAATCTATTTCAGTATTTGGCTATTATTTTCATGTTTGTGCCAGATGTTCAGGGATATATATTGGGGCATTTATAGGTTCTATTATTTCTCTTTTTTATTTAAAACAAAAACATTTAAAAATAAAATATTTTTACATTGCGGCATTTCCTATTATTATAGATGTACTTTTTCAATCACTAAATATTTCAGAATACATAAAATTAAGTGCATTTTTAACCGGGATAATTTTCGGTTTTACTGTTTTTATATTTTTTATTTCTGCTATTGAAAATTATTTTATAGTTCACAAAACCAATTACTCTTTAAATGAATTCAAATAAATATTTACCGTTTCTGGTATGTGGATTTGGAGCTGCAGTATTAACTACTGTTCCCTATATTAAAAGTTTTACTTGCTGCTTGATAGTACCGGCAGCAGCTTTCGGAGCATTATACCTTAACTTAAGAGTAAACAATATAAGTACACCAATTGATATAAAGAAAGCTATACTGTATGGATTTTTAACCGGTTTGACAGCAGCATTTTTTTCATCAGCATTTGAAATTTTAATTACATATATAACACATACAAATGATTTTGTGGAATCATTACCACAAACTGAATCCCTAATGCGTTCGTTGGAACTTGGTTCTTTATTAGATCAAACAATGGGATTATTAAACAATATGTCCAAAGATATTTTAGCAACTGGATTTTCATTACTATATGCTTTTACTATTACTTTTAGTAATCTAATAATAGATTCAATATTTGGAATTATTGGTGGGGTAATTGGAATGTCTGTTATAAATAAAAGGACTTAATCATTGATTAACACTGTTATTTTTATAATTCATTTTATTTTTATTTTCTTTGTATTTAGGACTAAATATAAGAATGAATCTATTTCATCAGCTTTTTTAAATTTTGCATTAATAATAATTCTATTTTCTATTGGTTGGTCTTTATCATCAATAATTGCAAAATGGATTATGGAACCTGAAGGATGGGGGAAATTATTTGACAGGGATACCTTTTCACTTTCCTTGGTAACAATTATAGAATTCTTCTTCTATAGAATTTATTACAAACCAGATATTGAAAAATATTATAAAAAAGTAAAAACTGAGATATAATCTCCTGCTTAATTTATAGTAATATAATATTCATTTGACCAGGAAGAATCAGAACTTGAATAAGCTTTAATTTTATATCCATAAGTTCTACCACTAAATAGAACGAAAGAATCATCAACAAAGGTAGTTACATTTGCGGCAACAGTTCCTATAGTTTGAAATTCAGAAAATACAGATAAATTATCATTCCTTTCTATCTTAAAGAAATTTTCGTTGGGGATATTATCAACCCAATTTAATTTTACAGAAAATGGTGAACTGCTCACTTGAGTTACTACTAAATTAGTTGGTGGTTCAAATAAACCTGAGCTGCCAACTCCATCAGGGTTAGCGCTTACACTATATTGAGAATAACCAAAATCATTTTTACTTCTTACTTTATAGACATATACAATGCCGGGTGTAATGCTAGCGTCATTCATATTAAAAGTTGTTGGAGGTAAAGGACCAAATAAATTATTCCAGGTACCTGAAAATCCATTTTTTCTCCAAACTTCATAAAAAGAAACATCGCTTGAGCTATCTTTCCAAGATACATTTACCAAAGATGGTGATATTTTATATAAAGCAAGATTTATTGGAGCGTATGGAGGGACTCTAACTTTTGTTATCAGAATATTTGACATTGTATCACTAAAAGCAAAAGAACCATTTTTATCATAATATTTTAAGTAATAACTAAATCTATTTCCAATTTGTAAAGGGTCAAATGATAAAGTTAAAGGTTGTGAAGTACTGACTGAGGGGAAATAATTACTGTTAAAAATACCATTTATATATAATTCAACTGACTGAGTACCTGCAGTTGGTACTATTAAATAATTAATTAAGTTTGATTTATATCCTATTGAATCATTTGTTGCAGGTGAATAAATTGTTATAGTCCCTGCTGGCCCCGTTGTAATAACAGAATTAGGTGAATTTACGCTATTTACGCAGCCAGTTATGATAGTCAAAATAAATAGAAGGCCAAATAATAAAAATTTCATATTTTTCATTATGTTCCCAATCTAAAAATTAATTTAGTAACTCATCTTACGCAAAAAATGAACAGTGAAAAGATGACACCTTTGCTTCCTGAGTTGAATTCAAATAAAATGATAACTCTTTAACGAAATAGAGGCTTTATTTTCTTAATTTACCGTCATCTTTCAGCTTTGCGTAACATCAGTAAATAAAAAATGAATATCTGTAACATTAAAAATATAAACAATTGGAATAATTTGTAATAAAAATCTCAAAACAAATTTTTATTTTTTTCGACAAAAGGTCAATAATTCCGATTAAAGATTTAATTTAATTATTTTAAAAATGGATAATTTCTCCATCATTAAAATGAAATTCATCTACTTTTAATTGACCCTTTAATGAATTCGTTAATATTATACCTTCAGCTTTTAATAATTTATCAAGTGTAATTGTTTCTTCTTTTATATCACTATTGTTTTTTAACAATTTTTCTCTTTGTATTCCATTTAATATTCCACTTTCTATCTTTGGTGTAAACCATTTATTATTAATTTTAATAAAAATATTTGAAATTGAACCTTCAGTAAGTTCATCCCTTTCGTTTAGGAATATTACTTCAAAATATTTTTGTTTTGCATACTTTTTAGATTCATTGTCATACAATTTTCTATTAGTCGTTTTGAAATATTGATAAGTATTACTTGAAGATATTTTATGCTTAGATAATATTATTTTAACAAGGCCTTTATTAAAATTAAATACTGATAATTCATAATTAAATAAGCCATATTTATTCAGCATTAATTTTAATCTATAATTATCATCTTTTTTAATTTTACTTAAAATTTCATTTATAGTTTTCTCTAAATTAAAGTTGTTAAAATAGAAAAGGAAAAAATCAGCTGCTTTTTTTATCCTATTTATATGTTTATCAAAGTCAATAATTTCCCCTTTAACTATCCGCATTGTCTCAAAGAGTTCAAAATAATTTTGAGTGTTATTTAGAAATTTCCCTTTAAGATTTACTTCTTCATATTCTTTTTGTTCATCACTATCAATGACAATTCCACTTCCAAGCCCCATTGTTCCATTACCGGATTTTTTATTTATTTCCATCGTTCTTATAGTAACATTAAATGTAGCTTTTCCATTATTTAATATTCCTATTGCTCCTGTATAAATTCCCCTTTTTTCATTTTCTAATTCATTAATTATTTCCATAGTCTTAATTTTAGGAGCTCCGGTAACTGATCCGCAAGGGAATATATTTTTAATTACATCAGCAACTTTTGTCCCTTCATTTAACCTTCCCTTTATCTTAGATACCATTTGATAGAGTGATTCATATTTCTCTATTGAGAAAAGTTCATTTGCTTTTATACTCCCATATTCACAAAATCTTCCAATATCATTTCTGAGTAGGTCTATTATCATTACATTTTCTGCTCTATCTTTTTCGTTTAATTTTAAAGAAGAACTATTTTTAATATCATTTTCTATATTCATTCCCCTTTTTGAAGTTCCCTTCATCGGAATAGTCGTAATCACATTTCCTTTAATTTCAAAAAATAATTCAGGTGAAATAGAGATTATTATCTTTTCACCAAGATTTATAAAAGCTGAATACCTTGCAGATTGGTTAAATATAAGAGTTTTGAATAAAGAGATATAATCACCTGAAAAGGTAAATGAACTTTTAACAGTATAATTAACTTGATATGTATCACCGGCAATTAAATATTTTTTTATATTCTTTATGGTTTTTTTGTATTCGTTCTCAGTAACATTTAATCTGAAGTTTTTAATTTTGTATTCGCCATAATTTTTTACTGATATATCAATTTTCTTGGAATCTAATTCTTCAACTTCATTTTCAGCAAATTTTAAAATCTGAATATTATTTAGACTATCATCGTAATACATATTTAAACTTTTTTCTAAAGCATAACCCAATTCATAGTTTAATAATGTATATGCTTTTATTTTTTCACTATTTAAAACATTCAACAATTCTTTGCAGTCTCTAATTGATGAAGCAGTTAATATCTCTTTTGGCTTTTTAAAAAAATACGATACTGTGTTTTTATATAAAGGTGGTGTATAAAAAAGAGCTGAATATTTATTTGCAATGATATAGGTAAGTATATTTTCTAATTTTTGGTTATTCAATTTTTATTTTAAATATTTATTGTAAAGCTATATAAATTTATATATTCTACGGATAATTAACATTTATTGTAATTAATAATCATTCAAATTATCTTTTAGCATCACAAATTAGGACATTAGTGGAATCTGATAATCAAAAAAATATTTCTGTTAACAGAAAAGCTAAACACGAGTATACTTTTCTTCAAATTTTTGAAGCAGGAATTGTTTTGCAGGGAACTGAAGTAAAATCTTTAAGAGAAGGAAAAACAAATTTTGTTGATAGTTATGCTTCAATCAAAAGAAATGAAGTTTGGCTTATCGGAATGCATATTAATCCTTACAAACATGGTAATATAAATAACCACGAACCTGTAAGGGATAGAAAACTATTATTAAACAGAAACGAAATAAAAAAACTAATTGGCAAGATAAATGAAAAAGGATTAACATTAATTCCATATAGATTATATTTCAAGAATGGAAAAGTCAAGGTAGAGTTAGCACTTGCAAAAGGTAAAAAAGCTTATGATAAGCGGGAGAGTATTAAAAAAAGAGATCTAAAAAGAGAGCAAGAACGAAATATCAATTTTTAATTCTTTTTGTTATTATTTTTGAAACTACTATTTACAATCAATCTAATTTTAATAAATACTGAATGAGTAAAACTAATATCAATTTCCCTCCTCTTAATGAACAAATGGACCTAATAAAAAGAGGTTCATCAGAAATTATACCAGAAGAAGAGCTAGTATCAAAAATTGAAAAATCAATTAAATTTAAGAAACAGCTAATAATTAAACTTGGCTGTGACCCAAGTAGACCAGACTTGCACATCGGACATTCTGTAGTTCTAAGAAAACTTGCTCAATTTCAAAGCTTAGGTCATCAAGCTGTTTTAATAATTGGTGATTTTACCAGTATGATTGGTGATCCATCCGGCAGAAATATAACTCGTCCTCCTTTATCATTAAAAGAAGCCAGAAAAAATGGAGAGTCATATTTTGAACAAGCTGCAAAAATTTTAGATAAAAATAAAACAAAAATTGTTCATAATTCTGATTGGTTAAGTAAATTGTCTTTTGAAGATGTTATAAGACTTTCTTCAAAATATACAGTTGCAAGAATGTTGGAACGAGATGATTTTACAAAAAGATTTAAATCAGGTGTTCCAATAAGCATGCACGAACTTTTATATCCTTTGGCTCAGGCAATGGATTCTGTTGCAATTAAAAGTGATGTAGAGTTAGGCGGCACAGATCAGAAATTTAATCTGCTTGTTGGCAGAGACATACAAAAAGAACATGGATTGGAACCTCAGATTATTTTAACAATGCCTTTAATTGTTGGTACAGATGGAGTTGAAAAGATGAGCAAATCTTATGACAATTATATAGGTATATCTGATCCACCAAACGAGATTTATGGAAGGACTCTTTCAATTCCTGATAATATAATTTTTAATTATTTTGAATTAGCTACAGATGTAACAACAACTGAATTAATAGAATTAAAGAAAGAAATTGAAACTAATCCAAGAGATTCTAAAAGAAAACTTGCTCGTACATTTGTAAGGATGTATTACGACGAGAAAGTTGCAATTTCTGCTGAAGAAGAATTTGATAAAATTTTTATTAAAAAAGATATCCCAGATGATATAGAAGTATTTAGTATTTCTAATAAAACAAATGAGATAAATATTATTGATTTAATAATAAAAGTTAACTTTGCAACCTCTAAAGGAGAAGCAAGGAGATTAGTACAGCAAGGCGGAGTATCTATTGATGGAGAAAAAATTGATGATATTACATTCAATATTAGAATAAAAGACGGCCAAATATTAAAAGTCGGTAAACGAAAATTTATTAAACTAAAAATATAAAATATAGGGAGGCTAAATTGTTTTTACCAAAAAAAATATTCTTTACAAAAGGTGTAGGAGTAGACAAAAACTATTTATCTTCATTTGAACTTGCATTGAGAAGTGCTGGAATTCAAATGTGTAACTTAGTTACTGTCAGCAGTATTTATCCTATTAACTGTAAGAGAATTACAAAAGAAGCTGGTGTAAAACTTCTTAAACCAGGACAAATTACTTTTGCAGTAATGGCAAGAAATTCTACTAATGAGCCAAACAGATTAATAGCATCTTCTATAGGAGTTGCTTTACCTAAAGATAAATCAATGTATGGTTATCTTTCTGAACACCATCCTTACGGTGAAACAGAAAAAGTTGCCGGTGAATATGCTGAGGATTTAGCTGCTACTATGCTTGCTACAACACTTGGCCTAGATTTTAATCCTGATATAGATTGGAATGAAAGGGAAAATATTTATAAAATGTCCGGTGAAATTGTTAAAAGTTTTAACATAACACAGTCTGCACAGGGCAATAAAAAAGGACTTTGGACAACTGTACTTGCTTCAGCAATTTTATTACCATAGGATATTTTATGTTGTTTAATGAAACAATATTTTGGTTCATCTTTTCAATAATAGCTATTGCAATTATTATAATTGATCTTTACTTAACTGATCATTCAAGAAGTAAATCTGGAATAAAGAAAAGCCTTATATGGGGCAGTATTTGGATTGCTACAGCCTTACTTTTTTGTCTATTCATTTATTTTTACTTTGAAAATGGACACATCAAAGCAGTTGAATTCCTAACTGGTTATTTAATTGAATATTCTCTTTCCGTTGATAATCTTTTTGTCTTCCTTATGATATTCACAGTGATGCGTGTACCAAATACTTTCCAGCCTCACATATTAAAATGGGGAATTCTAAGTGCAATTGTTTTCAGAATTATTTTCATACTTCTAGGTATCGGACTTATAAATTTATTTCATCCAATAATTTATTTTTTCGGTGCACTTCTTATTTATGCTGCTTATAAAATGATACGAAACAAAGAAGATAAAGTTGATTATGAAAATAATTGGATCATTAAATTTATGAGAGGACATTTTAATATTCACACTCAATTTGACAGACAGAAATTCTTTATTAAAAAAGATGGAAAAATATTTGTGACTTCTCTATTCCTTACTTTGCTTTTAATTGAATCATCGGATATAATCTTTGCAGTGGATTCTATACCGGCAATCATCTCAGTTACAAAAGATCCATTCATAATAATTACATCTAATATATTTGCAATATTAGGTTTGCGTTCGCTATACTTTGCATTATCCGGTTTAGTTGACCTATTTCATTACCTAAAATATGGAGTGGGATTGATTTTATTTTTTGTGGGTATAAAAATGTTGTTATCAGAAGTTTTTGTGATTCATACTTCTGTTTCTTTGGGAGTAATCATATTTTTATTAGCTTTTTCTATAATAATGTCACTCATCTTCAAAAAAGAGAAAGCTTCAGACTAACTCAATATTTTTTCTTAAAAAATAAAAAAGTGAAATGTAAAACAACTGATACAAATAAGCCTACTATCAGTGGTTCAAGTTCATTAAGTAAATAAATATTAGAAAAGCTTTCCTTTGTAAAATACCATATCAAACTTGCTGAAACAGATAAAACCATTTCTATAAAAATCAGTTTTCCTTTTATGAATAATTTTGAATAATAGGCACTGATAATTGGAATGATTATTCCCGGCACACAGATTGAACCAATTAAATACCAAATTTCAATTACCGATGGAATAAAATATGCCAAAGTTAAAGCAATAACTCCAGAAATTATCAAACCGTAAAAAGTATATTTTTTTAGAAAAGTTTCATCATGTTTTTTATTTATTCTAAAAATAAAATCTCTGGCAACAGTTGTTCCACTTAAAAATAAAAAGCTGTTGGATGTGGATAGAATGGTTGCAAAAAGACCTGCATAAAATATTCCTTTAATGCCTGGCGATAAAATACTTTCAGCAAATAACGGGAAAGATAAAATCGGATTATTCATATTTGGAATCACAGCTTTTGCATAAAGTCCGGTTGAAGTTGTTAAAAAATCAAACAATGCCCATAATAAAATTGAGATAAGAATTCCTTTTTTAGCAATGTTACTTGTCTTAGCAGAATAACAGCGTTGATGAAATCCCGGATCAGCAAATGTCCACAGTGCAATAAAAAACCATACTAAAATGTAAACTGGAGAAACTACCCCGGTAAGTTTTAGATGTTCAGCGGGTAAATTTGAAATTAGGAAATCACTTCCACCAAATTTTAGATAAGCAACTATCACAATTAGAATAAAACCAATGAACATTACAAAAAATTGAAAAGCATCCACATAAACATTTGCACGAAAGCCACCTTTTAATAAATACGATATGGACAATATCAATGCAACAAAAAGACTAAGTATTAGATTTATGTTAAAAATCAGAGACATCAAATTTGCAATCATTAAAAAATAAGGGGCAGGAGAAACTAAGACAAGAACCAATGCAGCTGAAAATAATCCTGCTTTCTTTCCATAGAGTTCTGTAATTTTATCAGGAATTGTAAATAGAGAAGCTTTGTGAATTTTTTTTGCAAAAAACAATGCAAATATAAATGCAAAAATGTAATAAGGCAGTCCTTGCGTAAACCAGCTTAATATACCATATCTGTAAGTAAATTCACCTACCCCTAATATTCCTCCATACCAAGTTGTGACTGAAGTTAAGACAAATAAAAAAAGACCGACTTTCCTGCCTAACAGTAAATAATCATTTGCTTCACTACTTGTTTTTCTTCCTGATAAAAATCCAATTACAAGAACTATTAAAAAGAATGCAACAATAACAATTACATCTAAACTGTTAAAAGAGACCATTTAGTTTAACCATTTTAAAATCTCTAATAATAAATCCAATCCCTCCGGATATTTTTATCTTCACGCACTCACTTAATGCAACATTACTTGTACTTTCTTTTTTACCTAAAGGAAGAGTTATATTTTTTAAAGGATATTTTAAATCCGAAGAAGTGAATTTAGTTTTTTTATCAAATCCATAAAAAGAAATTGTTTCTCCTTTTTTTGTTTGTATAATCTTCTCACCTTTATATGAAATTAAGTATGATATTCCTGATAAAATCGAAACATTTATCTTATTATAAAATTTAATGATAATCCCTAAATTACAAATTGAATGGTCTAATCTGCTTCCAATTCCACCAAATAATACTGCATGTGTAAATTTTTTCTTGATAGCATATTTTAAACATTTTTCAACATCTGTATCATATTGGTTTTTGTCTTTCATTATTTTTGATTTACCCTCAAAATATTTTAATACTTTTATTTCAATAGAATCTAAATCACCTATAATGTAATTGGGAATTATCTTTAACTTATAAGCATTATTTGCTCCACCATCTGCACAAATAATATCTGTATAGCCATTTTTGATGAAAAAATTTAATTCACTTTTTTTTGGTGATTTACCGTTAGCTATTATTATGCATTTTTTCATATAGATTATAATCCTATATTCAAACCAAATAAAAAATTTCTATCTGCTGCAGGAAAGAATTCTCCTCCAATTGCATTTGCTGAATATAAATTATCAAATAAATTATTAACCTGAAAAAATATTTTTGATGGTGTAGATGAATTTAATATATCAAATTCATAGCTGACAAATAAGGATGCAGTAAAATATGCATCATTTATATTATCTTCATAGGATACAAAGCCAGGATATAGTGCCAAATATGTCGAAAGTTTATCTGCGTAATTATCCGAATAAAACCTGCCTACATATTTGCCGGAAAATTGTGAATAGAATCTAGCTTTTGAAAATTGTAATCCAAAGTTAGCCAAAAAATCCGGAAACCCACTAATACTGTTTCTGGAGAGATCTATAGAATTCGTTCCTGTTATAAAATACCTTCCACTTGTTATTTTATTGTTACTTAATGTTGCATTACCAAACAATTTTAATCCTTTTTCTAAATTCACTAATGCTGTTACTTCAATTCCTCTGTGAATAGTTTTATCAACATTTCCTGTTGTTGGTTGACCGAATCTGTCAACTTTACCGTTCTTTACAATTTCATCTTGAAAAATCATATAAAATATATTTATGGTAGCAGAGAATTCATTAGTATTAAATAAGTAACCTAATTCAATGTCATTCATTTTTTCAGGTTGAACTAAAGGTTTATCAAAGTTATAACTTCCGTTTGTGTTCTGTTCAAATTTTGGTACTTCTCCACCGCTGGATTCACTGGCATTATAGTAATTAACAAGTCTTGGCTCTCGGGTTACTCTTGCAAATGAAATATACAAACTTTGTGTTTCATCAAATTTGTAATTCACACCAAAGCGGGGATTTAGATATATATTACTTACTTCAAAATTTGTCCCAATATATTTTTCATCATATAATTTATATTTATGGTAAGCGACTTGTATCTCACCTAAAAGATTTATTTTTTCATTTAAATTATAACTCTGGTGTAAATACCCATTGATAATATTTTTTCCACCTTTGTAAAAATAATATTGAAAACTCTTTGTGAAATTGGTTGGTAAATTCTCTCCAAATTCTATTCCTCCCCAATGATCTGATCTGTGAATTCTAATTTCACCACCTATTATTAATTCACCATTTTCTTGCTTGATACTTAATCGAGGTATCAAACCGAATTGTGTGTTTTCAACTTGCGCTCTTATCAAAACATTCTGTGGATTTCCATTCGGATTAAACCCGTTTATAGATGTTAGTCTTAAATAAGTAGTATCTGCCCAGGAACCGTCAAAGTCAAAAAATCCATTTCCCACAACTAAAAACAAGGCGGAATTTAATTTTATCTTGCTATTAATTACATATTCATTTAATAACTCATAGTGAGGCTGTGAAAAATTTTCAATTTCTGTAGCCCTTCTAGGAGTTACAAAAGTATAAGCATTATTTGCTGCTTCCCAATATGAAAAATTTTCTTTTCTTAGTATTTCATCTTTTACTGCAAATTTAGGAAGACCGGTATATGCAAGTCCGTCAGAAATAGGTCCTCCATAAAAATTAAGCTGACTAGTTAGATTTTTATCATATCTAATGGTGGTTAAATAAAAAGAATTAAAATTTGTCCAACTTGAATTTCTATATCCACTGCTGAGTGTTTTAGAAAATTTAGCATAAATTGAATATTTATTATTTATAAGCCCGCTTGAAAATGAAGCAGAATATTTTCTTGTATTAAAACTACCTGATGATATTTCTATTTTTTTAAATGGTTTGTATGAAAAAGTAGAAGTCACAATATTAATTGAGCCGCCTACAGCAGGATATCCTGTTATTCCGGACCCTGCTCCCCTTTGCACTTGAATTAATTCTGTGCTTGCAAGTAAATCCGGAAAATCAAGCCAGTAAACATTGTTATCTTCTGGATCATTTTGGGGTATTCCGTTTATAGAGACTGATATTCTTCTTTGGTCGAATCCTCTTATACTTAAATAGTTATAACCTATACCGTTACCATTTTCTGAATAGAATGTAGTAGAAGGTAAATTACTCAAATATTCGGGTAAATCTTGGTAAGTATAATTGTCATCTATTTCTTTTCTATTAATTTTATTGAATGTAAAAGGTGTAAATCCTTTTTTGCCTAAATTACCCTCTACGAAGATTGTCTGTGAAGGTATAACTTTGGGGGTAAGATTTATTTCAATAACATCAGTCAAATCAATATTAGAAAATTTTCTCCTTAAAGTGTAATAACCAATGTGACTAATTATTAAATTTTCTATAGGTATAATACCATCGAAATTAAGAGTGAACTCCCCTTCTCTATTTGTAACCGCTCCTTTGTTAAGTCCCTCAATTTGAATGTTAACATTTGCAATGCCCTTAAGTGTTTCGGAATCTATTATTTTACCTTTAATAGAAACATTTTGGGAAAGAAGGTTTATCGTAAATAAAAAAAACAACAGTACTACATATTTCATTTTACACCTCTATTATTTAAATGAAAAAAGCCGTTTAAAGTCCGAAGGACTACTTCGGAGAAACGGCTAAATAGTAGGACTATTGTTGCCCGTTTCCCTACGCCGGTATTACCCGGATCAGGTTAGAGGGTATTATCTCAGATATCCCGGAGAAAGCGGGATAACACCCCTAACGGCTTTGGTGTCAAAATTTAATTATGCAAATATAATTAATTTGGAGATAAATGTGAATTGAATTGGCTGTTAGCTATCGGCTTTTAGCTAATAGCAATTTGCAAAATATATCATGAGAATAGATAATTGTTTTTAATCTTTTCAATTTTTGGTTGGATGTCACGGTCGTACCGTGACATTTAAAATATTCTATATACCTTATTTGCAAGTAGTAATTTCTGGAATAGGTCTGTAATTTCCAAAAGTCAAACGATTAATCAAACTATCTTTATATAAGACTCTGAACCATTTTTTGTCAATACAATATATCTCCCATAATTTATTATCCGTTTTACTCATATCAGTTTTAGTTGGTAAACCGTATGCTTGGTGAACACTTTTTAATGATGTTCCTATACCTATACCCTTTTCAGTTATACCACCAACATCATTTTTGCCCAAATAATCTTGGAAAGAACCAAAACAAACAAATGGCTTGTCCTTATCCACATCATCAAAATTTAAACCGTTTCGTGAAATAAACTGCCAGCCACTAAAATCTATATGACTTTTAAGGTCTACTTCCCAAGCGCTTTGTACCGCGGGCTTAAATGTTAAAACTAGAAGTTTCTTCCACCCCATCTTTTTAGCAAGTTGATATGTTGCAAAGGTTTTACCAAAACGCATTTTTGCATTCCAAAGGAAGTGCGGGGTTTTTTTAGGGTTTTCTTTTTTGAAGCTTTTGGAGTAAGCAATAGTTTTATTAACCGCCTCTTCTTTTTCGGGACGCATCTTAAAGTTTAACGAACGGTTATCTTCAACTGACATACCTAACTTAATCGAAAGAATTGCAGCTTTAACTTCATCAAGTGAGCATTTGAACCATTCACCTTCCGGATTCTTTATTCTCTTTTTTCTTAAATAGCGGTGAACATCGTGGTCTGAAAATACACTTCCATCATTACGGATTGCGGATACTTCAAGTAACTCTTGAAAGTAATCTTTCCCGAAATATCTTCCGTTTTTCAGTCTATCGTCATCAACTACAAAGCCCTTAATGATATATTCTTTTAATCTTTGCGTTGCCCAAATGAGGAATAGAGTAGCTCGGCGGGAATTTATTCTATAGCCGACAGAAATAATGACATCAAGGTTATAAAACTTTACTGGTTTGTCTGAACCACTAATGTGCAAATTTTGCACATTGCTTTTTTCCTTTAGTTCTCCTTCAATTCGAACTGTTCGGAAATTCCTAACAGTTGATTGTTTTTCCAATTCACCGCTTTCAAAAATATTATTTAAATGCTCGCTGATTGTTGATTTTGTAACTCCGAACAAATCCACAATTCTCTGCTGGGTTAACCAGATAGTTTCATTAAAAAGAATGACTTCTACTTTTACTTTTCCGTTTGGATCAGTGTAAAGTAAAAAATCGGTTAACTCTTCTTTAACGGAAATGAGTTTGCTCGCTTTTTTCTTACTCATCAAAAAACCTATTCTTTATAAAACTCTTCGGTTAGTTTTTGATCTTCTTTGCTTAAACTGTATTTTCTATCTGCCATCACAAATTATAAAATTGCCCCGACCTTTAGGTCGGGAAGTTTGTAATCCAAAAACAATTGGGCTTTAGCCCCATCATATAATTTTTGATGGGACTAAAGTCCTCCTTTTTAACCCTTATTTTATCCGGCAATAATGCAACTTATGCAACATACCTTTTAAAAAATGGGTAACTATTAAACTACTCTTTATAAAACTCTTTGGTTAATTTTTGGTCTTCTTTACTTATGCTGTATTTTTTATCTGCCATTTCGGTTTTGCAAACGTACATTTTATTTAAATCCAGAATTGCATTTACTTCACGTTCAGAAGTAAATACTTCTCCGTGGTCTGTAACGCGTTGGCGGGTTTTAACTTGGGTATTACTATTTATATCTTCTGATACATTATTCATATTCACATTTTACTAAAATTTTTGCCAATAATATAGAATTTTACACGAAGCACATAACGGCGTGTTATCCTTCAGTTGAGGGACAAGGTGTTTGGCGAAGCCATACCTTCGGGAAAATATCCAGTAACGCTGAGTTAAGTTTATTAATAATTACTTACAAAGAACTTTTTTACAAATACATTTTTTCAGAAATACTTGTATCCCCTTGTTTATTCCGCAGTTTTATTATGCGGAGACTTTTTACTTACTTGTGCGCCTTTGGCGTATTAAAGAGGTTATGTTGCATTTTAAATTTTTGATTTTGAATACTTTACAGTAGTGTTTAATTTTTGAAGTTTATTTACAAAATCAATATCAACAACATCATCAGGAATTTTATATTTTGTTTTTGAAACTGTTTGCAATTTGAGTGCAGTTTTACATGCGTAGTTTTTTATTTCTGGATCAATATTAAAATGAAGCTCGATTTTTTCCCAATCTTCTTTAACTGGAATAGAACCACCAAAATCTTTTCTCAACCAATGTCCCACAGTATGCTTATAACTTGTAGGGAATAAATTTGTAAAATCAATTTTTGTTAATCCTTTTTTTAATCTTAAGTAATTTAGATAATCTGCTATCAAATTTTGATCAACATCATATAATCTTTGAACAGAAAAATATTCTTCTTCAACAGAACTTCTTGCACCTGGAGACGCTCCCCAATTTTTTCTTTCTATTCCATTAAATTTACCATTATATTTTTTTGATGTTGAATTAACTTGGACTCCAGTAATATTCAAATCAAGTTTATTACCAATTATGTTATTTAATTTGATAATACCGTTTTTTTCTTTTACCGAGACATAACCATTTTGCCTATAAAAATTTAGGTTATCATTGATATAATCTTCATCGTGAATAATAAATTCTTTGCTAACTATGTCATTTTCCCATAAAACCTTAACATATTTGGGCAAACCGTTTTCATGTTTGTTTAAAATCTCAACTATTTTCCCATAAAACTTCTTTTTTAAAATACTATTAACAACTTTATAACCAATAAAATCATGGTCAAAATAAGTTGTTTTAGTCTCAATTTTATGATTTAAAAATAAAGACTTATAATTAAAATTATATTTTTGCATTTTATTATCATGAACGAGCATAAAAATCGGATACCATTTTTTACCTCTTATAACTAACATATTTCTAACGATCCAGTTTTTAATTAATGAAATATTATATATTTCTTTAATATCAAATTGGTTTAAACCTATAAATAGGATGTCAGACTGAGGAAACTTTTGGATAAATTCAGCTTTTTGTATAGCACTCAAAATCGAATAAAACTCATCTGAATTTTGACAAATGTTTACGTCATTTATACTCGAAGATTCATGTATAAAATTATAATCTATTTTTTCAGTTACAAGAGGAAAATCATATTCGCAGAATTTGATTTTTTCTATTTTCACATTTTGTAATTGTGTGCGTTTTTTGATAATCTCAATATATTCTGGATTGTATTCAATAAGAATTCCTTTAGCTTTATATTTTTGATATAAATTATTATTTCTATCTAAAATAACTTTTAATGTTGTTCCACTTCCAGCAAAAGGATCTAATACAGTATATTCTTTATTGATTTTAGTAAAGTCTAATAATTTAGTAACTAATTTTTCTGGATAAGCTGCTACATGTTTGTAAGGAGTTGGTTGTAAATTTATATCAATTATATTTTCATAATCAGAATTATTTGCAACATAATCAGTAAAATAATTTTCAATGTTTTTTGAAAATACAAATACTGGTTCATAAGAATTAACAAATCGGTTTTTAACACTTGATGGCATATGATTGGGTTTGTGCCAAATAATAGTGTCATTTAGCACCCAACCATTTTGTTGCATAAAAAATGCTAATTTGTAAGGTATCAGTCCAAGAGGAGTTTTTCCATATTTATTTAGGTATTTGTCACCTATATTTAGAAAAAAAACTCCTTTCTCAGAAAGCTTTTTTTTCAATATGTCAAAAATGAAAACAAGTTTAGAAATAAATTCTATATAAGTTTCTTCATTTCCTATTTGCTCATCAAAACCGTAATTTCTTTGGGACCAATAAGGTGGTGAAGTAACAACAACATCTATAGAATTATCTTCAAAACTATTTAATGCAGAATATATGTCAGCTTGTATTATTTTATGCATTTATAAATCGATAATATCGTTAATTTCATCTTTAATATCTTCACTTGCATATATAATTCTTACTCTTGAGGGCTTATTTTTCAATAATTCAAAAATAGAATTATCACTAAATTTATATCTAAAACCTTTTCCTGAATATCCGGATTTTCCAGCTTCAACAATCTTATCCTTATAAACATTTTTCAAATCCCCATTAGGAACTGATAAAAGAATAATCGCTTTTATTTCTATATTATCAGCAGAAATATCATAAATAATATTTATAAAATAAGTTAAACAAATTTTATTTTTATAAGAATACTTTGTAGGTAAATTAACTGTGTATTCACAATCATCAGGTTTATAACTGGTTTGGTTTTCACCAACCGGTATTTTTCCTTTATAATCAGAATGATTGTCAAGTTTTGCAGTTTTTATATCAATATGAATAAAAGCATTGTATAATTCAAAAAACATATCAGAACCAATAGGGGCAGAGTTTGGAGAACCAAATTGGTTAAATAACCAATAATAAATTCTCTCTGCTCCACGTGCAAAATCAGAGTTTTGCCTTTTCTTTTCTGAATTATTAAATACTTCGAACCAATCAGATTTTATTTTATCTTTTGATTTTAAACCTTCTAACATTTTTATTAGATCTTGAGTTAGATCATATTCTATTTGATTTAAGTAATGATTTTCCCAAAACTCAATTTCTTTATTTGTCATAGAATTCTCTTTTTTATATTAACTTAAATTACAAAAAAAAGTTTTAAATATTATTTGTTACTTAAATTTACTTTATGCCTAACTACGTTACCGATAACCCGCTGCCCCAGTTTACCGCCGCATTTACCTACCTTTGGCAGGGCTTTAGCGTAGACGCCCGCCTTGACTCGACGTCAAGCAGAGGCAGGGGAACAGCTTGCCCGCCTCTGTGTACTACTTCAACATTTCGGTGGCTTTTATTCTGTTCTCTGCCATTTTATAAGCATCTTTTTATTCATTTTAAAATTTATTTTACTGAATCGAGTCGGATTATTATTTTTTCTTTTTTCCATTGACTTTTTACTTATTAAAGAGGCTATGTGCGCATTAATTCTTAATAAATAATCCATTATATGATAAGCCAATATTAATAACCGGTGTTTGATAAATATTTTCAAAATATATAGCCGTTATCGTTCTTAATTCTCGGTTACTTAAATTAAAATTCATCAAATAACGTATCCCATACATTTCGACATTAAATTTTCTTCCAACTACGCTGTCAAAAGATAAATTTCTAAATTCTTGCTTCTCATTTCTATAACAAATTCCAAGGCTCCCTTGAATAACATTGGAATGAAATAGCTTTTTTTGAAAAATTAATTCACTACTAAGTAATGTATTAGCAATCCCAGTTAAATAATAATCGTGTCCTAAATGGTAATTAAAATCTATACCAGCATTTATTATTAAACTTGGATTAATACCTATTGTTAATCTTTTGCTTGGGTGTAATAAAAAACTATACCCAGAAAGTCCAATTTGCCACAGTGGATTCATTGTAGAATCCACAATTCCATCATTCGCTAATAAATATTTATTCCTAAAACTATAACTATAAAACGATTTAGTAAGAGACAATCTTGTTTCTGAGGATTTCATTATTGATCTAAAATTTTCTGTTTCAGGTAAGTCATCATTGAAAATCGCTGCCTCAGATAACGGAGCATGCAAAGCACAAGCAAAATTTAGAAAACTAAATATGGCAATTGATATTAAGTTAAAAAATAAATTCGTCTTGCAGTAAGAAAGCATTGATTTTTTTTATTTATAGTGATAAAACAAGATTTTCTCTTATGTCTTTTGCTTCTTCCAGTTTTATCTTTTTATAGTATCCTTGTTTACTTAAGCCGAGCAATTCCGTTAACTCTATAACTTTCATTTCTTTGCCCTTTTCTTCTCTAAGTCTTCCAACAGCTCGGCTCTAGACTTTTTTCTCTTTTTAGAGTCAACCCTTTTCAGGACGATGCAGCAAGTTTATAAGCCTAACGGCGTTTTCTATAACCCGCCGCCCAGAACAGCAACGCCGAACTAAAAAGCTACTGCCAAATATTTTTAACAATTTTATTTAATAGAACAAAACCTAACAACAATGCTTACATTTTCACCTAACCTGAAAACTCGAAC
>Ga0210044_10003238_pt1 | contig 23400 bp, 14 predicted proteins | sample CryGey13umfilter_2_FD_183959 | JGI IMG/M metagenome (GOLD analysis project Ga0210044, IMG submission 183959) | Groundwater microbial communities from aquifer in Utah, USA - Crystal Geyser 4/9/14 3 um filter (SPAdes) (version 2) | ecosystem: Environmental > Aquatic > Deep subsurface >... | reverse complement strand
TACACTTTCTCTTCATCCTTAGTCCGACGGCCATGGCAGTCGTGGCGGTCATTGGTGGCGCCACGGCGCTGTTCGCCGCAACCATCGCCATCACCCAGACTGACATCAAGAAAGTGCTGGCGTATTCGACCGTCTCCCAGCTCGGGTACATGTTCCTCGCTGTCGGCGTTGGTGCCTGGTGGGTGGGGATCTTCCACTTGCTGACACACGCGTTCTTCAAGGCCCTGCTCTTCCTTGGGTCCGGTTCGGTCATTGATGGGATGCACCACGAGCAGGACATCCGCATGATGGGCGGGCTGCGCAAGAAGATGCCGGTCACCGCGGTCACCTTCCTCATCGGCTGTCTCGCTATCGCGGGCGTGCCGCTCCTGGCTGGCTTCTTCTCGAAGGACCAGATCCTCTGGTACGCCTGGTTCAATCAATTCCCAGGAACTACGGGGGCCATCCTCAGCTGGGTGCTCTGGGGCGTGGGGACGCTGACGGCGGGTCTGACCGCCTTCTACATGTTCCGCCTCTACTTCGTGACGTTCGAGGGCGAGTGCCGCGCGGGCGAGGAGCTTGCTCCCACCATCAGCGAGAGCCCAACGAGCATGACGGTTCCTTTGACGGCGTTGGCCCTCCTGGCGATCGTCGCCGGGTATCTCGGGATGCCGCATCTGTTGTCGGGCGGAAATCTCTCCCTCGAGACCTTGCAGCTCTGGCTGAACTCGGTGCTCACCAGCAGCCCCGCGGCGCCAGGCACGCCCGAAGCGCTCTCGAGAATCAGCTATCAAGAGCTGACGCACACGACAGAGCTCGCCTGGGAGTGGGGTCTCATGGCCCTCAGCGTCGTCGTCGCCTTTGCAGGAATGGCGCTCGCCTACTTCATGTACGTGAAACGTCCGAGCGTCGCGGTGGATATGGCCAGCCGTTTCGCAGGACTGCACCGCTGGTCCTCGAACAAGTATTACGTCGACGAGCTCTACGACAAGACCGCCATTCGCGGCACGCTTTGGCTCGGGAAAATCTCCCACAGCGTCATCGATGTGATCCTCATCGACTTCCTCATGGTTCGCGGCGCCGCTTGGCTCTACGAGATGGGGGGAAGCATGCTGAAGTACTTCCAAAACGGGGACCTGCAGCGCTACGCCGCGTACGTCATGCTGGGCATGGTCGCCATTCTTTATCTCGTGTTGCTCTGATCTGAGGCTCGCCGGACCGCGAGAACTGAAGGGATTTCTTCGCTAACGGGCGACGGATCAATAGGCCAGTGACGATCACACTGCTCAAACGAAACGTGGTCGGCCAGAAGGTAGACGATGGACACACTTTTGATGACAGCTCAGGTTGGACTCGACGTCAACGTCCCGTGGTTGACGCTGGTCTTGCTGATTCCGCTCCTTGGCGCCGCGTCGTTGCTCTTCTTCCCGAGTGAACAACACGCCATGGTGCGCACCATCGCTTTGGTGGTGTCCTTGGTCGAGTTCGGGTTGAGCCTCGTGCTGCTCGTCGGGTTCAAGTCGGACTACCACGCGTTTCAGTTCGTGGAGACCCACGATTGGATTCCCCAGTTCGGCGTCTCATACCTCGTGGGCATCGACGGGATCGCCTTGTGGCTGGTTCTTCTGACCACATTCTTAGGCCCGATCATGATGCTGTCGAGCTTCAAGTACATCCAGAAGCGGCAGAAGGAGTACTACATCTCCCTGCTCTTCTTAGAATTCGCCGTAGTTGGCACGCTGATCTCCCTCGACATGTTCCTGTTCTACATCTTCTGGGAGGCCATGCTCATCCCGATGTTTCTGCTCATCGGTGTCTGGGGTGGGCAGCGGCGCATCTACGCGACCGTCAAGTTCTTCATCTTCACGATGGTGGGCTCGGTCCTGATGCTGGTCGGCATCCTCTACATCTACTTCAAGACCGGCGCCGTCACCCTCGATGGCAGCTATTCGTTCGGCTTTAGCGCTTTCCTCGCCGTCCCGTTAACCACGACGGAACAGCTCTGGCTCTTTGGCGCCTTCTTCCTCGCCTTCGCCATCAAGGTCCCCCTTTTCCCCCTTCACACGTGGTTGCCCGACGCCCACACCGAGGCTCCCACCGCTGGTTCGGTCGTCCTAGCGGCGGTGCTCCTGAAGTTGGGCACCTACGGCATGCTCCGCTTTGCCATGCCCTTCTTCCCCAGCGCGGTCGTCGAGATGGCGCCCTTGATTGGCTCGTTGGCGGTCATTGGCATCATCTACGGCGCTCTGGTCGCGATGGTGCAGAAGGACGTCAAGAAGCTCATCGCCTACTCGTCGGTGAGCCACCTCGGGTTCGTTGTGCTCGGCCTGATGGCGCTCACTCCCCAAGGCTTCGAGGGTGGGGTTTTCCAGATGCTCGCCCACGGCATCTCCACAGGCGGGCTCTTCCTCTGCATCGGGATTCTTTACGAGCGTCGACACACTCGTGAGATCAAAGAGTACGGCGGGCTCACGCAGCAGATCCCCGTCTTCGCGGTGTTCTTCATGATCATCGTGCTCTCGAGCGCTGGCTTGCCAGGCATGAACGGCTTCGTCGGTGAATTCCTGGTGCTCACTGGCACGTTCGTGAGCGGCACCCTGATCGGTGGCTGGGGACAAGTCCTGGCGATCTTCGCGGCCACCGGCATGGTCCTCGGTGCCGTGTATCTGCTCTGGATGTTCCAGCGCGTCATGTTCGGTCCGTTGTCGAACCCGAAGAATCGCGAGATCAAGGATCTCAATGCGCGAGAGGTGATCTACCTTCTGCCGATCATCGCGCTGGTCTTCCTTATGGGAGTATTCCCCAACGTCATGCTGGACGACATTCGCCCGAGCAGCCAAGAGTTCTTCCGTATCTTCAACTCGAAGCTCGAACGGGACCGCGTCTCCGATGGTGAGGCCGAAGTGTCGGTGGATTTGAGCGGTTATCCGCACGCCGAACGCCTCGCCCTCCGCTTCCGGACTTCTGAGTTCGAGAGCACCAGCGATGATGCGGTCGTGACGGCCGAGCAGAGCTATCTTCTTCGCGCAAACGCCTCGATTCAAATGATGTCGGCGTCCTCTGGTGTCGTGGTTGGACTCGCCCTCGAAGACGATGTCGTCAAAGAGGCTGTAGTGATTCCAGCTCTCCTGCGGTGACCGAGACGTTCGAACTCACGAGACAGACTCACTTGTCTTCAAACGGAAACGTGTGATGCTCATCAAGAGTACAGACCTCATCGCTCTCCTGCCGTTCTTTGTTGCCCTTGTCGCAGCGACGGTGGTGATTCTGGTGGACGTGTTTCACCGGACGGACAAGCCTCGTGCTTACGTGGCCCACATTGCGACCGCCGGCATGGTCCTGACCTTGGCCAGCGTGTGGTACATGCATGGCAACGTCGAGGCTGGACCGGCATTCGGCAAGCTGATCTACCACGACGGTTTCAGCACGTTCCTCAACGCGCTCTTCGTCCTCGCCGCGATCCTGACCATCATGGTTTCGCCGAGGTACCTGCGCGAACATGGGGCCGAGCGCGGTGAGTACTACGCACTGATCATCCTCGCGACGACCGGCATGATGTTGATGGCCGCCGCTGGCGACCTACTCATGGTGTTCCTCGGCTTGGAGATCATGTCCATCGCGATCTACGTCTTGGTCGGCTTCTTCCGAGCCGACGGAAAGTCTGCAGAGGCGGCGACCAAGTACTTCTTCCTCGGAGCCTTCGCCAGCGCGATCTTCCTCTACGGAATGGCTCTCATCTACGGGACCACGGGTGGGACCAGCCTCGAAGGCATCGCCGCGGCCGTACGCGCCAGCGCCAGCAGTGGCGACAACGTCCTCGTCCACATGACCGACGACGTCAACGCGACCAGCACGTTAGACCCTCTCTTTTACATCGGTTGCTTGATGCTCCTCGTGGGCATGGCCTTCAAGGTCGCGCTCGTGCCCTTCCACATGTGGACGCCAGATGCCTACACCGGCGCGCCCTCTTCGACCGTCGGCTTCATGGCCACTGCGGTCAAAGCAGCGGCCTTTGCCGCGCTGATTCGCTTGCTCTTTATCGGCCTGGGCGTCGAGGCGACGAGAATTGACTCCCAAGGTTGGGTCAAGATGCTGTTCTACTTGTCCATCATCACGATCATCGTTGGAAACCTGATGGCCATCGTACAGACCAACGTCAAGCGGATGCTGGCCTACAGCTCGATTGCCCACGCGGGCTACGCGACCATCGGCTTGGTTGCCTCGGGATACACGGGAGCAGGTGCCGGCATCTCAGGATACGCAGGCGCCTCCTCGGTCCTCTTCTACCTCCTGACCTACACCTTCGCGACGCTTGGAGCGTTCGGAGTGCTCTCCTATCTTGGGAATCGCCATCGCGAGGTCACGACCTTCGACGACCTCTCTGGCCTCGGCTACAAGTACCCTGCCATCGGCTTCATCCTCGTCGTCTTCATGCTTTCGAGCGCTGGCATTCCTCCGACCGCCGGGTTCGTCGGCAAATTCCATGTCTTCCGAACCGCCATCGTCGCCGGCGAAATCAGCGGGGACAACAGCTTCATCTGGCTCGTCGCGATCGCCTTCATGGCCAGCGTCGCAGGCGCTTACTACTACTTGAGGGTCGTCGTTCACCTCTACATGAAAGAGAGCAACGGCGAGGTCCCAGTGCTGCGCAGCAAATTGACCGGCTTCGCTTTGGCGATCAGCGCGTTCTTTACCTTGTTGATCGGTGTGTACCCCACTCCCTTCATCGAAATCGCCAGCGACGCGATGAAGGACTTCCAGGGCGTCGAAGTGGCTTACGGACCGCAAGGCGAGACGCGAGCCGCCGGGCTCAACGTCCTCCCTGAAGAAGACGCAGCCAAAGTCGAGGCGAACACCATCCGAATCGACCCAATCGTGGCCCCAATGCCTGACCAGGCGCCTGAGTCCCACGATGGACATGGCCACTGAGAAAGGGACACCGATGGCACAGTCGTCTGACGTTGGCACAAAGCATGTTTGGCGGTGGCGGGACGAAGATCCAGAGGCAATTGTCCTACTGATCTTGATCCTCGTCGCCATTATCGCCGTCCCTTGGCAGGGCTGCGCTCCGCCCCTCACCCAAGGGAAGCCGCACCCAGTCGTCGAGATTGCCAAAACCTCGCTCGAGGACGCGAGCCATTCAACCGGTGCCCTTCCCAACTAGGCTGATCGCGAGGACCTCCTCGCGACCCCGTCTCCTGTGGACGCCTGTAGAAGGCCCCGCTTGACACCAAGGCCGTGCCAGGTGTAGGGACCGGTGCATCTTCGTATCTGTCGCGAGTTCAGGGGGTGACACCCTTTCTGTGGGTATTCTCTTTTCGGTCAATCGCAAGTCGCTTCAGTGCCCTGCGCACCGACCGTTGAGACCATTCGCCATCGGGTGCCGCGCCTTGATTTGATCGCGCACTGCAGGACGGCTGTCTGTCGGGTTCTGCTGGGCGCGGTTCGTTGGTTGACCTGTGCAGGGAGTATCGAGATGAGGAAGGGACTACTCACCGTAATGTGTGCGTTCGCCTGCGTATTGGCCATCGCATGTGGTCCAGGTCGCGAGCAAGGTGCTGTGCAGACCGAGGACGAACTCATCGGCGGGAAAACTGCGGGTGACTTCGGCGCCTTGATGAACGAAGCGGCTGCAGCCTGGGAGCAACGCGCCGACCGCAAGCAACTCACAACCGCCATCACCGCCTGGGAGAAGGCCATCGACACCCAGAGCGAGGGCTTGAGTTCAGAGCAGCGCCGTCAGAAGGTCTACGTTGCTTACGTCTCCCTCGCACGGGCCTACTACTTCCTCGCCGATGGGCACATCCGCTTCGACGCCGATGACGTCGATGACGTCGCCGAGCCCATGATGGCCGCCCACGACAAGGGCACCCTCAACGCCGAGAAGGCTATGGCCGTCTACAGCCCCGACTTCCGCAAGGCCATCCTCTACGAGAAGCCCATGGGGCAGGCGATCGGCAATCTCGACGAGGGCGCCGTCGACGCCATGTACTGGTGGTCCGCGAACATCGGCAAGTGGGCACTGATCAAGGGTTTGGACGAGGCCTTGAGCCGCGTCGACTCGATCAAGGCGACCATGGAGCGCGTAATGACCCTCGACCCCGACTACTTCTACCGAGCCCCTAACCGATATTTTGGGAGCTTCTACACCAAGTTGCCCTTCCCCACCGGAGATCTCCCCCAATCGAAGCAGAACTTCGAAGCCGCCATCGCTGGGGCGCCCAACTACTTGGCGACTCGCGTCCTCTACGCCGAGCTCTATGGCATCAAGACCAATGACAAGGCCCTCTTCGAAGCCCAACTCAACGCGGTGCTCGCCGCGCCAGATGGAGCAGATCCAGCCATCGAGGCCGAGAACCAAATCGAGAAGCGCAAAGCCAAGCAGCTGCTCGACACGATCGACGACTATTTCTGAGCTGGACTCGCCGATGAATCATCGGCGAGCCACCGCGGTCAAATCAGCCGGTTGTCGAGCAAGAGAATCCAAAAGAACATGGGCGCCTCACCACTTCGTTGGGAGACGCAACCGTGACGCAACGAGCGACCTCGCCATCGGTGGGGGCAAAGAAAGGAGTGAGCGATGAGACGTGGTGTGGTGTGTCTGTTCCTGAGCTTGGCGGTCGTCTGGGGTTCGCCGGTCTTCGCTGGCGACTATGAGTATGAGCTCAACCTGGGAACCATCGCGACCAAAGACACCCCTTGGGGCAAGCAGCTCACGATGTTCAAAAAGACCATCGAGAAGGCCAGCGACGACCGCATCAAGGTCAAGCTCCACTTCGGCGGCAAGATGGGCGACGAAGTCTCGATGGTGCGACAGCTGAAACGGGCGGACCTCCAAGCCTTCGCCGGCTCCACCGCCGCGATCGCCTCACAGGTCCCCGAGGTCGCCGTGTTCGAGCTCTGTGGCTTGTTCAAGGACCTCGACACCGCCTACAAGATCGTCGACGAGAAGCTGACCAAACCCATCTCCGAGATCCTCGAGGCCAACGGCTTCAAACTCTACGTCGTGGGCGAGAACGGCTTCCGCAACTTCGCCGTCGTCAAGGACGACTTCAAAGGGATCGAAGACCTCGCCTCGCTCAAGATGCGCTCCCAAGAGGCCTGGTTCCATGAAGAGATGTATCGGGCGCTCGGCGGGAATCCGGTCCAAATGCCCGTCAGCGAAGTCGGCTCCGGGCTTGCCCAGGGCAACATTGACGGCTTCGACAACACGCCCCTCTACGCCTACGCGGCCGGCTGGCACAAGTACATCAAGACTTGGATCGTCAGCGACCACATCTACCAACCCGCGATGATCGTCTACAACAAGGATTGGTACGACTCTCTCCCAGCCGACCTGCAAGAGGTCGTGATGCTCGACCAAGACGTCCAGCTCAAGCTCGGACGCAAGCTGGTCGGCAAGATGATGCCCAAGCTCGTCGAGAACATGGAGGCCGCAGGCGTCAAAATCGTCCACTTCACGGACGAGCAGAAGGCCGAGGTCGCCGAGAAATGCAAAGTCGTCCACAAAATGTTCGTCGACAAAGTTGGCGGCCGCGCCCAAGAGCTGCTCGACGACGCCTACGACAAATAGTCGCCAGCGTTCGACGACAAAGGCCCACAGCATCGCTGTGGGCCTTTGTCGTTGCTGACCGCTAGCGATAGCTAGAGTCCATCTTGAAATGGCGTGTTTTGCTGAGATCGGTGAAAAATGCGACCGAACTCTGAATCCTTTCCGAAGGACATCTTGCGAGTGCCCGTTCGGAAATGCCCCAGGTGTCAGGAGCCGACGACCGAGCGACGTATGCCACGCACCGGTACGCCGAGGAGCAAGGGAGGAAGGCGACGCCGCAGATGGGGTATTTCCGGACGGGCACTCGCTAGTGTAACGCTTCACATGTGTCCGTGCTTATGAGCGTGGCCTTTCAGGGAAGCAGGGCTCTGCCCTGACCCGCCGGGGGACTTTGTCCCCCGGACCCCCAATGACTTTCTTTTTTCTGTAATCAACAACATGCCGGTATTTTTGAAGAATTCCTGAGGATTGGGGGGCGCTCCTTGCAGTCAATAAACATGGAGAGTCATGACGGTTTACACTAGTTGCTCATGTCCTTGAGGGCTGAGACCAGGTCTTCGCGCATGTGTCTGGCGGCCTGGTAGCGGTCCTTGGTCTTCTTTTCGAGCGCGTGCGAGAGAACGTAGGCGAAGGCGGTCCCCTTGATGCTTTCTGGCATCGCGACCTCGACGCTCATCTGCAGGCGCAACGTCTCGATGAACGACCTGCCCCTGACGACGACCTCTCCCGTCATCATCTCGACGGTAATGAGGGCCAGAGCATAGAGATCGGTCCACGGCCCCACGGCCTCGCCGCTGATCTGCTCCGGAGCCATGTAGGTTGGCGTCCCGCAGGCCTCGTTGTTCAGGGTCAGACGCTCCATCGACTCGCCGCGCTCACCGACCACCTTGGCGATGCCAAAGTCCAACACCCGCACGCGAATGCGTCCGTCCTCGACCTCCTGGAGGTAGATGTTCTCGGGCTTGAGGTCGCGATGCACGATGTCGTGGTTGTGGGCCTCTTCCAGCGCGAGCAGCACTTGCACGGCGACCAGACCCGCGCCACGCGGCGAGAGGACACCACGGCGGATGCGGCCACCGAGGTCCTCCCCGTCCAAATACTCCATCACGTAGTACAGGCACCCGTCTGTGCTCAGTCCGTGTCCGAAAATCGAGATGAGGTTCGGGTGCGTCAGATCCTTAATGACCAGGATCTCGCGCTCGAAGCGCCGCACGACGGCCATGCTGGTGGCGGCTGAGGGCAGCAGACACTTCACCGCGACGCGCTCGCCGGTCGTGGTGTCCGTGGCGTGATAGACGATGCCGTAGGTTCCGCCTGCGACTTTTTGCTCGATCTGGTAACGACCGTCGAGCAGCTGACCTATGTCAGGGAGCCGCAAGCGTAGCTTCCTGCTGGCTCCTTCCGCGTTCGCCATCCGAAACGTCCTCGGTAGGCCTTGTGGACAATGGCCCGAGTGCGGTGGTCAAGTGTGTCGAACACCGTTAAATACCAAGCAATCCTACGACTCGGCGTCGCGTCTGGTCAAGCAGGAGACTGCGCGTAGACACGCCAACGGTCTCGCTTCGAGACCGCTCGGTGCCGAATAGCGCACGAAGTCTGGACGATTCGGGCAAAGAATGGAGAGACGATGCCGCTGCTCATCGAAAGAACCGACCCTGTCGTGCACCTAGAGTTCGGGCACGGAAAGGCCAACGAGATTGGACGCAGCGAGCTCGTCGAGCTCGAGCACCTCATCGACGAGCTCGAGCGCTCCGACGCCCGGCTGCTCGTCTCTTTCTCGCGCAAGAGAACGAGCCGCGGCACCCCGATCTTCGTGGCCGGCGCCAACGTCGCAGAGCGCGCCGACTGGTCGACCGACGAGGTTCGTCAGCATGTGCAATGGCAACGCCGTGTGCTCGCGCGCTTGCGACACATCCCCCAATTCCACGTCGCTTTGGTCAGCGGGGCCGCGCTGGGCTGGGGATTGGAGTTCTTGATCGCCTGTGACTCCCGCATCGCCACTCCTGAAGCCACTTTTGCGTTGCCCGAGACCGGCCTGGGCATCGTCCCTGGAGCTGGTGGCACCTCCGAGCTGCAGTGCCTCATCGGCCTGCCTCAAGCGCTGCGACTCGGCGCCCTAGGCGAAACGATCGACGCGGCCGAGGCCCTGCGCATCGGTCTGGTGCAAGAGGTCGTCTGCGACCTAGAGCAGGCCATGCTGCGAGTCGACCGCATCCGAGACCGCCTCCTCGCCAACAGCCCAACAGCCGTTGCCGCCTTCAAGGACGCCTGCCTGCGGAGCCCAGGTCTCTCTTACGCCGACAGGAGCGCGCTGGAAGCCCGTGCCTACGAGTTGTGCCTCGACTCTGGTGAAGCGCAGCTTGGCCGCGAACACTTCGAGGACCTTCGCAAGGGGATTGCGGTCCCTTGGCAACCTCGCGTACGGCCCCGTTGGTGACACGCGCGTCCTTGCTGGGCTCGAGCGAGCTGTCGCTGATATTGCTTCGATCTTGTCGCAGGCCCGCAGACGGCGGCCGAGGCGCACAGAGATTGAGCCAATGAGCGACTTCGTCGTGCGCTCATCGGGCCACAGACCGCTCCCCGCGTCCACCCGATCCTGACGCGTGTCCACCCGATCCTGACGCGCGTCCACCCGATCCTGACGCGCGCCGACCGATCCTGACACGCGTCGACCGATCCTGACACGCGTCGACCTGATCCTGACACGCGTCGACCTGATCCTGACACGCGTCGACCGATCCTGACACGCTGCGAGCACCTCACGCGATCAGCGAGTCCAAAAACTCGTACGCCTTCATGGCGCCGGACGCGTGCCCAAGGATCATCTCGCGGGTCACCTTCCCTGACTCGTCGTTGAATTGCTTGAGGCCTTCGCCCAGGTCACGTCCGGCCCGCGAGCCAGCCCGCGCGACGACCTCGGCCAACGGCGAGGTCGACAGGCGCTCGAGGCCCCGCAGCGTCCGACTCGAGATGGGGCGCAGCGAATCAGAGGGGCGTTGGCATCGCGCGCACAGCACGCCTCCGCTCACCACGCCGAACGCAGGCTCCTCGCCGCCCTCGGCGCCGCAGCGAACACAGAGCGCGAAGCTGCACCCCACCCCCACTTCGGACAGGAGCTGCAGCTCGAGCCAGCGCAGGGTCAGCCGCATCTGTTGCAGTGCCTCTGCGGGCAGCCCCTCGAGGGTCTTCAGCGCGCTCCACACCAGGTAGAGCAGCCGGTCGTTCGGGTCGTGCTCCTCGGTGGTCTCCCGCAGCAGCTCGAGAACCGCAGAGCCGACCGCAATCTTCTCCAGGGTGCCCGAGAGCCGCGGCAGGGACTCGAGCGCCGTGGCTTGGGTCAGCATCGGCAGCCCGTCTCTGCGCGGCAGCAGCGTGAGCTCGTACATGCAGAAGAGGACCAGCCCCCCAGCAAATCGACGCGTGCTGCCGCGAGCCGCACGGGCAAAGGCCGTCGACTTGCCACAACCCGCCCCAAAGAACGTGACGATCTGGTCCTTCTCCGAGTAGTCCACGACCCGCAGCAGGATAGCTGCGACGTCGTTCGAGGATTCTGTGCTCATGATCTTTGCCGCCACTTGCGTCAGGAAGGGAGGTCTCGACTATACCGCATCCCGCCACCTTGCTGCCTGAAAAGGAGCACGCCGTTGGTTGGACGCCATAAACCATGTTGCCCGTCCGCCTTTTAGAAGGTGCCCAGCTGCGCTACAAAAGCCGCGCTTCTCCGTGACTCCTGTAGCTCCGACCTTCGGGGAATTTGGCGACACGGGGACAAGCATTCTCGCTCAGCGGCCAACCCATCGAGCCCGAGTCAAGGATACGCATTGCAGTCACCTGGGACGCCGCGTGTCAGCCAAGAGGTGAAGAAGACAGGGAGGTTCGTAGTCTGGAATCCCACCAACGTGGCCCCCCACACGACGAAGCCGCTCGTTTGCTCACGCTCTCTGCGCCTCGGCCGCCCTCTGTGTCTCTGCTATGAAAATCGCCGGGCTCGATTGGTATGTTGTTGATATTGTTTCGATCTTAACGCAGAGGCGCAAAGGCGCGGAGGCGCAGAGGGTTGAGGTAAGGAGCTGTCTCGTCGTGAGTTCATGGCGGCAACGGTGAGTCGGGTTCTTGGTTTTCTCATCTCTTGGATGACGCGCTGCGTCTCAAATGGCTGTTATGAAAATCGCCGGGCTCGATTGGTATGTTGTTGATATTGTTTCGATCTTATCGCAGAGGCGCAGAGGGCGGCCGAGGCGCAGAGGGTTTGAGGTAAGGAGCTGTCTCGTCGTGAGTTCATGGCGGCAACGGTGAGTCGGGTTCTTGGTTTTCTCATCTCTTGGATGACGCGCAGCGTCTCAAGTTGACTGCTATGAAAATCGTCGGGTTCTGGCGGTATATTGCTGATATTGCTTCGATCTTATCGCAGAGGCGCAGAGGGCGGCCGAGGCGCAGAGGGTTTGAGGTAAGGAGCTGTCTCGTCGTGAGTTCATGGTGGCAACGGTGAGTCGGGGTCTTGGTTTTCTCATCTCTTGGATGACGCGCAGCGTCTCAAATGGCTGCTGCTATGAAGATCGGCTCTCGGAAGCAGACGCTGTTCGCCCAAGGTTCCGCCTTGGGCTGGGAATTGTTCGGCCCCCGAGGGGCCGATGCCCTGGGCGTTGCCCTGGGCCTGTCTCAAAGGTTTTCTCATCTCTTGGATGACGCGCCAGCGTCTCAAATGGCTGCTATGAAGATCGGCTCTCGGAAGCAGACGCTGTTCGCCCAAGGCTCCGCCTTGGGCTGGGAATTGTTCGGCCCCCGAGGGGCCGATGCCCTGGGCGTTGCCCTGGGCCTGATTCAAAGGTTTTCTCATCTCTTGGATGACGCGCAGCGTCTCAAATGACTGCTATGAAGATCGGCTCTCGGAAGCAGACGCTGTTCGCCCAAGGCTCCGCCTTGGGCTGGGAATTGTTCGGCCCCCGAGGGGCCGATGCCCTGGGCGTTGCCCTGGGCCTGATTCAAAGGTTTTCTCATCTCTTGGATGACGCGCAGCGTCTCAAATGACTGCGATAAGATCGAATCAATATCGGCGACACGCCACTCGAGCCCAGCGATTTTCACAACAGGTGAAGAATGACCAGTAGTTATTTCCGCTTCCCGACCATCCATGGCGACAACGTCGTCTTCGTCTGTGAAGATGACCTATGGAGTGTGAGCGCGACTGGCGGCATCGCCAGGCGGCTCACCGTCGGTCTGGGGGAAGTCAGCTACCCGAGCCTCTCGCCTGACGGCAAGCACCTCGCCTTTTCCAGCAACGACGAGGGTGCGACCGAGGTCTTCGTCATGCCAGGCGAGGGCGGCTCGGCGCGCCGGCTGACCTTCGGCGGCCACCTGGCGCACGTCGTGGGTTGGCTCCCCGACGGGTCTGGGATCGTGTACTCGACCGAGGCGAGTCAGCCCTTCTCGAAGACGCGCGCGCTGCGCGTCGTCCCAGTAGGCGGCGGAGAGTCCAAGCGCCTCGGCATCGGACTCGCCGTGTACCTCTCTTTCGGTCCCGACGGCGGTCGTGTGCTGTGCCGCAACATGGACGACAACGCCATGTGGAAGCGCTACCGCGGCGGCCGAGCCGGCGTGCTGTGGATCGATCGCAAGGGCGACGGCGAGTTCGAGCGGCTGCTGCACCTCGAAGGCAACACGGTCAGGCCCCTCTGGATCGCGCGTAGGGACGCAGCTGGCTCGCTTCGAGACAGCTCGGTTCCGTGTAGCGCGCGAGCTCCGATCGACGAGCGCATCTACTTCGTCAGCGACCACGAGGGAGTGGGCAACCTCTACTCTTGCGACCTCCTCGGCCAAAACCTCATCCGCCACACCGCCCACGAGTTCTATGTGCGCCACCCAGCCACCGACGGGCTCGCCATCGTCTATCACTGCGGCGCAGACCTCTACCGCTTCGAGCTGAGCACGCTGCAGACCGTGCGTTTGGACGTCCGCACCCTCAGCTCGAGGCCGCAGCGCAACCGGCGCTTCGTTCACGCCGACGAGTTTCTCGAGGAGGCGACCCTCACCCCGAGCTGCGACTCGGTCATGCTCACGACGCGCGGGCAGACCTTCGTGATGGGCTTCTGGGAGGGCGCGGCGACCCACCGCGGCCGCGGCAGCGGTACCCGCCAGCGCCTCACGCACGCCCTCGGCGACGGCAAACACTGGGTGAGCGTCGTGGACGACGGCCGCGAGGAGGCTTTGGAGATCCTCTCGGCCAGCGACGTGCCCCCTATCCGCCTGGACAAGCTGGACCTTGGGCGCGCCGTCGAGCTGCGGGTCTCGCCCGTCGCCGACGCCGTGGCGGTGAGCAACCATCGGCACGAGCTGTGGTACGTCGACCTCAGAAAGAAGCACGCAAAGCTCCTCGACAGGAGTGACTTCGAGCGCGTAGACGATTTCGAATTCGCGCCGGACGGACGCACCTTGGTCTACGCGATCGACGAGTCCCCGACCGGCTCGTCGATCAAGCTCGTCGATCTCGAGAGCGGCGAGAAGCACTGGATCACCCGCGGCGAGTTCCGGGACAGCGGGCCGAGCTTCGACCCCGAGGGGCGCTACCTGTATTTCCTCTCGCACCGCGACTTCGACCCCGTCTACGACGCCCAGACCTTCGACCTCGGCTTCCCCATGGGCATGCGGCTCTGCCTCGTGACCCTGCAGTCGACGCTCACCTCGCCTTTCATTCCCATGCCGCACCCCATCGATGACGACAAGGATCTCGATGACAAGGCCAGCGACGAGGTCAGAGAGCTGTTGCGGCTCGATGCCGAGGAGCGAGCTGACCTCGAGGACCTGCCGCTCATCATCGACTTCGAGGGCATCGAGCTGCGGGTCGAGCTCTTCCCTGTAAAAGCGGGCCAGTTCGGCCGCATCGCGGGCGTCAAGGACAAGGTTTTCTACACCTCGTTCCCGCTTGAAGGCACTCTCGAGAGCGAATGGACTGGCGAAGAGACCGAAGAGGGCGTGCTCAAGGCTTGGGATTTCGAAGACAACGAGTCCAACCCCGTCATGACCGAGGTGATTGACTTCGACATCGGCGAGGACTGCAAGACACTGTTGGTGGTCTGTGAGGACCGTCTGCGGGTGATCTCGAGCCACCACTCCATGGAGAAGGACGAGGACGACGACGAGCCCGGTCGGAAATCGGGCTGGATCGACCTCGAGCGCATCTCGGTCGAGGTCAGCCCGGGCGACGAGTGGCGCCAAATGCTGCGTGAGGCCTGGCGGCTGATGCGCGACAACTTCTGGTCCGAGGACATGTCAGGCGTCGACTGGCAAGCGACCTACGAGCGCTATGCGCCGCTGGTGGACAGAGTCTCGAGCCGCACGGAATTCTCGGACCTCGTCTGGGAGATGCAAGGCGAGCTGGGCACGAGCCACGCCTATGAGTACGGCGGCGACTACCGCCTCTCGCCCGCCTACGAGCCGGGGTTCTTGGGCATCGACGTCAGCTACGACGAGGCGCGCAAGGGTTTCCGCATCGACCACATCGTGCAAGGCGACGCCTGGGATCCAGCGGCCTCTTCGCCGCTGCTGCGGCCCGGCCTCGGCGTCGTCAAAGGGGACGTCATCACGGCGGTGGGCGGAGTGAGCGTCGGGCCGCGCTCGACCCTGCAGTCGTTGTTGGTGAACAAGGCCGAAGAGGAGGTCGAGCTGAAGATCGCTGCGGCCAAGGGCGAGCCGCGCGTGATCACGGTGAGGACCTTGGGCAATGAGGAGCTGGCTCGATATCGAGATTGGGTCGCCTCGAACCGTCGATTTGTGCACGAGAAGAGCCAGGGAAAGGTCGGCTACCTGCACATTCCCGACATGGGTCCGCGGGGATTCAGCGAGTTCTCGCGCGGGTTCTTGATGGAAGCGGCGAAGCCGGCGCTCATCGTCGACGTCCGTTTCAACCGTGGCGGCCACGTCTCGCCCTTGATTCTCGAAAAACTCGCGCGCCGGCGACTGGGCTACGATGTGCAGCGCTGGGGGGGCCCACTGCCCTACCCTTCGGAGAGCGTGGACGGCCCGATCGTGGCGCTGACCAACGAGCACGCAGGCAGCGACGGGGACATCTTCAGCCACTGTTTCAAGCTGATGAAGTTGGGCCCGCTGATCGGCAAGCGCACCTGGGGCGGTGTGGTCGGCATCTGGCCACGCCACGATCTCATCGACGGCTCGACGACGAGCCAGCCGGAGTTTGCGTTTTGGTTCCAGGACGTCGGCTGGGCCGTCGAGAACTACGGCACCGCTCCGGACATCGAGGTCGAGATTCGGCCGCAAGACTATGCGGCAGGCCTCGATCCGCAGCTCGAACGCGGCATCGACGAGGCGCTGCAACGCCTCACGGAGAACCCACCGCTGGTCCCTGACTTCACAGGGAGACCCGATCGCCGAGTGGACGACCGATTTTCGCACCGCAAGCGGTCGAAATGAAGCGAAAATCGGTCGTGGGGAAGCGAGACGAAAGCTCGAAAACGTTGGGCGCCGTGGAAGCGCTGAGCGGGCTCGAAGCTACTTGGCGATCCCAGCAATCTCGTCGGCAGAGACAGCGCCAGCGCGGGTCACCGTAACAGCGCCCTTCTCGACGTCGACGACCGTCGACGACTCGCCGTTGGGCGAGAGGTCGCCGGCGTCGATGAAGATGTCGATGCGGTTCGCGAAGTTCTTGCGAATCTGTGCGGGCGAGCCCGCCCCTTGTTTCTGCTCGCGGTTGGCGCTCGAGACCAACAGGGGCCCGCCCAGGCGGCTGATGATCTTCTTGACGACGGGGCTGCTCGGCACTCTGACGCCGATCTTTCCGTTCGCTTTGGAGAGCTGTTTGACGACCTTCGGTGGCAGGTCGTCGTGGGCGTCGAAGAGAATCGTCAGCGGCCGGGGCCAGACCTTGCGGGCCAGCTTCCGGGCGACGGGATCGATGTTGGAAGCGATGGCGTCCAGCATCGGCTCGCCGTCGATGAAGACCAACGACGGCGCCTTGCGGGTTCGATGTTTGGACTGCAGCAGACGATTGACCGCAGTTTCGCTCTTGAGATCGGCCACGATGCGGTAGCTGCTGTTACAGGGGAGACAGACGACTCCTTCGCTTTTGAGTACGCGTTCAATCTCTTCGTAGAGCTCGGGCTGCAGTTCAAGGTTCTCGAGCTTGATGGTCTTCATTGGCAAACCTTACGTTGGATTTTGCTGACCGACCCACGGGGGTCCCTGACGTCCGTCGCGCTGCTTTTCCTCTTTGTGGAGGCATTTCTTGGTTGTGTCGGGCTTCGGCGCCAGGCCAGGCCCGAGTGAGTTCGATGTTGCCCATCGAGAGCGTGTGTGCCTATGCGTACCGCTGCATCGCGGGATTCGATTCCCGAAAGCTCTAATTTATTGCACAGGTCCGCGCGGACAAGGGGTCGCTGTGGGCCGAGACCCTGGCCCGACCAGCCCCCGCCCCGTGAACTCAAGGGCATCGCCCATCCAGGCCAAATGCCAAGGAGCCCCTTCGAGGCATGCACTCTGTCAGTGGCTTCAAACAGCGAAGTGCCTTTTGTTCGGCTTTCGGCAGGGCCGAAACAGCCGTCATGATGGTCTGGAGCACGCCGTGCGAACCCTCCAAACCCAGCGCTCGTCTCTCCATCGTAGCAACTTGGTTTGAGATGTCATCTTTTTGGATCCTATTGCCTCGCTTGCCCACGACCGATTTTCGCTTCACGGTAGTGTTCGAGATTCGCTGACGGGCAGGGTATCGTAGTGAGGTGACCTTTGTGGAGTGTGGACCGTGCGAAAGCTGCTCTTATCATTGCTCGCCTGCCGCGATCACCTAGGAGGTGCCTGGGTGACCGTCGATGGCGAGGTCGTCTCGTCCATTCGCGCGCCGCTGGCCCCATTGGGCCGCTGGGCCGGCTTTCCGGCGTTGGACGCGTCGCTGGTGCTCGAGGTGTTTCGTCGTCTCTGCGACGAGCTGCGGGCGCAGCGTCCCGAAGGTCAAGGCCTCGCCGTCGGGCTGAGCTGCGAGGGCGACAGTGTCCTCTTCGTCGGCTCAGAGAACGCGCTGTCGAGCCCAATCCTGTTCGGCAGCGGGCTGCCCCTGTCGCGCAGCGAGGTGCCGCCAGAGCTCACCGCAAGAGCGCAGCTGACGGCGCTGTATCGCTCCTCGCCGCTGCGCCAGGCGAGCTGTCGCGAGCCCGACCCTCTCTCGGGTGTGCGCCGCGTCGTGAGCCTGGACGCGTTGCTCGCCCACGAGATGACCAGCGAGTGGGTGGCGAGTGCGGCCTGCCCACCGGTTGGCGTCCCGTTCAGTCCTGGCACCTCGGACTACTCAGAAGATCCCGAAGCGTGGTTTGCGGTCGGCTGTGAACGCTCGGCGACGCCGTTGCTCATCGGCCCTGCGAACGTACGTGGGCAGCTGACCAGGGCGTTTGCGGAGCGCTGTGGCCTGCCGCTCCACACCCCACTGATCGCGACCAGCGATCCCATAGCGTGTCGCTCCTACGGCCTCAAGAGCAACGCCGCAGGCTGGTTCGTGGGGCTGGGAGCTGGGTTGGCAGCCGGCTGGATCGGACCGACCGCGAACGCCTGCCGTAACATCCAGATCGCCATCCAGGAGGCCTTTGGGGAGCCCGCCGCTCCTTCAGCGACGATGGGCGAGCGGGCTCAGAGTCCCGAAGAAGCAGACGAGGCGAGCCCACAGTGGACCGAAGAAGAGTATAGCGGGTTGGTGTGGGAGCAACTGCAGTCGGTGGCGCACCGAGGACGCGTCCTGGGGCCACGCCGAGGGCTGAGCTCGTTCAGGTTGCGCGCCCAGGCTGAGCTCCTCGACGCGATGAGCGGTCGTTTCGTGTCCTGGACGGCCGACGCCGGTGGTTTGCCGACGCCGATCCGCTACAACGCGGTATTCCTGGAGGCGGTGGCGGTGGGCTGCGAAGGCTTGCGTTATTTGCCTGGGGCGGAGACCGGTCTTTTCCTGGGCTTGCGAGCCGGCCACGAGGAGCCGCATTGGGTGCGCGCCTACGTCGAAGGCATGATGCTCGAGCTGAGACGTTGGAGAGCGCTCGCCGGGGTCCGTAGTGTGGAGCCGCCGAGGGTTGTTTTTGAGCCTCCGTGGGAGCTCTCGCTCGCCCACCTCCTGGCTGATGTCCTTGGAGAGCCTGTCTTTGCGTGGGATGATGAGCCAGACCTCCCAGCGCACATTGGGCAGGCACTGGCCATCTCGAGGGACTTACAGCTCGGGACGGACGGCGCGACCCCGACGTTGTCGCTGCGGGTGGTCGAGCCTGGACCTCGGGCTGCAACCTACGAGAAACAGTACGGACTCTACCTTTCGCTGCTCGAGGAGACTCGGCGCCTCTTGTTCTGAGGGAGCGCACTCGGGTTGCTGGAACGAGGTCCAGGTGCTATCGGTCGGCCATCGCGTGTAGGAACGAGCTGGCTCGCCTCTATGCAGCTCGGTGCCGAGTGGCGCAAAATTCGTTCTTGTGCACCATCGGAGGTTTTGTGTCGATTCAGGACACCCTCGAGGCCTTTCAGCAGCGTCTGGTTGAGCGAGGCCTCAAATCAACCCGGCAGCGGGGCTTGATCGTCGAAACCTTCTTCGAGCTGGATCGACACGTGAACGTGGACGAGCTCCTTCTCGAGGTCCGCAAGAGGCGAGCGAGCACAGGCTACGCGACGGTCTACAGGACGCTCAAGCTCCTAGTAGACTTGGGATTCGCGAACGAGCGACGATTCGGCGGGCCAGAGACCCCGACCATCTACGATCCGAGCTTCGAGCGCGATGAGCATTTCCATCTGATCTGCCTGGAGTGCCAACACATCATAGAGTTCAGGGACGTGCCCTTGGAGAAGCGCCACGAAGCGATCGCGCGCGAGCAGGGGTTCACGCTGCAACAGCAGACTCTTGACCTCTACGGGCACTGCACGCGAGAAAACTGCCCACGGCGGCCTCAGGCGTAGTCGCGCCATACTGTCAACAGCGTGGCAAGGCGGGTCGACGGTGAACTCGGTCCGAAACTGGCTTGCAGGTTGCGTTTGTGGTACATCCGATTTCTTCCCCTGCGGTCAGCGTCGGAGTTCTCCCTATCGTGAGCGCCGCCGTCGACCGCAACGTGAAGAGTTTGTCCACGGTTGGTCCCGATTTCGCGTTCGAGCCGTAAGTCAGAGCAGGAGATCGCGTGTCAGCAGAGCAGCACGTCCTGATCGTCGCCTCCGATCCAAGGGAGGAGCGAGTCCTCACGGTGAGCCTCAAGAAGGCCGGGATGTCGGTGCGTGCGGTCTCTGACGCTCTAGAGGCCCTGGCCTTTCTCGAGCGAGACAACGACATTGGGGTCGTGATCGTCGAGCTGAATCTGCCGCGAATGGATGGCTTCGAGTTCTGCGAACGCATCCGTGAGAGCGCGCTCTTTGACGGCATCGCGCTGGTCGCGCTGAGCGGCTCGAACGACCTTGCCACCAAGCTGCGAGCCTACGAGTCCGGCTACGACGAGCTCCTGACCAAACCCGTTTTCATCAATGAGGTCGCAGGCCGGGTCGAGCTGCTGTTGCAGCGACGGGCCCGTGACTTACTCTCCGAGGCTCAGGCCGAGGAGCTCGAGGGCAGACTCGCCGACATCACCGTAATCGACCTGCTGCAGGCCATCGAGAGCGGGCAAAAGACCGGCGTCGTCAGAGTCTTCGAGGAAGGGCACCACTCCGGCTCGTTCTTCTTCGAGGAAGGCGAGATCATCGACGCCGAGGCTGGACGTCTGCGTGGCGCACCCGCGCTGCACCGCATGATGCGCTGGTCCGATGGGCGCTACCTGGTCAAGTACCTGCCCACCATGAGGCGGCGTCGACGAATTCGCCGCTCAACCTCCGATCTCTTGTCCGACGGTCTGGAACGGCTCGAGCGCTGGAACACCATCGCTGAGCGCATGCCCTCCTTCGACAGCGTCTACGAAGTGGACTCTTCGACGTTGAGCGGAGAGCTCAGCGCTATCCCTGACGAAGTGCGCTCCATGCTGCGCCTCTTCGATGGGTTGAGGACGCTCGAGCAGGTCATGCTCGACGCCGCCATGGGAGACCTAGAGGCGCTGCGGGTCATCGAACGCTTCATGAACCGCGGCCAGCTCCGCCTCGTCGAGTCCGCTCCAGAGCAGGAACCCGAGGAAGAGGACGAGGACGACGAGGACGGTGGAGCCGTCAACGACTGGCTCGAAGACCGAAGCGCACCAGCCCCGGTGATGGCGACTCAGCGATATCCGGTCGTCACGCCGAAGGAGCCGCGCCCCCGTACCGACAAGGTGCGAGAGCTGGCCGAAGCGCAGGCCCGCGACGAAGCTCTGGCGCTGCGCGCCATGAAAGAAGAAGAGCGAAGACTCCAGCTCGAAGCCGAGCGCAGAGACCAGGAACGTCAGCGCCTCGAAGCTGAGCGCCTGCGCCTGCGCGAGGAACAATCCGCCATCCTCGCTGCGCTCGCGCGCAACGAAGCCCAGGCCGCACGGGCTCAAGACGACGAGGCGCGCCGGGTCGTCGAGGAGAGACGGCGACGCGTTGGCGACGAAGACGAGGACGACTTCCTCGCTGAGCACATGCAGCTCCCGATTCACGACGGGATCGACGAGGACTGGACCGACCCCGAGACCATCAGCGCGCCAGAAGAGAAGCTGATCAGCCGCGCCTCCTCGATTCGCGACGAGGTCGCCGCCGCCTTCCAACAGGCCGAACGCATAACCGCTCAGCAACACCTCGAGGAGCTCGAGTCCGACTGGAGCATCGCGGTTCGCCAGCACCAGGAACAATACGACGTCATTCGGACGCACCACGTCCTCAAGCCCATGACCTTGGCCACTCCCGACGCGGACGAAGTGGGCGGCGACGGGGACCGCTCCCTCTTTGACCTCGCCCGCATGGCCGTCTCTGACGTCTTCGACTCGGTCGCCCACCCAGAGGACGACCTCGGCTTCGACGGCCACGTCCGAGGACCGTCGCAGATGGAAACGCGCCCGGACCTGCCACCTGTGGAGCACAATCGGCAGCCCCGAGTCTCCCCGATTCCAGGGCTCCCACTCCCCCTGAGCTCGCGCCCAAAGGCGCCAGAGCCCACCCCAGCGAGAGCCAAAGCCACCCCGATCCCGATTCTGGCCCCAAAGATCTTGGGCCCAAAGGAGGAGCCCGCTGCACCGAGGGTTGAACCCGCTGCCCCCACCACTCCAACACTCACTCCCACTCCAGCCCCCGCCGAACCCGTGCGAGCGGAGCACCCCTCTGGGAACTTCGAGGATCACTTTTTCTCCGCCGAGGACGACTTCGACGCAAAGAAGTCGCAGCGGGGTGGGAGCTCCAAGCTCACCCTCATCTTCGGCGCGCTCATCGTCTTGGCGCTCATCGGCTCCATCGCCTACCTGCTCAAGAACAGCACCCCAACCGAGTCCGAGGAGAAGACCAAGCCCGTCACCGCCGAGCAAACCGACGAATCGGACGCCAGCGAGAACGCTCAGGCCGAGCCTGCGGACCCCTTCGAAGCCGAGGACGAACTCACGACGCCCGAGGCCATCGACGCCGAGTACAAAGCCAACGACGCCGCCGAACACCTCATCAAGACAGCCGCCAACGTCGCCGCCTTGATGGCTGGGCATCCAGCGGACACCGAGCTCGCGGCGGTCGATGACACAGAGGAGCCGGTCGCTCCCGTGGATGTGCCGCCTGAGGTCGTCCCCAAGGATGACCCACCCAAGGAGGTCGTGGTCAAGAAAGACCCACCCAAGGAGGTCGTGGTCAAGAAAGACCCACCCAAGGAGGTCGTGGTCAAGAAAGACCCACCCAAGGAGGTTGTCGCCAAGAAGGACCCGCCGAAAGACACGCCCCCCAAGGAAGACAAGGTCGTCAAGATCAGCAAAGACGAGCCCGTCTCCACTGGCGCGAGCAGCAGCAAGCTCGTCGCCGATGGCGACAAGCTCTTCAAGAAGGGCAAGTTCAAAGAAGCGATCCCGAAGTTTGAGGCCGCACTCGCCAAAGACAGCTCGGACATACAAGCCAACTACCTCCTCGGCCTCTGCTACTCCAAGACCGGCAACCCCACCAAGGCGTTGCAGTACCTGGAAAACGTGCGTGGAGCCCGACAGAGCAGCGCCAAGTACTGGAAAGAGCTCGGCACCATCTACATCAAGCTGAAAAAGAACAAGCAGGGCATCGAGGCCTACGAGAAGGCCGTCGCCATTCTTGGTCCAGACAGCGAAGACGGGAAGCAGCTGCAAAAATACATCGATTCGCAGCGTTGAGCGCTCGGTCCTTGCCTGCGTTGCGTACCCTGGGTACCCCGCCTCCCCTGAAGCGCAGTCGCAGCGAGGGATCGCGGGAGTGTCGTGCACGCCGAAGGCTTCCGCTCAGGAAGCGCGCGGCAACCTGTTGGAACGAAGAACCTATGGTTGTGCTAGGAATCGAGAGTTCGTGTGACGAGACCTCGGCGGCTGTCGTCGTCGACGGCCGAGAGGTTCGGTCCAACGTCGTGGCCAGTCAGATACCCATCCACGCGCGTTACGGCGGGGTCGTCCCTGAACTGGCGAGCCGCGCGCATGTGTTGGACGTCATTCCCGTCATCGAGAAGGCCCTCGCCGAGGCCGCCATCGAGCTCCGGCAGGTCGATGGGATCGCCGTGACCAGCGGCCCGGGGCTCATTGGGTCCCTGCTCGTCGGCATCGAGGTCGCCAAAGCCCTAGCCTTCCGCATCAACAAGCCGCTGGTCGGTGTCAACCACGTCGAGGCGCACCTCATGGCGCCATTCGTCGCCGTCGACGAAGGCTGGGATCCGCCTTGCTTCCCCGCTCTCGGACTGGCCGTGTCGGGCGGCCACACCAGCCTCGTGCGCATCGATGGTTACGGCCAGTACCAGGTCGTTGGGCAGACCCGAGATGACGCGGCGGGCG
>Ga0210044_10003236_pt1 | contig 23430 bp, 21 predicted proteins | sample CryGey13umfilter_2_FD_183959 | JGI IMG/M metagenome (GOLD analysis project Ga0210044, IMG submission 183959) | Groundwater microbial communities from aquifer in Utah, USA - Crystal Geyser 4/9/14 3 um filter (SPAdes) (version 2) | ecosystem: Environmental > Aquatic > Deep subsurface >... | reverse complement strand
GGAGGGCTTTGGGGGTCGACAATTTAACCGGCTTCGCCAAACGACAGCAGGCCCTGGCGAAGTCGGTTAATTGCCTGGATGACCCGGCAAGTGCGGTGTTCTACGCGGCAACATAGCCAAACACGAGAAGGGCGCCGCGAAAGCGGCGCCCTTTTCATATCCGACCGGAATACCTGCGATGAGAAGTGGTAGGCCGCGCTGGACTCGAACCAGCCACCCTCTCCTTAAAAGGGAGATGCTCTACCTGATGAGCTAGCGGCCCACCGCAAAGTGCCCGCGCAGAGCGCGGGCAGGCAAAACAATAGAAGCCCGTGCGGTCACTGTCAAAGAATCGGATCAGGTGGTGACACCGGTGGGCGTCCAGATCATCTGCTCCCGCTCCCGGCCCACGCTCACCCCGATGATCAAGGCGCCCAACTGTTCCTCGAGAAACTCGAGATACTTGCGCGCGGCGGACGGCAGGTCGGCCAGCGCCCTGCACGGTGCGGACGGCCGGTCCCAGCCCGGAAATTCGCGGTACACCGGTCGGCAGCGCGACAGCGCCCCGCTCCCCACCGGGAAGTAATCCAGAACCTCGTCGTCCAGTTCGTAGCCGGTGGCCACCTTGACCGTCGGCATGATGTCCAGGACATCCAATTTGGTGATGATCACCCCGGTGATCCCGTTGACGTCCACCGCGTAGCGGGCCGCCGGCAGATCGAACCAGCCGCAGCGACGCGCCCGGCCCGTGGTGGCGCCGTATTCCCCGCCGGCTTCACGCAGAGTCTCCCCCTCCTCGCCCAGCAACTCCGTCGGGAAGGGGCCGTTGCCGACCCGGGTGAGGTACGCCTTGAAGATCCCGTCGATCTCCCCCAGCACCTTGGGCGGCAGGCCGGTTCCGGTCAAAACGCCGCCGATGGTACAGTTGCTGCTGGTCACGAAGGGATAGGTGCCGTGATCGATGTCCAGGAGGGTGCCCTGGGCGCCCTCGAAAAGGGCCGTCTCCCGACCTTCCCGCACCGGCCGCAGCACCTGATGGGGGTCGACGATCAGCGGCGCGAGGAACTTGGCCAGCACCACGAGCTCCTCGGCCAAAACCCGGGAGGGCAAGGGATCAGCCTGGTAGAATTCGCTGAGGAGTTCGTTGGCCGAAAGGATCTTCTCGATGCCCTTACGCTCGATGTGTTCCGGCGGGAGCCGCAGATCCCCCATGCGCATGCCCGTCCGCTGCACCTTGTCCAGATACGCGGGTCCGATGCCTTTGCCGGTGGTGCCGATGCTCTGCCGCTTGAGGCGACCTTCGCGCAGTTCATCCAGGCGCTGGTGGTAGGGCATGAGCATGTGGGCCGAGGCCGAAATCTGCAGGTGCCCGCGCACCTCCACGCCGCGCTGCTCCAGGGCGAGGATCTCGTCGCGCAGGCTCCAGGGGTCGATGACCATCCCGCCGCCGAGCAGACACTTGACGCCCGGACGCAGGATGCCCGAGGGCACCAGATGCAGAACGTGCTTCTGTTCGCCGATGAAGATGGTGTGGCCTGCATTGGCCCCGCCCTGATAGCGGATGACCCAGTCCACACCCTCGCTGAGGGCGTCGACGACCTTACCCTTGCCTTCGTCGCCCCATTGGCCGCCGATGATAACGCGATTGTCCACAGGATTCTCCCTGGTTGGGGAAGGCCGTTCCTTCCCGTGGCTTCACGGCCAAAAAAGCGTCAGCCTCTTCCGTCGAACATGGCCTTGAGGGTACCCCAGAGCTTTTCGTCAACCAGGGAACCCGATCCGCACTCGTCGGCCACACCGGGGTTACCGGTCTGTTCGTTGATGTTCCCGTCGGGGCGACCGTCCCCGTCGCTGTCGCCGACTTCCACTCCGTTCAGGCAACCGTCGTCGTCGGAGTCCTGGTTGGCAAGATCCTGGTCCCAGATCTTGCCGCCGGACAGGAAATCCAGGCCGAAGGGATTCAAACCGGCACTGCCCGGGACCGGCGTCACCTGGAGGTGGCAGGCAAAACACAAGTTGGGCTGGGTGACCGGCAGTTTGGCCATCTCCAATTCGGTGGCCGCGGCCGGCAGGCCTCCGGACAGCGATCCCGCCGCAATGGCGGTCGCCACCAGCCACAAACCTGCCCTTACCCTGCCTGCCATCATCTCCCCGGGATCGTGAAGTTCATGCCTCAATCCCTGGTCATCCATGGGTCGGGGGCATACCTGCGCCCATTATACTCTCGGCGTCCAGAGGCCGTCAAATGTCGCCCTGGTCCCCCGCGTCTCCGGTCTCTTCCGTTTCCTCCGTGTTGGCCGTGATCATGGCGTCGATCCAGGCCAGGATCTCCGTACGCCCGATGCCCTGAACGGCGCTGGTGGGGAAAAAAGGTGTCTGGGGATCCACCCCCAGCGTTTCCACCATGCTGCGGTAGGAGGCCGCCCGGCGGGTCGCCCCGACCTTGTCGATCTTGGTGGCGGCCAAGGCCTGGGGATGACCGGATTCCATGATCCACCCACAGACCTCGCGGTCCAGGACACTGGGTTCATGGCGGGCGTCCAGCAGCTGGACCACGGCGAGGGGACGCTCCTGGTCCGACAGGAAGGCCTGGAACAATTTCCGCCACGCCGCCCGCTGCGTCTTGCTCACCTTGGCGTACCCGTACCCCGGCAGGTCCACCAGATAGAACTTATCACTGACGAGATAGTAGTGCAGCAGCCGGGTTTTGCCCGGCTTGCCGCTGATCCGGGCCATGCCGACCCTGCCCAGGATGTGGTTGATCAGCGAGGACTTGCCGCAGTTGCTGCGCCCGATGAAGGCAAACTCCGGGAGGGTCGGTTCGGGACGACCGGCAAGACCGGGGCTGCTGGCGACGAGTTCGACCTTCACGCCGGGGTCCCATCGCCGCCGGCCTCGGGGGCCAAGGCGATTTCCAGGACCTCGTTCATGTTTTCCACCAGGTGAACCGTCAGCTTGCGGCGAATGATCGCGGGCAGCTCCAGGAAATCCTTCTCGTTGTCCCGCGGGATCACCAGGTGGCGCATGCCCGCCCGCATGGCAGCCACGGCCTTCTCCGGCAACCCTCCGATGGGCAGGACCTTGCCCCGCAGGGTCACTTCCCCGGTCATGGCCACTTCCGACCGCACCGGAACACCGCGCAGCAAAGATACGATGGCCGTGGCCATGGAGATCCCCGCGCTGGGGCCGTCCTTGGGGATGGCTCCCTCGGGCACGTGCAGGTGGATCTGGTTCTCCTTGAACCACTCCTCGGACACCTCGCTGCAAAGTCCGCGTGCGAAACTCAAAGCCGTTTCCGCCGACTCCTTCATCACGTCCTTGAGATTGCCCGTGATGGACATCTTGCCCGCACCGGGCACCCGGGCGACCTCGATCTCCAGGATTTCCCCGCCGGCGGTCGTCCAGGCCAAACCGACAACGACGCCCACTTCCGGCTCCCGATCCACGCTGCGCCGCCGGTACTTGGGCACTCCCAGGTACTTCGGCACCGAACGAGCCCCCACGGCGGCGGGGAAACTCTTCCCGCCGACGCGGACCTTGGCCACCTTGCGGCAGATGCGCCCGATTTCCCGTTCCAGGCTGCGGACCCCCGCTTCCCGGGTGTAACCGTCGATGATGGCCTGAAAGGCCGAGGGGTGGAACCCGTCCCAATCCTGCACGCCGTTGCGCTTCATCTGGCGCGGCGCCAGGAACCGCTCGGCGATGGCGAACTTTTCGTGGTCGAGATAGCCCGGCAGCCGGATGATCTCCATGCGGTCTTCCAGGGCCGCGGGAATCGAATGCAGGCTGTTGGCGGTGGTGATGAACATCACCTGGGAAAGGTCGAATTCCACTTCCAGGTAGTGGTCGCTGAAGGTCGAATTCTGCTCCGGATCCAGGACTTCCAGCAGCGCCGCCGCCGGATCCCCGCGATAGTCCGACCCCATCTTGTCGATCTCATCGAGCAGGAAGACCGGATTGCGGGTGCCGGCCTTGCGCAGGGATTCGATGACGCGGCCGGGCTTGCTGCCGATGTAGGTGCGGCGATGTCCGCGGATTTCCGCCTCGTCACGCACCCCGCCCAGGCTGATGCGGACGAACTTCCGTCCCATGCTGGCGGCGATGCTCCGGCCCAGACTGGTCTTACCCACACCCGGCGGGCCCACCAGGCAGAGGATGGTGCCCTGCATGGTCCGGGTCAGCTTGTAGACGGCCAGGTATTCCAGAATGCGTTCCTTGACCCGGTCCAGGCCGTAATGGTCGGCGTCCAGGCGCTCCTGCACCCGAGCGGTGTCGATGCGGTCGCGGCTCTTCTTCTTCCAGGGCAGGGCCAGCAGGTTGTCCAGGTAGTTGCGCACCACGGTGGCCTCGGGACTCATCGGGGACATGCGGTCGAGCCGGTTCAGCTCCCGCTTGCTCACCTCCACGGCCTCGGGCGACATGTCGCTGTCCTCGATCCGGGTGGCGTAGTCCTCGATCTCCCCGTCCTCGTCACCCGGGTAGCCGAGCTCCTTGCGAATGGCCCGCAGTTGCTCGTTGAGGTAGAACTCGCGCTGGTTGCGATGGACCTGGGTCTGCACCTCCGTATCGATCCGTTGTTCGATCTCCAGGATCTCCAGCTCGCTGGCCAGGACCTGGTTGATGCGGGTCAAACGGTTCTCCAGGTTCGGCTCTTCCAGCAGTTCCTGTTTCAGGGGAACCCGCCCGAGGATGTAGGCGCTGATCGAGTCGGCCATCTTGCCGATCTCGTCCAGGTTCAGCACCGACAGCAACACCTCGTCCGGCAGGCGCTTGTTCAGGCGTACGTACTCCTTGAACCGCTCCTTGATGGAACGGCTCAGGGCCTCGATACGCGGGCCGGCGCTGAGTTCCTCGGCGATGGGTGATACCGTGGTTTCCAGGAATCCCCCGCCGTCGATGACCTCCTCCAGGCGCACCCGCGCCACGCCCTCCACCAGGATCTTGAGCGTGTCGTCGGGAGTGCGGATGATCTGCAGCACCTTGATGATGGAACCCACCGTGTGGAGTTCCCCGGCGGCCGGCTCCTCGGTCTCCGGATCCCGCTGGGCAACCACGCAGAGGTACTTGTCCCGCTCCATGGCGGTTTCCACGGCGGCCACGGAACGCTCACGGCCCACGAGCAGGGGGGTGACCATGTAGGGGAATACCACGACGTCGCGCAACGGGAGCAGGGGCAAGCTGCGGGGCAGACGGACCTCTTCGCCTTCCCTGAAGACCACGAAGTTGTTGGCGCTCATATCACTCCTTCGGCCCGAAAGGGCGCCCGCCGCCGCAGAGCAAAGGTCTGCGGGCGGCGCGAAAAACTCGCGGGAATCGGGGATCGGTAGTGCTGTCAGGCTTCCTTGACGTCAGCCGGCGGATCGCCCAGCACCAGTTTCGGTTCGGCTCCGTCCTGCACCACGTCCCGGGTAATGATAACCTTGCGGACATCGTCCTGGGAAGGAGTGTCGAACATCGTGCGACGCATGACACTCTCAAGGATCGAACGCAACCCGCGGGCGCCGGTCTTGCGCACGATGGCCAGGTCGGCGATGGCCTCGATGGCGGCTTGTTCGAACTCCAGTTCGACGTCCTCCATCTCCATCAGCTTCATGTACTGCTTGGACAGGGCGTTGCGGGGCTCGGTCAGGATGCGGACCATGTGCTCGCGGCTGAGTTCGTGCATGTAGGTGACCACGGGCAGCCGGCCGATGAGCTCGGGAATCAGGCCGAACTGCATCAGATCCTGCGGTTCCACGACGCCGAGGAACTCCTCGCGCTCCTCGGAGCGGGTGTACTGTTCCTCCCGGGCGAATCCCAGCACGTTCCTGCCGATCCGGCGTTCGACGATCTTCTCCAGACCCTGGAAAGCGCCGCCGCACACGAACAGGATGTTCTTGGTGTCGACTTCCAGGTACTTCTGCTGGGGATGCTTCCGGCCGCCCTGGGGCGGCACGTTGGCCACGGTCCCCTCGAGGATCTTCAAGAGGGCCTGCTGGACCCCTTCGCCGGAAACGTCGCGGGTAATGGAGGGGTTGCCGCTCTTGCGACCGATCTTGTCGATCTCGTCGACGTAGACGATGCCCTTCTCGGCGGCCTGGATGTTGTAATCGGCGGCCTGCAGCAGGCGCACCAGGATGTTCTCCACGTCCTCGCCCACGTAACCGGCCTCGGTCAGCGCGGTCGCGTCGGCGATGGCGAAGGGCACGTTCAGGAACCGGGCGAGGGTCTGGGCCAGCAGGGTCTTGCCCGTGCCGGTGTTGCCGAGCAGCAGGATGTTGCTCTTGTCGATCTCCACCCCGTCGCTGGTCTTCTTCTGGTGGATCCGCTTGTAGTGGTTGTAGACGGCCACGGCCAGGGAGGTCTTGGCCTCTTCCTGGCCGATGACGTACTGATCCAGGTAGTCGAGGATTTCCTGCGGCTTGGGGAACTTGGGAACGGTCTGGGAGGCCTCCTCCAGGAGTTCCCCCTCCAGGATGTCGTTGCACAGCTTGATGCATTCGCTGCAGATGTACACGCTGGACGGACCGGCCACGAGCTTGGCCACCTCGTCCTGGCCACGCGCACAGAACGAACACTTGATCATCTGGGGGCTGCCGTTCTGGCGTCGCTTCATCGTTCCTCCAGGTCGCGAGAGGGCGACCCTATTTCTTCCCGCCGGTGTCGGTTTCGACCTCGCTGCGGCTCTCGATCACCTTGTCCACCAGGCCGTAGACCAGCGCATCCTCGGCGGACATGAAAAAGTCCCGATCGCTGTCGGCCGCGACCTTCTTCAGGGTCTGGCCCGTGTGGTGGGCCAGGATGCCGTAAAGCTTGTCGCGGATGTTGAGGATCTCCTTGGTGTAGATCTCCAACATGCTGGCCTGACCCTGGCTGCCGCCCAGCGGCTGGTGGATCATGACCCGCGAGTTCTTCAGGGCCGAGCGTTTGCCCGCCGCACCTGCCGCGAGCAGCACCGCGCCCATACTGGCGGCCTGGCCCATGCAGATGGTCACGACATCATTGGTAATGTACTGAATCGTGTCGTATATGGCCAATCCCGCGGTCACCGAACCGCCGGGACTGTTGATGTAGAGATAGATGTCCCGTTCGGGGTCCTCGGCCTGCAGAAAAAGCATCTGGGCGATGACCAGATTGGCGATATTGTCGTCCACGGGCGACCCGAGAAAGACGATGCGATCCTTCAACAGACGGGAATAGATGTCGTAGGCGCGTTCGCCCTGACTCGTCTGATCGACTACCATCGGTACCAGCATGCGCGCTCCTTAGGGGATGGCGATGTCCGCGTCGGCGGCCACTTCGGTGATCTCGGCCCGCGAGAGCAGGAAATCGTAAGCCCTGCGCTCGGCCAAGTCGTATCCGATCCTGTCCTTTTCGTCGCCACTGTTGACGAATTCGCGGTAACGGTCAACATCGAACCCGTTTTCCGTGGCGATCTCCACGATCCTCTCTTCGACATCCTCGTCCGAGACCTTGATCTCTTCCTGCTTCCGCACCGCCTCCAGCAGCAGCATTCCCCGCAGATCCTTCTCCGCGGCGGTGCGCGAGGCCTCCCGGTACTTCTGCTCGTCCTCGGCGGTAGGCTGGTAGCCCATGCGCTCGGCGCGGGCACGGAAGTCGCCCATTCCGGCCTCCAGGTAGCGGGAAACCATGGACGGCGGCAGAGGAACCTCGTTGCGCGCGATCAGTTCCCCCTTGATCTGCTGATCCATCTCGCGGGCGATGCGGCGTGCGGACTCCTTGAGCAGACCGGCGCGGATCTCGTCGCGCAGCTCGGCCATGGTCTTACCCTCATGCACCTCGGCGGCAAAGGCGTCATCGGCGGCGGGGATCTTCTTCTCCGCCACCTCCTTGACCCGGCACTGGAACTTCATCGTCCGCCCGCGGAGATTCTCGTTGGGAAAATCCTCCGGATATGCCACCGAAACTTCCTTGTCCTGGTCGGCGGTGCAGCCGGCCAGCTGCTCGTTGAACGCCGGCAGGTTGTTCTCCGCCCCCAGGATGAAGCGCTGATCGGTGATGACCGGCGATTCATCGCCCGCAGGGTCGTTCTCGGGTTCGAGATCCAGCAGGATCTGGTCCCCCTCCGCGGCGGGCCGATCGACTGCCACGAATTCCGCGCGACTTTCCTGGAACCGGGTCACGACCTGGTCCACATCGTCGTCGGTGACCTCGGCGGCCCGCTTCTGCACCGGCAGCCCTTCGTAATCCTTGGCATCCACCTCGGGCCTGACCTCGACCTTCAGGTCGAACGTCAGGGGGTTGCCCTCCTCGAACTGGAGATTCTCCAGTTCGGGGTCGGTGATGGCCGCCAGCTTGTGCTCCAGCAGGGCGGACATCCAGGCCTTGGGCACCAGGTTTTCCACGGTCTCGGCGCGCAGCATGTCACCGAGTTCCTTTTCGACCACCGCCAGGGGGGTCCTGCCCTTGCGGAATCCCCGTTTCTGATGGGATTTGACCGCCTTCTTTAGGCGCCGGGCGTAGGCCTGGTCGAATGTGGTGCGGGTGATCTCGACCTTCACCACCTTCTGCCAGGGCTCGGGGGATTCGATGGTCGTGTTGATTCCCGTACGGGATTCGGGACTTGCAGCGGTCATGGTGATCCTGCTCCTGCTGGTCTGGCGGACCGGCGCTGCGGCGCCTCCGCCCGGGTAATGATGCCTTTCCAGGCTCTATCGACTTGCTGATCTGGTGCGAGAGGGGGGACTCGAACCCCCACGGGTTGCCCCACAGGAACCTAAATCCTGCGCGTCTGCCAGTTTCGCCACTCTCGCAAACTCGGCCGGCTGCGGGGCGGACCGGCAATATAGCGGCCGGCCTGCGCTGCGGTCAAGACGGCGACCGGATCGAATCACTGGATCTTGCGGTAAATGGTCCGGGCGGCGATTCCCAGGATCCGGGCCGCGGTCTCCTTGTCCCCGTTCACGCTGTCCAAAGTGGCCTGGATCAACGACATTTCCGCATCCTTGAGGGTCGTCCCCACCCCGATATCCAGGTTTTCGGATCGCTGGGGGCCGCCGAGGACCGAGGCCGGCAACACGTTCACGTCGATCATGTCCTCCTTGCTCAGCACCACCGCCCGCTCGAGGGCGTTTTCCAGCTCCCGCACGTTGCCGGGCCAGGAGTATCCCTGCAGGGCCGCCGACGCCTCGGGGGTGAACCCGAAAATGGACTTGCCGTTCTTCCGGTTGTAGCTCTGCAGGAAATAGCTGGCCAGCAGGAGCACGTCCTCCCCGCGGCTGCGCAAGGTGGGCAACTCGATGTTGATGACGTTCAACCGGTAGTAGAGATCCTCGCGGAAGGTCCCCTCGCGGACCATGGACTCCAGATCGCTGTTGGTCGCGGCGATGATGCGCACGTCGCAATTGATGGGCCGGTTGCCGCCCAGCCGCTCGATCACGCCTTCCTGCAGCACCCGCAGCAGCTTGACCTGGGTGGTCAGGCTCATCTCGCCCACCTCGTCCAGGAACAGCGTGCCCTTGTCCGCGGCCTCGAAGCGGCCCTGGCGTTGGCCCACCGCCCCGGTGAAGGAGCCGCGTTCGTATCCGAAGAGTTCGGCCTCCAGCAACGTCTCGGGCAAGGCGGCGCAACTGACCCGGATCATCGACTGGTCGGCGCGTTCGCTCCAGCGGTGGATCGCCGAGGCGAACACTTCCTTACCGGTGCCGCTTTCCCCGGTCAACAGGATGGTGGCGGTGCTGGTCGCCACCTGCCGGGCGGTTTCCAGAGACCGGCGCATGGGTCCGCTGACGCCGATGATGTCGTGGACCTGTTTGAATTCCGCCAGCCGCTCGCGCAGGCTGCGGTTCTCGGCCAGCAGACGTTGTTTCTCCAGGGCCTTGCTCACCACCTTGACCGTCGTCGAAGTGGTGAACGGCTTCTCGATGAAGTCGTAGGCCCCGGCCCGCATGGCGTCCACCGCCGTTTCGATGGTGCCGTGGCCGGTGATGATCACGAACTCCGTGTTCGGAGCCACAACCTGCCCGGCCTTGAGCAGATCCATGCCCCCCATACGGGGCATCTGCAGATCCGTCAGCACCAGATCGACCTTTTCCCGGCGCAGGGTCTCAAGGCCCTCCTCCCCGTTCCCCGCGCTCAACACGCGGTAGCGGTTGCGGGTCAAAAGCTTGCAAAGGGCCCGGCAAAGCTCGGGTTCATCGTCGACCACCAGGATGGTCGCGGCGTCCGGCGGCAGGTCGTCCTGGGGACACCGAGGGGCGCCGCCCCCTGTCAGATCTGGATTGATGGAATTCATGGATCATCACCCGGGATTGGCGTTCGAAGGGAACGGTCACAAAAGCCCTTATCGGTGACAAATTGTCAATGAATTGACGAAATGTCAACCCGCCCCTTGGCGCCAGGGCACTCCCCCGGGAAATAGGCGGCCGAAGAGGCCGCGCTGGTGGGCCGCCGCCAACAAGGTTTCGCGGAATTCGGGATGGGCCACGCAGATGAGGGCTTCGGCCCGCTGGCGGACGTTGCGCCCAAAAAGTTGGGCCACCCCGTACTCGGTCACCACGCAGTGCACGTCCGCCCGGGTGATGACCACCCCCGCCCCCTGGTCGAGGTTGGGCACGATCCGGGACAGGAGTCCGTCCTCGGTGGTCGACGGCAGGGCGATGACCGGCAAGCCGTTCTTGGCCAGGGCCGCCCCCCGCATGAAATCCGCCTGGCCGCCGAAGCCGCTGTAGATGCGTTCCCCGATGGAATCGGAACAGACTTGTCCGGTGAGGTCGAGCTGGATGGCGCTGTTGACGGCCACCATGTTGTCGTTGCGGGCGATGTTGCCCGGATGATTCACGTAGTCGGTGGGATGAAATTCCAGCAAGGCGTTGTCGTGCGTGAAATCGTAGACCTCGCGGGTGCCCATGACGAATCCGGCCACGACCTTGCCGGGGTGGAAGGTCTTGCGTTCGCCCGTGACCACACCCTTGGCCAGCAGGGCCGGCAGGGCCTCGGTGAACATCTCGGTGTGGACGCCCAGGTCCCGCCGGTCATCGAGGAATTCCAGCACGGCGTTGGGAATCGCGCCCAGACCCAGCTGCAGGCAGGAGCCGTCCCCGATGAGCCCGGCCACATGCCGGCCGATGGACCGCTGGATCTCGCTGGGCGAAGCGGGGCGAAACTCGTCCAGTTCCACGTCCGCCTCGACGAAGATGTCGATGCGCGAGACGTGGATGAAGCTGTCGCCGAGGGTCCGGGGCATGGCCCGATTGACCTGCGCGATGATCCTCTTGGCGGCCAGGGCCGCGGGCTTGGTCACGCCCACTTCGATCCCGAAGCTGCAGAAACCGTGCTCGTCCGGGGGGCTGACGATGACCATGGCCACGTCCAGGGGAATCGTCCCGCGCCGGAACAGGCGCGGCATGTCGTGCAGGTGGACCGGGACGTAATCCGCCTCCCCCGCGTTGATGGCCTCGCGGGTGTTGGCCCCGACAAAGCAGTCGTTGCAGCGGAAGTGGCCGCGCATTTCCGGTCCCACATAGGGCGCGGTGCCCAGGGTCAGGTGATGGATGATCTCCACGTCCTGCAGCTGCTCCGCCCTCTCGACCAGCGCGTCGATCAGCACGTGGGGAGCGCCGCAGCCCGAGCCCAGATAGACCCGCTGTCCCGACTCCACCGTGGCCACGGCATCGGCGGCGCTGCACAACCGCTCCCGGTAACCTTGCATCCAGCTCATGAAGGATCCTCCAGGCCCATGATGCGGGCCAGCCCGGCGTGCCGGATGCGGCCGCCCTGGATGTTCACGCCGCGACGCAGGTCCGCCGGCATGGTGGCTTCGTCCGACAGTGAGCCCTCGGCGACCATCTGCACGTAGGGCATGGCGGCGTTGGCCATGGCGTAGGAGGCCGAACGCGCCACCAGGCTGGGCAGGTTCGGCACGCAGTAGTGGGTGACTCCGTCCACCACGTAGGTGGGGTCGCTCAGCCGCGTGGGTCGGCTGGTCGCGAAACACCCGCCCTGATCCACGGAAATGTCGATAACCAGGCTGCCGGGCCTCAGGAGCCCGACCATCGGCCGGGTGACCAGGTGTGGGGTCCGGGTTCCCGGCACCAGGACCGCCCCGACCACCACGTTGGCGAAGGCGAAGACCTTGGAGATGGTGGCTTCGTTGGCGGGGTAGGTGGTGACCCGGCCGGGGAACATCCAGTCCAGTTCGGCGATGCGGTCCAGGTCGCTGTCCAGCAGCGTCACGCGGGCGCCCGCGCCCAGGCAGGCCCGCACGGCGTTGCGTCCCACGGTGCCGGCCCCGATGATCGTCACCTCGGCCGGCGGAACCGCAGGGGCCCCGCCCAGCAGGATGCCCGTGCCGCCGTGGTCGGTCTGCAGGTAGCGGGCGGCGATCTGGGGCACCATGCGGCCGGCGATCTGCGACAGGGGCCGCAGGACCGGCAACCGGCCCAGGTCGTCCTCGATAGTCACGTAGTCGATCACCGTGCACCCGATTTCCAGGAGCCGCTCCAGCATCTTCCGGTCGGCCACCGCCAGGTGAAAGACAGACATGAGGATCTGGCCCGGCCGCACCAGATCGTACTCCGCCCGGGCAAGGGTGTTGACCTTCAGGATGAGTTCCGCGCGGCCCCACACCTCGTCGGCCTGATGGCAGATATCCGCGCCCACCCGCTCGTAATGGGCATCGGGGAAACCGCTGCCCGCGCCGGCGTTCTTTTCCACCAGGACGGTCCAGCCCTGCCGCACCAGATTGCCGGCCATGCGCGGCGGCAGCCCGACCCGGTACTCGTCGGAAACCCGCGAACGCGGAATGCCGATGATCATGATCCCACTCCCTTGTCCAACTGTTCGTTACCCCGGCCGGCAGCAAAAGGGGCCGCCCCGGGTCACACCGGGCCGGCCCCGTCAACCAGGCGGAGGGCCCGGGTCACTGGTTCTTGACGAAATCGTAGCCCCGGCGGAACGCCTCCATGTTCATCTCGATGAGGTTCTTCTTCTTGATCACCGAGCGCAGCGTCTCCATGCAGTACTCGGGGCTGAAGGCACCCGTCGCCGCCGCCAGGGCGCCCAGGACCACCACGTTGGCGATCTTGGGGGTCCCCACCTCGTCGGCGATCTTGCTGGCCGGGATCATCACCACGCGCAACCGCTTGGAGTCGGGTTGGGAGGCCACGATGGTCGAGTCGGCGATGATCAGGCCCCCGTCGGGCACCGCGTGCTCGAAGGCGTCGAGGGACGGCTGATTCATGACCACCAGCACGTTGGGCTTGTCCACCAGGGGCGAACCGATCCGCGCGTTGGACAGGTTGACCGAGCAGTTGGCCGTGCCGCCGCGCATCTCGGGACCGTAGGCGGGAAACCAGCTGACCTGCTGTCCGGCCCGCATACCGATCTGGGACAGGAACAGCCCGAGGGTCAGGATCCCCTGGCCGCCGAACCCGGCGAACTTGCAGTGCAGATTCTCCTTCAGGACGATCGGCTCACCCTCGGTCATGCTGGTCTTGAGCCGATCCAGGTACTCGTTGACCTGGCCGGTATCGAAGGGCTTGTAGACACGGTCCCACGTGCCCTCGTCCACGTTCTCGCTCTCGTCCTTGAACACGCCCAGGGGGAAGACCTTGGTCATCTCGTCCACCATCCAGTCGCGCGACACGGTGGGATCCATTTTCCATCCCGTGGGGCACGGCGAGAGGATCTCGACAAAGCTGTAGCCCCGGCCCTCGGACTGGATCTTCAGCGCCTTGCGGATGGCCTTGCGCATCTTCATCACATGCTTGCTGTTCCCGACGGCCACGCGCTCGATGTAGGTCGGAGCCGGCAGGGTGGCAAGCATCTCGCACACCCGGATGGGGTTGCCGTGCACATGCTCGATCCGCCCGCGGGGGGTGGTGGCCGACCGCTGCCCTATCAAGGTCGTCGGAGCCATCTGCCCGCCGGTCATGCCGTAGATCGCGTTGTTGATGAAGAACACCGTGATGTTCTCGCCGCGGTTGGCCGCGTGGATGGTCTCGGCGGTGCCGATGGCGGCCAGGTCCCCGTCGCCCTGGTAGGAGATGACGATGGAATTCGGGTTGGCCCGCTTGACTCCGGTGGCCACAGCCGGCGCACGGCCGTGGGCGGCCTGGGTGTTGCCGCAATCGAAGTAGTAGTAGGCAAACACCGAGCATCCCACCGGCGAAACGAAGACGGTGCGGGGGGTCAGATTCATGTCTTCCAGGGCTTCGGCGATCATCTTGTGGACGTTGCCGTGCCCGCAGCCGGGGCAGTAGTGGGTCGCCTCCTTGGCCGGCCCGCTCTTGCGCTCGAACACTTCGTAGAAGGAAGGTGATTTTTCGTAGACCTTCATGAGCTGACCACTCCTTCCATGACCTTGCGATACTGTTCCAGCAGTTCGGCTCCCTCGGGCACCATGCCGCCGCAGCGACCGTAGAAGTCCACCGGCGCCTTGCCGTTTACCGCCAGCCGGACATCCTCGACCATCTGACCGGTCGAAAGCTCGACCGCCAGGAACCGCACGTCGCGGGCGGCGTGGGCGGCGATGGCCGGACTCGGGAAGGGCCACAGGGTGATGGGGCGCAGCAGGCCGACCTTCATGCCCTCGGCCCGCGCCTGGTCCACGGTGGAATACACGATGCGGCTGACCACGCCGTAGGCCACGACGATCAGGTCGGCGTCCTCGGTGCAGTACTCCTCCCACATGATTTCGCGTTCGCTGATCTCCCGGTACTTGGCGTCGAGCTTGAGGTTGTGGGCCTCGAGTTTTTCGGGCTCCAGCACGATGGAACTGATCAGGTTCTTGTTGGTGGCGGGAGTGCCGTCCACGGCCCAGGCGGTGTGGTCGTAGGGCACCGGAATCGCCTCGGGAATCTCCACCACTTCCATCATCTGGCCGGTGATGCCGTCGGCCATGATGCAGGCGGGGTTGCGGTATCTGTCGGCCAGGTCGAAGGCCTTCATCGTCAGGTCGCACATCTCCTGGGCGCCGTTGGGAGCCAGGGTGATCAGGCGATAGTTGCCGTGGCCCCCGCCCTTGGTCACCTGGAAGTAGTCGGCCTGCTCGGGGGCGATGTTGCCCAGACCGGGCCCGCCCCGGTCGATGTTCACCACGACCATGGGCAGCTCGGCGCCGGCGCAGTAGCTCAGCCCCTCCTGCTTGAGGCTGAAGCCGGGGCTACTCGAAGCGGTCATGGTGCGGATGCCCATGCCGGCGGTCCCGTACACCATGTTGATGGCGGCCACTTCGCTTTCGGCCTGGATGAAGACCCCGTCCAGGGCCGGAAAGTGCAGGGCGGCGGCGTGGGCGATTTCGCTGGCCGGCGTGATGGGGTAGCCGTAATAGGCCCGGCATCCGGCTGCGAGCGCGCCGACGATGATGGCGTCGTTGCCCTTCATGAATTGTTTGGCCATGGGCTCTCTCCCGTGGTTTGGAATGCTGGTTGCCTGTCTCTTCGCTCCCGGTCCGCCTAGGGTTTGACCACGCGGATGGCGCCGGGTTCGGGGCAGGCGTAGAAACACAGCCCGCAACCGGTGCAATCTTCACCGGTGTAGAAGGCCGGGTGATAGCTGGCGCTGTTCAGCATTTCGCTGATGGCGATGACGCTCTTGGGACAGACTCCCACGCAGAGTTGGCATCCCTTGCAGAGCTCCGGATTCACTTCCATGGAAGGGGCTTCAACGGCAGCGCTGTTGGACATGGGAATCACCTCGCACGGATGGTATGGGGTCGTTACCGGACAAACATAACAGGTGGCCCCACCGGCCCCAAAAAATATGTTTATTTGCCCACAGGTTGATGATCAGCGGTCTTTGAACTCCGGCTTTCGCTTGCCGAGAAAGGCCGTGCAGCCTTCCCGGGCATCCTGCGAAGCGGCCGCCACGCCGAACAAGGAAGCTTCCAACCCGCAGCCGCCGCTCTGGGCCATCTGCAGGCCCTCGCCCACGGACCTCAAAGCCAGACGCAGAGTCAGCATGGATTTCGCAGCCAAGGCGGAGGCCATCTCGCGTCCCGCCTGCGCCAGCTCTTCGCCGGGCACGACCCGGTTGACCAGACCCATGCCCAGGGCCCGGTCGGCGGACACCATGTCCCCGGTCAGGACGAGTTCCTGGGCCCGGCCGCGGCCCACCAGACGGGCCAGTCGCTGGGTCCCGCCGAACCCGGGAATCAACCCCAGACCGGTTTCCGGCAAACCCAGGCGCGCGGATTCCGCTGCCAGACGCATGGTGCAGGCCATGGCCAGTTCGCAGCCCCCGCCCAGGGCGAACCCGTTCACCAGGGCGATGACCGGCTTGCCCAGATTCTCGATCAGGTCCATGAGACGCTGGCCGTCCAGGGCGTAGCGCTCGGCCTGGTCGGCCCGCAGGTCGGCCAGCTCGGAAATATCGGCGCCGGCCACGAAGGCCTTCTCCCCCGCCCCGGTCAGCAGGACGACCCGCACCGTTTCATCGCCGGCCAGGGCGCTGAAGCAGGCGCTCAGTTCGGCCACGGTGGCGCGGTTGAGGGCGTTGAGCTTGTCCGGTCGATTGACGGTCACCGTGGCGATGCCCTCGGCGCACTCCAACAGGAGATTCGTGAATTCCATGGTCCATCCTTTCGCGCACATCCAGCAGAATGAAACTTCGACGGATCCGATTATATGCCGTTGCTCCCTTTTGGTCTACGGTTGCGGGGGATTGCATTGGTGCGCCGGAAGGAACTATACTGAGGGAAGACGCAGGTAAGAGAGGAAACTTTGAACCTGACCTTGATCGTCATGACCGCCCTGGGGTTGGCCGCTTGCGGTCTGCTGTGTGCCGTGGTCCTGCTGCGCAAGCGCCTGGTCGACCGCGCGGAAGCGGCCTCCGGCGACCGAGACCTGATCCGGGAGCTGCGCCTGCGCCTGGCCCACACCCGGCGCATGGAAGCGGTGGGCATCTATGCCGGCAGCATCGTCCACAACCTGACCGACCTCATCTCGGTGATCCAGGGCAACCTGCGCCTGGCCGATGCCGGACGTGACCGGGATCAACCCCCGCACGAGGAACTGCAGAAGGCCGCAGCAGCCGGCCGCACCGCCGGTGACCTGCTGGCCGGCCTGGGTCGTTTCTACCATCAGGCCCACGCGGAGCGCAAACCCGTGGACCTGGAACCCCTGGTGGGAGACACGGTCAAGTTCCTGGCCGATCTTCTGCCGCCCAACGTGGAATTACGGTCCGACCTTCTGCCCTGCGGGCCCGTCCTGGCCTCCGCCGCCGGAATCCAACAGGTCCTGATGAATCTCTGCAGCCCGTCCTCGCCGCACGTCGGGCAGGGAATGATCCACATCACCCTGCGGGAGGAAATCGTGGCCAGCGGGCGCAACGCCCAACCCCACCCCATACCGGAGGGAAGCTACGCTCGCCTGAGCATTCGGGACAGCCGGCCGAGCCCCGACAGCGAGACCCTGGACCGGATCCTGGAAACCTACTACAGCGGGGGTCCGGGCCTTGAAGAACCCGGACTCGGCCTGGCCACCGTCTCCCGCTTCATCGAACACAAGCGGGGCACGGGGAAGCCCGAATCCGGCGACGCCCAGGGCACCGACTTCAGCATCTACTTTCCCCTGATCGCCTGGAGGGTGATCTCCGAGGAGTCCGACCTGGATACGCCGGACCTCGACCTGCCGCTTCCGGAGGACCTGGTCCGGATCCCGCCGGCCCACATCCTGCTGGTGGAGGACGAGGAACTTGTGGCCGACGTCCTGGCCCGCGGTCTGCGGTCGCTGGGCTTCCCCGTCACCGTGGCTCCGGACGGGCGGAAGGCCCTGGATGTCTTCTGCGCCTCGCCGGAAACGTTCGATGTGGTCATCACCGACCAGATCATGCCCCACATGTCGGGTGTCCGCCTGGCGCGAGAGCTGCGCGCGGTGCGCAAGGACCTGCCGGTCATCCTGGTGACTGGCTTCCACAACAGTTATCAGGAACAACAGGCCCGCGAGGCGGGAATCCGCGAATTCATCCCCAAACCCTGCAGCCACCTGGATCTCGCGCGGGCCATCGGGCGTCTCAGCTTGGGCCGGCTGGAAGGCCGCGCCTGATCGCCACTTTTCGAAACGCTCCATTTCTGCTAGATTCCCCCACCGTCCGGCAGGGACTGGAAAGCGACCCGGTCGCCCCCGAGATCCAATCCACCGAAGGATGACACGATGTCCGAGTTCCGACGCAAACAGATGGAGCATCTCCAGGATCTGCGCACCCAGGCCCAGGCGGGAGGCGGCCCGGAAAAAGTCGCCAAGATCCACGCCAAGGGCCGCTTGACCGCGCGGGAACGCATCCTCCTGCTCCTGGACGACGGCAGCTTTCATGAAACCGGAGTCTTCGTCCAGCACCGCAGCAACGAGATGGGGATGGACAAGTTCCGGCCCGTCGGCGACGGGATCATCACCGGCATCGGCCGCATCGACGGCCGCCAGGTCTACGTCTTCGCCCAGGATTTCACGGTCTTCGGCGGCTCGATGAGCGAGGCCAACGCACGCAAGATCTGCCGCCTGATGGATCAGGCCCTGGAGAACGGCTGCCCGGTGATCGGACTGAACGACAGCGGCGGCGCGCGCATCCAGGAAGGCGTGCGGTCCCTGGCGGGGTACGCGGAGATCTTCTGGCGCAACACCATGGCCTCGGGGGTCATCCCCCAGATCAGCGCCATCCTCGGCCCCTGCGCCGGAGGCGCGGTCTACTCCCCCGCCATCACCGATTTCACCCTCATGGTCGACCAGACCAGCTACATGTTCGTCACCGGCCCGAACGTCATCAAGATGGTCACCAACGAGGATGTCTCGTTCGAGGAACTGGGCGGAGCCCGCACCCATTCGACCCGCAGCGGCGTGTCCCACTTCATGGCCTCGGGGGACAAGGAATGCCTGGTGATGACCCGCCGCCTGCTGAGCTTCCTGCCCCAGAACAACCTGGAAGACCCGCCCGTGATCAAGCCCACCGACCGGCCCGACCGCCGCGAGGAGGCCCTCAACACCATGGTGCCCACCGACAGCCGCAAGCCCTACGACATGCACGAAGTGATCCGCCTGGTGGTCGACGACGCCGACTTCATGGAGGTCCAACCCCTGCACGCGCAGAACCTGATCTGCGGCTTCGCCCGGCTGGACGGCAAACCCGTGGGCGTGGTCGCCAACCAGCCCAAGGTGCAGGCCGGCGTGCTGGACATCGCCAGCAGCATCAAGGGCGCGCGTTTCGTGCGGACGTGCGACTGCTTCAACGTCCCGCTGGTCGTCTTCGAGGACGTCCCCGGTTTCCTGCCCGGCACCGACCAGGAATACGGCGGGATCATCAAGCACGGAGCCAAGCTGTTGTTCGCCTTCGCCGAGGCCACCGTGCCCAAGCTGACGGTGATCACGCGCAAGGCCTACGGCGGCGCCTACGACGTGATGAACAGCAAGCACATCCGCGCCGACCTCAACGTCGCCTGGCCCGGCGCCGAGATCGCGGTCATGGGTCCGGAAGGCGCGGTGAACATCCTGTATCGCCAGCAGCTGGCCGCGGCCGACGACCCGGAAGCCGAGCGCAAGCGCCTGGTCGACGAATACAATGAAACGTACGCCAACCCCTTCATCGCGGCGGGATTGGGCTACCTCGACGACGTGATCGAACCGGCCGACACCCGGATGCGCCTGATCGGGGCGCTGCACGATCTCGCAGGTAAGAAACAGGTCTTGCCGCCCAAGAAGCACGGCAACATTCCGCTCTAGGAGGGGTCCGGCGTGTCAACCACATCACCACGGGAAATCAACAAGGTCCTGATCGCCAACCGCGGCGAGATCGCGGTGCGACTCATCCGGGGCCTGAAGGAAATGGGGATCGCCACCGTCGCCGTCTACTCGGACGTCGACCGCGAGGCCCTGCACGTGCTTTGCGCCGACGAGGCCGTGCCCATCGGACCCGCTCCGGCGGTGGAAAGCTACCTGGTCGGCGAGAAGATCATCGCCGCCGCGTTGCGTTGCGGCGCGCAGGCCATCCACCCCGGCTACGGTTTCCTGTCCGAGAACGGCGCCTTCTGCGATGCGGTCGAAGCGGCGGGACTCGTCTTCATCGGGCCGACCGCCGAATCGATGGCCGTCATGGGCGACAAGCTTTCGGCCCGCCGCAAGATGCGCACCAGCGGAGTCCCGGTGGTCCCCGGCACGGACGAGGCGGTGACCGATCCCGGCAAGGCCCAGGAGATCGCCGACCAGATCGGCTACCCCGTCCTGCTGAAGGCTTCGGCCGGAGGAGGCGGCAAGGGAATGCGCATCGTCAACGCTCCCCAGGAGATGGCTTCGGCGTTGCGCGAAACCAGGGGCGAAGCGGGGGCGGCCTTCGGCAACGACGCCATCTTCGTCGAGAAATACATCACCGCTCCCAAGCACATCGAAGTCCAGGTGCTGGGCGACGGCCGGGGACACGCCATCCACCTTTTCGAACGCGAGTGCTCGGTCCAGCGCAGGCACCAGAAGGTCATCGAAGAGTGCCCCTCCCCCTCCCTGACTCCCGCCCTGCGTGAAGAGATCTGCGCAGCCGCCGTGCGCACCGCCGAGGCCATCTCCTATCGCGGCGCCGGCACGGTGGAGTTCATCCTCGCCCCGGACGGCTCGTTCTTCTTCCTGGAAATGAACACCCGGCTGCAGGTCGAACACCCCGTCACCGAGATGGTCGTCGGAGTGGACCTGGTGCGGGCCATGGTGGAGGTCGCCCGCGGCGGCGGGATCATCTACCGCCAGGAAGACCTGCGCCAGCGGGGTTGGGCGCTGGAATTTCGCATCTACGCCGAGGATCCCGGCCGCAATTTTGCCCCGAGCATCGGCAAAATCGCCACCCTGAACATCGCCGGCGGTCCCGGGGTGCGACTCGACTCGGGGGTCTACGAGGGGTTCGCCGTGCCCATCCATTACGACCCCATGTTGGCCAAGCTGATCGTCTGGGGCGAGACCCGCGACCTGGCCCTGGCCCGGTCCCGCCGGGTGCTGCGCGAGAGCGTGTTGCACGGCGTGACCCACAACCTGCCTTTCCACCTGTGGGCCATCGACCAGCCGTCCTTCCGGGACGGCAGCTACACGACCCATTTCGTGGCCGACCATTTCGATCCCTCCACGTGGTTGCCCGGCTTGGCCGATGACGCCCGCACCGCCCTGCTGCAGGCCGCGGTCCTGTGCGAAGCCGGCCGCCGCGGAAACGGCGGCGACGCGAATCCAGCCCAGCCGCCGGTGGGCAACTGGCACCGAAACGCCCTGCGCGCCATGACGCGCAACACATGACGCGCAACAACTGACCCGGGAGACCGTCGTGCGATTGACCAAGCGATACACCCTGACCGTGGACGGCGTGGAGATCTCAGCCGAAATGGCCAGCGAGGACGGCCGGACCGAGATCCGGATCGCCGACACGGAAGCCGGCACCCTGGACGCCCGGCCGGTGCTGGGCGGGCGATCGTGGTCCCTGCGCCTGGGCGACCGTCACCACCTGATCCACCTGACTCCCCTGGACGGCAAAGGCGGCATGGCCGCCACCGTAAACGGCCGTCCGGTGCCCATGACCGTTCTCGATGAACTGCGCGCCCTGGCCCTGTCCGAGGTCGAGGCCCGGGACGGCGGCGGCGTTCTGGTGGCCGACATTCCCGGGCTGGTCGTGGAGATCAAGGTGAAAGTGGGCCAACGGGTTGCCCCCGGGGAACCGGTCATCGTCGTGGAGGCCATGAAGATGCAGAACGAGCTGACCGCGGGCATCGACGGCGTGGTCACCGAGATCCCCGTTGTCGAGGGTCAGGCCGTCAACCCGGGCGATGCTCTGGTGCTCATCGAACCGCAGGAGTAATTCCGCCTTTTTCCCTCCGCTTGTAACCATTCGGCCGCCAGGTTCGTTATGGTGGTATGAACAACGAACTGCAGGAATTCTCCACCACCGTGACCGCGCACCAGGATCCGGTCTATCGACTGGCCCTGGCCACGGTGCGCGACGCCGACGATGCCCAGGACATCGCCCAGGAAGCCTTCCTGCGCCTGTGGCGCAAAGGACGCGATGTTCCGCCCGAGGCCGTCCGGCCGTGGCTCCTGAAAGTGACCCACAATCTCTGCCTGGATCATCTGCGACGTCGGCAGCGCCGGCATCTGCGCCTGGGCCGACCCGACCCGAACGCGCTGGAGCGTTTGCCCGAGATTCGGCCGGACCCCCCCGACGGCGGCCTGCCGGACGAGCTGGTGTCGGCCCTGGATGAGCTGTCGCCCCACGCGCGCTCCCTGGTGGTCCTGCACTACTGTGAAGACATGAAGCTGGCGGAGATCGCGCATTTGCTGGAAACGACCACCGGCGCGGTGAAAGTCGCGCTGCACCGGGCGCGCCGCACCCTGCAAGAGGCTCTGACCCCGACACGCGTCATGGCCGGAGGAAACCAGGAGACGGGAACATGAACGAGGATTCCGATCTCAGGCGGCAGCTCGAACCGCTGCGCCGCATCCAGGCCCCCGAAGATTTCACCGCACGGGTGATCACCTCCTGCGCCCTGGATTCCCACACGCCGCATCGCCGGCCCGTGGGAACCTACCTGCGCGGCGCGGTCAGGGGACTGGCCGCCGTGCTGGCGGTCATGCTGTGGACCGGGCGCCTGGATCTTTCCGGACCCACTGAGCCGGATCCCGCCGTCACGGTCGCCTACAACGCCGACGAAATCAGCGCGGCCTGGGCCGAACTGGCGTGGACCATCAACCTGACCGCCCGCGTGCTTGATCACAGCGGCAGCCAGACCCTTCGCGACATCTTCGACGACCGGCTGCCCGACGCCATCAACCGTTCCCTCATGTCCACATTCAACGCGAACCCGAAAGGAAACTCATGAAACTGCGCCATCTCATCATCATGGGTTTGATGCTGGCCCTGCTCGTTCCGGCCGCCGCACAGGCGGCCAAGCACGACGAACCCGGATACCTCGACCTGGAGTGGATCACCATTCCCGCCGGTGCTGCCGAAGTGCAGGACATCGACCTGAGCGACATCCTGGTGGGCATCGCCGCTGACGCGGAGCGGAGCGGCGACACCGCCCTGGCCCAGGCCCTTTCCCTGGTCCACTCCGTGCGCGTCAAGGCGTTCTCCATGGAGGACGGCGACGTCGAATCCGCGGAAAAAGCCGTGCAGAAATTCCTGTCCAAGCTGGAGAAGGACGGTTGGAGCCGGTTGATCTACGTCAAGAACGACTCAGAAACGGTCAGCGTCAGCACCAAGAGCGTCGACGGCAAGATGGTCGGGCTGACTGTGGTCGTCTTCGACCCCTCCGAAGAGGCCGCGTTCATCAATGTGGCCGGCGATCTCAACCTGGGCACGATCTTCCAGCTGGCCAAGAATTTCCCCATGGAAGACCTGGACGCCATCCTGGACGAGAGCAAAGTGGACCATTCGTACTAGTGCATAGTCAGGCTTACGAATTATGGTGTTCAGGGCCGGAGAGACGTGGGAAACTATGGGCAGCCAAGGAGGGCTGCCATGGAAAAGAAGTATGTCGTTCACCTCACGGACGCGGAACGGGAA
>Ga0210044_10003235_pt1 | contig 23433 bp, 16 predicted proteins | sample CryGey13umfilter_2_FD_183959 | JGI IMG/M metagenome (GOLD analysis project Ga0210044, IMG submission 183959) | Groundwater microbial communities from aquifer in Utah, USA - Crystal Geyser 4/9/14 3 um filter (SPAdes) (version 2) | ecosystem: Environmental > Aquatic > Deep subsurface >... | reverse complement strand
GTGGCCGGCGAGCTAAGTGCCTCCCGTGCCGCGTCACCTCAGCTTCAGCTTCCTCGCCTTGGCCGCGCTCGCCTCGGCGTCCTGTTCTCCATCGCCGGAGCTCCGTGAGTGGACGCCCGCCGACCATGGCCAGGAGCCGCAGGCTCAGCCCAATCCCCAGCAAGCTCAGGCGCAGCCACGTCCGGCCGCCTCGGGGAGCGCGGTCGCGGCCCTCTACCGCATGAGCTGCGCGAGCTGTCATGGAACCACCGGCGCGGGCGATGGTCCGCACGAGCCTGAAGGCGTCGCGCTCGCGGACTTCCGCGACGCGAACTGGCAGGCCAGCCAGACGGACGAGGCGCTCGGGATGGTCATCCGTGCGGGCCGCGACGATCCAGATCACGCCTTCGGAGAGCGCCTCGGCGAGGCCGGCGTCCGCGCGCTGGTCCAGCACGTGCGCGCCTTCGCCGCCGCGCCCTGAACCGACATCCGCCTGTCGCGAGGCTGGAGTGCGTCCCTCGCCGCGCTGGGTCGAGCCACGCAGCGCGCTGGAATTCCGGAAGATCTTGCGAGGGGAGGAAGGGTAGACTGCCCACGTAGGGTTAGGCTGGGGAACTTTGTCCCTCGCCCTGCGTCGAAAGCTCATGCCCAAGCTCGAATCTCTGCTCCGCGTCGTTCGTCGCGCCCTGCTCGTTCGCTCCGCACTCAGGGTGGGTGCCCTGGCCGCGCTCGCGGTCGCGGGCGTCGCGTTGCTCCTCGCCTGGCTCGAGCCTGGGTGGCCGCGCTGGCCGGTTTTGGGGTTGCTCGTCCTCGGGCCTCTCGCGGGCTGGTTGCTCGCGTGGCGACGCATGCCCTGTGCTCAGGATCTCGTGACCTTCATCGACATCCGCGTCGGCGCCGAGCAGGCCTTGGTCACGGGCTACGCATTGGGCGAGCCGCGTTCGCCCATGGACGCGACCACCTTCGCGCGAGCGCGTGAGGCACTCGAGGCCGCTGCTGCGAGGGATGTGCGCCCGGCGATTCTCCGCGGTCGCGAGCTCTGGGGCTGGCCCGTCGCCGTGGTCGCCTGCGCGTTGGCCTGCTTCCTGCCACCGCCGGCTCTGGCCGCGAACCCGCCGGGCACGGATCCGGTTCAGGTTCGTGACGTCGAGGCGCTGCGACGAGTAGAGCGTCTGCCCGAATCCGCACCCGATGCGCAGACCCGCGCGGATCTTCAGCGAGCGGCGGCGGACGCCCGTGAGCTGAGGCGCATGCTCGGAACCGGCCTCGAGGAGCGCGAGGCCCTCGATCGCCTCGACCACGTGCGCGAGCAGGTCGAATCGGCCCGACGCGCGCATGGCTCCGGGGACGCGCAGGCGCGGGAGGCCGCCGCGGAGGCCATGTCCGACGAACACGCCATGGCTCGCGCGGTGGCGGAGCGTGACCTCGAGACCCTCGACGCGGAGGTGACGCGCGCCGCTGCCAGTCGCGAACAAGCGGACCGTCAGCGCGCGCGTGATGCTCTGGGACGAGGGGCCGAGGCCGCGCGCGAGGCGGGCGACGAGGCGCTGGCGGGTTCGCTGCTGCGTCGGCAACGTCTGCTTCAGCGGCGCAGCGAGCAGGCCGAGCTCGGTCGTCAGCTCGCCGAGGCCATGCCCGAGGCCGCCGGTCTACGTCGCGCCCTCGAGCGACTCGACCGCGGAGAGGGCGGCGCCGAGCTGAGCCAGGCCATGGTCGACGCCATGCGCGAGGCGTGGAGCCACCTCACGCCCGAGGAGCGGCAGCGACTGGGAGAAGCGCTGGCGCGTGCGCAGGCGGTGGAGAACGATCAGGCGCAGGACGACGCGGCCGCGGCGACGGAGATCAGCGCCGAGGAGTACGAGCGTCAGCTGCGCGACGCCCTCGAGCATCTGGATGATCTGCGCGTGCAGGTGGGCGGCTCGGGTCAGCGCATGCCGATGCCCGGTCAGGGTCAGGGTCAGGGTCAGGGTCAGGGTCAGGGTCAGGGTCAGGGTCAGGGCCAGGGTCAGGGCCAGGGTCAGGGTCAGGGCCAGGGTCAGGGTCAGGGTCAGGGTCAGGGTCAGGGTCAGGGTCAGGGTCAGGGTGGGCCAGGGCATGGCGGTGGCGCCGGGACGGTGGGCGGCGAGACCGACGTCCATACGGGCGGCGACGGACCGCTCTCTCGCGTACGACCTCGCATCGGCGCGGGCGCGCCTTCGCGCTCCTGGCTCGAGCGCGTGGATCCAGGTGGCGCGGCGGGATCCGCCAGCGGCGAAGGCACGGCGGCGACGGGAGCGCCCGCCCATGGGGAGCCCGGCAGCGTCGAGAGCCACCCCATCCCACGGGACTATCGCGAGCATGTGCGGACGTACTTCGATGAATGAGCGCGCCTCGCGGCGTGCTCACGCGAGCCGCGCTTCGGCGTCGGCGGGAGCGAGTCATGACTGAGATCGAGCGAGACCGGCGGATCGAGCATTTCGGACAGCAGGCGGAGGCGCTTCGCGACGCCGTGGGGCGTGTCGTGGTCGGTCAGCGCGAGGTGGTCGACGAGGTGCTGATCTGCCTCTTCGCGGGTGGTCACGCGCTGCTCGAAGGCGCGCCCGGCCTGGGCAAGACGCTGCTCGTGCGCACGCTCTCTCGCGCCCTCGATCTGCGCTTCTCGCGCATCCAGTTCACGCCCGATCTGATGCCGAGCGACATCATCGGCACCAACATGGTGGTCGAGGATCCGAACGGTCAGAAGCGCTTCGAGCTCTCGCGCGGGCCGATCTTCGGACAGCTCGTGCTCGCCGACGAGATCAACCGCGCCACGCCCAAGACGCAGAGCGCCCTGCTCGAGGCCATGGCCGAGTGCAGCGTCACCATCGCCGGTCATCGTCACGATCTCGCGCCGCCCTTCTTCGTGCTCGCCACGGAGAACCCGATCGAGATGGAGGGCACGTACCCGCTGCCCGAGGCGCAGCTCGATCGCTTCTTGTTCAAGGTGCTGATCCCGGCGCCCGACGAGGACACGCTGGTCGGCATCCTCGATCGCACGACGGGCAACGCCGATCCCGACGTGCCCGTGGTCATGCACGGCCCCGACGTGCTCGGCATGCGCGAGCTGGTGCGCGAGGTGGCCGTGGCGCCGCCTCTGGCTCGCTACGTGGCGCGTCTCGTGCGCGCGAGCGATCCCTCGATGCCGGGCTGCGCGAGCTCCGCCAAGCGCTGGCTACGCTACGGAGCGGGCGTGCGCGGCGCGCAATCGTTGATCCTCGCGGCCAAGGCTTCCGCCTTGATGCGAGGGCGCGCCCACGTCGCCTTCGAGGATCTGCGCGCCGTGGCCAAGCCTGCGCTGCGCCACCGCCTGATCCCCAACTTCGAGGCCGAGGCCGACTCCGTCAGCACCGACACCATCCTCGACGCTCTGCTCGACGAGGTCTCGGAGGCGCCGCCCTCGGTGGCCGCGCTGGTGAATGGATGAGGTCGTCGTCCACGCGCTTGCTGCTCGCCCTGACGAGCCTCGTGCTCTTGCTCGACCCCGCGCACTCAGCGGCGCAGCGATCTCCCGTGGAGCTGACGGTCGAGGGCATCTTCGGCGACTCGATTGGGCTGTCCTCGGGCGACGGCATGCTGCGCGTCACCGTTCACAACCGCGGCACGCACGCGCTCTCGGGAACGGCCGAGCTGACCAACGCCTACAGCGGCCAGACGCCTCCGCGGCGCATGCGACTCGACCTTCCGCCCGGCGCCACGCGCACACGCCTCTTCCCTATGCGGCGCGACGATCTCACCTCACCTGTCCTGGTCTATCGCGCGGGGGGGCGCGAACTCGCTCGAGCAAGCGTCCGACTGCCCTACAGCAGCACCCGCGGCGTGGTCGTGCTGGCCGAGACCATCAGCCTGCGCGCCTCCTTGGATGGATTGTCCATCGAGCGCGACGACAGCTATGGCGGCGTGCGCAGCGTGTCGCCGCCCCTCGGTGACGTGAGCATGGCCGCCCAGACGGGCGATCCCGTGTTGCCCGATCAGCCCTTCGGCTGGAGTGGCGTCGAGGTCTTCGTCACCGAGGCGTCACTGCTCGAGCGCGCCGGTGCCGCCGAGCGTCGCGCCCTCCAGGCGTGGGTGCGAGGCGGCGGTGTCGTCTTGGTCTTTCCGCGCACCGAGGGCGATCTCCATCTCCCCTACCTGCGGCAGCTCGTCGGTGACATCTCGCGCGAAGAGTCCGACGCCGAGGGCGAGGCCCGATACGGGAGACCTTCTCCGCTCTATCCCATTTCCTTGCCCACGGTCGCGCTCTCGGGAGGCCCGGAGACCACGGTCGAGATCTTCGGCCTGTCGGCGCCCTTCGGCTTCGGTCGCGTCTTCGTCGCCAGCTACGACATGGCCGAGCCCAACATCGTCTCGGGGCCGGCACCCACCGCGTTGGTGCGGGCGATCCTCGCGCGTCCACACCGCCGCGGCGTCGACTCTGCGCTCTTCCCCGCCGGCGTGGACGACAGCCAATCCCAAGGCTGGAACCCGAGCACGGACACGCAGCCCATGCGCTCCGCCCTCGATCCCAACGAGTCCTTTCGGCCGGCCCTGGGCCTGGTCGCGATCGTGCTGCTGCTCTACGTCTTCGCAGTCGGTCCGCTGAACTTCAGCTGGGTCGAGCGTCGCGGCAAGCCCATGCGCGCGCTCTTGACCACGCCGCTGGTCGCCGCGCTCTGTCTCTTCCTGTTGCTGGCCGTGGGCTACATCGGCAAGGGCACACAGATGCGCTACCGGCGCGTGCAGCTCGCGGAGCTGCGCGAGGGGGACGCCCTCGGCACGTCCCGCGTCTACCTCGGGCTCTTCGCCGCACGCCCCGTCGCCTTCAGTCTCGACCCCTCGCCCCTCGGAAGCCTGTATCCGGCGCTGGCGGACGACGCGGTCGAGCCTGAATGGGTCGACGTCAGCGATGGTCGCGCACACCTGCACGATATGCGCATGGCGCTGTGGGAGACGGCGTTCTTGCGCGAAGACGCGAGCTTCGATCTGGCTGGCGCGATCCGCTTCGAGCGTGAGGGCGCGCGTCTGGCCAAGGTCGTGAACCAGAGCCCCCGCGCCTTGCTCGGCGCGATCGTGATCGACGCAGCCGGCAGCGTGTACGTGGTCGGAGACGTCCCGCCGGGCGCCGACGCGGTGATCCCCATGGCCGCGACGCTGAGCCTGGACACGAACTCCACGGTGTACGGCGACACGGATCCGCGCCTCGAGCAGCTCGCTCGCGTGCTCTCCCTCGATCCGCACGAGGAGCTCGACGTGGACGCGCTCTTCGGGGTGACGCGCCTGTCGGGATCGATCACCACAGCGCCCTTGCCGAGCCTCTGGGCACGGCTCGAGAACGAAGGCGACGAGCGCGTCGCCGGAATCTTCGGACGCGAGAGCGAGCTGCGCTTGCTGCGGGTGCTGCCCGATTCACCGACGGCTCCCCTTCAGCCTGCCGAGTACGGCAGCGCGCCGCCCATGGGAGGCACGCGATGATCCGCGTGGAAGGAGTGGGCCATCGCTTCGGCGCTCTGCGCGTGCTGACGGACGTGTGGTTTCATGTGCCCGAAGGCGAGGTCTTCGGCTTCATCGGTCCCAACGGCGCTGGCAAGACGACGACGCTGCGCATGATGGCGACCTTGCTCGAGCCCGACGAGGGGCGCGTGCTGCTCGACGGTGTGGACGTCGTCGACGATCCCGCCGCCGTGCGCCGACTCCTGGGCTTCATGCCCGACTCCTTCGGCGTGTACGAGCGCGTGACCGTGATCGAGTACCTCGACTTCTTCGCGGCCGCCTACGACATCGAACGGTCCGCGCGTGCGCGCACGGTTCGGGCGGTGATGGAGCTGACCGATCTGGGACCGCTCCGCGACAGGCTCGTCGCTGCCATGAGCAAGGGTATGAAGCAGCGCCTGGCCATCGCGCGGACGCTGCTGCACGACCCGAAGGTGCTGATCCTCGATGAGCCGGCGAACGGCCTCGACCCACGCGCGCGCATCGAGATGCGTGATCTCATCCTGCAGCTCAGGGATCTGGGCAAGACCGTCTTGCTCTCGAGTCACATCCTCACGGAGCTCTCGGACATGGTGAGCTCGGTCGCGATCCTGGAGAAGGGACGGGTGCTCGCGGCGGGCAAGGTCGACGAGATCGGCAAGGGTCTGCGTCCAGGGCGCACGCTGCGCATGACGCTGCTCAGGCCGCCCGCCGATGTACGCGCGCCCTTCCTCGACATGTCGAACGTGCATGAGGTGAGCGTCTCACCGGACGGGGCGCTGCGCCTCAGCTTCGAAGGTGGCGACGAGACCGTCGCGGAGCTGGTCGCTCGCGCCGTGTCCTATGGCGTCGTGCGCGTCGAACCGGAGAGAGACGATCTCGAGCGCATCTTCCTCGAAGTGACGAAGGGAGAGCTGCAATGACCACTCCGACCGCGAGCGTGGTGGCTGCCCAGGATCCGGCGCCGAAGCTGCCTTCTCCCGGCGGCGTGAGCCGCGCGGGTGGAGCGTTGCGGCGACTCGCCGAGCGACTCACGGACGCCAACCCGATCCTGCTCAAGGAGATGCTGAGCATTCTCCGCACGAAGCTCTTCATCCGGTTCCTCTATCTATCGACGGGCGTGCTCGCCATCAGCGTGCTCGCGGGTGGAGCCTCCATGGCCGCCGGCAGCTTGCCCCCCGCCACGGTCGGTCAGGTCGTCTTCCAGATCTTCTTCACCTTGGCGCTGATCGTCATCGTGCTGGTGGCGCCCGCGCACGCGGCGACCTTCATCACCAGTGAACGCGAAGGCAGGACCTACGAGTCGCTGCTGCTCTCGGGCATGGATGCGTGGCGCATCGTGCGAGGGAAGTTCCTCGCCTCCTTCGCCTCGCTTCTGCTCGTGCTGGTCGCCTTCGCGCCCGTGGTCGGCATCGCCTTCCTCTTCGGCGGCATCTCGCCCTTGCACGTGGCCTTCGGCTTCTTGGGTTTGTTGTTCGTGCTGGCGCCCGCCGTCGCCTTCGGCATCGCGCTCTCCGCGCGTCTGCGCTCGACGCGCGTGGCGATCCTGCTGGCGCTCCTGCTCTCCATCCCCACGGGGATCTTCTTCATCTCGGCCCTGGTCGGCCTGGGCGAAGCGGCCCACGGCCCGTGGGCGCTGAAGATGCACGGGCCCTTCTGGTTCGCCGAGGCGCTGGGAGAGCGCTTCTTCGAGTGGGACACCTTCGGCCTCGCCTTTCTTCTGCCTCTCTTCGTGGTCACCGCGTCCGTGTGGTTCTTCCTCGCCGGCGCCATGGCGGGCGTTCGGCCCGCCGCCGAGGACAGGTCGACTCCCTTCAAGGTCTGGTCGCTCTACGCGCTCGCGGGCACGCTCGCGGCCATCGTCGCCACCGTCGGTGTCACGGGTCCCGGGGACTACGCCCGGGCGAGCGTGGTCTTCGGTGTGCTGGCGGGCATGTTGCCGCTCTTCTTCGCCAGTCTCTTCGCCAACGAACCGCCCCTGCCGCCGCGCATCCTACCGGCGCGCCCTCCTGGTCCTCTGAGGCGCCTCTACCTTTCGAACCTCGGGCCGGGCGCCGCGCCGACCACGCGCTTCGCCGCGCTGCTGATCGTCCTGACCCACGCGGGCATCGCCTTCGTCGTCATCGCCAGCGGTCATCTCTTCTTCCCCCACGCCGACCAGCATGGTCGCGCCGACGTGGCGATCCTCGCGTTCACCGTCGGCAACACGGCGGTCTGCCTGTGCTTGCTCTCCTTCGGGGCGCTGCTGCGCGTCGTGCTCAAGAACGGAGTCGCCGCTCGCGTGCTCGCCTTCGGCGCGCTCTTCGGGGCGCTGCTCGTGCCCCTGCTGCTGACCCTCGTGATCGACGCCGACAGCTTCAACCACGCGGAGCGGAGCATCCCGCCCCTCATGCACATCTCGCCCGTGATGCCCATGCTCGTCGCCATCGGCATCTCGGACAACGGCCACCCCGAGCGCATCCTCGAGATCCTGACGCCCGTGATCGTGTACGGCCTGCTCAGCCTTCTCTTCTGGGTCGTGCTCGAGCAACGCGTCCACAGCATCGCGACCAAGGTCGACGCCATGCGCGTCCATCGCGATCAGCTGCTCGAGGCACGGCGCGCCCTCAGACCGTCCCTCGCGCCCCCGGAGCCGGAGGCAGAGAACGAGCCCGCGGAGAGCGAGCCTGTCGCGGCCGCGGAGCCCGAGGCGGTCGGCGAACCTGAGGCAAGTGAACCTGAGGCAAGTGAACCTGAGGCAAGTGAAGCCGCGCCAGCCGAGCCTGCGTCCGTCGACATGCCCAAGGTCGATCCGACCGTCCCGGAGGACGAGACGTGAGCTCGGCTGTCGTGGTCGATGCGGATGAGCCGCGGCTGAGGCCCGGCTCCTCCCTGCTCGAGCCCGAGTTCCTGAGGCGCCTCGAACGCTTGAAGCTGCTGGCCCGTCGTCGCTTTCGTGGCGCCGCGTCCGGCAGCCGCAGAGCGCGCGCCAAGGGCTCGTCGGCAGAATTCGCGGACCATCGACCGTACGCACCCGGAGACGACACGCGTCGCATCGACTGGAATGCGTACGCCCGGCTGGGCGAGCTCGTGATGCGCCTCTACGTGGCCGAGCAGGATCTGGCCGTCACGCTGCTGATCGACCGCAGCGCTTCCCTCGGTGTCGGCAGTCCGCCGAAGATCGACGTCGCTCGCCGCGTCGCCGCGGCCCTCGGCTACCTCGCCTTGGCGCAGGGCGAACGGGTGGGTGTCGTGCCCTTCGCCGCGGGTGTCGGCCGTCCCCTCGAGCCGGGTCGCGGGCGCGCGCGCGTGGGCAAGCTGCTGCGCTACCTGGACAGCGTCGAGGTCGATGGCACCACGGATCTCGGCCGCGCAGTCGACGCCTTCCTGGCGCGTCGTCCACGTCCAGGCTTGGTCTGCGTGCTCTCGGACTTGCTCGATCCGGGAGGTTTCCGGCGGCCCCTCGATCGCCTGATCTCCGAGGGCCACGAACCGGCCATCTTCCACATCCTCGACGCGGAGGAGCTCGACCCCACCCCTGGAGGTGATTTCGCGCTGGTCGACGTGGAGCGCGGCACGCGCGTGGAAGTCTCCCTCGATCAGCACGCCATCGCGGCCTATCGAGCGCGGCTGACGGCCTTCCTCGCGGATGTCGGGGGCTACGCGCGCTCTCGCGGGCTGTCGCATGTGCGCGTGGGCGGCGACGTCGACTTCGAGGACGCTCTGCTCACCTATCTGCGGAGCTAGCGCCTTGCGTCTCCTCTCGCCCCTCTCCCTCGCCTGGTTGGGCCTGCTCGTGCCCCTGGTGCTGCTCTACGTCTTGAGGCGTCGACGCGAGGAGCGCTCGGTCGGATCCACCCTGCTCTGGGAGGCGGCGCTGAGGGATCTGCGCGCCGAGCGCCCGTGGCGGCGGTTGATCCCGCATCTCTCGCTGCTGCTGCAGATCCTGGTGTTGCTGGCGGCGGCCTTCGCACTGGCGCGTCCGGCGGGGCTCGGTGCGGCGCCCAGCGGCGCCTACCTGGCGGTGGTCATCGACCGATCCGCCTCCATGGCGACCCGCGACGCGCAGGGTCAGACGCGGCTCGAGCGTGCGCAGGGCGTCGCGCGTAGTCTGCTCGGAGGGTTGCCGCCCGGGGGGCGGGGCATGCTCGTGGGGGCAGGTCGAAACGCTCTGGTGCTGGGCGCGCTCAGCTCGGATCAGGTGGCCCTTGTGCGCGGAGTGGACGTCCTCGACGTGGAAGGGGGCGCTGCCGATCTGAACGCCGCCGTGGCCCTCGCGGCGGAGCGCCTCGCCGGAGCGCCTCGCGGCAGTCGCGTGCTCTTGTTGACCGATGGTGCCGAGAGCGCGCCCGTCACGGTCGAGGGCCTCACGGTTCCCGTCGAGGTGCGTCGCGTCGGCGCGCCCGCCGACAACACGGGCCTGTTGGCGCTCGACGTTCGCGCGGATCCGAGCCCGGGCCACCCCGATCGCGCCAGCCTCTTCGTGCGCCTGGGCCGCACCGCTGAGACCCCGCGCCAGGTCTACGTGCTCGCCAGCGTGGGAGACGCCCTCGTCGCTTCGCGTCGAGTCGACATGCCCGCACGGGGCGAGACGTCGCTCATGCTTGCGGCCGATCTTCCGCCGGACGCAGATGGGCGCGCGCCCTTCGTCAGCGTGCGCCTGGCGGACGCCCACGGCGCGTCCGGCGCGGAGCCCTTCGACGCGCAGCCGCTCGACGACCTGCGCGTGGCGCCCAGCCCTGGACTCAGACGTCTCCCCGTTTTCCTCGTGGGCCCCAGGATCGCGTCCATCGAGCGCGTGCTCCGCAGCGATCCCGACGTGGAGCTGTTCGAGACCACCTTGGCGCGCTTGGCGGAGCGTGACGACGACGCCCCCGTTCTCGACGGCCTCGTGATCTACTCGGGCGAGGTGCCCGACGCGCCGCCGCCCGGAGACTCGATCGTGGTCGCGCCCTCGGGCCCCACCGCCTTCGAGTTGGCGGTCGGAAGTCCCACCGAGGCGCCGCGGGTGGTCTCCTGGGCGGAGGACGATCCGCGCATGCGCTTCGTCTCCATGGCCGACGTTCACATCGTCTCGGCGCGTCCCCTGCGCGCGCCCGGCGCCCACTCCTTGGTGGAGACCAACGCGGGCCCCGTCGTGGCGGCCTATGAGCGCGCCGCCGGCGAGACCACCGTCGTCGGCTTCGATCCCGGCGACAGCGACTGGCCCACGCAGCCTTCCTTCGTCGTCTTCTTTCGCGATCTGCTGGAGCGCGCCCGCACCCATCGCGCGCGCGGGGGTGTGCCCGCGGCAGGGTTGGGCGAAGCCCTCAGCGTGCCCGCACCCGACGGTGAGCAGGTGCGCGTGACGACGCCGGCCGGCGCCGAGCTCCACGCGCGCTCCCGCGGTGGCCTCGCGCTCGTGCCCATTGGCGCCGAGCCGGGCGTGTATCGCGTCGACGCTTCGGGGCGGCAGCTCGCGGCTTTGCGCAACCTCGACGCGCCCGAGGAGGTCGATCTCGGAAATCGCATCACCCTCGTGGGTGGAGGCACGGCCAGCACGCAGCGCATCGCGCAGGCCGAGGATCATCGAGAGAGCTGGCCCTGGTTGGCGCTCCTCGGCCTCGTCTTCGTTCTGCTCGAGGCCGGCTGGGCCACGCGTCGAGGCGCCGCATGATCCGCTTCGAGGCGCCGCTGCTGCTCGCCGTCGGGTTGGTCCTGGCCGCGCTGGTGATGATCCGCCTGCGTCGCTTGCCCCGCGAGTACGCGCGGGGTCGGCGCCGGGCGATTCAGATCTCGATGGCGCTGGTCGCCCTGCTCTTCGCCCTGGCGCTGGGTGGGCTCGAAATAGGTCATCGCGTCGATCGCCTGGCCGTGGTCTTCGCCCTGGACGAGAGTCGCAGCGCGCATGTGGCCGACGGAGACCTCACGCGCAGCGAGCAGCTCCGCGCCGCCATCGACGAGATGCGCGGTGAGGACGCCGCGGGGCTGGTGGTCTTCGGTGCCAACGCCGCGACGGAGAGCTTGCCGAGCCTCCGGCCCGCCGTCGCGGATACGCACACGGAGGTAGCGCGAGAGGCCACCGACATCGGCGCCGGCATCCGTCGCGCGCTCGCGGATCTGCCTTATGGGTACGCGGGTCGCGTGGTGTTGATAAGCGACGGACTCGAGACCCGAGGCGACGCCATCGCGGCCGCGCTCGCGGCCAAGAGTCGTGGCGTGAGCGTGGACGTTTTGCCCATCGAGCGAGAGGCGCAGCCCGAGATCGCCGTCTCGCAGATCCGCGTGCCCGCGACGGCGCGCCCCGGCGAACCCATCTCCGTTCGCGTGAACACGCGCGCGACCCAGTCCACGGCCTCCGAGCTCATCGTGCGTCGAGACGGTCGCGCCATCGCGCGTGGGGACGTCACCTTGGGCGAAGGAGACGACGTCTTCATCGTGCGTGACGAAGCCCCCGAGGCAGGCGTGCACCGCTACGACGCGATCCTGCGCGCGCGCGATCCGGCGAACGACGCCTCCACCACCAACGACGAGGGCGCGGCGTTCTTGCGTGTGCGCGGCGCGTCACGAGTGCTGCTGCTGGCCGACGAGCCGAGCGCGTCCGCGGCGCTGGCTGCGGCCCTCGGTTCGAACGGGGTCGAGGTCGACGTGCGTGGACCGCGCGAGGTCCCCGGCACGCTCGCCGAGTGGGTGGGCTACGACCTCGTCGTGCTCTCGGACCTGTCCGCGCGGCGCCTGAGTCGGCAACAGCTCACGGAGCTCTCGGGCTACGTGCACGACCTCGGTGGTGGTCTCTTGATGGTCGGCGCGCGTCAGAGCTTCGGCCTCGGCGGCTACGCGCACACGCCCGTCGAGGACGCCTTGCCCGCGACCTTCGATCTGCGCCGTCGTCGCGACAGGCTCTCCCTGGCGATGGTCACGGCCATCGATCAGAGCGGCTCCATGTCCGCGCCCGGTGGCTCCGGCATGACCAAGCTCGAGCTCGCCAACGAAGCCGCCGCTCGCTCGGCCTCGCTGCTCTCTCCCGAGGATCGCGTGGGCGTGATGCACGTCGACACCAGCGTGACCTGGACCCAGCCCATGGTCGCCGTCGAGGATCCCGTGGCGATCGCCAACCGCTGTCGCCACGCGACGCCCGGCGGTGGCGGCATCTACGTGGACGTCGCCCTGCGCGAGGCCTACGGCACGCTGCGCAACGAGCGCACGCAGCTCAAGCACTTCTTGCTCTTCAGCGATGGCAGCGACTCCGAGAACATGAGCGGCACGCGCGCCATGGTGCAGGCGGCGGCCCACGACGGCATCACCACTTCCGTGGTGTCCATGGGCAGCGGGCCCGATACGCCAGAGCTCGAGGTGTTGTCGCGTCTCGGCGGCGGGCGCTTCTACATCGTCGACGACATGACGGAGCTGCCGCGCATCTTCACGCAGGAGACGATGGAGGCGAGTCAGGCCGCCCTCTCGGAGGAGAGCTTCCGCGCGACCGCGGCGGCTCCCGGTGCGCCGACCGCGGGCATCGACTTTGCTGCCGCGCCGAATCTGCTCGGCCACGCCGTGTTGACACCAAGGGGTCGTGCGACGGTGCTGCTCGACGCGAGCGAGGAAGATCCGCTGCTGGCGACCTGGCAATACGGCGTGGGTCGCGGCGCGGTCTTCGCGGCCGATGCGGGCTCCGAGTTCGGCCGACCCTGGCTCGGTTGGGCCGGCTACGAGGCGCTCTTCAGTCAGCTGGCGCGCGATCTGGCGCGCGCCCCGGAGAGCGGGACGGCGAGCCTCGACATGGAACTCACCGGCGGCCGAGGACGCGTTCGCGTCGAGGCCGTGGACGAGCACGGCGAGTACCAGAACCACCTCGACCTCTCGCTCACCATGCTCACCCCCGGCGGAGGGCACGCCCAGATCCCGCTGCATCAGACCGGCGCCGGGCGCTACGAGGCCGAGTTCTCCGCGGACGCTCCGGGTGCTTACCTCGCGACCCTACGAGAAGCGGGCCGCGGGCTGGTGGCGAGCGCTGGGGCGGTGGCTGGCTCCGGCGACGAGCTGAGGGGCGACGCCACGGATCATGCGCTCCTGGCGCGCGTCGCGGCGCTCACGGGCGGAGAGCTCCTGCACGATCTCGGTGACGTCTTTCAGCGTCGTCCTTCGCCGGTCGCGTCGTGGGATCCACTCTGGCGACAGCTCCTGGCCGCGGCCATGCTGCTGCTGCTGGCGTCGGTCGCGCTGCGCCGGTTGATCCTGCCGAGCTTCCGCCGCGCGCCGAAGACCGCTCGCTCGACGGCTGGCGAGCCTCGACAGAGCGCGTCGTCTTCCGGCAAGGCGGCGCCGTTGTATGCCGACGCGCCCGCCGCTGCCGCGCGCACGTCTGCAGCCAAGGGCGGGGCCACCTCCGAAGCGTCGGCCGAAGAGAGCCCAGAGCCCGCCGCCGTCGCACCGCCGCGCTCGCTCGCGGAGCAGCTGCTGGCCAAGAAGCGCGACAAGAGCGGAGGCTCCTGACGCAGCCGTGAGTCGAACGACTCGCGACCTGGCGGGAACGGGGCGTGACCTTCACACCGTGGATGCGCCTCCGCGTAGGGGCAGGGGCTTGTCCCGGCCGAGCCGGAGTCGTCGCGGCTCATGGTCTGTAGGGCGGAGCCTCGTCCCCCGCCGAGAGATCATCGACCGGCAGTCGAGACGGAATGGCGCGCTGGTGAGCGCCAACGCCCCCAGCCCAATCCCACGGGGGACGAGCCCTGAAGATTGGTCACAAGTGCGATCGCAAGCAGAGTTCATCGTCCGTATCCGTGTCGGTGTCGGTGTCGGTGTCGGTGTCCGTCCAAGGCCGGGAACAGGACAGGACATCGCTTGCAGATTCGGCTGGGCCCGCAGACGGGGTCTGTTCGCTTGGGTCACGCCTTTGTGGCGCACGAATCGCGCCAGCGGTGGCTGTCACGCCTCCTGCGCTGGTGGAGGGCATGACCCAAACGAACAGACCCCCAGGGCCAGGTCGTTACCGGCGGACGGAGGCAGAAATCTCTTCCACTCACCACGCTCGAGGGTCTCGCGGGGCGGACCACTTCGGCACCATCCGGAAGAACCCGCGACGGCCCCAATGTGGCAGGCCGCACCGCGGCTGAACCCACGAAAGCAGACAGCGGCAGCTCCCGACGTGCCAAGTCACCCGCCGACCCACACTCGACTTGGCGCGTGCGGCGAGGCGGCCTTGCGCGAGCGCCCTCCGGCCACGCCACCGATCGATGCCCAGCGCTCGCATGTGCAAGGCCGCCGTCCTCCGGAGAGCGACCCTCCCGGGCGGTTTTCGTCTCCAAGACAAGCCCAGACGGCCTTGTGATCAATCCTCAGGGACCAGCCCCCGCCCTACCTCGACAAGGTCACTGCTGTGACGGAGGCGTGGGCGCCATCGGCGCAGGCACGGGGCCGATCGGCGCGACGGTTCCGGCAGGTCGCGCCGGCACGTCGAGCACCTCGTAGTAGTAGTAGAGCCCACCCAGCGCGAGGATGACCACGGTGGCCAGGGCGACGAGCAGGCCGACGACGACGACCACGTGTTTGGTCTGGAGGCCGCTCGGCGCAGGTGGCGCCGCGAAACGCGCGGCCGCCGGCGCTGGCGGGGAGGCGCTGGCGACGGCAGCCGGCGCGGGTACCTGCATGGCCGCGGGCACCATGCCCTGCCACTCCGCCGTGCGCTGGGGGGCGCGAGCCGGGACACGCGCCGCGGGCGCCTGCGGCATGTCGCGGGAAGGCGTGATCTCCGTCGGCGCGTTCAGCTCGTCAGTCAGGGGTGAGGGCGGGGCCGCGAGGTTCAAGGCCTCCCCGGCGCGCGCGGCGAAGGGCAGGAGCGCGGCGCGCATCTCGGCCGCGGTCTGAAAGCGTTGCCCGGGATCCTTCAAGGTGGAGCGCTGGATAAGCGCGGCGAAATTCGGATCCACGCCGGGCACGAGCTCGACCAGGGACCTCGGATCCATGCTCTGGATCGCGATCAGGAGCGCCGCCGGATTCTCGTCGGGGAAGGGCACCCTGCCCGTGACCAGCGCGTACGAGACGAGGCCCAGCGCGTAGAGGTCGACACGACCGTCGACCGCCTCGCCGCGCGCCTGCTCCGGTGCCATGAAGAGCGGCGTTCCGACCAGCTCACCCGTACGGGTGAGTCTGTCGAATTCGTTCGACTCCTTCAGCTTCGCCACGCCGAAGTCCAGGAGCAGCGCCTCGTCGAGCGTTCCGGGCGCCGACGTCAGATAGAGGTTCGCGGGCTTGATGTCTCGATGGACCAAGCCCGCGTCGTGCGCGACGGCGAGTGCCTCGAGCACCTGCGCCGCGATGCGCGCCATGCGTGCCCAATGGAGCGGTCCCTCTTGCGCGTACACGTCCTGAAGCGAGCGCCCCTGGAGCAGCGGCATCACCATGTAGGGCGGGCTGGCCTCGAGGTGAAAGTCGAAGACCGAGAGGATGCGCGGATGCGAAAGGCGCGCGGCGGCGAGTGCCTCGCGCCGAAAGCGCTCGAGGATGCCCTCGTTCTGCGCCAGGTGAGGGTGCAGGACCTTGATCGCGACCTCTCGGCCCAGGCTCTGCTGCGTGGCGCGGTAGACGGCTCCCATGCCTCCCGCGGCGATCTTCTGGTCGACGACATAGCCCCCCGGCAAGGTCATCCCGGTGAACTCCCCGCGGGAGCTCATGGCTCCGGAGCCTGCGCTGGATCCGGGATCAAGAAGTCGTGCAGCAAGCCGGCGATGGAGCGCACGCGCAAGAAGGATCCGGCCAGGGCACGCGCGTTGGGGTGGGAGTCGGTGGCGGCGACGGCGCGCAGGAGCCCGCTCATCTCGAGCTTGGCCAAGGCGTTGCCGGGGAAGACGCCGTGGGTGCACACGGCCGACACACCCGTAGCGCCCGCGTCGAGGTAGGCCTGGGCCGCGCCCAGCAACGACCCGCCCGTGCGGATCATGTCGTCGTAGAGCACGACCTCGCGCCCGTGGACGTCGGCGGCCATGGCCGTCACCTCCGTGCGCTCCCCGTCCAGGCGGCGCTTGAACACGAAGGCCGCGTCGACGCCCAGGTGGTTGGCCAGATGCTCCACCCACTTCGCGCGCCCCGCGTCCGTGGCGCCGAGCACGAAGGAGCCCGCGCCGGTCTCGGCCGCAAGCTCGCGGATGAGCTCGAGCACGACATCCTGCGCGTAGAGGTGCACCGGTCGAATCGGATCGGAGAAGTAGTGCGTGATGCCTTCGGAGTGGAGATCGAGCAGCACGGCGCGGTTGCCCGAGCCTGCGAGCGGAATCGACGAGAGCAGGCGCGCGCGAGCCTTGGCGACCACGACCTCTCCGGGGCGCACGGCACGCTCCATGGTCTGGTAACCGAAGAACGGAATGACCAAGGTCAGCGTGTGGGCGCCTCGATGCACGAGCGCGCATGCGAGGTCGTAGAGCTCGAGGGTGTTCTTGTCATCGATGGTCCCACCCAGGAGGATGACGTCTCGGCCATCCGCCACACTGACGATGCGTCGATAGCGCTCTCCGTCCGGAAACAGGCGGCCCTCGACGACGCCTGCGTCGAAACCGCCGTGCGCCAGCAGCGCCTCCCCCAGAGGTTGGTAGGCCTCGGTGGCATAGAGCTGCAGGGAATGTCGAGCGAAGCTCTGCTCAGACCCTTGTTGCCGCGCCGAGTCGTGAGCTGGCCTCGGCGCAACCGCCGAGGGCATCCTAGATGCCGCCGAGATAGATGGCGCCGGTCGCGAAGCACGCGAGGAAGATGTCGTTGCCACCGCCGCTGACGATCATCGAGGCCGGACCGAGGGCCGGGTAGGGCGTGGCGTCGGGAGCGGCCAGAAGATCGATGGGCGTGGTCGCGTCGAACGTGCCACCGATGCACAGGCGACCGCCGCGGTGTGCGATGTGCTGCGGCGTCTCCAGACCGGCGGAGCCGATCGGGCGCAAGCCCGGCAGCGCACTACCGTTGATGTCCGAGCCTGTGGCGTTCTCCGTGACGTGGAAGGCCAGAATGTCACGATTGCCGATGCCGGGCGCGCTCTTGCCCAGCAGCATGGCGGAGGCCTCGAAGCCGAGCACTCCGACGACGCGCGTCGGTGCCTCCATCGCGATCCCCGCCGCCGTGATCGGTCGCGTGCTGCCGATGGCTCGCTGCCAGACCAGGTCTCCGCCGGGCATCATGGTCGAGGTGCCGACCGATGCGCTGAGCTTGCCGATGAAGCCGTCCGGCGTGGCCGAGCTCGCCGTGAGGTTGCCTGCGGCCGCGGCGCCGGCGAGGTTGAAGGAACCTGTGAAGCTCCCGATCACCAGCGGGTCGTTGCCGTCCATCGCCACGCTGGCGATGGCGCCGGTCGCGTCGCCATAGTCGCGGAGCCAGCGCACACCGCCGTTCGAACCGACGAGCTGGGTCACGAAGCTGCCGGTTCCCACCAAGGGACGACCATCGAGGGTCGCGGCGCCACTGTGATTGCCGACGAGCACCGCGTTGCCCGACGTGTCCGTCGCGATGTCGCGCCAGTTCGCGTTGACCACACCGCCGCCGAAGGCCGTGGCCCAGACCGTGTCCAGGCCGCTAATCGAGTTCACCCGGAAGCGCGCCACGAAGAGCCCGTCCACGGTGGCCGTCGGGAAGCCGATGGGTCCGTCGGCGACGCCGCCGACCGTTACCGTGCCGTCGTCCATCACGTCCATCGCGTGCGCCCGATCGACTCCGATGGAGCCGAACGCGCGCGACCCGAGGTAGGCGAGGTCGTTGTCGTAGCGAACGAGCACGATGTTCTGGCTGGGCGCTGCGCCCGCGTCGACTATGTCTGGACCGAAGGTCGCCGTGCCCGTGAAGGTGGCGAGCACGGTCACGTTGCCGTCGCTGTCCACGCCAAGGTCGATCGCCGTGTCCGTACCCGTGCCGCCCAGCGACTTGGCGTCGATGAACGCGCCGGTCGGCGAGTACTTGGCCAGGTAGATCGAGCGCCCGAGGTTGTTGAAGTTCATGCCCTGGATGACCAGCGGCGCTTCGAAGGAGCCGGTGACGAAGAGGTTTCCGGCGGGGTCGAGCGCCAGCCCGGCGAGGGTCTCGCTCGAGCCCGTCGTCCCGAAGGACGTCTGGAAGCCACCGCCGACGCAGGTTCCGGCGACGCACGCGCCGCTGTCACAGACGTTGTCGCACGAGCCGCAGTGGCTCGCGCTGTTGGCCGTGTCCGTCTCGCAGCCGTTGGGGTAGAGGCCGTCGCAGTCGCCGGTGCCCGTCGCGCAGGCATTCACGCAGGCGCCCCCCGTGCAGCTCGCGCCCATGGTCGGGGCACCGCTCATGGTCGGGCAGAGGTCACCATCGTCGATGGCCCCGTTGCAGTTGTCGTCCACGTTGTTGCAGGTCTCGGACGAGCGGGTGCAGGCGACCGCGCCAGCGTCGAGGTCCGTGGGAGGCGTCCCGGTGAAGTCGGGCAGGGTCGTCGGATCGATCTCGGTCGCGACGCAGGCGCCCTCGTTGCCGCAGGTCTGGCCGCCGCCACAGGTGATGAGTCCGCAGGCCTTGCGCAGGAAGATGAAGAGCGTCTTGCCCTGATTCGCCAGGAACGCGGTCTGGACCTGGCGGGCCGCGACGGGCGAGCCGCCGGAGGTGGCCGCGATCGTCAGCTGGATGGGGCCGAGCTCCGAACCGCCGGGCGAGAGGGTCAGCACCAGGGGCAGCTCTCCCGCGGCGCCCGTCAGCGGGCGCGAGCTGGTGGCGTTCATGCCCCCGGGGCCCGTGGCCACGAGCTGGATGTTGTCCGCCTCGGCCGGAATCGCCAGATCGGTGTCGACGATCAGCACGATCTGGGTGGCGTTGTCCTTGCCACAGCCGACCAGCGAGAGGACCAAGGTCAGGGCGAGAGCCACGGCGAATACTGCGCGCGAAGTCATGGGCCACGATTGTAGCAGAACGCGGCCCACGTTCCCGAGAAGCATCGTGCTCTGCCACGAATTTTGCCTGTGCATGCGTTCAGCCATCTGAGGCGTGGGCTCGCGCGCCCACCCGGGTCATGCTGCGGCGTGGACTCCATCACCCTCACGCCCATCGGGATCTTCCATGGAGGCTACGTTGGCAAGAGCGAGGCGCCGCGTCAGCCTCGGGCCGCGGAGGGGGTCGAGGGCCGCATCGAACTCACGCCCGGACGCGGCTTCGAGGACGCGCTCTCGGATCTGGAGGGCTGGGACTACATCTGGGCGATCTTTCTCTTCGACCGGAACGCGAGCTGGCATCCCAAGGTGCTCCCGCCCCGCAGCGCCACCAAGCGCGGCGTCTTCGCCACCCGCTCGCCTCACCGTCCGAACCCGCTCGGGCTCAGCGCCATGCGCCTGCGCGGGATCGAGGGTCTGACGCTCCACGTCTCGGACGTCGATCTGCTGGATGGCACGCCCGTTCTCGACATCAAGCCCTACGTGGCCTGGACCGACGCCATCCCCGACGCGCGCAGTGGCTGGCTCGAGGCCGAGCCCGTCGACGGCGAGCGACCCGGGGATCCCGGGCCCCGCTGGCAGGTCGCCTTCGGGGAGCATGCCGAGGCGCAGCTGAGCTGGCTCGAGGGGCGCGGCGTCGCGCTTCGCGGTCGGATCGTGACCGCCCTCGAGGCGGGGCCGCACCCCCACGCCTATCGCCGCATCAAGCGCTTCGGGCAGGACTACCGCTTGGGTGTTGGCGCCTTCCGCGCCTGGTTTCGGGTCGAGGGCGAGAGTGTGCACGTCGTCCGCCTCGAGAGCGGAGAGAAAGCCGCGCGCAGCCGCTCGGGTGAGGATCCCGAGCTTCACATGGCGTTTCGCGTGATGTTCGAGCGCTCGACCTGAAGACCGCCCGTCGGCTTCAGGCGCCGTCTCGGCAGCGCCTCTTCTGGAGTCAGGGCTTCGGGGCGTTGGGCGGACGCACGACGCGGGCGAGCACATCAGGGCGGTCGGTCATCAGGCCGTCGACGCCGAGGGCGAGCAAGCGGCGCATCTCGTAGGCGTCGTCGATGGTCCACACATGCACCTGGATGCCGTGGGCGTGCGCCGCTTCGACGAAGCCAGGCGTGACCACCTCGAGCCCATTTTGACGAACGGGCACCTGCAAGGCGTCGAAGTCGAAGCGCATCAACCGATGCGTGCGGCTGCGCGCCGCCAACCAGAAGCGCACGATTCCGCCGGCTCCGGGCGAGGTGGCGTAGCGTCCGCGCGCAAGGCGTCGAAAGGCGTCCCCCGTGGCCTGATCCGCGGAGGCGACCAGCACGCGTGGGCTCAGCGCGCGATCCTCGAGGAAGCGGAAGAGGTGCTCCGCCACCGCGTCCGAGTGGGGCTTGATCTCGAGGTTCAGGCGCAGCCCGGGATCGAGATCGAGCGCCTCTTGGAGCGTGGGAATCGAGCTGCCGCGACCCCGCTGCGGGAAGCGCTTGCCGTCGAGGCTGAAGCGATAGCCCGCGTCCAGGCGCTTGAGCTCCGCGAGGGTGTGGGCGTCCACGCGCCCGATTCCGTCGGTCGTGCGATCGACGCGTTCGTCGTGGAAGACCACGAGCTCTCCGTCGCGCGTCTCGTGGATGTCGGTCTCGATGTGGCGGTAGCCGAGCGCGAGCGCACCCTCGAAGGCCACGAGGGTGTTCTCGGGCCAGAGCCCCGCTCCGCCGCGATGGGCGAAGAGCAGCGGACGCGCGCTGTCGAAGTAGGGGTGTGGGGCGTTCAAGGGGAGCTCTCCGGGCGGCACGCTACTCGCAACGCCTCGATGCGGTCACGGACGAAGGCGGCCACCACGTAGTCATCCCCGATTCGGCCGACGTCCGCGGGTGCGCGACCTTCGTCGACCACCGAAAGGAGCGGCCCGACTCGATCTCCCGCGGGGGTGAGCAGCATGAAGTCCAGATGGTCGCCGTGCTCGAGGCTGGCACGCCTCTGACCGCGGAAGACGCTGGGGAGCGAGGCGCCCGGCAAGAGCTCCCGGGCCTCGACGTGGGCCGAGCCGTCGAAGTGCAGGCGATGCAGCTTGGGACGGAAGAACTCGTAGCTGACCAGAGCCATGAGGCCGTCTCCTTCGAAGGCGAGGGCATCCACCGCCAACGCGTGCTCGAGCGTAGGGACCTCGAACAGGCCGTTCGCGAGCGCGAGCACGACATGACTCGTCGGCGCCTCGGTCGCACCCACTCGATAGAGCGCGGCCCAGCGTGTCTCGTCCGTGGTCAGCGCCAGGATGGTTGCGTCCGCCTCCTCGGGCCACGCGCCCTGCGCCAGGACGCGCTCCTGCGCATGGAGGCCGGTGGGCGTCGGTGTCCACGTGATCAGTCGTGGGGCCGCGTGCGTCGTGCTGATGGCGAGCAGGAGCTTCGCGCCGAGCACACGCCGACGCAGCGTGAGCGGCGCCGAGGGCAGCTCCGTGATGGCCGGCTCGCCCGCGCGCGCGCCCTCCGCATCGAGGCGCAGAGCCTGCAAGCAATGACTCGCCGTGGCACACGCACCTTCGGCCACGACGACGTAGCCCGAGCCGACACGCGCAAGCGCGAGCAGCCCGCTCGCGTCGGGTAGATCGATGGCCTGGGGCTGGCCTCGGCCTCGCGCGTCGGCGTCCAAGGCGAGGGTGTTCGTGGCGCCCGCCGCGTCGACCCAGAGCAAGAGCCCTCCGCTGTCGTCCAGCGCCAGCGCCACCAGGCGGGGCGCGGAGCTCGGCGACGCCAGATCGTGGGTCTCCGACACATGGCATGCCGGAGGTTCCGTGGCGGGTGTCTCGGGCGCCGTCGGAGTCGTCGATGCGGAGGACTCCGCTCCATGCGTCGACGGAAGCGTCGGAGGCTCCCCTCCGCCACAGCCGCAAGCGAACCACAGCAGGGACAGCATCGCCGCGCGCACCATGCGCGCACCCTAGCGCGCCCGCCGCCGAGGCTCCATCGCGACAGCTCTTTCCTCGTGAGAGCTGGGCCTCGCGTCCGATCCCGCGTGCGCCCAGATGTGGCAGGCTCCCGGACGTGGATGAACCCGCTCCCGCTTCCTCGCACGCGGCGCCGCTGGCCCTGCTGCTGCTGGTCATGCTGCTCGCGCTGTGCGCGCTGAGCGCGGGCGGCGTCTGGCTGTGGAGCCGCTTTCGCACGGACGATGGGCCTGCTGTCGTGGACGCGGGCGCCGCGGAAGACCCGCCCTACGTCGAGCCGCCTGTGGACGATACGCCCAGCGCGGAGGAGGTCGCGCGCCAGCAGGAGGCCGCGCGCGAGGCCATGCGAGCCCGCTTCCGTCCCGGCCCCTTCGTGCACGTGGACGGTCTGCTCCCCTCGGGGCTGTCGGCGCTCCGGCGCATGCGGGCCGGCGGCGCCGCCGCGCGAACCATGGACACGCCGTGGATCGTGCCCGGCGCCGAGCTGCGCCCCGCCTCCGCGCCCTCCGCGAGCGGCGGCCCCGATCTGCGATTGAGCCAAACGGCGGACGACGCTCTCGAGGTGATCCCGGGCATCCCCAGCACCCTCGGCCTCTCGTCGCGCGCGGGCGTCGCCGGGTTCTGGCTCTCCTTCCAGGGCTATCCCGGCTCCTTCTGGTTGCCGGCCCACGCCAGCACCGAGCTCGATCTGGTGCACGTCGAAGGCACGGGAGACATGACGCTCAGCTTTGGCGTGGATTCGCCCACGCGCCCCGACGGCTCACCGGCGCCCGCGGACAAGCCCTTCTTCGTGAACCTCTCCGTCGCCGCGCAAGACGCCGACGGTCACGTCTCGGCGCCCATCGTGCGCCGGCTCTCCATCTTGCCTCTGGGCACGGGCGACGTGGAGGTCAGCCTGAGCATGAGCGAGGCCACGGACCTCGACCTGTACGTGGTGGAGCCCACGGGCACGGTCGTCTACTACGGTCGCGACGACTCGGGCGCGGGCGGGCACCTCGACCTGGACGCCAACGCCGCCTGCTCGAACAACATGGGCGTCAACGCCGAGCACATCTATTGGGGCCAGTACGCCGCTCCCGCGGGCAGCTACGTGGTGCGTGTGGCCCACTTCGAGAGCTGCATCCATGGCGCCCCCGTCGACTATCGCGTCACCGTGCGCGCGTGCGGCGAGACGGCCGTCTTCTCCGGGCGCTTCGAGGG
>Ga0210044_10003233_pt1 | contig 23435 bp, 22 predicted proteins | sample CryGey13umfilter_2_FD_183959 | JGI IMG/M metagenome (GOLD analysis project Ga0210044, IMG submission 183959) | Groundwater microbial communities from aquifer in Utah, USA - Crystal Geyser 4/9/14 3 um filter (SPAdes) (version 2) | ecosystem: Environmental > Aquatic > Deep subsurface >... | reverse complement strand
CAGGGCACTGGTGGATTTGCCTTTAAAGCTGGCGGTCACCTCGCCAGTGCCAGGGTTCAGCGTGAGTTTGGCTGTGGGCCAGGTATCGAGCGTGGCTGAATTGGCTTTAGTGGCTGGCGCTATCTGGGCCGCTGCTTTTGTCGGTGCCGCATCAGATGCCGCCATCGCGCCATAACCCACTGAGGTTTTGGCGCCAAAACCCACCCATTCAAACGCATGGGCAAAGGCGCGGTCAAGCAGGGTGCGCCACTGATCTTGCAGCGCAGCAGGCAGGCGGCTGGGTTGGCAGATGACGTGGAAGTCAAATTGCGATTTGGCGGGCACGGCCAAAAAACTGACGGGTACTGGCGCACCTGAGTCGTGCGGTGTCTCGTTTTTTTGGTAGTAGCCGCCGTGGTGAGGCGTCATGATCTCGACCACCAGTTTGCTGCCGGCCGGGTTGGGGAACACGTCCCAAAAGTCAAGTGCGCCGCGCTGGGCATCTTCGGGGACATCAATTTTTTCAGGGCCGAACAGGGCGTCGATGGTCTCGTCGGTAAAGCCGTTTCCCCGTTCTTGACACAGATATTGCATCGCCCTGCGCAAAATGCCCTTGACACCGCTGCCGGCCAGATACGGGAGGCCGTAGGGTGTCAAGAAAGCAAAGCCGTTTTCAATGGGGTGCTCATTGCCCAGGCCGGTGGCAAAGGGCGCTGTGGACTTGGCGCTGATGCGGTAGGCGTTTGTGCCGTAGTGGGTGTGCAGAGCGTGTTGGCGGGCGCGCAAGGCTTCAATTTGCTGGAGGGATGCTGTCGGGAAGCGGTCACACACTTCGTTGAGTACACCGTCAAACTCCTGCTTTTGCTCGGCATTGGCATCGCGACGCGGCTGGCCAGATGGCGGGTTGCCGATGATTTTGGCCTTGCCTTTGTACGGGGCAAAGGCCGTGCCATTGTCACCCTGTGTGTTGCGCAGGTAGCCCAGAAATTTATGGCCAGGTGCAGCTTCTTTGAAGCTGTCTTTGCTGCCGGAGTTGATGTAGGCCGGCACTGCGGCTATGCGTTGGGGTAGCCACATGTCATTGCTCCGGAACGGCATCAACAAATTGGCGAATCCACTTGAGTTGTTCAAGTGCTTCGTCGGTGTAACGCATGTAATCATGCGACGCGCAGCCCTGCAGCATTTTCATGAAGTCGGCAAAAAACCGCCCACCCTGGCCGATGCCCAGCTTTTGTCCGTTGAGGCGGCTCGACATGCCGCAAATCAGGTGGTCGAGCAGCTGCTGTGCAGCGGCCCCTTTGCCGGCGTAAAACGCCAGCGTTGGCATCAGACCGCTGTTCATGATGAGTGCTGGCGCGCCTTTGGCCAGCCCTTTGTATTCTTTGCCGTATTGGGCCATGCCAGTGCTGGCGTATTGCCAGGCCAGTGCGGCGCGTTGTTGGTCGAGGGTTTGGGTCATGGGTTACTTTCAAACGTCACAATTTTCAGGTGGCCTTGCGCGGCTTTGGCCAGACGCAGGTCGTTGGTCCAGAATTCGTCGCAGCCTGCTTCTATGGCCGCCGCCAGGTGCAGCGCATCTGGGGTCTTCAGGCCGTGTTGGGCGCGCAATTCGGTGGCTCGGTCGAATACAGCGGTTCCAAGCCGAACCGCGTGCGCTTGGTTGGCCATGAAAAAAGCATCAAACCGACTGAGCAAATCCGTTTGACCTTTGCGCAAGGGCTGCACGCGAGATTCCAGCCGCACCAGATCACTGATGACGCAACAGACAAGTTCTTCGCCAGCTTGACCAAACATTTTGCTCACCATGGCGGGCAGGTGTAGCTGGTTCTGCTCGATGTAGTAGATCACCGCATTGGCATCAAAGTAGGCACGTTTCACGGTGTTACTCCCAACTGTTGCGCTCTTCGCGAATTTGCTGATCGATTTCTTCGACTGAGCGCCCTGTGGACGGCTGCGTCATCAACCATTTATGAAATTCGGCCATGTTGGCGAACTGCGGGGTCACCTTTTCAGGTGCTGTTGTTGGATCGGGAAACAGCACAATGATCTTTGCCGAACCTGTGGGTGCGTCTTTGGGCAGTTCGACGGATACACGATGCGAAGCCGACACATATTGCTCAAATTGATAAGCTTGCATGGTTGGTTCCTTTTGGTGGAGGTGTCAGGATAAAGCAAATTAATCGGATGGTGCGGTTTGCACCAGCACCAGGCCACGCCCGGTGCTGGCGTCGCCGCCAATTTGTAGCAATTTGCCATTGATGCCGGGCACGGTTTCACCCTGGCCCGCAAAGACAGTTGACAACACCTGGCTGGCATCCAGCAGCGCCGCAGCGTCGTCTGACCGGTTGCCTTTTTTGAAGCGTTCAATGCTGGCTTGGGCAAGGCCCACCATCAAGGTTTCGGGCGGCAGGTTTTCAACGTAGAACAATCCACCATCGGATGCCGTACCTGACTCATCATCAATGCGCACATGCGGCTCCACCACCATCGCATGGCAGGCAAAGTGGGCAAAGTCAGTGTCGTTGAGCAACACCATATCTGTCTTGAGCTTGGTGGCAAAGAAGGCGTTGGCTGAGCCGGGCAGGGCGTGGGCGGAAATCCATTGCGCAATGGCAGCCAGCTTGTCGTCTTGCTGGGCGGTGAACTCGAACGCCTCAAGTACAAGTTGATCCGGCGCTGCGTTGGCTGCCGAACCCGGGCGCGTGCCCAGCAGCGCGGGGCTGGCGGCAAGCGCCTTGGTTTCCGCCACGGTTGGCACCTCCCACGAGCACGCCAACCCGGCTTGTTGCGCCAGGCGTTGCAGGCGCGCCAGTGCCAGCGGGCTGGTCACGTAGGCATAACCACCTTTGAGCGAGCGCACCGGCAGGGCGACCAGCTGGGCGTCGCTCAAGCTCAGGGCGCCAGCAAAGTCGCTGGCGGCGGTGTCGGGGCCAAAGATGCGGCTGATCAGGCTGTTGGGCTTTCGGCTGTCGCCCTCCTGGCGCGGCCAGGCGCGGTTGAAGTGGTGACGCAACGCACCTTTGAGGCCGCTGCCGGCGAAAATGGGGTGCCGGGTGTGGACTTCACGCTGGATCGGGCTGTCGATGGCCCCAATGGCGCTGCCCGCGCCCATGTGAACGGGGCTGACGGCGTAGTAAAAAACGACTTGGGTGGCTTCAAACATGGGGATTCCTCTTCAATTTAAGTGACAGCAAACATCAGATCCAGGCACCCAGCAGGGCCCGGTTAAAGCCTTCGGCGCGGCGGCTTTGTTGTAGTGGGTCTGGATTGTGCGGCCACAGACCTTGTGCAACCCACGCGGCAAGCTTGCCAGCGTCACCGGTAAATTCATCAAACCAGTAAACGCCGCCCGCGGGCACGGCGGCCTGGGCCGGCTTGGGTTTCCAGTTAAACAGATCCCAGCCGCTGACCACCTCGCGCCGACCCAATGCGGCGCAAGCCAGGCGGGCAGCAAAGCCATCGCACTGCAAACGCAAGCTGCCGTCGGATTGCTGCGAAACGCCTTCTGGCAGCCAGCCTTGGCTGAACAGCGCGGGGGTTTTCAGAATAAGCCGGAAGCGCTTGGTTTTTGTCAGCAGGTTGTTGGCAGCGGGGGCATCAAAGTCAACCCGCCGGTAGTGCGCACTGCGGCCATCACCGCCCAAGCGCAACACACCTTCCAACGGCATCAGCTCAGCGACGCCTTGCATACCCACCAGAAAGCCAGTGCTGACAAACCCGGCTGCCACTGCCGCCTCTTGGGGGCTGAAGGCGAAACCTTCGGTGGTGTAAATCTGGCCTTCTTCGGCGGTGCGGGCGTCCGCGTTGAGGCCAATACCCAGTCGCGGGTCGCGCACAAACATGTGCTGACTCTCAATGGCATGAATAGGCTCAACGGGCTGTCCTTGCAGGTGTTGGGCAAAGCCTTTGCTGCGCAGAAAGACGCCGCCTTTGGGCTTTTCTTGTTTGGCGGCAACCAGGGTGGCGCGCTGGGGCAGATCACCTGCTGACTGCACACCGGTTGCCACGGCGCGCGGCTCCAGCTTGGCAAAATGCTGGCCCAACATCAGCAGGTCGGCAGGGAATGGATAAACCGGCTCTGGCGCGGCGTGCCCGCCAGGGTCACCGGCCAATGACAGCCAAGTCACTCGGAAGTTGCCCGGGTGTTCAGGTGTGCCCAGGCACTGCGCCAGTGCATCGTAGCTGCAACGCCCCTGACTTAAAAAACTGTGCAGGTGATCGGCATCCTGCCCAAGCAAAGCCGAGCGAAAGGCGCCGGCAAACAGTGACGGCGGCGGTGGCATTTGGCTGCTACCGTGTTCGCCACTGTCGCCAAACGCCAGGTTGCCACGCACAAACAGGCTGTCGGTAGGGCGCACATAATAAAAAGTGGTGGGGTTCATGCGGTGGCTCCAAGGGGTTCAAGCGCAGGGCCAGGGACGGCTTGAACCGGACGAAAGGCGCGCGCCTCGCGGGCGAAAAATTCGCTGGTGACCAAAAAGTTGTCGATCGCGCTTCTGGGGTGCTGGGGCTTCATGACGTCGCAGACAAAATTGACAACCCGGCGCGCTACTTGGGCATCACCTTTTTGGCGGCTGAACTGCTGCGCCAGCGAGGAACTCATCTGGTTACGCCAGGCGGTGCTGTTTGCATCACCGGCATCGTCTGTCAAGCCCTCAAACCACATTTGTGCCCGGTAGATGGCACCGCGTGAGAAGTCGGTCAGGGCCAATTGGATGGCAAGCTCTTTCATGAGGGCCAGCGCGCTCTGGCTGGTGTCGGGCTGCTGGTCGGGCGCTGTTGGCCACCACGGGCTGGTGATGTTGACCTCGCCACCGCCGCGCTTGAGCACGCGCAGGCAAAAGGCATCGCGGTTGACGTCGTCGCCCCTTCCGTCGATTTTGTTCTTGCCACGCGTGGTGTTTTTGGCACGGCTCTCGGCGGCACGCAGTTCGCGCAGCACCATGCTCAGCGGTGCGCTGTGGTGCGCCACTACTGCACCCATCGAGGCAGTGGCTTTGTGGCCCATCAACGTCATGAGTCGGCCATTGAGCAGACCAAAGCCCTTGTCGAGCAACAGCTTGCGCTGTGAACCGCTGCCGCCAGGTTGCAGGGTGCCGATGCGCTCGCCCAGTTTCATCGTGGGGCTGGGCGCAATACCGCTGTAGGCCAGGCGCAGCAGTTGCATGCAGTCAAACAAATCATCCACCGCCACCAGCGCCAGCACGTCGTCGCCACCGGCGTAAAGCAATTTGCCTTTGCAACATTCCTCGACCACATGGCGGGCCAGCCGGGTTGAAAAGTCGTTCAGCGCTTGCGAAATGGCGCCATGGCGGCCGGGTGACACTGGGCGTTTGGTGGCCAGATAGGCTTTGAGTTGCGGGTCGCGGCGCTCGTACATGTCCATCTCGGACAGCACTTTGCTGTGCCAGGTGTCGCGGTAGCAGAGCTTGTAGGCGTCTTCATTGCCAGCCAGCCAGCCGCCCATTTTGTCGCCGTCCATCAGGATGAGGGCGTAATAGGTCTCGGGGCGGTTGTCGCCCAGCAGGTGGGCGATGGTCTGGCTGCGGTGCGCGCCCTCAGCACTGCCGTCAGCCGCGTCTTCGAGCATGGCGGGCAGTTTGCGCAGTATGTCTTGCTCTGCGGGTGACAAGTGCTTTGCTCTGTAAAGCTGGCGCATCAGGGCTTTGGGCAGGGTGACGGTGTCAAAGTCTTGCGCACTGGCAGCCAGCACTTGCAATGCCGCGCGCTGGGTGGTGGTCATGGGATGGTTGGGGTCAGCCAGCTTTTCCAGCGTGGTGGACAAGGCCAGCGCGTGCGTGCTGATGACAAAGCGGCGCACGTTGCCACCGGTCAAGCGGCTTACGCGCTCGGCAAATAGCGTGGGCCACAGACGCTTGAGGGTGGCAATGGCGCTTAAATGCTCGCCGGGTTTGACCCAGGACTTTTGTTTTTTGGCCAGCTTGCCCCACACGCTACTGGCCTCGCGGTCGCGGCGGTTCACGCCCAGAAGGCTGCGGTCATCGGTAAGCCACTCGGCCTCACCGGTCAGGGTGCAGCGGTGGCCCTCTTCGAGCACGGCATCAAACGGCCGGGTGACCTTGGCGGCACCCAAGGCACGTTCGGCCAGTTCATAAACCGCTGGGTAGAGGATGCCGGTGTTGGGGGTCCAAAACTTCAGGCCGTCAAGCTTGAGTTCTTTGGTCAGCACTTTCCAGGTGGCATCCTGAAAGACACCCTGCGTTTTCAAATCGGGGTGGATGCTGTCGAGTGCGGTGTGTAATTGGGTTGCGGCCGCAGTGACATCTGCACTGTCGGTGGGCCAGGTAGCCGCCGCCCAATAGCATTCAGGAAAACCTGTCAACTGCGCCTTGATCTGGGCGCGTGTCACGTCGTTCAGCGTGACGCCTGCCGCATCAAACGCCCTTTGGCTGGCCTCGGTTGTCCATTGTTTTGCAGCATTTCTGATGGCAGCGATGGCCCGCTCCGCCAGCGCGGCGGCTTGCCGGGCCGGCACGATGGCCATGAACTTGTTGGGCAGACTGGCAGCAAACAGCGGGTTGGTGTCGGTGTTGTCGCTCAAAAGCTCGGAGTCAATGTCTTCAAACAATTGGCTGAAGGCATCGCCACCCGTTTCCATCAACCATTGATCCACCACCGGCACGCCACGCAGCGCCGGGAACACCACCACATCTGGCCCCAGGTCGCTGATGATGGGTTTCATGGCTTCAAACACCAGGCTGGACAGCAGGTGTGAGCCCGCCCACAAGTCAGAGGTGGAGCGAGCCTGCCCGATAAACCCTTGCACCGGGCCAAAGCTCATGACCAGCAGCGCAGGCTGGTCCGGGCCGTCGGCATCACCCATCAAGGCGGTGTGAATGGCTGACACGGTATCGACATGCGACCAGATGCTGTGGTCGGGCGTGCGTGAGTCAGCGGGTAGCATGGGCCACAACACGCCAAGGTCGCTGGCCTGTCGGCCGGCCTCGGGACCAAAGCGCCAGAAGGCCAAAAATGTTTTGCGCAGGTCGGCGTCGTTGTCCTGAATCAGGCCCGTGAAGTGGTCCTGGCTGACGGATTTGATTTGCTCGATGCCAATGCTCAGGTCCAGTGCGGCAAGTTTGAGGCGCTCGCCAGACAGCGGGTGGATCAGTTCAGCCTCCCGGGTGAACTTGACTGCTTCAAATTTGGGGTACATGGCAGAATCTTCCGCGCGCGGCCAGTTGGGCCGGTCGGCGGCGGCAGCCAGACAGTCTGCGGTGTGGACCGATTTGTCTTGTTGGAGCTTGTCGTAATCCATTTCAAGCCATTGACCGTCTTTTTTGCGCATGGCCGGGCGCGTTGCCAGGCCCAAGGCCTTGCCCACTTCGACCACGCTGCCACCTTCGTGACCGACCGGGTCGCGCAGCAGCACCAGTTGTTTTTCAGCCGGGTCATGCAACCAGGCAGCGAGCTTTTTGGGGTAGTTGGTCATGGTGTTAGCCCTTGCGAATGCGTGTGATCAAACTGGCGGGTTGGCTGTTCAAGAAGTGGTGAACCTGTTGCCAAACTTCGATTTGATGCCCGATTTCGGGGGGACGTACGGTGCTGTGATTAAAAAAAGCTTGCGGCATGGCGCAGGGCAGGTGGGTGATCAAGCCAAAGTACTGGCCGTCTTTGTTTTTCGCCACTTTGAAGCGCATTTGGCTGGCCAGACGGGCATTGGGCAGGCCCGCCAGGCCATGGTTGGTGACCGGGTAGGCCAGCACATGGCGGTCTTCTACCTGGCTGTGCGGTGCGCCGCTGCTGAGTTTGAACTGGGTGCGAAAACCGATTTTGAGAGCGGCCAGTTTTTCAAGCACGCTTTTCCAGTCTTTGAAACCCTGGTAGTAAGGTCTACCTTCACGAGTGGTCTTTTCTGCAAACACCCGCCATACCGCAGGGCGCGCATCTGCACACAAGCCCAGCGCGTGCGGCCAATCTGCGGCCAGGCGGTCGGTCAATGTGGCATTCAGGCTGCGCAACGGTGCTTGTTCGGCGAGTTTGGAGTCGCACAAACCTTCAATGCCCAGCACGCCTTCGCCTTCAATGTGAAGTGAGCCCCAGCCGTTGCGAGCGCGTGAGCCCATCGAACCAAACCAGGCAGCCAGTTGCATGGCTTTGCGTAAGGTGCTGGTTTCAGAGGTCGGGCAACGCAACTTGAAGGTGACCGCCGGCGTATCCGGGGCAATGGCCGGGCGCATGGCAGTGGTAGTGACCGGGCCAAAACCCAAATAAACCGCCGTGCCAACGGGGACCACTTGTCCGTTGCGTTTGACCTCGTCGTGTTGCTGTGTGGCCATGCGGGGCAGTTCAGCCATGCGGCCCATGTCCCAACTTGACAGCCGCAACTGCACTTGCGACCTGCCAGAGCGCCCGGCATCAGGGCAGTCTGCGGCACTGCCAAACAAAGTGCTCTCAAGCTGGCGGAGTTGATGGTGGTCGTAGTCCACATCGGGCGCCTTCACCACCCGCCACCACTGCCTCAGCAGTGCCTTGAACGGTGGGGTGCGCCACTGGGCTTGTTGCTCTGCATTGCCCAAAAAGGCGGGCGTGTTGAATGTGACCTGGTAGGTCAACGCTTGCATGGTCATCAGTTCTCCTCCTTGATTGCCACATCTGTAACAAATGTAACCGCATCGGGCCTAAGGGTTAACGCGTAGCGCCGCGGCCGCGTGCCGCCGTCATGGATGCGGTATGCCTCGGCTGCGGGGCCAAGGGCGGTTTTCAGGCGTTTGTCGAGCTTGGATTTGCGTGCCGAAAAATATTCGCCGTCCATACCATTTTTTAGCGCGCGTTCGGTGGTGTCGATGTCGGCCAGGTTGCCGGTAATGCGCATGTATTCGCGCAAGTAGCGTTTGGCCCAAGCGGGGTCGGGCACGGCTTTGGTAGGGGCGCTCAAGGGCAGCTTACCAGCCAGGGTTTCGCGTGCAAATACGGCCAACAAGGCCAGCTCGGCCGGGGGCAGTTTGATCTCGCGGTCACCAGCCAGAATGCGTTGGCGCGCCAGGTCGATGGTCAAGTGCGCTGGGGCCAGCGCGGCGCGGGCGGCGGCCACGGTGTCGTTAAAGCTGGCCACACCGGCCAGCAGATTGGTGGGCAAGCCGTGGCGCAGGCTGACGAACGGGATTTCTGCTAGCGTCACCTGCGCTAGTGCCGTGTCGGCCAGTTGGCCATCGCGCGTTTGCAGCACCCGGCTGTAGGGTGTTGGGTAAAAAAAGTCGTAGCTTGATTCGAACGGTTCGCTTACCAGCACATGGCTGAGCCGGTCTTGTGGGCGGCCAAACAGGCTGAGCGCATAGCCCAGATAAAAACCCATGGTTTTGCGGCCGCCAGCAATGGACGCGTGCAGGGCGCAACCGGGGTCAGCGGTGATGCTGCGCACCTGGGCAGTAATAAAGTCAGCGGCAGCGCGGTTGTCTGCAAGGCTGCGGATGTCGTTCATGGGTTGGCCGTGGGCATCGCGCATGACGTGGATGTGGCTGCGGTCAAAGGTGACGCCGGGTAGGTGGTAGTCAGCACAGAGTTTGTGGAACCAGCCCAGGTCGTCGCTGAGCAATGACAGCTCGGCACGGCGCGCACCCTCGGCGCTGGTGATGAGGTGCACCTCGGTGGGCACAAAGGGGGCAAATTCATCGGCCGCCAGGGCGTACAGGGTTTCAGTGACGATTTGTGGTGTGAGGCCGCTGACCGCCAGCAGCACGCGGCGCGGGAACTGGGCAGGCAGGGCGGGGGCGGTTGGGTGTGTGACAGCTTGGGTGTTCATGCGCTGCAGTTTAGGTGTGCCGTTTGGCGTTGCGGGCTACGGCAAGCTTGCCATGGTGTATCCGTCATAATCGACAGCGCTAGAGGTGCCGCCCGGTCGGGTGGCTGAGAAAATACTCTTTGAACCTGATCTGGGTCGTGCCAGCGTAGGGAAGCGTTCACAACTCACTTTGTGCTACTGCGGCCCCAGATCATTGGATGAAAATCTTGTCATGGCCGCTCAAAACAATTTACTTTCTCCTGCTGATTTGTGGGCTGATGTGCTCGCGGTGCGCGCCCAGCGCCCGCTGGTGCACAGCATCACCAACCTGGTGGTGATGAACTTCAATGCCAATGTGCTGCTGGCCATGGGCGCGTCGCCGGTGATGGCGCACGCCCATGAAGAGGTGGCCGACATGGCCGCCATTGCGCAGGCGCTGGTGCTCAACATTGGCACGCTCGAGCCGTACTGGATCAGCAGCATGTGCCAGGCGCTCAAAGTGGCCGCAGCGCGAGGCATCCCGTCGGTGCTTGACCCGGTGGGCGCGGGTGCTACCCGGTATCGCAATGAAAGTATCCAGGCCATCTTGGACCAAGCCATGCCAACGGTGATTCGCGGTAATGCCTCAGAAATCATGAGTGTGGCGGGCCTGGCCGCGCAAACTCGTGGTGTGGACAGCAGCGCGACAGTGACTGATGCGTTGCAAGCCGCGCGCGAGCTGGCTGCGCGCACGAGCGGCGTGGTGTGTGTCAGCGGCCCGGTGGACCAAGTGCTTGACGCAGGCGGTCGCCAGGCCAGTCTGGCCAATGGCCATGAGTGGATGACGCGCATCACCGGCGTGGGCTGCTCGGCTACGGCGCTGGTGGGGGCGTTTTGTGCGGTTCAGCCCGATGCCTGGCGCGCTACCGTGTCAGCCATGGCCTATTTGGGCGTGGTGGGTGAAGTGGCTGCGCAGGCGGTGCAAGCCAAAGGCCAGGGCGTGGGCAGTTTGCAAATGGCGCTGCTGGACCAGTTGCAGTTGCTTGAAGAGGCCACCTTTGTACAACGCCTCAAGCTGACCGTCAGTCCGTAAAACAATGCGTATTCCATTGACCGAGGCGCTGCGCCTCTATTTGGTCACCGACCGGGCCAGCCTGCTCGGTCGCACCCTCACTGACGTGGTGTTGGCCGCCGTGCAAGGCGGCGTGCGCTGTGTGCAGCTGCGGGAAAAGGCGCTGTCGACGCGCGAATTCGTTGCGCTGGCGCTGGCTGTGAAAGACCTGTTGGCGCCGTTTGACGTGCCGCTGATCATCAATGACCGGCTGGATGTGGCGCTGGCATGTGGCGCGGCGGGTTTACATCTTGGCCAGTCTGACATGCCGGTGACGCTGGCGCGGCAACTGCTGCCGCCCGATGTGTTCATTGGCTTATCGGTTGAAAACCTTGGCGATGTGACGCGTGCGGCCGGGCAACCGGTGGATTACCTGGGCGTCAGCCCAGTGTTTGCCACGCCCACCAAAACCGACACCGCAGTGCCTTGGGGCTTGGCAGGTCTGCGCCAGGTGCGCGCCCTGACCGGCTTGCCGCTGGTCGCCATTGGCGGCATTCACCAGGGCAATGCGGCTGAGGTGCTGCAAGCCGGTGCCGATGGCCTGGCGGTGGTCAGTGCCATTTGTTCGGCGGCTGACCCCGGCGCTGCCGCGCAATGTTTCAAACAAATTCTCAGGGCACCTCAAGCATCATGAACATCGAACGAATTCACCGGTACCCCCGTGTCTTGTCGATCGCTGGTTCGGACAGCGGTGGCGGCGCCGGCATCCAGGCCGACCTCAAAACCTTTGCCGCGTTGGGCTGCTTTGGCATGACGGCCATTACCGCGCTCACCGCGCAAAACACCTGCGGTGTGCGCGCCATTCACCCGGTGCCGCCCGAGATGCTGCGCGCACAGATCGATGCGGTGCTGGAAGACATCGGCGCTGATGCGGTCAAGGTGGGCATGCTGCATTCGCCCGAGATCGTGCGCACCGTGGCGCAAGCCATTGACCGGCATCACTTGAGCCGCGTGGTGTTCGACCCGGTGATGGTCGCCACCAGCGGCGCCAAGCTGATTGACGACCCCGCCATTGCCGTGCTGGTGGCCGAGCTTTTTCCGCGTGCGACGCTGATCACGCCTAATTTAGACGAAGCCGCGCTGCTGGTGGGCCGGCCGCTTGTCTGTGCGCAGGACATGGCCCAGGCAGCCGCTGAACTATTGGCAAATGGGGCGCGTGCCGTGCTGCTCAAGGGCGGGCACTTGGCCGGTGACGTGGTGATGGATTTATTGCTACCGGCAGAAGGCGAGCCGCTTTGGATGCAGGCCCCGCGCATCGCCACTGCCAACACCCATGGCACCGGTTGCACGCTGTCGAGCGCCATTGCCGCGCATTTGGCGCTGGGCGCTCCGTTAATTGATGCGGTGCAACAGGCCCGCGCCTTCGTACGCCAGGCTTTGCAAGCTGGTGCCTCGGTCAAAACCGGCCAGGGCGAAGGTCCGCTGAATCACGGTTTTGCGCCGCTGCCGATGGCGTTGCGCACGCTGTAACCCAAGTCGCATTCGCGGCGGGGGCGCCGCTCCTATCCTACAAAGCCACGCCAATCATCGTGTTTGGTTTTAACCGACCTTCAACTGGCAAACATGGCCTGCAACGCAAGCACCTGCGCTTCGGGCTGATCGGCCGCCACCAGCGCCCGCACCACAGCTACCGAGCCCACGCCAGTGGCCAGCACCTCGGGCAGCCGCGCGGGGTCGATGCCGCCAATGGCCACCGTGGGCAAGTCGCGCAACAGTGCCGCATACATTTTGAGGCGCGCCGGGCCTTGCGGCGGCGTGGCCATACGCTTGAGCGTGGTGGCGTAGACAGCCCCCATGGCGATATAGCTGGGCTGTACTGCGGCTGCGCGCATCATCTCGGCATAGCCGTGGCTGCTGAGCCCCAAGCGCAGCCCGGCCGTGCGGATGGCGTTCAGGTCTGCGCCACTCAGCCCTTCAAGGTCTTCCTGCCCCAAATGCACGCCGTAGGCGCCAGCATCAATGGCCGCTTGCCAGTGGTCATTGATGAACAGCAGCGCGGCGGTGCCCTGCACGGCTTTGACTGCGGCAGCTACTTCGCGTTGAATAACAGCCGGGTCGTCTGACTTGAAGCGCAATTGCAGCGTAGGCACCCCGGCACGCGCCATGCGCGCCACCCAGGCGGCATCGGGCAGCACCGCGTAAAGGCCCAACTGTTGCGGGCAGGGGGCAAAGCCCCCAGAGTTGCGGTTGTCTGTGAATGGGTGTGGGGTCGAGTTCAGTCGACCAAAGTCTTGCGCCTGGGTGGGCCAGGCGCTGGTGTCGAATTGGCCGCTACGCGCGCTTTGGCGCTGCCAGGCGCTGGCCACACATTGCGCATCAGCGTCGATGAAGTCAAGGGCGCGGCAGGCCGCATACACCGCTTGTGCTTCTGGGTCGGTCAGTACCGAGGGGAGTGCGCTCAAGTTGTTAGGCAGCCGTTGCAGCGGGTCAGCCTGCAATGCCAAGTGGCTGTGCTGGCGCACGATTTCTCGGGCCAGAATGTTGACTTCGATGTTGTGTGCCATGGGTTTCCTTTGCGTCAGGCCTGGTGCCAGAATGGCGTGCCCAGCACCGGGGTGCTGGGCTGAGCGCTGTCGTGCTCGGGCATCACGCCTGACAAATATGCCGCGCGTCCGGCTTGCACGGCGTGCGCAAAAGCACCCGCCATGCGCACCGGGTCTTGTGCCAGGGCCACTGCCGTGTTGAGCAGCACGCCGTCAAAGCCCCACTCCATCACCTGGCACGCGTGTGACGGCAGGCCCAAACCCGCATCGACGAGCATCGGCACGTCCAGGCGCTCGCGCAGGGTGCGCAGCGCGTAAGGGTTGATGGGGCCCTTGCCAGTGCCAATGGGCGCGGCCCACGGCATGATGGCCTGGCATCCCACATCGACCAGGCGCTGGCACAGCACCAGGTCTTCGGTGCAATAGGGCAGCACCCAAAAGCCGTCTTGGATAAGGCGGCTGGCGGCATCAACCAGGTTGAGCGTGTCAGGCTGCAGCGTGTAGTCGTCACCGATCAGCTCCAGCTTGAGCCAGGGCGTGCCAAACACTTCACGCGCCATCTGCGCCGTGGTGATGACTTCCTGCACGCTGTGGCAGCCTGCGGTGTTGGGCAGCACCGGCACCTTGAGCGCGGCCAGCATGGCCCAGAAGCTGTTGGGCGCGGCATCACCGGCGTGCAGGTTTTGCCGGCGCAGTGACGCGGTCAGCATGGCCGGTTGCGCCAGCTTGACCGCGGCTTGCAACACGCCGGGCGACGGGTAGCGCGAGGTGCCCAGCAGCAGGCGGCTGGCAAAGGTCTGGCCGTAGAGCACCAGCGCGTCAATGGGCGGGGTTGAATTCATGTTCATGGTGAGTGATTCTTAGCCCCCGGTGACCGGCGCAATCAAGTCAATTTGATCGGCGTTTTGCAACAGGGTGTGGTGGTACTGGGTATTGGGGACGAACTGCAGGTTGATGGCTGCGGCAAAAGGCGGCTTCAATTGCAAAAGCGCGACGGCATCTGCGAGGGTGGCGGGGGCGGGCAGGGTGGTGGTTTGGCCGTTGATCAGCACGGTGAGGTTGGCTGACATCAGGCAGGCTCCCGAACATCCGGGTTCATGGATTGCTGCGCTTCGCTCGCAATGACGGTGCTGGCACCGCCAGAGACACGGCAAACCACGCCAGCCTCAGCACCGTCATTGCGAGGAGCGTCAGCGACGCGGCAATCCATGGCTTCTGCCAGTGCCGAACGTCCGCCATGCATGAGTTGCAGCACCACATCCAGCACGGCCGGGGCCATCAGGTAGCCGTGGCGGTACAGGCCGTTGACCTGCAGGCAGCGCGCACCCAAGTAACGCACCTCGGGCAAGTTGTTGGGCAGGGTGGGGCGGCATTGGGCGACCAGCTCCACAATGCGGGCCTCGCCAAAGCCGGGGTCCACGGTGTAGGCGGCGCTGAGCAGTTCCAGCGCTGAGCGCACGCTCACCGGCGACAGGTCGTCCGATTCAATTTCTGTGGCGCCAATCTTGAAAATGCCGTTTTCCTTGGGTGCGATGTAGATCGGATAACGCGGGTGGATCAGCCGCGTCGGGCGTGACAGGCGCACGTTGGGGGCATGCAGTAGCGCCACCTCGCCGCGCACACCGCGCACCTGCGACCATTGCGGTCGGGCACCCAGGCCACGGCAGTCCAGCACCCAGTCGGGTTGGCCAGCGTTGTCGGGCGCAAAGTCGCCAGGCTGACGCGGGCTGTTCCAGTGCAGGTCAACCTGGCGCTGTTGCAACTCCAGCAGCAGGGCGTCGAGCAGTTGGTGGTTGTCCAATTGGCCCTCGCCCGGCAAATACAAGCCCTGGGCAAAGCGTTCGGCCAGGCCGGGCTCCAGTTGCGCAAGCCCAGCGCGGTCAAGCGTTTGCATGGCGGGCAATTGCGGCAGGCGCTGGTTGGTTGCAGCCAATTGGTGTGTGAAGCGCGCAGCTTCCGCCGCATCTTGCCGGTGCCACACCACCATCGTGCCCTGCTGCTGAAAAAACACTGGCGTGGGCAGCGGTGCCAGCAATTCGGGCCAGCGTGTCAGGCCATACAGCCCCATCTTGACCACGGCGTCTTCTGCCACCGCAGATTCGGCCAGCGGTGCCAGCATGGCCGCTGCCGCACGCGCTGCCGAGTTGAGCGCTTGCGGACCACCGGCATCAAACACTTGCAGCTGATGGCCAGTGCGGGCCAGCGTGACAGCCAACAACCTGCCCATCAGACCCGCTCCCAATATGACGATATTCATGCATTGCTCCTGACCAGAAGCGACGACGGCGTGTGCGTCCGCCGGGCTGGAAATGCGCCAGATAAATATGTATTTGCCATCCGTTTGCTCCATGCAAAAAGTTGGCAGGTCGGCGGTCGAAAGGGGTGGCAAACCTCGCCAGAGAAGGCGGCGAGCACCGGTTTTTAACCTGCTTCCCTGCGCGAGGATTACCTCAATCAGGTTCAAAGGGACTTTCTCAGTCGCACTGCCAGCAAAGCCGGCCGCACAACACCCCTAGCGAAAGCGTCAATAAACGCAGCGCGGATTCTATAGCGCAGCGCGGGCAGGTGGTGTTGGCAATGTCCTTGATGGCAACGCTCAACGCCTCAAAACCTTACACTCGGCGCCTTGTTTCTGCCTGTGAATGCCCATGAACGCCCCTGTCGACGTCTCCTTTTTCCCGCGCGCCGCCAAGCCACTTTCCAGCTACCGCAAGTTCTGGGCAGCGCGCTTTGGCACGGCGCCGTTTTTACCGATGAGCCGTGCCGAGATGGAGCAACTTGGCTGGGACAGCTGCGACGTGGTGCTGGTCACGGGCGACGCTTACGTGGATCACCCCAGCTTTGGCATGGCGGTGATTGGTCGCATGCTTGAAGACCAAGGTTTTCGCGTGGGCATCATTGCGCAACCCGACTGGCAGAGCGCCGAGCCGTTCCGCGCTTTAGGCAAACCCAATTTGTTTTGGGGCGTGACGGCGGGCAACATGGACAGCATGATCAACCGCTACACCGCCGACCGCAAAATTCGCACTGACGACGCCTACACCCCAGGCGACGTTGGCGGCAAGCGACCTGACCGCGCGGCCATTGTCTACAGCCAGCGCTGCCGCGAGGCCTACAAGGATGTGCCCATCATTCTGGGCGGTATCGAGGGCAGTCTGCGCCGAATTGCCCACTACGACTACTGGAGCGACAAGGTGCGCCGCAGCATTGTTGTGGATGCCAAGTGCGACCTGCTGCTGTACGGCAACGCCGAGCGCGCCATTGTTGAAATTGCCCACCGCCTGAGCCGGCGCGAGGCCGTTGAGCACATCACCGACGTGCGCGGCACCGCCTTTGTGCGCCGCACCGACGACGACACCCGCTTGGGCTGGTTCGAGATCGACTCCACCAATGTTGACGTGCCGGGCCTGGTCGAGTCGCACATCAACCCCTACCAGACCACCAGCGAACAGGCGGCGGGGCAGGGTACAACCTGCAGCAAGGAAGATGCACAAGCGGATGAGTTTTGTGGGGCAGACTTTAGTCTGCCAAGGTCGACTGAAGGCGACCCCACATTACAGCCCCAAGGGGACAACGTTCAGCCCCTCACCTTCATGCCCAACCCCGCGCTGCCACGGCGTGCTGGCAAACAAACCCTGCCACCCCGCGACCGCACCGTCATCCGGCTGCCAAGCTACGAGCAGGTCAAATCCGACCCGGTGCTCTATGCCCATGCCAACCGCGTGCTGCACCTTGAAACCAACCCCGGCAACGCCCGCGCCCTGGTGCAGGCGCACGGGGAGGGCTCAGTAGCTCGCGATGTCTGGATCACGCCACCGCCGATCCCGCTCACCACCGCAGAAATGGACCAGGTTTTCGGCCTGCCCTACGCGCGCAGCCCGCACCCCAGTTATGCCGACGCCAACGGCAGCCATGACCACGCCACCAAGATACCGGCCTGGGAGATGATTCGCTTCAGCGTCAACATCATGCGCGGCTGCTTTGGCGGCTGCACTTTTTGCTCAATCACCGAGCACGAGGGACGCATCATCCAGAGCCGATCCGAGGAATCGGTCATCAAGGAGATCGAGGACATTCGCGACAAGGTCAAGGGATTCACCGGCACCATTTCAGACCTCGGCGGGCCGACTGCCAACATGTACCGGTTGGGCTGCAAAAGCCCCGAGATCGAAGCCGCCTGCCGCAAGCCCAGTTGCGTCTTCCCCGGCATCTGCTCCAACCTGGGCACCGACCACCAGCCGCTCATCAACATCTACCGCCGCGGCCGTGCCCTGAAGGGCGTCAAGAAGATTTTGATCGGCTCGGGTGTGCGTTATGACTTGGCGGTGCAAAGCCCGGAATACGTCAAGGAACTGGTGCAGCACCATGTGGGCGGTTACCTCAAGATTGCGCCAGAGCACACTGAATCGGGTCCGCTGTCCAAGATGATGAAGCCCGGCATGGGCAGCTATGACAAGTTCAAGACGTTGTTTGACAAGTACACCGCTGAGGCCGGCAAAAAGCAGTTTTTGATCCCTTACTTCATCGCCGCCCACCCCGGCACCAGCGACTCCGACATGATGAACCTGGCGCTATGGCTCAAGAAAAACGGCTTCCGCGCCGACCAGGTGCAAACCTTCTACCCCAGCCCGATGGCCACCGCCACGGCCATGTACCACACCGACCTGAACCCGCTCAAGGGCATTCACCGCGACGACCGTGGTGAAAAGGTTGACGTGGTGCGCGGCGAACGCCGCCGCCGTTTGCACAAGGCTTTTTTGCGCTACCACGACCCCAACAACTGGCCGCTGCTGCGCGACGCGCTCAAGGCCATGGGCCGCGCCGACCTGATTGGCAACGGCAAACACCACCTGATTCCGACGTTTCAGCCCATGACGGACGGCAGCTACACCAGCGCGCGTCGCAAGAACTCAAGCACTTCGGCAGTCAAAACACCCAAGCCAGGTCAACTATTGACTCAGCACACGGGCCTGCCACCGCGCGTTACCGGCAAAACGGCTTCGTCGTCATTGCGAGCGATGCGCGGCAATCCATGACTCCAAAAACCAGTGGATTGCCACGTCGCTAACCCGCCTGGGCGAGCTGCAATCGGATGTTGGCGCACAAGCCGCCGCCGCTGGCGTTGCTGAGCTCAAGCGTACCCCTCATGCGCGAGACGATTTTTTGCACAATGGCCAGCCCCAGGCCAGTGCCGTTGGCAGCGGTGCGGGCGGTTTCACCGCGAAAAAATGGTGTCGTCAACAGCTTGAGCTGATCAGCTGGCACGCCCGGGCCATGGTCGCACACCCGCAGCAGCACCGTGCTGTCCATCTTGCGCGCAGTCACTTCCACCCGCGCCTGATCGCTATCGGCCGACTTGCCATAGCGTGCAGCGTTTTCTATCAGGTTGATCAGCACGCGCTGTAGTTCCACTGCGTCGGCCTGAACCACCAGATCGGGTTCAATGTTCAGCTTGATCTCAAGCTCGGGGCGGTTACGCAGCGTGCCCAGGTACTCATCCATGAATGGATTGAGTGCGACCGGACTCAGCATGATGTGGCCGGGCCGGGCGTAATCAAGAAACTTGTTGATGATGGCATCAAGTTGCGCGATGTCGTTGGCCATGTGCTCACGCGCCGTAGCATCACTGACACTGAGTTCGGTTTCCAGACGCAACCGCGCCAGTGGCGTGCGCAAATCGTGTGAAATTCCGGCTAGCATGACCGCCCGCTCTTCTTCAATTCTGGCGAGCTTTTGTGTCATTCGGTTAAAGCCGATATTGACCGCCCTGATCTCGTTGGTGCTCACCGTTTCATCGAGTCGGCTCGCCTCGAAGTCGCCCTCGCGCACGCGCTTGGCGGCAAACGACAGGTCTTTCAGGGGCTGATTGATGAGCCGTGCCATCCAGGCTGCACCCAGCAGCGACAAAACCGCGGCGGCGGACAACCAGATCAGCCAGGCCTTGGCCTCGGGCTGGTCAAAGCGGGAGCGATCCGTCTGTAGCCAGAAATGGTCCTTGTTGATGTCAAAGCCAATCCACAGCCCAGCCACGCCATTGACCTGTTCAGCCACCAGCGTGTTGGGCCCCAGACGATTTTTCAGCTCCCTGGCCATGTAGCGGCTGAGGTCGTCTTTGCTCAAGGGCTGTATCACGTCATTGGGCTCGCGCGGCACGATCACCACATGCTCCTGGTCTTTCATGGTCTTGAACAGCGAGACCTGGGTGATGCTGTCGGTGTGCATGACAGCGGCACGGCTCAGGTTGACCATCGACGCAATTTGCCGACCGGTCTGGGTGGCACGCGGCTCGGCTTCAAGCTCGTGCATGGTCTCCGTCCAGGCCAGCACACTGCCCAGCAGCATCAGCGCGAGCAGCACAAAAGTGCGCCAGAACAGACTCAGGCGGGGTCTATTGGCTGTCATCAGGAACAAACACGTAGCCAACACCCCACACGGTCTGGATGTAACGTGGCGCCGCGGCATCTTCCTCGATGAGTTTGCGCAAGCGCGACACCTGCACGTCCAGGCTGCGGTCGAAAGGCTCAAAGTCGCGGCCGCGGGCCAGTTGTGCCAGTTTTTCGCGCGACAGGGGCTGGCGCGGGTGCCGCACCAACGCCTTGAGCATGGCAAATTCACCAGTCGTCAGGCTCAGTTCTTCCTGACCCTTGCGCAAGATGCGTGCACCCATATCAAAGCTGAAAGGGCCGAAAGTGATGTTTTCGTTGTCGCTCGACGGTGCGCCAGGCGCTTCGACGCGGGGTCTGCGGCGCAGCACGGCATGAATGCGGGCCAGCAACTCACGCGGGTTGAAGGGCTTGCCCAGGTAGTCGTCGGCACCCACTTCGAGCCCCACAATGCGGTCGATGTCCTCGCCCTTGGCCGTGAGCATGATGATGGGCGTGCGGTCGTTGGCGCCGCGCAGGCGTCGGCACACCGACAAGCCGTCTTCGCCCGGCATCATCAGGTCAAGGACGATCAAATCGACGGGTTCGCGCTGCAGCACGCGGGTCAGACCCTTGCCGTCCTCGGCCTGTAGCACTTCGAAACCTTCTTGCGTCAGGTAACGGCGCAACAGGTCGCGAATGCGTGCATCGTCATCGACCACTAATATTTTGTCTACACGATCAGGTTTTACGGACATACTACGTTCCAGGGCAATTTGTAACAAACGCGATTTTGCGTGTTTTGATTTGCGATTTACAGAAATTTTGACTGCATTGACAAGCTGTTACAAATTATTTTGTTATTTGCCGGAATCAATCGTGAAGGAATCAGAGATGAAAAATAAGATGAAGCTGATCGCTTTCAGCGCTGTCATCGTGAGCGCCAGCGCCGCTTTTTCTCAAACCACGGCGCCTGCGCTGCCGACGCAAAGGGTAAGCCTGGCGGCCAGCGCCACGGTGCAAGTGCCGCAAGACGAGTTGACCCTGACCATGAGCACTCAGCGTGAGGGCGTGAATGCGCCAGAGGTGCAAAGCCAGCTCAAGTCAGCACTTGATGCGGCGCTGACGCTGGCCAAAAAAAAGGCACAAAGCCCGTTGATGCGCGTCAGCACCGGGCGTTTCGGACTGTCGCCACGGCACGACCGCAATGGCAAGCTGGTTGGCTGGCAGGGTTCGGCCGAACTGGTGCTGCAAGGGCGTGATTTTGTGCGCATCAGCCAGACGGCGGGGCAGTTGCAAACCCTGAGCGTGGCCAGTGTCAGCTTTGGCTTGAGCGAACAGCTGCGTCAGGAGGCGCAGACGCAGGCGCAAAGCCAGGCGATTGAGCAGTTTCAGAAAAGCGCCTCGGAGATCGCCAAAAGCTTCGGCTTTGGCGGCTACACGCTGGGTGAAATCAATGTCAACGCCAACCAGATCGGCCCGGTGCGGCCTTACATGATGGCGGCCAGCGCCAAGTCGATGGCAGAAGACGCGCCGGTGCCGCTGGAAGCCGGTTTAAGCAATGTGAGCGTCAATGTATCGGGATCGGTGCAGTTGAAATAGAGGTTTTAAGCATGCCTTTTTGCTCAATGAAAGCCACCACCTGCGCCAGTCCATCCAGCGTTTTGAGATTGGTCATGACAAACGGCTTGAGCCCTTTGGGCGTGGTGCGCATGCGCTCAGTGTCCGCACGCATCACGTCCAGGTTGGCCCCCACGTGCGGCGCCAGGTCGGTCTTGTTGATGACAAACAGGTCGCTCTTGGTGATGCCGGGGCCGCCTTTGCGCGGGATTTTTTCACCGGCGGCCACGTCGATCACGTAAATCGTCAGGTCTGAGAGCTCGGGGCTGAAGGTGGCGGCCAGGTTGTCGCCGCCACTCTCCAGAAAGACGATGTCGGCATCGGGAAAGTCCGCCAGCATGCGGTCGATGGCTTCCAGGTTGATCGAGCAATCCTCACGAATGGCGGTGTGCGGGCAGCCGCCGGTCTCTACACCCATGATGCGCTCGGGCGGCAGCGCGCCGTTGACAGTGAGCAGGCGCTGGTCTTCCTTGGTGTAGATGTCGTTGGTGATGGCCACCAGGTCGTACTGCGCGCGCATGGCTTTGCACAGCATTTCCAGCAACGTGGTTTTGCCAGAGCCGACCGGCCCGCCAATGCCCACGCGCAAGGGCGGCAGGAGCTTGGTGCGGTTGGGGATGTGGTGCAGTGGTGTGTTCATGGTTTGTATGAGGCGGGTTTGTGGGTGGAGCTTGTTTGCATGGCGCGAGTTGGGTTGCTGGCGACATCCATCGTTACTACAAAATATATAGCTGCATGCGCTTATTCCATAAGGTCTAAGACCTGAAAAGCCTTGAATATTGCAGCTCGTGCCGGGCGCTCAGAATGGCCAGCATGGGCGCGAACGCCTGGCGCTGGCTGTCTGGCAACGCCAGCGCATGGTCTACCGCCGCCGCAATGGCGGCAGCCAGCGCCTGCAAGATGCGCTGCCCGGCGCTTTGCCCCAGCGGCACCGATTTGATGGCGGCTTGCACCATGTTCTCTGCCCAGCCAAAAGCGTAGGCCAGCAGGCAGTCGCGCAGCGGCGCGCCGGTGCTGCTGGCAGCCAGCGCAAAAGCCAGCGGGTAAGTGGGTTGCAGATCGGCCAGCAGCTGGATTTGCTCACGTGTGGCGGTGGTGTGGTTGCGCAGCCACTCCAGCAGGCTGCGACCCATTTGCTCGGACTGCGCACGCAGCTCAGCGCTCTCGCGGGTCTGCAGCGTCCAGGCGATGAGGGCTGAAATGCGCGACGTGTTAGCCGCTTGCCAGGCAGGAATGGCTTGCGCCAGCACTGCCAGGTCACTGTGTGCCAGGCCCAATTCAAGCTGATCCAGTAACCAGTTTGATGCTTCTGATTCTGTAGCTACCAGCGCATGATCTACGGCGGCTTCAAGGCATTCTGAATAAGAAAACCCGCCAATGGGCAGGGCTGGCGAGGCCAACCACATGAGCTGGAGCAGGCTTGAAGTTTGCATGTCTGGCTGTTAGGGCTCGTAAAGTAATAAGTTGGACATTTTGACGGCCAGATTTGGGATGCAGTGCTAGGCGCAAAACGCGCCGTTTAGCTCTGCTAAACAAGCGATTTGCAACGACGCAATGCGCCCAAAGATGGCTGGGCAAATGTACAAGTTATTGCTTTGCGAGCCCTTAGCGTTAGGTTGTGCCTGTAGGGCGGGCTTCAGCCCGCCATGGTCGACTGAAGTCGACCCTACAAACAGCCAGTTTGTTCGGCTGTGACTGGTATTTCACCTCAACTGTCAAGCGCGTCTGCATGTTCATAGCCCGTTGCTGTTGCCGCTGCCGTGATCATGGTCATGTCCGTGCGGATGCCCGTGGTGGTGGCCGCCGCCATGACCGCTGGTGGCGTAAGCCCCGTTTTCAGGCTCAAACGGCTCGTTCATCTCGGTCACTGTCAGGTGCATGGCGCGCAGCATCTCCATCAGCACGTGGTCAGGCTCAATTTTCAGGTGATCGGGTTGGAGTTCGATGGGTACATGGCGGTTGCCCAGGTGGTAGGCTGGGTATTCCGGTCGATCGTGACCGGTCATTCCGGTTTATCGTGACCGGCGATTCTGGTTTATCGTGACCAGCGATTCTGGTTTATCGTGACCAGCGATTCTGGTTTATCGTGACCAGCGATTCTGGTTTATCGTGACCGCTGACTCCGGTTTATCGTGACCGCTCGAAAGAGCCCCCTTTGA